>Ga0316620_10001496_pt1 | contig 10149 bp, 6 predicted proteins | sample OWC_Aug_M1_C1_D5_FD_207651 | JGI IMG/M metagenome (GOLD analysis project Ga0316620, IMG submission 207651) | Wetland soil microbial communities from Old Woman Creek delta, Ohio, United States - OWC_Aug_M1_C1_D5_B | ecosystem: Environmental > Terrestrial > Soil > Wetlands | place: USA: Ohio...
CCCTCCCGTCACTCGAGTGTCGAGGGCCTGGTGCGTGTGCGTCTGTCCAACCGCTTGTCTTTCTCCGGCCGGACATCGTATGAAGTCACCGCCGACACTCTGCAGTACGTAGCGACGCCGACGACAACTTCCGGATCCCGGTGGGTGCTCGGCCGCATCAATCAAGATACCTGGAATTTCACCTTGAGAGCCGATTTTGTCATTACCCCGAACCTGACACTGCAGTACTACGGCAGTCCTTTTATCGGCACCGGACGCTATACGGAATTCAAGGAGGCGACGGAAACACTTGCGCGGCGGTACGAGGACCGTTTTCATCTCTACACGGCGAACGAACTAGCCTATCTGCCGGCTTCCGACACCTATGTGGTCCGCGAGGCGACCGGCGGCGCGACCTACTCCTTCGCCAATCCCGATTTCAGCTTCCGCCAGTTCCGCTCGAATTTCGTGGCGCGTTGGGAGTTCCGGCCCGGCTCCACGCTCTATTTCGTCTGGTCACAGGGGCGCACGAGCGAGGAACAGCGGTGGGACTCGTCATTCTCATCGAATTGGAATGCATTGTGGCGCCGCCATCCCGACAACGTCATCATGGTGAAACTCGCCTACTGGCTCGCGCCTTAGCGGTGGATCGGAGCGGGATCCACCGGTGAGAGACGGACCATCGGAATGGCTCAGCGCCTTTCGCGGGAAGACAATTCCGCCGATCCATGTTAGTGTCCTTGCCTTGAAACCGGTCATTTCCGTTTCGCGAAGTTCCGTCATTGCCGTGAGGTGCTTGCCATGCGAGAAGGTGACGGTCATCGTGTTGTGCAACAATCAGGCTTTCGCCGCATCCGGCGCGGCCAACGACCTGACCGCTATACTTTTCGGAGCGAAGTATGAGATGCCGGTCGAGCGCAAACTGGCCAAGGTCGATCCGAGGATCTACGACTCCTACGCCGGCGAATACCAGCTCGCCCCCGGCTTCATCATGACGGTCACCCGCGAAGGGGACAGGTTGATGACGCAGGCGACCGGCCAGTCCAAGGTCGAGGTATTCCCGGAATCCGAGGTGAAGTTTTTCCTGAAGGTGGTCGAGGCGCAGATCACTTTCGTGAAAGATGAAAATGGCCGGGTCACGGCGCTCATTCTCCATCAGGGCGGCCGAGATCAGACCGCAAAGCGGATCAAATGACGCTGTTCGAGATCGGGTGACAGGCTACGCGACCCCCGAACTCCGCTCCGCAAGCTGGGCATGGGCAGCAGGTAATTCGGGAGTCGCGTAGCCTGCCACCCGATCTTGTTGAGGACACTGTGGAGCGGCCGCGCTGGAACGCGATCTGTATCTGGAAGGGAAGGCTCGAACTCCTATGCACAAATTGAAGGATTACCCGGTCGTCTTTACGCTGCCCGTGCAGTGGGGGGAACAGGACGAGTTTGGCCATGTGAACAACGTCGCCTACTTTCGCTGGTGCGAAACCGCGCGCGTCATCTACCTGCAGCGCATCGGGATATGGGAGTTTCTGCAGCACTCCAGGATCGGATGCATCATGGCTCACGTGGGCTGCAACTACCGGCAACCGGTTACGTTCCCAGACACGGTCCACATCGGCGCGCGTGTCACCAGAATCGGCAAGACGAGCTTCAGGATGGAGCACGCTTTCTTCAGCGAAGCTCTGGGCCTGGTGGCCGAAGCGGATTCAACCATCGTCGTTTACGACTATGCCGCCAACACACCCTGCCCGATGCCGGCGGAAGTCCGCGCAGCGATCGAGGCACTGGAGCAGCATAAGATCGGGTGACAGGCTGTACGATTCGCGAACTTCTTGCTTCCCGTACGCAACTTGCGGAGCGTACTTCGGGAACCGGGTAGCCTATCATTCGATCAGGGGATTTCCGCCAGATACCCTGAAATCGTAACCCGAACATATGTATTCCTACCGCTCTCATCCGCAAACACAACCGCTCCGACAATCACTTGCGCACCCTCATATCCGGGCAAGCCGGAGACGCCATCCGCATACAGCCGGACAGGCTGGCTGGCTGTGCGATACTCGATCGCCAGATCGGTGCCATCTGACAAACGTTGCACCGTCAGCACGGGCGAAGAAAGAACAAGGTAATGCTGACTCAGGTAGTCGGAAAGATTGGCAGTGCGGGTGCAGATATTCAATTCGGTGATTTTTCCTCCTTGTTCGTCGCCTACGGATGCCGAGACATGCTCAATCACAAGGCGTTTGCCGGAGGGAACAAAAAAGCCGTGCGCACCGCCGACGAAATGGTTTTCAATGTGCGGAATCGTGATCTCACACGTGGCTTTGAAGGGTTCCTTCGAAATCCAATTTTCAACGTTTACCGTCGGCTTGTTGGTTACTGCCACGCTACCGGTTACACTCACACTTCCCTGTACCGGCAGGGGTAGCGGTTTCAAAATCTCCACCGGGGTTGCGGGCCGCTGACCCTGACCTTGAACCACTGTCGGATGGCTCGGAATGAAGGCCAACAGCAAAACGACAGCCGAGATCACAAACGCAGATTTCGCAAGCAACGCTCTTAGGAGTGAGCCCATTTTGATCCTCCTTTTGCGGACGGCATTATTGAGGTTGGCAACGTTTTCCTGTCTCAAAGGACGCCGGAGGGGGGAAGCTGTCCAGCAAGACGAATGTGGTACGACTGCCCGCTGGAGCGAGGGAAAGGAGCTGTAACGGCTGCTTCAGAAATTGTGTCAGGATCGTGTTCCTGAGCCGTGGCCTAATCTGTCTCAGCGGAGAAGATCATCGCACCATCCATGAGCGGGCGTCAATAGGAACGTCTGTGCCTGGTGATCCTGTCCGGCAGGTCGGACCTTGGCCATATGACCGGATGACAGGCTACGCGACTCTCGAACTCCGCTCCGGAAACAGGGCATGGGAAGCAGATAATTCGGGAATCGCGTAGCCTGTCACTCGATCCTATCTGCTGAACAGTTTCACGTAGGCAGGCAATTTCCCGGCATTGGAGATGCCGACATCACGCTCGTCGATCCAGATGATGAGCTGGTCGCCGCTCCGCTCCGTCCAGCAGCCGATAGTGCCGGTCACGGACTCCTTCTCGCTGACGGCACGCGCCCTCTTTATTTCCTGAAAGCCGAACTGGGCCGCTTTCGCCCGATCGGCAATCTGAATCCAGAAACCCTGGAAGGCGCCGAAGGTCGCGGGGCCGAGGATTTTGAAGCCCATGCTTTCGATCGCCTGGCGGGCTTCGCTCTCCGTCCGGGGCGCCCGGCCCGGCGCCTGCGTCGCGGAAGCGCCGGCAGTGCCTTCTTTTTTAATGTCACCGGACGGCCACTGCACTCCCAGCAGGGAATCACTGCCGGATTTCGGCTTGGGTTCCTTTGCGCCGGTCGGTCCTGTTTCGCCTTTCGCTCCTGATCCCGGAGATTTTTTCGACTCCGCAGGGGGCGTTCCGGACTTGTCGAAGTACTTGTCAAAGAGGTTTTCCCCGGCTTTGCTGGGATCGGACGGAACCGTTTTGCCTCCGGTTCCGGACGTTTGCCCGGGCCTTACCCGATATCCGGAGGCTGCCGCAGGCTGCCCTCCGGTGCAGAAATTCTTGCCCAGGAGAGAGAAATCCCAGCCGGGATTCTGCGCGCGGACGGTGCAGGTTGCCCTCAATTGCTGCGCTCCGACCGGCCACTCCGCTGCCTGGACGCGGACACCGATGCCGACCAGCTCCTTCTCTCCGGGCGCGAACGAGTACCAGGCCTGCAGCTCGACCCGGTCGGCGCCCAGAGTGTCGATGCAGTCACCCACTCGGGGGAGACCTTCCCAGATCACGGTCTCAAATCCTGGATCCTTCCCCTCCACCCGGAACCGAACCACCTTAGGATCGATCTCCAACACACAAAGCCCGGGAAGGTCGCAGAGGGAAAGGTAGGAATGTGCAAAACCTGGAACCTGGCGCCGGGGAAATGCAGAGGAGTACAGACAAACAGCAAGCAATGCGGCACAGAATAGGATCCACGTATGTTTCATAATCCCTCCACGGCTTGACATGCAGGCCGGTGCAGCCGGTCGGACGGAATGCCAGTCTTGGGGTGATTCCCCTCTTATAGGCGTTTCTGTTTGAGGGTACAAGGAGAAATCAGGAAGAATCCGAGCGGCCCGAGTGGCGTGGGCTTTAGCAAGTCCTCAATCGGAAGCTCAAGCGGTTTGGGATAACAGACCAGGCAACCAGCGGCTCATGGAGTTTGCCGAGGCGATTGGTGCATTGCATTCCCCGGAGCAGGACCAGGCCAATCGAATGACATATGCACTAAGTCAGGGCACGACACAGACCGCCTGCCGCGCCATGCTGCAGCAGGTTAAAGCTCAAAGCAGTCCTTCACGCGTCTCGTGGCGCACCAAGTGAATCATGAAAACGTTCGGGATCGGAATCGGGATCGTGCTGATGCGCGCTTCGATCCCGATCCCGACCCCGATCCCGACATTTGTGGTAATTGTTCTATTTTCGGAACAGAAGCCGGGCAAACAAAATCTTTCCACCAAAGCGCCAAAAGTCTTATCATAATTCGACGTGCCTTAAGAGAGGCCCTCCATCCCAACACCTGTTGTTGCTGGCTTCAGCCTCAAGCGGTTCCCCGCGAGAGTACGCCGGCCATCCGGGTCACGCCGACAATTGCATTCGAGCGTTTCCGGCAACTCGCATCCGGACATCATCCGGAATGCGTGAGCCTGAGACAAGCGGCAAGCTGGTCATGCAAGAACATCCAGGCGGCTGGAGTTCTCCCCCTGGCATGAACTCCGTCCCGGGATTCAGATTCAGCTTCGCGATTTCTTCGAGTCACCGGAGTTAGGGAACTGAGGTCCCAAATCCGGCAATGAACATCGGGAAAAAACCCTGGTGAGTTCTGGCCTGGCTCATTTCCGGCCACGGATCGCCAGAGAGCGATAACGCATTTCATGAGCATGGAGAGATGCAAGGTATGAAGTCACATCGTTGCGCTGCCCTTCAAATAGCGCCTGCTGCAGCTTTGCTGGCGGCGCTGATATTACTGGTATGGCCGGCAGCAGGTCAGGCGCAGACGGCTAACACAGGTACCGTGTTGGGTGTCGTGACCGATCCGTCGGGCGCGGTCATACCGGGAGCAAGTGTTGAACTTAAAGATGCCGCCACATCTGCCATGCGTACCATGGCAACTAATGAAAGCGGCCGGTTCACCTTTGTGGCAGTCAGGCCGGGGACGTACTCCATCTCTGTATCGGCCGCCGGTTTCCAGAAAGCAGTGATCGAAAAGCAGATGGTTGAGGTTTCCAAATCCTACACCCTCAACTTCAGTCTCAAGATGGGTAACGTCACCCAGGAGGTAGTCGTGAGCGCCTCTGCCGGAGCGGAGCTGCAGACGCTCGATGCCACGCTGGGAGATACCATCGGTGGAGAAATGATCCGGATGCTCCCCACCTTGAGTAGGGACGTCACCAGCCTGCTGCTGATTCAGCCCAGTGCCATGCCGCAGCAGGCCGAAGGCGTAAGCAGCCGGTATGGCGGGCAGGTGGCAGGAGCGCAGAGCGATCAGAATGTGTTCGTGCTTGACGGGGGCAACGTCACCAGCGGTGTTTCAGGAAACTCCGACTACTGGACGAACTACAACGGTGCCCCTGAAGGAGCCGTTCCGACACCCGTGGAAAGCATCCAGGAATTCCGTGTGGCCACGAGCAACCAGATGGCAAGTTTCAGCGGCGCGGGTGGAAGCCAGGTAATGCTCGTGACCAGGCGTGGCGGAGACAAGTATCACGGTTCTGCCTACGAATATGTACAAAACAAGTCTCTGAATGCCAATTCGTGGGATCGGAACCGGATTCACCAACTCCGTCCCATGACCCAGGACAACCGCTTCGGAGCCACATTTGGCGGCGTCATTCCCAAACTCGGCGCCGTGCAGAAGACCTACTTCTTCTTTCACTATGAGGGCCGGCGCCGCAACGATTACAGCCAGATCTCAAGAACGGTGCCCACAGACACTCTCAAACAGGGGATCCTCCGTTTCAAGGACGCGGCCGGCAACATCATCTCCTACAACCTGAAAACATCCAGCCAGTGCGGGGCAAGCGGGACTCTTCCCTGCGATCCGCGCGGGCTCGGCATCAATCCGCTGGTGAGCCAGATTTGGAACCAGTACATGCCGGCGGGAAACGACACATCGGCAGGCGATCTGCTGAACACCATCCGGTTTACCGCGCCCGGCAAGTTTCCGAATAACGACAACTTCGCCGTTTTGCGCGTCGACCACAACCTGAACAACAACTGGTCGGTTATGGCCAGCTTCCGATACTTCAAGCAGGTGCACGTTGTCGGCGACCGACAGATCGACATCGGCGGCTTGCTACAGGGAGACACACTGGGCGTGCCCTCCTCATCGGCTCTGATCCCGCGACAGCCGCGCTACCTCGTGCTTGGATTGACGGGGCGTCTGACGCCGCGGATGACCAATGAATTCGCCTTCAGCTACTTGCGCGATTACTGGTACTGGAAAACCGACGGGGCACGCCCCCAGGTGTCGGGCACGGATAGTGCGCTGAACATTGCTGGCGACATGAATCCTCTGGGCCTCGCCGTCGGAACTGTAAGGCAGCGCGAGTGGCGAGCGCACAACTGGACCTGGAGCGACAATCACAGCTGGATGAAGGGCGACCATTTGCTGGAATTCGGCGGCTCGATCCGGCGCAACGCAACCCGGTTCTGGCGGGACGATGCTCAATCGGCACTGGCTCAGCGGGTATACATCTTGACCAACGGCTCCTATCTCAACATACCCTCCACCTATCAGCCCCCGATCTGCAGCTCCAGCTTGACCACCAACTGCCTGCCTTCGAACCAGGTAAGCAGCTGGAACAACCTGTATTCGGGAGTTCTCGGCCTGATAGACAGGGCCACACTGGTGGCGACGCGCGACGCCAGTTTCAAGATCAATCCTGTCGGAACGCCCCTTGCCACCGATTCGACCTATAATGAGTACAGCCTCTATGCCAACGACTCCTGGAAAGTCTCTCCGTCGTTTACCATCAACCTGGGATTGAATTGGAGCGCGGACGTTCCTGAGGTCGAAGTGGACGGCAAACTCGCGTTGGCCTTCGACTCTTCGGGCAAGGAGATCATTCCTTCGGAATATCTCGCACAGCGCCAGAAAGCTGCCCTCGCCGGAGCTGTATTCAATCCCTTGCTCACCTGGAAGCCGATCGGCAACTCAAATCGCAAGTACCCTTACGATCCCACCTGGACGAGTTTTGCCCCCCGCGTCGCCCTGGCGTGGAATCCGAGCTTCAGCGGAGGCTTCCTGGGTAAGATGTTCGGCAGCCGGAAGACAGTGCTTCGGGCAGGTTATGCCCGGCTCTACGACCGTCTGAACGGCGTCCAGAAAGTGATCGATCCGCAACAGGTCCTCGGTTTCACCCAGACGCTGCTTTGTGCCGGACCGACGGCTACCGGGCAGTGCACCGGCGCTTCGGGAATCAATCCCTTGACCGGTTTCCGTATTGGCATTGACGGGAGCACGATTCCGCTGCCGTCCTATGCTTTGAACCAGCCGATCCCCGTGATCCCGGGCAATTCCACGGTCCCCAGCGCCAACCAGTCATTCGCCAACGCCTCCACGCAAATGGCGCCCGTTTTCCGGCCGGCCATCAACAACTCCTACAACCTGACGCTTCAGCGGGAACTGAGGAGCGGCGCTGTCCTCGAGGTAGGCTACATTCGCCGCGACGCCAGAAACCTGCTCGCCGGCCAGACGCTCAACCAGGTCCCGTACATGATGGTCTACGGCGGCCAGAGCTTCGCCCAGGCGTTCGATCTCGTCAGGGATCAGGTGGTCGCCGGTGTGGCCACGGCAAACATCTCGGCGCAGCCCTTCTTTGAAGCGGCGCTGGCCGGCAGCAATTACTGCAAGGGCAACGTGAACTGCACGGCCGGCGTTGTGGCCAAGTTCTCGGGCAACATCCGCACCATGAACGTGTTCGACCTGTTCAATGGCTTGCAGAGCTCGTTTGCGTTTGGCACGGCCACTGCCGCCGCCACTCAGATCAACGACTTCTTGTTCTTCTCGGACGTCGGCAAGTCCAGCTACAACGCCGGATTTGTCTCATTCAGGATGCGCGAACACAAGGGGCTTGCCCTGAACGCTAACCTTACTTGGGCTCACTCGCTGGATAACGGCGTGGTCAATCAGGACATCGACTCCTATCTTCCCAACGCTTACAACACGATGTACAGCTGGGGTAATTCCGTCTTCGACCGCAAGTTCGTTTTCAACCTGATGAGCCTCTACAACATGCCGTTTCATGCCGGCAATCCGATCCTGAACTATATTGTCAAAGGGTGGTCGCTGGCACCGATCTTCAGTTGGTACACGGGGCTGCCACTCCGCGTGACCTGCGGCTCGGGCCAGGAGTTCGGCCAGGGCGCAACCACCTCGGCAGTCGGCGCCATCCTGACGGCGCCGAATACCTTCGGTCATACAGCCCACCAGAATATCGCCGGCAGCAAAGGCGTCGGCACCAACGCAAATCCGGCGACGGGTGGCACGGGGCTGAATCTATTTGCCGATCCCGCAGCCGTTTTCAACAGCTTCCGATTCGTGAGGCTCAGCCAGGACACCCGGACGAGCAATTACTTCCTCCGCGGCCAAAACCGCTGGAACATCGACATGAGCCTGACCCGCAAGTTCGATGTCACGGAGAAGGCGAGCTTTTCGCTGAGTGCCCATTTCTTCAACATCTTCAATCACGTGTTGTTCAGCGATCCGGGCCTGGGCTTGCAGAGTCCGCTCTCATTCGGCGTGATCTCGAGCCAGTACAACTCACCACGCCGCGTCGAGCTGGGCCTGCACGTTGACTTCTGACGGTTGCGGATTTGTCCGGCCGGCCAGCGTGAAACCACGAAGACCGCAAAGAACTTGAAGAGTCCGGTTCTTTGCGGTCTTTGCAGCACTGCTCTGCAGCCTCATGTTTTTTGTGCGCAATAGCATCACGGCTTGCGTGCCGTCACCTCGTTAATGCCCATAAGCTTCTGCACGACCTCTTGGTAGTAGGGCTTTTCCTTGAGACTCGCATAGGAGCCCGGGAAATAGGCCAAGGTGACGTCGGCACTCTCCTCCTCGAAGGCGTTCAGCACGACGGCCACCCGCTGGTCACGAGTCAGTCGGGTATTGTCGATCATGGGAAAATCGAAAAACCCGACGCGGAACTCTACAGAGCTCATGTCCACATTGCCGAGATTGTCCTTCGGCGTCTTGATTTCCAGGCGCACGCTGACTTCCCGTTTTTTCCTGTCCACAGCGAGAACAAACAGGGAGAACTGCCGTGTGGTGCCCTCCACCGTCAGTGTGGCCTCCTCGAGGGGAAATCCCCCGGGGTTCTGCTTTAAGGTTTCGAAGTCAACAATCCGGTCGGTCTTCTGGCCGGCGCTTTCCAGAACCAGCATCTGTTTCCGACTGATTTCCGTCGCAACATTGTAGAGCCGGTCCAGGTAACGCTTCATCCGAGGATCGCCGGTGGCATTGATCTTTTCTTCCAGATAGATGAAGAGGGGCTTCAGGTTGAGCGATTCGTGGAAATTATAGGAGAGCAGTTCCAGGTTCAGCACGCGCTCGTCCAGCGTGGTGGTGCCCGGGCGAAGAAACGACTGGATGATGGAAACGAACATATCCTTTCGCAGTGCGCTCTCCGATTCCTCGCGCCGGCTCATGAGCTCCGTGTAGATGCGGACATTCGTCTCGTAGGCCTGCATGCGCTCCCGGGTGGAGCTTTCGCTAAGTTCGCGATCCTTCAGGTAACTGGAGCCGATGAAGCCGATCAGCGCCACGGTCAAGGCGGTCAGCAGGCCACCGCTGGATTGCAGGACCAGAGCGAACTTCTCCCAGAGATCGCGCTTCTTGGGTTGCTCTTCCATCGGTTATTTCCTCTTGAGGGCCGGTTTGTTGTCCACCGTTTCCACGGTCCAGTCGTAACGGGTGGCTTTCTCATAACTGAAGATGGCAGCGGTGAGCTTCAGGTCTTTATAGAGGACCGTGAGCGTGCACTTGCCCTTTTCCTGCACGAAGACGCGGTAGCTGCCGAACTTGTCCGTCTCGCCCGTATAGGTTTTTTGCCCGGCCGTGATTTCCATCTTGACGCCGGCCGGGAGAGGTTTGCCGGCCTC
>Ga0316620_10001497_pt1 | contig 10146 bp, 6 predicted proteins | sample OWC_Aug_M1_C1_D5_FD_207651 | JGI IMG/M metagenome (GOLD analysis project Ga0316620, IMG submission 207651) | Wetland soil microbial communities from Old Woman Creek delta, Ohio, United States - OWC_Aug_M1_C1_D5_B | ecosystem: Environmental > Terrestrial > Soil > Wetlands | place: USA: Ohio...
CTGACGGCAAAAACCGCTGATAGAATTCCTCGCTTTTCACGTCCTCCCGGCAATTTTCAGGGACAGCGCGCTGCGCGTTTTTTCCAGGCTCTCCCAGTCCTCGATATTGGCCAGCGCGGGCGGCTCGGGCCAACCGCGGCTGATCCTTTTCATCAAGCCCGAAAGGACCTTGCCGGGGCCCGTCTCCACGCAGAGCGTGATCCCCGCCTCCCGCAGGGCCTCCATGGAAACCGTCCACTGCACGGGCCGGCTGACCTGCCTCTTCAGGGCGTCCCTGGCTTCCTCCCCCGTCCGGACCGGCCTGGCGTCCACATTGGTGACCACGGGAAATTTCGGGTCTTTGAACGCGACGCCGTCCAGGTCCGCCCCAAGTCTCTCCTCGGCCGGCTTCATCAGGCTGGTGTGGAAGGGGGCGCTTACCGGAAGCATCACGTGCCTTGCCGGCTTGATCAGGCGGATGGCTTCTTCGACCGCCTCCTTGTGGCCGGCGATAACGATCTGCTCAGGGCTGTTCCAGTTGGCGATCTCGACTGTCCCCGCGGCAACCTCATGGACCTTCCGGCGAACGTCCTCATATGCGGCGCCCAATAAGGCCGCCATCGCCCCGACGCCCAAGGGAACGGCCTCTTGCATGTAGGTGCCGCGCTTGTGGACGAGTCGGACGGCGTCCTCGAAGGCGAGTGTTCCCGCCGCTACCAGGGCCGAATATTCGCCCAGGCTGTGTCCGGCGGCGATCTCAGGATCGGCCCCCAGCAGAGAATAGGCGATCGTGCTGACCACAAGCAGCGCAGGCTGTGCGTTCCGGGTTAAGCGGAGCTCCTCTTCGGGTCCATCGAAACAAATCTTAGAGACGGCATAGCCAAGGGCTTCGTCGGCCCGCCTGAAGATCTCCCTCGCCCGGGGAGAGCGGTCGTACAGGTCCTTGCCCATGCCGACGGCTTGCGACCCCTGGCCCGGAAAAAGGCATGCGAAATGATCCACGTCGATCCTCCCTCTCCTGGAGCGTTATTTCAGGCAGTCCCCGTTGATATGGATGTCGGCCTGGGCCTTCAGGTTCCCGATCCAGGCGGCGATCTGTTCCTTCCGCTTCAGCTCCTGAATCCGGGCTTCGATCCGGTCCAAAACCTGGATCATGGGTGACGGCACATTTCCCTCCCGCTTCTCGCCGGGAACATAGACGTCCTGATAATAGGCCTCGATCTCTTTAAGGGTGACGGGAGCTCCCTGAGTGAACCGGGAAGCGATGACCTTCCGGAAGATAAGTTCTTCCTCGACGTAAGACCTCAAATCGGCTTCCTCGAACCCGAATTCTTCGAGTCCCTTCCGAAAGGCCTCCGGCCCCATCGTCAGGGCAAGGCCCCTCACGGCCGCGGCGATCTCCTCGCCTCCGGGCGCGGCCAGCTCCCGAGCGAAGTCGACGACGAGCTTCTTCTCCACGAGCCTGCCCAGCAGGCGTTCCAGGGATTCGGCCCCCCCGTCGCCGGAATGGAGCCCGAAGCGGGCTGCGACCCTCAGATCGATCCGGGTGATGACCCGCGTATTGACGACGGCCGCGACACAGTCCTCCACCTGAGATCCGGCCGCGGGGACGAGGCCGGCAGCCGACACCAGCAGCAGCGCGCCAATCTTTTTTATCATGTCCTTAGAACATATTCCCGATCGTGATGAACAAAAGCGGCCGGCCCTTTTCTTTCGGACTGTCGATCGCCCAGCCCATATCAAATCGAAGGGGACCAAGCGGCGTCCTGTACCGGAGGCCCCATCCGAGGGCGCCCCGGAGGCTGAAAAGGCCAAAGTCTTTCCTCTTGGAAAAGACCTGCCCGAGGTCGTAAAAAACGGCGCCGGAGAGATCCTTGAGGACGGGGGACAGCGGGAATTTCATTTCCAGGTTGACCAGGAACATCGCTTTTCCTCCGACGGGCATTCCGGTCTCCGGGTCCTTGGGACCGAGCTCGTCGAATCTTTCTCCCCGGAAGGAGTTGCTCCCGCCGGCGAAAAACCTTTCCGGAACGGGCATCCTCCCCCGGCCCAATCCGAGCCGGACGGTCGTGCTGAAGTTCAGGTGGGTCAAAATCGGGTTATAGTGCTGGAACTTAATGAAACTCTTGATATAGTCGGACTCGATCTTAAACACCGGGAAGGCCCACTCCCCAACAAAACTCAAGAAGAAGCCCCTGGTAGGATTGAACGTGTCGTCGCGCCGGTCCCAGATGACGCTCCCCGAAACAAGGGACGTCGAATACGGCCGGAGCTGGCGGTCGACTTCGGACTCCGCGATCTCCAAATAAGTCAGTTTAGTCCTCGACAAGCTGATCGTTCCGAGGAAATGAAAGCCTCCTCCCAGCGGCTTGACGGTATTCAGGCTGATGCCCCTCCGGTCAAAACCGAAGCTCGTCCTGTCCTCTCTTTCGAGCCAGGCGTTCATCGAAGTCTGCATGGGCATCCCAAAGAAGTAGGGTTGCACCCAGGAGACAACCCCCCGTTTCTCGATAAGGCTGAACTGACTGACCAGGCTGATTTGGGAGGCCGTGCCGAAGATATTGCTCCTGATGAATTCGGCCGTCCCCCGCAGCCGGATGTCGTTCTCCCAGAGAGCGAAGGTTCTTGGCTCGTTCCTGGTTTCGAGCCCGACTCCCAAGCTGGCGTAATTCCGTTCTCCCTCGCGCACGGTGATGACCAGGTTCTCGCTCTCCTCCGAGACCGGGACCTCATCGATTCTGACCTCGGAAAAGACGCCGAGGTTTTCGATTCTCCTCTTGGTATCGAGGATGAGTTCCCGCGAAGCGTCGTCCCCTTCCTTGAGCCGCACCTCTCTTGAGATCGTCCCCTTCCGCGTCACCTTGTTCCCGGTGATGATGACGCCGCCGATCCGGATCCTGCGGCCCTCGGTTACGGAAATAGTCACGGAGAAGGAGTTCGCCGAGATCAGCGCGACCTCAGAAACCGCTTTGGTCCCGCGGACGCCGCGATCGAGGTAAAAAGACTCGATCCTTTCTACGTCATTCTGGACATTGGGCGCGAAGAACGGCCCCCCTTCGGAGCTCACCATCGCGGCCCGGACCGCATCCGGAGGAAACATGGAGATCCCCTCGACCGCGAGCCGGGTGATCCTGTCCTGCGGCCCTTCCTGGATGGAAAAGATCGCCGTCGCCGCCCTTCCCCGACTCTTGAGGTTAAGGTCGACATGGCAGTCGGGGAAGCCATGGGTTTGATAAAAGAGCTCGATCTCGCGGGGGATCTCGAAAAGGCGCTCCCCATTGAGGAGGGCGAAGAACGGGAGTTTTTCGTTAATCCCGACCTCAGCCCTAATTCGGGATGGAGGGAAAGAGGACAGACCTTCGAACTCCACGGAATCGATCCTGTACTTTTCGCCGGGGCTGATGTCATATATGACTCGGATCTCGTTCTCCGGACGTTCGATCCGGGAATCCGCCGAAGCGAAAACATAGCCTTGTTTCCTGAGGAAGGTCAGGATGCGGGCCTCCCCTTCCGCCAAACCCCATTCCTCGAAGATCCGCTCTTCCCAGATCGGCGCCAGGAGGCTCGCGGGAACGCGCGCCCCCCGGATAAGGAAGCTGATCTTCTCCCGGGGGAGGACTTTGATCTCCAGGGTGACGCGGCCGCCGGCCTGATCAAAATCCTCCCGGACGATGTCGACGACCGCCGTTTGGTAGCCGAGGGCATTATAGAAGTCCTTCAGCCGCTCGAGGTCTTCCCGGAACTTTGAGGGAACATAGATCGCGCCCTCCCGGTTCCGCAACCGTTTGCTGAGCTCATTCTCTGAAACGATCGGGCTTCCTGAGAAAGCGATCTTTCCGATCCTGAACCTCTTCCAGGATCCGATCTTGAATACGACATCGGCAACGGACGCATTGACGTCCTTCATGGTTTCCGCCCGGACCTCGGGCTCAAAGTAGCCTTGCGATTTAAGGAACTCTTTGAGTTCCCCGACCGCCTGATCGATCTTGTCCTCAGAAAAAAAGCTTCCCGGCCGCAGGGCTTCAACGGCTTTCATCATCTTCGCCTGCGGCAACTCTTCTCGCCAAAAAAAGGAGAGGCTTCGTATGGTGAGGTTATGGGTCAGGACGAACGTGAGATCGACGCGCGTATCGCCGCTCCTCAGGACCCGGATATCGGAAAAGAGGCCGGTTTGGTGGATCTGCTTGACGCTCTGATCGATCTTCTTCAAGGAATAGGGCTCGCCCTTCCGGACTGAGATAAGCTCCTCCAGATTTTGTTCGCCGGCCTGCCCGTCAGCCTGGATGAAGATGTTCTCGATGACCGGCCGTTCGGACTCTTGGGGGAGCGGGACCGCAACAACAGGGAACGCCGCGAGAAGGAGGGAGGTCCAGGAAAGCCGCAGGACCTTTCCCCGCATCCTCGGACGTTCAGAACCTTTTGCGGATTTTGACATCGAAGCTGATCCGTCCCAGTTCATTCCTCATGCCCACGAGGGAAAAATCACGGCCCAAGTCCCACTCCATCCGGACGATCTCTCCCCTCTCGGTCGTCAGGTTGGTGGAGTAAAGGATCGAAAGGTTCCGGGAGATTTGCCTTCCGACCGTAAGCCGGGCCGTCATTTCAGCCGAGGAGCCCAGGACAAAGGGATCAATCCTGAACCGGGCCAGGCTGAACAGCCCCTCGGCCCTCTTCTGGGCCTGCTCGGCGATCTGGAAGGAAAGAAGGGAGGCGGTGCTTAGCCGGGTGCTCGTGTCATAAGAGTAGGACCGCCGAAAAGCCTCCCCCAGGGCAAGTAGGGCCAGGACGTCCTCGGGTGGCAGGGGCGGGGATGAGCTAAACTCCGGCCTCAGGTTATTAACGAGCCCGTTGAGCGAGAAGGTAACCCGATAATCCTTGACGTAGGTCTCCCCTCGAAAATCCAGGAAGGGCTCAACCGAGGCCGGGTTGAAGAAGCTCAGCCGGCCGTGTATGACCCTGAACTTCCTGTCCTGAAAGTAGACCTCGCCGCCCAGGGCCTCGATATCGCCGACAACGAGCGGCGAATAGACGTTCCCTGAAATGGTAAGGTCGAAACGTCCGCTTATTCTGCCGAGGGAGTTCTCCATCCAGGCGTTCTCGCCCGCCCGGAGTCTCAGATGCAGGATGAGGTCATCGAAGAAACCTTTTTCCCTCCTGCTTTGATAGTAGGGTGCTGCAGAGAACCCGAATTTTTCGTAGATCTCCCGGCGCCAGGAGAGCTGGGAAACGGATAGTTCACCGTCCAAAACCATGCTCCGGCTGTCCTTGGTCAGCCGGACCCAACCATCGGTCAGCGCCCTTGTCCGTTCGAAGGGCGAGAGGACCATGTTCTGGCCGTCCATCCGGACATCGATGGATTCAACGCCATTCCTGCCGATGTCGACCTCCCCCCCGCCCCGGACATCCCCATCCCCCAGCTTTCCCTGGAACGAGCGCACGGAAATTTTGCCGTCCTGAACGAATGCCAGCCCGGTGTAATCGTTCAGGGCATGGGCAAACCTGGGCAGCGGAAGAAGAGAACCCTGGAAGTCCACGGCCCCATTAAGCCGCGGGGCCGTCCTCAGGCCGCGGATCTCTCCGAGGTAATTGAGGCGACCCTTCGCCCCCTTCCAGGGCAAGAGAAGGTCGAGGTTGTTGAAGCTGCCCTTGATGTCGGCCTCAATCGAGTCCCGGTAAAGGGGAAGCTTGAAGAGCAACTGAAAGTCGTTTGACCCGGGCAGGAAATCTCCGCGGATGTCCAGGTCGATCCTGTCTTCCAAATAGCTTAGGTACCAATCCCCCCTGGCTTCGGTCTTTTGAAAAGGCAGATACAGCAGGTCCAGGATCTCGAACTTGCCCGTCGGCCGGTCCTTGCCGAAAACACCCTTGCCTCCCAGGTCCAGGTTGAGCTTACCGTTCAGGCCGGGTTGCACGGCGGTAAGGTCCAGGCCTTTTCCGGCGAGGTTGATATCGAAGTCGCCGCGAAGCGGCCTCAAGGAAAAATCCCCGCCGACCGTCCCGTTGAAGAGGGTGAAACCGAGGCCGCTGAGATGCAGGATTCCGTCCTTCCACTCCAGGCCGCTCCTGACGTTCGTGGCCGGCTGGCCGAGGATCCGGAGCTCAGGGCTCGAGAAATCGCCCTTGAGCTGGAGGCTCACGCCTTCTTGGACAAGTTTGAACACTCCCCGGGCCCTTCCCGTCAATGGCAAAATGATATCGAGAGGCGGAAGGATCCTTTCGACCGCTCCGTCGGTCATCCGGAAGCCGGCTTCGACCCGATTTCCTTCGACACCGAGCTCGATCTCCCCTTTCATGTTCGCATCATCGACCCTGAAGGTCCCCAGGACATTTTCCTTCAGGATCTCAAGCGTCCCCTCGACGGCCTCGGCATCAAACTTGGCGAATCCTGCGGGCGCACAGGAAAAGCCGGCCGTAACCCGCGGCCAGTCGTAGTCCCCGGCGATTTTGATGTCCGCGGTCCCCATGCCCCGGATCTCCGGAAATTCGAAGGTGCGGTTCAGGATGAGCGAGGTGAAAGCCCTGGCCTGCTTAACGTCCTTGATCTGCCCGTGGATCTCCAGGTCCATGTCCCGGTCGATCCTGACCCCTCCCCGGACCTCGACCCTGCCGAAACTTGACTCTATGTCGGGGGAAGAGAAGGTGAGGTCCCTCTTTTGCAGGTCCATCTCGAACCGCACTTTCCCCCGGAAGGGGTACCTGGGAGGCTCGGGCGTCTCCAATCCGTCCCTAAACTCTCCATCGGAAGTGAGCCGATTATTCTCGAGAACGAAATTCCCCCAGACGGGAGACCGGACGGGCCAAGGCACCTTGTAATAGCTCAGGATCGGGTCGAGATAAGCCCCGCGAACATCTCCTTCGACCCGCCCCCCCCCGAATCGGATGAGCACCGACTCGGTGGCCGCAGGTCTTTTTGGGAAGCTTAATTGCACTTCGCCGCCGGCCTTGCCCCTGACCACGACCCGGCCCGTGACCTCGCCGAGGGGCACCGTGTTCATCGTGACCGCCCGGCTGGAAAGGTCAGCGTTAAGAAACAGCTCGCCGCCTTTCGTCTCCAGCCTGCCGCGGCCTTCCGCCCGGCCTTCCCAGTCAAAAGGAATGTTCAGGAAGCGGGCAATACGACCGGTCTGGAAGTTGAAGACGGCATTGAGCTCCAGAACGGGACGGGCCGGATTTCTCAGCTTCCCGTCGGCCTTGATGACGAATTCGGTTCCCTCGACGACCAATCTGCGGATCTGAAACTCTCGACCCTTTCCCGAGACCGCGATGGCGGCCCTGCCTCCGAACGGGACTTCCGAGGCGGCTGGCGTGAAGGTATACTCGCCCGCGTCGGCTTGGAATGAGAACCTGTCACCCTCCCGGGTAAAGAGGGCCTTGACCTTGCGGGAATGGAGGGAGCCCGCCTTGAGCCGATAGAGGACTTCACCGTCCAGGGCTACGCCTTTCTCGATAGGGAAGGTGATCGGCCAGAAGGACCCGGACTTTCGCTTTTTCCCTCCCGTACTTTCCGAAATATGCAGGATCGGCCCTTCGACGACGACGGTGAGGGGCTTTTCCTTGCTTAAAAGGGACATATAGGAGATCCGGACGGTCACTCTCCGGGCGGAGAAGAACGGCGAGGCGGCAAGGGCACGAACGTCCTCCAGAACCAGGGCCGGCGGGAGGTAGGAGAGGCGCAGGCGGGCGTAAGTGACGGTTTTGTCCAGCTTCGCCCTTACCTGATGGAGGAAAATGTTCTTGCCTACGACGAGGGCACCGAAAAGCAGGGCCATGACCAGGAAGAAAACGATCAAGCCCTTAAATCTCTTCAGGATCTTCATCTTGGCCTTGGGAAAAGGCTGATGACCGAAATGGCCGGCCCCCTTATTTCTTGACTTTAGCCCAATCTTTCAGGAACTTCTCCAGGCCGGCGTCGGTCAGCGGGTGCTTGACCATTTTCTCCAGGACGGCGGCGGGAATCGTGACCACGTCCGCGCCGAGAAGGCCGGCTTGAATGACGTGCCTGGGATGGCGGACGCTGGCTACTATGACCTCGGTTTCCAGGCGGTAATTCTCAAATAGAGTCACGATCTCCTCGATGAGCCCCATGCCCTCCTGGGAGATGTCATCCAGCCTTCCAATGAACGGGCTGACGTACTTGGCCCCCGCCTTAGCCGCAAGGAGCGCCTGGCCGGTTGAGAAGACAAGGGTCATATTGATCTTGATCCCCTCTCCCGAAAGGACCTTGGTCGCCTTGAGGCCCTCGACGCAGACAGGAATCTTGACGACGACGTTGGGCGCGATCGCCGCCAGTCGCCGGGCCTCCTTGATGATCTCCCCGGCCGCCGTGGAAACACACTCCACGCTCACCGGGCCCGGGACCGTCCGGCAGATCTCCCGGATCAGGTCCTCGAACTTCATGTCCTCCTTGGAGCATAAGGAAGGATTGGTCGTCACCCCGTCGACAATGCCCCAGCCGGCGATCTCGCGGATATCATCAAGGTTCGCGGTATCCAGGAAGAACTTCATGGCCTACCTCCTCGTCTCTTATGCTGTTGTCTTCATGACCTGGTTGGAGAGGGTTCCGATGCCCTCGATCTGGACGTCCACCCGGTCACCGGGCTGCATGGACCCTACGCCGGCCGGCGTTCCCGTAGAAATGATGTCGCCCGGATAGAGGGTCATGATCCTCGAGATGAACCGGATTAGGAACGGTACGGGGAAGATGAGGTTCCTCGTATTCCCGGACTGTCTCAGCTTCCCGTTCAAAAAGGTCTTGACATGGAGCGCAGAGGGATCGATGTCCGTGGCGATGCACGGCCCGCAGGCGGCGAAGGTGTCAAAGGATTTGGCCCGCGTGAACTGGACGTCCTTGGCTTGAAGGTCTCTCGCGGTAATATCATTGAAACACGTATAGCCCAGGATGTGTTCCTCCACGGGATCGTCATCGGCCAAAAGGCGCGCTTTTTTCTTGATGACGACGGCCAACTCACCCTCATAATCCACCTGCGACGACATCCCGGGATAATTGATGGTGTCCCGGGCCCCGATTACGGCGGACGGGGGTTTGAGGAAGAGCAAGGGCTCTTCCGGCAGGGGTCTCCCCATCTCCTGGGCATGGTCCTTATAATTCGCGCCCACGGCGACGATCTTGGTGGGCTCGACGGGAGGCAGGATGAACACTTCGCTCATCGGCACAGGGCTGTCCTCGATCCTGAAATCCCTAAACACCGAGCCTTTCAGGGGAAAGAGAAACTCCTCCTTAAGGACCCCATAGAGGATCTTTTTTCTGTAGCGAAACCGGTAGATCTTCATCCAGGCGCATCCTTAAGGCTGTCGGCAGCAGTCTCCGTTCTCGGGCTTTCGTTCCCGTTCCTGTCTACGGAGCTAATAGCATACCGATAACGCCGGCCCTTTTCAATCGCGGTATCCGTGTAGGCCGTTTCCACGAGAAGCTCTGGGGTCAGCAATTTCTCCCCGGGTTCCCCTTCCTCCCCGCGCCAGAGCCTGTAACCGGCAAAGTCCTTTTCCCGATTCGCCTCCCAGCTCAAGGCGATGAATCCCCTGCCGGTCACGGGCACCAGACCCTTGGGCGCGGCCGGCGGAAAAATGTCCTTGGGGACGATCTCCCGGTGCTCGGAATCATCGCTCTCCAGATAGGGAGAGGTTTCGGTGGCCGACGACCTGACAAAATAGGAAAGCGGAAGGCCGTACTCGAATTCGACGTCTTCATACTTGAGCTCCTTGATCAGGCTCGAATTAAGGAGCTTGACCGGCCCGTCCCCGAACTGCCGATAGATGTTGTAGCCGGCCACGAGCGGCGGCGTGGACGTATCGACGTTTGCCGCAGGCGCCAGCCAGGCCAGGCCGATTCTATCCTCAACGAAGCGGATTTCGAAGCCCCGAGGCGGAAGAGGGCCAGCTTTCGGTTCGATTTCGGCAGTGGGTGAGAACGCGGATTCATGAGACCTCCGGTCTTTCACGCGGACGGCGAAGTAGAACTTCGAGGCCCCGATCGTCTTGCCGGCCAGCGAATACGGATAGGAAAAGCCCGCGGCATCCGATTCTTTCCTTTTCCTGTAGGCCGCGAGCGCGTCCTTGCTGATCGCGGCCGCCAGTTGGGCATTGGCCTCAAAGTATTCCGCTGTCACCTGGATTGCCGGCGGAATTGCCGGTTGGGCTGCCGGTTGC
>Ga0316620_10001498_pt1 | contig 10146 bp, 7 predicted proteins | sample OWC_Aug_M1_C1_D5_FD_207651 | JGI IMG/M metagenome (GOLD analysis project Ga0316620, IMG submission 207651) | Wetland soil microbial communities from Old Woman Creek delta, Ohio, United States - OWC_Aug_M1_C1_D5_B | ecosystem: Environmental > Terrestrial > Soil > Wetlands | place: USA: Ohio...
GCCCTGCTCCGCGATCGGATGCAGCGCGTCATCGACGGTGAGCGGGAGAAGCTGATCCGACGCCACCTGGAGCGCGGGAAGGTGATGGTGCGGGACCGGATCGACATGGTTCTCGACGATCGTTCACCTTTCCTCGAGCTCTCCACCCTGGCGGGCTTCGGCCAGTACGAGGACCAGGCCCCGGGCGGGGGCATCGTGACCGGGATCGGGCTGGTGCACGGGACCCCCTGCATGTTCATCGCCAACGACGCCACGGTGAAGGGCGGGAGCCTCTTCCCGGTGTCGATCAAGAAGCACTTCCGGGCCCAGGAGATCGCGGCGCAGAACGGGCTCCCCACGATCTACCTGGTGGACTCGGGCGGGGCCTACCTGCCGCTCCAGGGCGAGGTCTTCCCGGACAAGGAGCACTTCGGCGGCACCTTCTACCAGCAAGCGCGCATGTCGGCGGCGGGGCTGCCGCAGATCTCGGTGGTGCTCGGCGGCTGCACGGCGGGCGGCGCCTACGTGCCGGCGCTCTCCGACGAGGTGGTGATCGTGAAGGGGATCGGCCGGATCTTCCTCGGCGGCCCGCCGATCGTGAAGGCCGCGCTGAACGAGATCGTGGATCCCGAGACCCTGGGCGGCGCCGAGGTGCACACCCGCGAGTCCGGCGTGGCCGACTACATCGCCTACGACGAGGCCGAGGCCTACGCGCAGGTGCGCGACATCGTGGCGCATCTCAACTGCGCGGGGCTGCAGCCCGCGCCGCGCGAGGCGCGGACGCCGCGCCACGACGCCGCCGAGATCTACGGCATCGTGAACGCCGACGCGCGCATCCCCTTCGACGTGCGAGAGATCGTCGCGCGCCTGGTGGACGGCTCCGAGCTCCAGGAGTTCAAGCCCCGCTACGGCGAGACCGTGGTGTGCGGCTTCGCGCATCTGCACGGCCACCCGGTGGGGATCGTCGGCAACAACGGCATCATCTTCTCGGCCGGAGCGCTCAAGGCCACGCACTTCATCGAGATGTGCAATCAGCGCGGGGTGCCGCTCCTCTTCCTGCAGAACACCTCGGGCTACATGGTGGGGAAGGACGCCGAGGCGCGGGGCATCGCGAAGGACGGGGCCAAGATGGTGAACGCCGTCGCCAACTGCACGGTGCCGAAGTACACCGTGCTGATCGGCGGCTCCTACGGCGCGGGGAACTACGGCATGTGCGGCCGGGGCTTCGCGCCGCGCTTCCTCTTCGCCTGGCCGAACTCCCGCATCGCCACCATGTCCGCGGACACGGCGGAGACCGTGCTGGTGGACATCCGCCTGGCGGGTCTGCGCGCGGGCGAGGTGACGGAGCAGGAGATCGCCGCCCTGCGCGCCGAGGTGCGCCGGCAGTACGAGACCGAGTCGGACCCCTACTACGCGACGTCGCGGCTGTGGGACGACGGTCTGATCGACCCCCTCCACACGCGCGACGTGCTCGGCCTCTGCCTGGCGCTGGCGGCGCGACAGCCGCCGGCGCCGAGCCACGCCCGCGTGTTCCGGATGTGAGCCCGTGAAGCCATGTTCCGACGCCTGCTGATCGCCAATCGAGGGGAGATCGCCGTGCGCATCGCGCGCACCGCGAGCCGGCTCGGCATCGAGACCGTGGCCGTCTACTCCGACGCCGACCGTCGTGCCATGCACGTGACGGTGTGCGACCGCGCCGTGCACCTGGGCCCGTCCGAGGCCTCGGCGAGCTACCTCTCCGTCCCGCGGCTGCTGGCGGCGGCGCGCGAGGTGGGCGCCGATGCCCTCCACCCGGGCTACGGCTTCCTGTCGGAGAACGCGGAGTTCGCGCGCGCGGTGCTCGGCGACGGCGTCGCCTGGGTGGGCCCGCACCCCGACGCGATCGAGCGCATGGGCTCGAAGATCGCCGCGCGGCGGATCGCCCGCGAGGCCGGCGTCGCGGTGGTGCCGGGCTTCGACGCCTCCCAGCAGGAGGCGGAGCTCGCCGGCGCGGCGGAGCGCATCGGCTACCCGGTGCTGATCAAGGCCTCGGCCGGCGGCGGCGGCAAGGGGATCCGCATCGTGCGCGAGGCGGTCGCCTTCCGCGAGCAGCTCGCGCTCGCGCGGCGCGAGGCCGAGCGCGCCTTCGGCGACGGCGCGGTGATCGTGGAGCGCTACGTCGAGCGCCCGCGCCACGTGGAGGTGCAGGTGATGGGCGACCGCCGGGGCGGCCTCGTCCACCTGCTGGAGCGCGAGTGCTCGATCCAGCGGCGACACCAGAAGGTGATCGAGGAGGCGCCGGCGCCGAACCTCTCCGAGGCCCAGCGCGCCGGGCTGCGCGAGGCGGCCCTGAAGCTCACCCGCGCCATCGGCTACGACAACGCCGGGACCGTGGAGTTCGTGGTCGATGCGGAGAGCGGCGAGTTCTTCTTCCTGGAGATGAACACGCGTCTCCAGGTCGAGCATCCCGTGACCGAGATGGTCACGGGCCTCGACCTGGTGGAGCTGCAGCTCCGCGCCGCCGCCGGCGAGGCGCTGCCGATCCGGCAGGAGGACGTGGTGGCGCGCGGCTGGGCCATCGAGGCGCGGGTCGCCGCCGAAGACCCGGCGGCGGACTTCGCGCCGCGCACCGGGCTCGTGTCGTGGATCGCCGAGCCGTCGGGCGTGCGGGTGGATACCGGGATCCGACCGGGCTCGGAGGTGAGCCCCTACTACGATTCGATGCTGGCGAAGGTGATCGCCTCCGGTCGCGATCGCGAGGCCGCGCGCAAGCGACTGGCGGCGGCGCTGCGCGGCATGCTCGTGGTGGGCCTGCCCACGAACCTCGACTTCCTGGCGCGCATCGTGGAGCACGAGGTCTTCGCCTCGGGCCGCCTCACCACGCGCTTCCTGGAGGAGCACGCCGCCGAGCTCGCCGTGCCGCCCGCGCCCCACGAGGGCGCGCTGGTGGCGGCGCTGGCGGTCGCCCTCGATCCCCGCCCCGCGGCCCACACCGATCCGTGGCATCGCCTCGGCCCGCTGCGCGTGACGCCGCACCGGCCGACCCAGCCCGTGACCCTCGCCGCGCAGGACGGCTCCCTGCACGCGGTGCTGGTGCAGGGTCCGGGGCCGCGGCTCGAGGTCACCCTGGACGGCGAGCGACGCGAGGTGCAGGCCTGGTGGGAGGGCGACCACCTGGTGGTCGAGCAGGGCGGTGCGCTGGAGCGCCATCGCGCGCACCGGAGCGGGGAGCGCTGGACGGTGCGCCAGCACGGGCGCACGGAGACCTACCGGGTGGTGCCGCGCGAGGAGCTCTGGCGCCGCCGCGAGAGCGCGGCCAGCGGGAGCGCTCGCGCGCTCCAGGCCCCCTTCCCCGCGCTGGTGTCGGAGGTGAAGGTGGAGCCCGGACGGCACGTCGCGGCCGGCGAGGTGCTGGTGGTGCTCGAGGCCATGAAGATGCTCCACAATCTGCTGGCGGACGGCGCCGGCGTGGTGGACCAGGTGCGGGTGCAGCCGGGGATGACGGTGGAGAGCGGCGCCGTGCTGGTCACCTTCGCCGAGGAAGCGTGAGGCCACGATGCTGCGCAACGTCCACATGACCGAGGAGCTCGAGGCCATCCGCCAGCAGGTCGAGCGCTTCGTGGCGCAGGAGGTGGTGCCCCACGGAGAGGCCTGGGAGCGCGAGGGCCGCGTGCCGCGGGAGGTGCTGCGCCGCATGGGCCAGCTCGGCTTCTTCTCCCTGCGCGCCCCGCAGGAGTGGGGCGGGCTCGGCCTCGGGCCGATCGCCTCCTGTGTCTTCGCCGAGGAGCTCGGCCGCTCCACCTTTGCCGGCTTCGAGGTGACGGTCCTCGTCCACACCGACATGGCCTCGCCCCACCTCTGGCGCTCCGGCAGCCCGGAGCAGCTCCGCCGCTTCCTCCCGGGCGTCCTCTCCGGCGAGATCGTCACCGCCATCGCCGTGACCGAGCCCGATGCCGGCTCCGACGTGGCGGGGATGCGGACCACCGCGGTGCGCGACGGCAGGGGCTGGCGCCTCGACGGCACCAAGCTCTTCATCACCAACGCCGTCCACGGCGACCTCGTGATCGTGGCCGCCCGCACCCGGCCCGAGGACCGCTACGGCATCTCCACCTTCCTGGTGGAGAAGGGGCGCGAGGGCTTCTCGGTGAGCCGCAAGCTCGAGAAGCACGGCTGGCTCTCCTCCGACACCGCCGAGCTCTCGTTCCGCGGCTGCTACGTGCCCGAGGAGAACCTCCTCGGCGTGGAGCACCGCGGCTTCTACGAGATCATGAAGAACTTCCAGAACGAGCGGATGGTGCTCTCGGCCATGGCGGTGGGCGCGGCGCAGAAGGGCATCGAGCTGACCCTCGCCTGGACGCAGGGGCGCCGGGCCTTCGGCGGGACCCTCTACGACCGCGAGGCGATCCGCCAGCGCCTCGCCATGGACCAGGCGCAGGTGGATGCGGCGCGCGCCGGTCTCTACCACGCGGCCTGGCTGATGGAGGCCGGCGTCGACGCCACCAAGGCCGTCTCCGGCGTCAAGGCCTTCGCCTGCGAGCTCGCGAACCGCGTACTCTACGATTGCCTGCAGTTCCACGGCGGCCTCGGCTACATGCGCGAGAGCACGATCGAGCGCATGGCGCGCGATGCGCGCGTGCTGCCGATCGGCGGCGGCGCCACCGAGGTGATGCTCGAGGAGGTCGCGAAGCGTTCCATCGTGTGACGGCGCGACGCGCCGCAGGAGGAAGCCATGGCCCGGCAAGGACGTCTCACGCTCGATCGATACGGCCCCACCATGCCGGTGACCGGGCCGGCGGTGCAGAAGCCGCCCTTCTACTACCGCAACATGGAGATGATGTTCGTCAGCTACCTCACCGACGCGGAGGCGGCGCTGGATTGGCTGCCGGACGCGCTCGAGCTCGACGAGCCGGCGACCGCCACGGTGATCCTCGCCCACTATCACTTCTCCACCTTCGGGCCCTACCACGAGGCGATGCTGGCGATCCGCGCGCGCTGGCAGGGGCAGGTGGTGAACTACTACCCCGTGCTCTTCACGGACCAGGAGGCGCCGCTGATCGGCGGGCGCGAGATCTGGGGCTTCGCCAAGAAGCTCGCGCACGTGGCGCTGGTGCACGAGAGCGAGGCCATCCTGGGCACCGTGGAGCGGCCGAAGGGCAACCGGCTGCTGACGGCGGTGATGCGCGCGGTGGACAACGTGCGCCCGGAGGAGTTCGCGCTGACGCCGAGCGTCTCGCTGAAGGTGATCCCCGACGCCACCGACGCGCGGGAGCCGGCGCTGGCTCAGCTCATCGGGAGCGAGCTCCGCATGCAGCCCCTCGTCGGGAGCGACGGCATCGCGGAGATCTGGAGCGGGCCGGGCTCGCTCTGCTTCGATGCGCCGTCGGCGGTCGATCCCTGGCATCGGATCGCCGTGCGCGAGGTGGTCTCCTGCGTCTACGGCTCCTTCAACGCGGTGCTGACCCACGGCCGGATCCTGAAGGAATACTGCTAGCCTCGCCGCGCGATGCGGACCGCGGGCGGGATCGAGTGGGAGCGCCTCGGGGACGGGCCCGGCCCGGCGCTCCTCCTGGTGCCCGGGATGGGCGCCCTGCGCAGCACCTGGGGCGAGCTGCTCCCGCTCCTCGCCGAGCGCCGCCGCTGCCTCGTCTTCGATCCGCCCGGGCTCGGCGCCTCCGCGCCCTGCGGCGAGGGCTTCACGCTCCACGGCTATGCCGCCGGGCTCGCGGCGCTGCTGCGCGAGGCGGGCGAGACGCCGGCCGTGGCGGTGGGCCACGCCTACGGCGGACGCGTGGCACAGCTCCTCGCAGCGGAGCATCCCGCGGTGGTGCGGGCGCTGGTGGTGCTCGGGAACGGCGCGATCTTCCCGCCGGCACCCGACACCGTGAAGCGTTTCCTCGGCCTCGGCGATCGCGGCCTCTCGCGCGAGGCCTTCCGCGCGAGCTTCCTGGAGCTGCTCTGCGGGCCGCGCTTCGCCGCGGAGGATCCGCTGCGGGCCGAGGCGCTGGTGGAGCAGGAGTGGCGCGAGCGCCAGTCGCGGGGCACCACCCGGCCCCATCGCAAGGCCGTCACCGAGACCCCGGTCCTCGACTACTGGGGCCGTGCCCGCTGTCCGACCCTCCTGGTCTACGGCACCGAGGACCGCTTCGGCACCCGCGAGAACGCGCTCGATCTGCAGGCACGCCTGCCGGGGAGCCGTCTGGTCTGGCTCGAAGGGGCCGGCCACTACCTCACGCGCGAGCGCCCGGCCGCGGTGGCCCAGGCGATCCTCGACTTCACCGACGGGCTGGCGTCGGCGGGCGGCTGACGCTCCCGAGCGTGGCCCGGCGGGCCCGGCGAGCTCGCTCCGCGCGGGCTAGAGGCCGAGCGCCTTCGCCGCCTTCTCCAGCCGGGCCGGCTTGACCCAGAGGATCATCGCCCAGCGCCCGCCGCCGGCGGCGAGGGCCTGGGCCGAGGTCACGGGGATCCGCTGGGCGGCCAGCTTCGCCAGCACCTCGTCGATCGCGCCCGGCCGGTCCACGTCCCCCTGCACCAGGAAGGCCTGCTTGGCCTTGCGCGGCCGGAGCTTCAGCTTCGTGGCCGCGGCCAGGAAGCGCTGCGGGTCCTCGGGCACGAGGTCGATCTGCGCCTTTCCCTCGCCGGTCGGAAATCCGCTGAAGGCGCGGAGGTTCACCCCTTCCGCCGCCAGGCCGGAGAGGATGCGGTGACCTTCCCCTGCGGTGTCGGGGACGCTGAGCGCGAAGTACTCGATCCGCTGCACGGTGAGCGCCATGGAGCCTCCTCTGCCCGCCACCCCGCGGGCCCCCCCATCCTACCCCCGCGGCGAGCGTTCGTAGGTGCGGGCGCGCAGCCGGCGCATGCCCGCCAGCCAGCGCTCCGCGTCGCTGGCCTTGCGCCCGAGGTACTCGCGGGTCTCGGGGTGGGGGAGGATCAGGAACTCCTCGGCCTCGATCGCGCCCAGCACCGCCTCCGCCACCTCCTCCGGCTCCTTCACGTTCTGCATCAGGTGGGCGCCGAGGCCGCTCTCGCTCGAGCCTTCGAGCATGGGCGTGCGCACGCCGAGGGGACACAGGCAGGAGACGCGGATCCCGCGCTCGCCGTAGGCCACCGCGAGCCACTCGGCGAAGGCCACCGCAGCGTGCTTGGTGACGGTGTAGGGGAGGGTGCCGAGGTCGAGGAGGAGCCCCGCCGCCGAGGCGGTGCTCAGCAGATAGCCCTCGCCGCGCTCGAGCATCTCGGGCAGGACGGCGCGCGCGGCGTAGACGTGGGCCATGAGATTCACGCTCCAGCTCTGCGCCCAGTCCGCATCCGAGGCGAAGGGGCCGCCCGGGCCCTCGCTGCCCTCGGCGAGGCCCGCGCCGCGCACGATGCCGGCGTTGGAGAAGAAGAGGTCGACGCGGCCGAAGCGCTCGCGGGCGCGGCGGACGAGGTCGCGCACTTCCTCCTCCCGGCCGACGTCGGTTGGCACGGCGAGCCCGTCCACCTCGCGTGCCACCGCCTCCGCCCCCGCCGCGTCGAGGTCCGCCACCACCACGCGGGCCCCCGTGCGCGCGAAGCGCCGGCAGCAGGCCGCGCCGATCCCGCTCGCCCCGCCCGTCACCACCGCCACGCGACCGTCGAGCTTCATGACGTCCCCCTCCGCGGCCTTCCGCCTCGAACGAAAGCCTACGCCGCCGCGCCGGGGCGCGCGACGCGCGGCGTGACGCGCGCCCCGGCTGTCCTATCCTGCGGCGCCGGCTCGCTCCCCCCGAGCCCGCCCGACAGGAGAGTCTCCCCTTGCGAGCCGACACCGCGCGTCCCCGCCCCCGCATCGCCATCATCGGCGCCGGCTTCTCCGGCGTCTGCCTCGGCATCCAGCTCCTCCAGGCGGGCTTTCGCGACTTCACGATCCTCGAGAAGGCCGAGCGTGCCGGCGGCACCTGGCGCGACAACACCTATCCCGGCGCGGCGTGCGACCTCCAGTCCTTCGCCTACTGCTACTCCTTCGAGCAGAAGACGGACTGGTCGCGCCGCTGGTCGCCGCAGCCCGAGATCCTGGCCTACCTCGAGCACTGCGTCCGCAAGTACGGCCTCGGCCCGCACCTGCGCACGGGGGCGGAGGTGGAGGCGGCGCGCTTCGACGCCGAGGCCGGGCTCTGGCGCGTGCGGCTGGCGAGCGGCGAGGAGCTCGAGGCCGAGGTGCTGGTGAGCGGGGTGGGACAGCTCCACCGGCCCCACGTGCCGGACCTCTCGGGCCTCGGCGACTTCCGCGGCGTCTCCTTCCACTCCGCGCGCTGGCGCCACGACGTGGACCTCGCCGGGAAGGACGTGGCGGTGATCGGAAACGCCGCGAGCGCGATCCAGTTCATTCCCGAGATCGCACCCCGTGTCCGGCGCCTCCACGTGCTGCAGCGCAGCGCGAACTGGATGCTGCCGAAGGGCGACCGCGTCTTCAGCGAGCGCGAGAAGTGGATCTTCGGCCACGTTCCCCTGGCGGCACGGCTCCAGCGCTGGCGCATCTGGCTCACCCACGAGCTCTGGTTCTTTCCGGTGATGCGCGGAAACAACTGGCTGGCGCGCGGCGTGGAGAAGCTCGCGCGCGGCCACATCGAGGCCCAGGTCGCGGATCCGGATCTGCGGCGGGCGCTCGTCCCGGACTACCCGATCGGCGCGCGGCGCGCGCTGATCTCCGACGACTACTACCCCGCGCTCCAGCGCGAGAACGTGAGCCTGGTGACCTCGCCCATCGAGCGCATCGTGGCGGACGGCGTCCTGACGCGCGACGGCCGGCGCCATCCGGCGGAGGTGCTGATCCTCGCCACCGGCTTCGAGTCCACGAGCTTCCTGGCGCCGATCAAGATCGAGGGGCTGGGTGGGCGGCGGCTGGACGAGGCCTGGAAGGGCGGCGCCGAGGCGTATCTCGGCCTGGCCGTCCCCGGCTTCCCGAACTTCTTCCTGATGTACGGCCCCAACACCAATCTCGGTCACAACTCGATCATCTTCATGATCGAGTGCCAGGCCCGTTACATCGTGAGCGCGCTGCGGCAGATGGCGGAGCGCGGGCTGCGCCGCATCGACCTGCGCCCGGACGTGATGCGGGCCTTCCAGGCGCGGCTCGAGCGCGCGCTCGCGAAGACGGTCTGGGCGCGCACCGACCACAGCTGGTACAAGACGCGCGAGGGTCGGATCACCAACAACTGGTCGGGGACGACCGTCTCCTACTGGTGGAAGACCCGCCGCGCGAAACTCGCCGAGTACCGCCTCGCGGCGCGCGACGAGGAGCCGCCGGCGCAGGCGACGGGACCGGCCTAGGACCCCCCGAGGCGCGCGCGGAGCCCCGCCAGGGCCTCCACCGCGCGGAGGCAGCCGGCGACGTCGGCGTAGCGCTCGCCGTGGACGACGCCGCTGACACCGATCCGGCTCAGCTCCGCCAGACGCTCGCTCGCCCGCTCCGGCTCGAAGAGCGGGAGGCTTCCGAGCGCCACCACCTGCGGCGGCGGGCGGCCGGCCTCCTCGAAGCGCCGGCGCAGCTCCGCGACGGGCGCGGCCAGGCGCTCGGGGTCGGCGCCCATCGGCATCCAGCCGTCGCCGAAGCGGAGCGCGCGCTCGAGGGCCTGGGGCGGCGCGCCGCCCACCAGGATCGGCGGCCGTGGCGGCCGCGGCAGGAAGAGGAAGCGCTGTCCGTTCGCCTCCATCACGTCGTCGGCGAAGCAGCGCGCCAGGAAGCCGAGGGTCTCGTCGGCGAGGGCGCCGCGGCGCGCGCGGTCCACGCCGAGCGCCCGGAACTCGGCCGCCATCCAGCCCACGCCGACGCCGAGGCGAAGCCGCCCGCCCGAGAGCTCCTGGAGGGTGGCCACCCACTTCGCCGTGGGAAGCGGCGGCCGGTAGGGGAGGATCAGCACGCTGGTGCCGAGGCCGATGCGCTCGGTGGCGCCCGCCAGCCAGGCGAGGCTCGCCAGGGGATCGAGGTAGCGCCCGCCCGAGCCCTCGGCGTCGTCGGGCGGGATCGCCAGGTGGTCGGTCACCCAGAGGTCGTCGAGGCCCGCCGCCTCGGCCGCCCGGCCGCAGGTGCGGAGCGTCTCGCGCGTCGAGGCGGGGCCCATGTTGCGCAGCACCAGGCCGAGGCGCACGCGGAGGCTCAGGCCGGGGCGGGTGGCTGGGGCCGCAGCGCCCGCGGGCGGCGCGCGGCGAGCGCGGCGCCCTCGAGCAGAC
>Ga0316620_10001499_pt1 | contig 10139 bp, 10 predicted proteins | sample OWC_Aug_M1_C1_D5_FD_207651 | JGI IMG/M metagenome (GOLD analysis project Ga0316620, IMG submission 207651) | Wetland soil microbial communities from Old Woman Creek delta, Ohio, United States - OWC_Aug_M1_C1_D5_B | ecosystem: Environmental > Terrestrial > Soil > Wetlands | place: USA: Ohio...
GCGCTGCAGATTCGCGGCATGGCGAGCTTCGATGCCGGACCTGCGCTGCCGGCGAGCGAGCGAACGCTGCTCGGCTCGGGGCGGCTCGCGCTGACCCTCGAGGACACGGCGAGCGGCCGCATGTACCAGAGCCTGGTGCCGCTCGAGGGCGAATCGCTGGAGCAGATCTTCGAGCACTACCTGTCCCAATCCGAGCAATTGCCTGCGTTTCTGCGGCTGTACGCCGACGGCGCCGCGCTGTGCGGCCTCCTGCTGGAAAAGCTGCCCCGGGCGGACGAACGCGACCCCGACGGCTGGAATCGCATCACGCAGCTTGCCGCGACGCTGACGCTCGAAGAGACGCGCGAGGTCCAGCCCTACGCCTTGCTCACGCGGCTCTTCCCGGAGGAGCTGCTGCGTGTCTTCCCGCTCGACGCGGTCGAGTACCACTGCCCCGACGACCCGGAGAAGGTGAGACGGGTCCTGCGCGGCCTCGGGCGCGACGAGCTGCGGACGATCCTCGCCGAGCAGGGCGAGGTGGTCATCCGCAACGAAATGTGCAACCACGTGTACCGCTTCTGCGCCCGGGACGTCGACGAGCTGTTCGCCTAGCCTCATCAGTACATGCGGTGGCGGAACAGCCAGCCCGCGAGCGTCATGCTCGCCAGGCCGATCAGCGCCATCGGCCATAGCTGGTGCACCAGCGCGGTGACCGGCGTGCCCTCCAGGAACAGCTCGCGCAGGACGACGAGGAAGTAGCGCAGCGGATCCAGCAGCGTGATGAGCCGAATCGCCGCCGGCATGTTGGCGATCGGGGTGGCGAAGCCCGACAGGATCACCGCGGGAACCATGAACAGGAACGCCCCGAGGAGCCCCTGCTGCTGGGTCACGGCAAGCGCCGAGATCATCAGCCCGATGCCGACCGCCGACAGGAGGAACAGCGCGAGGCCCAGGTAGAGCGCCGCCAAACTGCCGAGCAGCGGGATGCCGAACCAGAGCACCGCGATCAGCGTGATCGCCGTCGCCTCGAGGATGCCGATGATGAATCCAGGCAGGGCCTTGCCGAGCAGGATCTCCACCGGCCTCATCGGCGTCACCAGCAGCTGGTCGAACGTTCCCTGCTCCCGCTCGCGCGCGACCGACATCGCGGTGATGACCATCGTGACGAGCAGGGTGAGGATGCCGATGATGCCGGGCAGGAAAAACCACCGGCTCTCGAGGTTCGGATTGAACCAGGCGCGCGTCTCGAGCGCCGCCGGCGGCGCCGGAAGACCTCGCTCGTCGCTCCACGCGCGGTTGAAGCCGGCGACGATGTTGCGCAGATAGCCGACCGCGATGAGCGCCGTGTTCGAGTTGCGCCCGTCGACGATCACCTGCACGCGCGCCGGCCTTCCGGCGAGCAGGTCGCGGCTGAAGCGCGAGTCGACGTGGAGCACGAGCAACACCTTCCTCGAGTCGACGAGCGGCGCCACCTGGTCGATCGAAGTGACGGTCGCGACCTCGTCGAAGCTGGACGAGCCGCGCAGCATCGCCACCAGTCTCCGCCCTCCCGGACCGGGGTCCTCGTTGTACACCGCGTAGGGCACGTGTTTCAGGTCGTAGGTCGCGGCGTAGCCGAACACCAGCAACTGGATGAGCGGCGGCACGATCAGCACCGCCCGGCTCTTGCCCTCCTTGAGCAGGGTGATGAATTCCTTCAGGACCAGCGCGAGGATGCGGCTCCACATGGGCCTGATTCACTCCAGGCGCTTGCGCGTCCTGAGCCGCGTCAGGCCGAGGAACAGCACGGCCATCAACGCGAGCACCAGCGTGTTCGGGACGATCACCGACCAGATGTCGCCCGCCAGGAACAGCGTCGTGACGATGGCGACGAAGTAGCGCGCCGCGAACAGCTGGGTGATCGCCTGCACCACGGCGGGCATGCTGCGGATCTCGAAGATGAAGCCGGAGAGGAGGAACGCCGGCAGGAACGTGGTGATGAGCGCCAGCTGCCCGGCGACGAACTGAGAGCGGGCGACGCTCGAGATGAGCAATCCCATGCCGAGCGCGACCAGCAGAAACACCGCCGAAGTCAGGAGCAGGACCCAGAACGAGCCGGTGAGCGGCACGTCGAACAGCCAGGTCGCCATGGCCACCGACAGCAGCATGCCGCCCATACCGAGCACGAAGTACGGGATCAGCTTGCCAAGCAGGATCTCGCCGACCGAGACCGGGGTGACGATGAGCGCTTCCATGGTGCCGCGCTCCCACTCCCGCGCCATGACCATGGCCGTGAGCAGCGCCCCGATGAGCGTCATGATCACCACCACCAGGCCGGGCACCAGAAAGTTCCGGCTCCTGAGATCCGGGTTGAACCATACCCGGTGCTCGACCTCGACCGGCGCCTCGAACGGGACGCCTTGCTCGGCCGCGCGCCGCGCCAGCCAGGCGTTGGTGGCGCCATCCATGTAGCCCTCGACCAGCCGCGCCGTGTTGGCGTCGATGCCGTTGACGATGACCTGCACCGGCGCTCCGGACGAGCGCCGCTCGCGTGCCGCGAAATCCGGCCGCAGCCGGACGATGGCGTCCACGCGTCCGTCGAGCAAGGCCTGCTCGGCGGCCGGCATGGCCGACATCGCGATGGGCGCGAAATAACGCGAGCCCTCGAGCGAGCCCGCGAAGTCCGACGTGTCCGCGCTGGGGCGCTCGGCCACCAGGGCGACCGGAACCCGGTCGACATCGAGCGACAGTCCATAGCCGAACAGCAGGAGCAGCGCCACCGGCATGACGAAGGCGATCGCGATGCTGCTCGGATCGCGCACGATCTGCAGGAACTCCTTGCGAACCAGCCCGCGCAGGCGCATGCGGGCGCCGCCGCGCGCGCTCATGCCGCCGCGCCGGCCGCGCCGGTGCCCTGGATGAGTCGGACGAACGCATCCTCCATGGTCGGCTCGGCCTCGCCCGGCACTCGGCCGCGCCCCTTGATCTCGGCGGGCGTGCCGATCGCCAGGATCTCCCCAGCCGCCATGATCGCCAACCGGTCGCAGTACTCGGCCTCCTCCATGAAATGCGTGGTGACCATCACCGTTACGCCGCGCCGGGCGAGCGCCCCGATGCGGCGCCAGAACGCGCGCCGGGCGAGCGGGTCGACGCCCGAGGTAGGCTCGTCGAGAAACAGGATCTCCGGTTCGTGCATCAGGGCGCATGCCATGGCGAGGCGCTGCTTGAAGCCGAGCGGCAGGTCCGCGCTCGCCGCGTCGGCTTCCTCGGCCAGCCCGAATTCGCCGAGCGCCCAGCCCTCGCGCGCCGCGCGCCGCGCGCCTCGCAGTCCGTACGCGCCGGCGAAAAACTCGACGTTCTGGCGCACGCTCAGGTTGCCGTAGAGCGAAAACTTCTGCGACATGTAGCCCACGCGCGCCCGCGCTGCGGCGGCGGCGCTGCGCAAGTCGACCCCGGCGACCCGCAGGCTGCCGGCGCTCGCGGGCAGCAGCCCGCACAGCATGCGAAAGGTGGTCGATTTGCCGGCGCCGTTCGCGCCCAGCAGGCCGAAGATCTCCCCGCGGCGCACCTCGAAGCTCACGTCCTTGACGGCGTAGAAATCGCCGAACCGGCGCTGCGCACCGCGCACGTCGATCACCACCTCGTCCGCCGGCGGATCCGCGTCTTCGGCCGCGGCCTTCATGCCGGCGGACGGGCCGCTTTCGCCCGCGCCCAGCCGCCCGTGCAGCAGGGACACGAAGGCGTCCTCGAAACGCGGCGCGGCCGGCGTTGCGGACAGGCCGGCGAGCGCCGCCGGCCGCGCGCCGCTCTCGGTCACGATGCGCAGGTCGTCGCCGTGGATCAGCGCGTCGATCACGCCGGGCTCGCGCACCAGCGCTTCCTGCATGCGCCGCCGGGCAGCGCCCTCCACTCGCACCGTAAACGCGCGCCCGCGCATGCGTTCGCTAAGCTCGAGCGGGCGGCCCTGGATCAGTACTTCCCCATCGTGCAGGAGCACCACCTCGTCGCAGCGCTCCGCCTCGTCGAGGTACGCCGTCGACAGCAGCACGCTGGTGCCCTCGCGATCGACCAGCCGGCGCACGATCGCCCACAGCTCCCGCCGAGACACCGGATCGACGCCTACGGTCGGCTCGTCCAGCACCAGCAATTGCGGGGCGCGCACCAGCGCACAGGCGAGCCCGAGCTTTTGTTTCATTCCCCCCGAGAGCCGTCCCGCGAGCCGGCCGGTGAACGGGCCGAGCCCGGTCATCTGCATCAGCTCCGCATAGCGTGCGCCGCGCGCCTGCGCCGGCACGCCCTGCAAGTCGGCGTACAGGTCGAGGTTCTCCTGCACGCTCAGGTCCTCGTACAGCCCGAAGCGCTGCGGCATGTAGCCGAGCATCCCCTGTACCTCGAGCGACCGGCGGGTCGCGTCCAATCCCAGCACCGTGATGCGCCCGCCATCGGGCGCGAGCAGCCCCGCAACGAGGCGCATGAGCGTCGTCTTGCCGGCACCATCGGGCCCGACCAGGCCCATCACCAACCCTGCCCGCATGGTGAGGCTCACCCCGCGCAGGGCCTGGACCTCTCGCTTGCCGGCGCGAAAGCGCTTCGCGACCTGCTCCAGCTCGAGGACGACCGGCGGCGCGCTCATGCGCCGTTCTTGCAGGGATCGCTTCCGCTGCCGCCGCCCGACGGTGGCGCCTCGCCGAGGGGGATCTCGACGCTCGCCGGCATGCCGAGCCTGAGCTCGCCCTGCGGCGAGCAGACGAACACCCTCACCTGGTAGACGAGCTGCGTGCGCACTTCCTGCGTCTCGACCGATTTCGGCGTGAACTCCGCGGTCGGCGAGATGAAGCCCACCCACCCGCGATAGCGCTTTCCCGGGTAGCTGTCGGTGAGCACCGTTGCGCGGGCGCCGAGGCGGATCCTGCCGAGGTCCGGCCCGGGCACGTAGGCGCGCACCCAAAGCGGCTCGACGAGCGCGAGCGTGAATACGGTCTTCTGCGGCGAGGCCATATCGCCCGGCTCGAGCACGCGGTTCTCGATCACGCCGGCGACGGGCGCGTGAAGAGACGCCTCGGCCAGGTCGCGCTGCGCGATCGCGAGCGCCGCCTCGTTCGCGGCGAGCGTCGCTTCCGCCGCGGCAGTGTCTTCCTTGCGCGGGCCGAGCACCACCAGGCGGAGCGCCTCCTCGGCCGATTTGAGCCGCGCCTGCGCCGCCTCGGCGGCGGCGCGCGCGTCGTCGGCCTGTTGCTCGGCGATGAAGCGCTGCTCGGCGAGCGCCTTGAGTCGCTGGTAGGTACGCGCCGCGTTGCGCGCATCCACCCGGGCCGACTCGGCATCCGCCTTCGCCTTGCTGATCTCCTCGGGCCGCGAGCCCGCGTGGAAGCGCGCCACGACTTCACGCTGCGCCGAGGCCTGAGCCTGCGCGAGCTGCACGGCGCGCTCGAGGCGCCGCGTATCGAGCACTGCGAGCAGCTGTCCCTTCTCCACACGGTCGCCTTCGTGCACCAGCTCCCGCTCGATGCGGCCCGAGGCGTTGAACGCGAGCTCCACCTGGCGGATGTCCACGTTGCCGTGCAATACGAGCGCGCCGCTCCCGGGCTGCGCGCGCTCCTGCTGCCACCACCACGCTCCGCCGCCCGCCGCGAGCGCGGCGATCACCACTAACGGAACAATCCTCGCATTCATTCCGGAGCTTGCTGAATCCGATGACGACCGGCGTCAAGGATAGCGCAGATGCCGGGCGTGCCCGGATCCACTACACTAGGCGCCCCCAGGAACTTCCGGTCTGCCCGTGTTCTCCTCGATCCCGCCGGTCACGCGCACGCTGATCATCGCGAACGTCGCGATGTTCCTCCTTCAGATGGTGCTCGGCGACTCGCTCATCATTTATCTCGGGCTCTGGCCGATCGGCACCGCGGCGGTGTATGGGACGTTGCCCGGCTTCCAGCCCTGGCAGGTCATCACCTACGCCTTCCTGCACGGCGGAGTGCCGCACATCTTCGTCAACATGTTCGCGCTCTACATGTTCGGCGGCCAGCTCGAGCGGCTGTTCGGGCCGAAGCGCTTCCTCAACCTCTACCTCGCGAGCGTCATCAGCGCTGCGGTGTCGCAGCTGCTGTACGCGGCGCTGGCGGGGGGCGCGCCCTATCCGACGGTAGGTGCCTCGGGCGGAATCTTCGGCGTGCTGCTCGCGTTCGCAATGTACTTCCCCAACCAGACCATCGTGCTGCTCATTCCGCCGATTCCCATGCCGGCGTGGCTGTTCGTGGTGCTGTATGGCGCGCTCGAGTTGTTCCTCGGCGTAACGGGTACGCAGGCCGGCGTGGCGCATTTCGCGCATCTCGGGGGCATGCTCGGTGCCTGGCTGTTGATCCGCTACTGGCGCGGGCGGCCGCCGTTTCGGCGGCGCTGAGGAATCGTACCGCAGCGACACTTCCACTGGGGCACGCGGCGGGATTATCCTCAAGGCCTGCACATCCGCAGGGAGTGAAACAACATGAACACTCGATTCGTCTATCGCACCTACCGCCTGCTCGCCGCCGCGCTGGCGGCCCTCGCCGTTCTCGGCCTCGCCGCATGCGGCGAGGACAAGCCCGAGCCCAAGCCCGCGGCGCAGGTGGCGCCCGCGCCCCGGCCCGAGGAGAAGAAGGCGGAGGCAGCGGCGCTGCCCGCGACGCCTGCGCCCGCGCCGGCCGAGGCGCCCAAGCCCGATCCCGACGCGACGCTCGCCGCGGCGGTGAAGGCGGCGCTCGAGGCGGAAAAGGCCATCAACGCGCAGGGCATCGACGTTACCGCCAAGGACGGCGTAGTGACGCTGTGGGGGACGGTGGCGCAGTTGGAGCGGCGCGTCCTGGCGGTGAAAACCGCGCGCGCCGTGCCCGGCGTGAAGTCGGTGCAGAACAACCTGCAGGTGGTAAAGGGCTCCTAGTCAGGTCGCGATCACGTCGACGAGGGCCGCGACGCCGTAAGCCGCGGCCAGCGCCAGCGCGAAGATCAGCGCGCTGCGCGTCATGCCCTTGGGGATTTCCATCTCGTCGAACGCGCGCTTCACTACGTGCGCAACGGCGAAGTAGGCGACGGTCGAGACCACGAGGCTCGGAACGTTGAAGTTCATCGTCGCTGAGCGTACGACAGTTCGCCCGCGCCGTGAATGAAATTGAGAAAAGCTGTCGGTCAGCTTACGCGCCGCGGCTTGCGTTTGCCTGAAATTGTTTTGAGGTAAAGGTACATCTCGGTGTGATCCGCGCCGCGCGGGAGCCGGCGCTCCGCGGCGCGCCACAGCGAGAGATTGCTGCGCATCAAGGGCGTGTCGACGCCCGCAGCGCGCGCGAGGCGCGCCGCGATGCCGATGTCTTTCGTCATCAGCGAAAGCGCGAAGCCGGAGGCGAAGGCGCGCGTCAGCACCTGGGTCGGGATCTTCTGCTCCGTGGTGGTGTTGCGTCCGGCCGATGCGTTCCAGACTTCGTTGATCAGCTTCGGATCGAGCCCCAGCGCACGACCCACGAGCAGCGCCTCGAACGCCGCGACGGTGCCGGCCGCAGCGATGGCATTGCTCAGGGACTTGACCGCATGCCCTGCGCCCGCCGGGCCGCAGTGATAGATGCGCGTGCCGAGGTGCCTGAGCACCGGTCGCACGCGCGCGAGCGCCGCCGCCGCGCCGCCCACCATGATGGTGAGCGTTCCTTCGCGCGCGCCGACCACGCGCCCGGACACCGGCGCGTCGAGAAGGGCGATGCCGCGCTCCCCGAGCTCCCGACCGAGGCGGCGCGTGGTATCCGGATCGGAGGAGCTCATGTCGACGACGACGGCCCCGCGCGCGAGCGTCGCCGCCGCGCCGTCCGCGCCGAGCAGCGCCTCGCGCACCGCGCGGCCGTCGGGCAGCATGGTAATCACCACCCGCGCGCCCTCGGCAGCCTCAGCCGGCGACGCGCACGCGGTCGCGCCTTCGCGCCGTCGGAACCCAGCGCACGCGCGCGGGTTCCGGTCGTAGAGACGCAGCCGGTATCGTGCCGCAAGCAGGCGGCTGGCCATCGGCGCGCCCATGCGCCCCAGGCCGATCACCGCAAGCGTTGGCTTCACGCCGCCGCGCGGGCTGCCAGAGGGCGCGCCAGGCGCGCCCCGGGCCACAGCTCGGGATGAGACCTCGCGTACTGCGGCGGATAATCGATCTTCACCCCGAACCGGTCCGCCGCGTGCCACACCCAGCGCGGGTTGTCGAGAAAGCCGCGCGCCAGCGCGACCATGTCGGCCTTGCCGCTCGCGACGACCTCCTCCGCCTGCTCCGGCTCGGCGATCATGCCGACCGCGCGCACCGCGATCGGAGCGCCCTTCTTCACCTTCTCCGCGAACGGCACCTGGTAGCCGGGCGCCACCTTGATGCGCGCCTGCGGCACCAGCCCGCCGCTCGAGACGCACACATAGTCGAAACCGATGCGCGCGAGCTCGCGGGCGTAGGCCACCGCTTCGGCGACTTCGAAGCCTCCCTCGATCCAGTCGCTGGCGGTAATGCGCGCCCCGAGAGCGCGCTCCTTCGGCCAGGACTCGCGCAGCGCCTGCGCCATCTCGAGCGGCGCGCGCATGCGATTCTCGAGGCTGCCGCCGTAGCCGTCGCGGCGCGTATTCGACAGGGGCGAGAGGAACTGGTGCAGCAGGTAGCCGTGCGCCGAATGCATCTCGACCACGTCGAGGCCCAGGCGCAGCGCACGCCGCGCGGTCGCCGCGAACGCCTGCGCCAGGCCCGCGATGTCCGCCGCGGAGAGTTCGCGCGGCGTGTGCCAGCCTTCGCCGAAGGCGAGCGCCGACGGCGCGACGGTCTGCCAGGGCGATTCGGCGGCCGACAGCGCCTTGCCGCCCAGCCACGGCACCTGCACCGAGGCCTTGCGGCCGGCGTGACCGATCTGCACGCCGATCGGATTCCTGGTGACGCGTCGGCAGGCTTCCACCACGCGCCGCATCGCCGCCTCGTTATTGTCGCTGTACAGGCCGGTGCAGCCGTGCGATATGCGCCCCTCGCGCGTCACGCCCGTGGCCTCGATCATCAGCAGGCCGGCGCCGGAGGCCGCGAGGGCGCCCAGGTGCATCATGTGCCAGTCGGTCATCGAGCCATCGTCGGCCGAGTACTGGCACATCGGCGAAACCACGATCCGGTTGGGAAGGGTGACCCCGCCGAGCTGGATCGGGGTGAATAGCTTGCTGCTCATCGATGCTGTTCCTTTCTCAAGGTGCGCCGAGCGCGATGTTGCGCGCGGCAAATGCGCTGCGCAGCGCCTTCGCGAAGGCGACCGCCCCAGGCTGGTCGCCATGCAGGCACAGCGTGTCCGGTGCCACGGCCACGCGCTTGCCCGACAGGCTTACGACGTGGCCCTCCTCGATCATGGCGAGCGCCTGCGCCACGGCCTTCGCCGCGTCCTCGATCATGCCGCCGGGCTTGCCGCGCGGCGCGAGCGTGCCGTCGTCCGAGTAGCCGCGGTCGGCAAAGGCCTCCCCCGCGACGCGCAGGCCCCGCCTCCTCGCCACCTCCATGGTCAGGCTGCCGGACAGGGCATAGAGGATGACGCCGTCGCCCAGATCCTGCACCGCGCGCGCCATCGCGTCGGACAGCGCCTCGTCGCCCGTGGACATGTTGTACAGCGCGCCGTGGCACTTGACGTGGTGCAGCCGGGTGCCCGCCGCGCGCGCGAAGGCCTGCACGGCGCCCGCCTGGTACAGCACCAGGTCGTACATGTCCTGCGGCGAAATCTTCATCACGCGGCGGCCGAAACCCTGCAGGTCGGGCAGAGACGGATGCGCGCCGACCGCGACGCCGTGGTGCACGGCGAGCTCGACCGTGCCCCGGATCGTCCCCGGGTCGCCGGCGTGGTATCCGCAAGCGATGTTGGCCGAGGTGATGAGCGGCATGATCTCGGCGTCGGCGCCCATCTTCCAGGCGCCGTAGCTTTCGCCCATGTCGCAATTGAGATCGATGCGTTTCATTGCCCATACTCCCAGGTCACCGCGCGCAGCGCCGCGTTCACGCGCTGTTGCGCGTCGCGCCGCAGCGCGAGCGCGTCTTCGAGCGTGCAGCGCGCGAAATGAAGCGTGCCGCCCGGGGCGAGCTGCGCGAGCCGCGGCACGTCCGCGACCGCGATCTCGGCGATTTTCGGGTAGCCCCCTGTCGTCTGGTGATCGGCCATCAGCGCGATGGGCACGCCGTT
>Ga0316620_10001500_pt1 | contig 10138 bp, 8 predicted proteins | sample OWC_Aug_M1_C1_D5_FD_207651 | JGI IMG/M metagenome (GOLD analysis project Ga0316620, IMG submission 207651) | Wetland soil microbial communities from Old Woman Creek delta, Ohio, United States - OWC_Aug_M1_C1_D5_B | ecosystem: Environmental > Terrestrial > Soil > Wetlands | place: USA: Ohio...
GCGTCGCCAGGTCGCGTGCGGCCACCAGGCCGGCGACGCCGCCCCCGATCACCAGCGCCGCCGGGTGGATCGGGATCCGGCGCTTGTCGAGCGGAACGAGATGACGGGTTCGTTCGACGGCGGCGCCAATCAGGCGGATCGCCTTCAGCGTCGCCTGCTCCTTGTCGACGACGACCCATGACACCTGTTCGCGGATGTTCACGTGTTCGAACAGGTAGGGATTGAACCCGGCGCGCGTGAGCGTGCGGCGAAACGTCAACTGATGGAGCGTCGGCGAGCAGGCGGCCACGACCACGCGGTTGAGAGCGAGGTCTTTGATCTGCTGCTGGATCAGCGCCTGGCCCGGATCCGAACAGACGAAGGTGTGCGTTGTCGCCAGCACGACGCCCGGGAGTTTCCCGATCTCGGCCGCCACGCGCTTCACGTCGATGACGTCCGAGATGTTGCCGCCGCAGTGGCAGATGAAGACACCGATCCGCGCGTCAGGGGCGGGATGGCGACGACCCGATCCGTTGCTTCCTGTTCCGGCCATCGCGACGACTCCTTGTAGTTTGCTGCGAGTGGCGACCTTGGTTCCCGATTGTCCTCGAGACCCACTCGACGCGAGCGTTGCCGGACCGCGGCTGTGTTCCGGCAGTAATCAGCTTTAGGAAGGGGGGCGCTGCAACACGACTGACTCGTTCCGGCCTGTCGATAGCCGTCAACGCGCCGGATATCGTCGCGAGTGACGCGATCGAACCCGCCGCGTCGATCGGCTCGATTCGCCGGCCCAAGCGAGCGCCAATGGGAGGCCGCCGAACGTCGGGCACCAAGACGGACCGCAACGAGCGTGACCAGTCGGTTGCTGCACTCGTCGCGAGGGTGAGAGTGGGACGACCTGGACTCGTTCCCCCTGAGACTCGGTCTCGACCTGTCGTCCCAGCCGCCACCCGCTGCTGGGTGTTCCTACCTGCTCGACTTTATGAGACCGGCGCAAACTCGCATGAACCGGGGAAACCCACGAACGAACGACGCGCCGATGGAATGAGGTAACCTGCGGACCACCTCCGCAGTAGCACGTTCTGCCATGCAGAGTCTGAGGAGCGACTGTGTTAGCTGTCAATACGTCAAGTTTCTACAGTGAGCGTTGGGCGTCCGGCGCTCGCATGTTGGGTTTCTCAACACCATGCAACGGCATTCGGCTCGTCCCGACCCGCGACCGGTGCTGCAGCACGATGCGAACCTGCGGCACGGCGCCACAGCCGGGCTGTCGATGAGGCTTCCACGTGGTCTCACCCCCTGGCACTTGTCCGCTCAATGGCCTGCCGCCTACAATTCGTCGTCGACAGGTGTCGGTCGTGGGAACAAGGGGCATTCATATGGCGAAGATCCTGATGATTGATGACGACAGTGATTGCGTGGCCGGCATGCGGATTCTGCTGGAATCACGCGGGCACGAGGTTTTTGCCGCCTCGAGCGGCGAGAAGGGGCTGGCGCTGGTCAAGCAGATCGGACCGGATCTCATCGTGCTCGACGTGATGATGGACACGCGCACCGAGGGGTTCCACGTCTCGCTCAGGCTGCGCGACCGGTCGCCCGACTCGGAGTTCGCCGCCTGGCGCAGCGTGCCAATCCTGATGCTCACCTCCATCCACCAGACGACGCGGCTGCGGTTCGGGCCGGACGAGGACTACCTGCCGGTCGACGCGCTGTTGGAGAAGTCGGTGCCGTTCGACGTGATTCTCCAGAAGATCGAGGAGCTCCTGAAGGGATCCGGGCGACCGGCGCATGCCTGATCTGGTTCGTGGTCCTTGGTCCCTGGTTCCTGGTGCATGGTCCGTGGTCCTGGTCCAGCGACCACAGACGAGCAACGAACGATGAGTTCGCGCATGAACACCGTACGCGCGTCCCGCGTCACGCCTGCCGCGACCGGGTCGCCGACGGAACAGGAGCTGATCAACAGCCTCGGCTGGTTGATCAGGATGCGCTGGTGCGCCGCGGCGGCGGTGCTGGTCGGCACCGCCATCACGGTACACGTGGTGCGCCTGCCTGTTCCGGAGCGCAGCGCGTACCTGGTCGGCGTCGCGATCATCGCCTACAACTCCCTGTTCCAGCTCGCGCTCGGCCGGCTCGACCTGCTCGACCCGCACGTCCCGGTGATCTGCCAGCGGTTCGCACGGGTGCAAATCGCGCTCGACTGGCTGGCGATGGCCGTGCTGATCGCGCTGACGGGCGGAATCGAGAGTCCCGCGATCGTGTTCTTTCTCTTCCACATCGCGATCGCGTCGTTGCTTCTGCCGCACGACAGGGAATTCCTCCAGGTCGCGCTGGCGCCGATCCTGGTGGCCGGTATCGCCTGGCTCGAGGCACGCGGCATCCTGCATCACACCTCGCTCGTCGATCCGCCCCGGTACAACAACCCGGTGTACGTCGCCGAGGTTCTCGTCGTCTTCACGTGCGCCTCGTACGTGATGGCGTACCTCGCGATGTCGATCTCGCGCAGGTTGCGGCGTCGCGAAGCGGAACTGGCAGGGCTCTACGAAAGCGTGCGGGCGACGACGTCCACGCTCGAACTGTCCGCCGTCCTCGATCGCCTCGCGAAGGCCACCGCGCGCGTGCTCGGCTGCCGGGGAGCCGCGATCCGGCTGCTGGATCCGACCGGCCGGCAGTTGGTCGCGGCGGCAAGCTACGGCGTCAGCGAGGAGTTCATGAGCGCCGTGCTCGAGCTCAGCCGATCGTCGATCGACCGCGAAGCATTGCTGGAGAACAAGGCGCTGTTCATCGACGCTCTCGCCGACCCGCGCATCGTCTATCCCGAGGCGAACCGGCAGGAGGGCATCCGGACGGTCCTGGTCGCGCCGCTGGTCGGCAAGGCGGGGTCCATCGGCGTGCTGCGGGCGTACGGCGGCGAAGGCCACCAGTTCACTCGCGAGGACGCGAACTTCCTGCTCGCAGTCGCCGCGCAGGGCGTGATCGCGATCGAAAACGCCCAGGCGTACGAGATGCTCGCGCGGCTCGACCGGGACAAGTCGCAGTTCATCCGCACGGTGACGCACGAACTGCGCTCGCCCGTGCAGGTGTCGCAGAAGCTGCTCGCGCTGCTCGAAGAGGGGTACGTCGGCCAGCTGACCTCGGAGCAGGGCGATCTGGTGACGCGTGCGCGCCGCCGCATCGAATTCCTGCAGACGCTCGTCGACGACCTGCTGGATCTGGCGGCCGGAAAGGCGGGGCTGCAGCCGCGCGGAGAACGGCACGAGGTGGATCTGCAGCTCGTGGTCCACGATGTGTGCGCCAGGTTCGCAGCGGCCGCGCACTCGAAGGGGCTGCAGCTGCGGGTGGAGGTGGCAGAAGGCGGGGTGGCGGTTGCGGGCGACGCAGGCGACATCGATCGCATGCTGAACAACCTGGTCGCCAACGCGATCCGCTACACGCCGCAGGGAAACGTCGTGGTGAGCGTGGCGCGCGAGGATCACCTCGCGCGCATCAGCGTGACTGACACGGGCATCGGCATTCCCGCCGACGCCCTCCCCCACCTGTTCGAGGAGTTCTTCCGCGCGCCCAACGCGAAAGCGGTGGCGGAACATGGCACCGGCCTCGGCCTGGCCATCGTCAAGGGGCTGGTGGAGCGCTACGGCGGCACGATCGCCGTGGACAGCGAACAAGGCCGGGGCACGAGCTTCGTGGTCCGGCTGCCGATCGCGGCAGGTGCCGATGCCGTAAGGACCTGACCCTGTTCGTGTATCCTTCGCCGCGCAATCTGAATCTAGTACCTGTACCTGGGCGGCGCGTCGTTGCGTCCGGGCCCAACAGTTACCGAGGTCGAGATGCCGTTATACGAATACGAATGCCGCGAGTGCGGGAAGCAGTTCGAGGCCTTTGTCACCGGCTCCCACCGGCCGGTCTGCCCGTCCTGCCGCAGCGAAGACCTGGAGAAGCTCTTGTCCGTGTTCGGCGTCGGCGCGGCGGGCGAGAGCTCTGCCGGGGGTCGCGCGCAAACGGGTGGCTGCGGCTCGGGCGGTGGTTGAAGCTTCTAGTGGAGCCCGGCCGTTGGCCGGGCAAGAGGACTCAGGGCTCAGGACTCAAAGCTCGGGCTGGCTCAAGGCCCGAGCCGGCTGGATCACGGTCGGGTTGCCCGCTCGAGTTCTGCCAGCGCCGCATGGATCTCTTCCGTCGTTCCGCTGCACGTCTCCTCGCTCGGCTGCAGCCCGCCGCACACGCGCGGGCGCTCGGGACCACCATGAATCGCACAGAGGCGCCATGCGGTTCTACCTAATCCCGGCCACGAGCATCTCCGCCGTCGGGAATCGCGGCTCGATGTCCACCGGCACCGACGTCAGGCGATCGAGCAGCCGCTGGACGTCCGGCCGCACCACGGCCAACCGCTCCAGCATCTCCTTCGCCTTCGCGTAGTCGCCCTCGGCTTCCAGCGTCAGCAGATCGTGCGTCAGCGCGGTCACCCCCTGCTTGATCTTCGCCGGGTCGACGGCGAACGTGCCGTCCTTGTGCACGAACGATCCGTTGTCGGTCAGGTAATTGAGCTGCAGCGCGATCCCCTTGCCGTGCGCTTCATTGACGCCGAACCGGATCGACCGGAAGGCCGACGCCAGGAACGTGTCGTAGATCTGCCGTTCCATCGCCTTGTCGATGACGCCCTTGTCGATGAGGTACTGCAGCGCGAAGAGCCCCGAGATGTCGGCCTTCGCCTCCTCGATCGCGCTGTAGGTTTCCTTGAGCTCCTGCCGCACGGTCGTCGCGCGGCCGCCGACGGCGATCTGGTGCGGGCCGAGCCCGTGCATCAGCTCGTGCATCACCGTGTGCGTGAAGAACGGATCGAAGGCGACTTTCGGCTGGTCCGCCGGCGCCAGCACGACCTTCGAAATCGGCACCAGCGCGACCCTGAATTTCGCCTCCTGCACGTTGCGCAGCATCACGCGCTTGGCGCCCTTCTCCTTGACGATTCGTTCGTCGTTCGGCAGGTTGAACGCGGCCGTCTGCACACCGCGATTGCCGTCGCCCGACGCGAGCAGCTCGTTGACCACGGCGATTGGCGCCATGCCGCCGAGCTTCGGGTTGCGGTACTTCGGGTCGATCGGCAGGTGATCTTCGATGTCCTGCAGCTGGCCGCCGAACTTCACGAGCTTGGCGCTCTCCTCTTCGTCGCGGATCGTGATGAACGCTTCGAAGGCCGCCTTGTAGTTGAACCACTCGTCTTCGTACACCTCGTAGGGCCCGATCGTCGGTTCGATCGAGGCGTCGAGCTCCATCCACGCGACGTCGCTGTCGTAGTAGTCGTTCGAGATGAACGCGTCGGCGCGCTTTGTCAGGAACGCCTTCAGCGTCGGCTGCGACGTGAGGTTGGCTGCCTCGCGCAGCAGCTCCGCGGCGCGCGCCAGCTCCCCCTGGTACTCGAGGCTGTAGGGCACGATCGTGAAGCCGGCGCCGGCGCGCCGGATCGTGGTGTAGAAGCCGGTCGCCCTGGCGCGATCCCCCGGCGAGAGCGTCTTGAGCCACGCTTCGACATCCGCTTTCGTCGCGCCGGCCGGGTAGAAGTTGGCGCCCTCGGGCTTCGCCGGCACGCCGGGTGCAAACGGCGCGTTTGCATCGAGACGCGACCAGGGGGCCTTGTTGACGAGGAAATAGTGCAGGCGCGCCTGACCGACTGGCGTCTTGTCGGTCAGCAGCCGCGTCAGCACGGCCTCGTTGCCGCCCCACACCTGCCGCAGGAACAGTCCATCCATCACCCAGCCGGCCTCGACGAGCCTGGCGAGCGCCTGCTGCTCGTTCGGCGGCAGGCCCGAAACGTCCGCGGTGATGTCGACCGGGGCGAATCGGGCGGTCATCCCCTGGAGCTTCGCGAGTTCCGGCGACGCGGTGGAGGAAGTCGAGGGCACGGCAGCCTCCTGTGGGCGCTCCTGCGGCCGCGAGCACGCCGCGAAGACGCCCGCCACAACAGCGACGATGACGACGAACGACGTGATTGGCTTCATAGATGAGGACTCTGCGGGGACCATCGCCCGATTCTACCCTGCCCTGAGCCCCTCGACCATCCTGAGCAACGTCAAGGGAGCGAGCGGAGCGAGGACGACGCGAACGGAGAGAGGCGAAGGGACGCAAGTCGACAAAGACGCATGGCCGGCCTAAGATGCCGCCGATGCGTGCAGTCCTGGCGTTGCTCGTCGTGACCCTCGTCCCCCTGCTTGCCGGCTGTGGTCGCCCGCCAGCGAACGCCGTGCGCGTCGGCTATTTCCCTAACATCACGCACGCCCAGGCCGTCGTTGGTGTCGCCGACGGCACGTTCCGACGCGCGCTCGGCGCGCAGATCGCGCTCGACACCCGCGTCTTCAACGCGGGACCCTCGGTCGTCGAGGCGCTCTTTGCTGGACAGATCGATCTCGCTTACATCGGGCCGAACCCCGCCATCAACGGGTACGTCCGGTCCAACGGAGAGGCGCTGCGCATCATAGCCGGTGCCACGAGCGGCGGCGCCGTGCTGGTCGTACGCGAGGACAGCGGCATTCGCAGTGCGCGGGATTTCGCGGGAAGGCGCATCGCCAGCCCTCAGCTCGGCAACACCCAGGACGTGGCGCTGCGACGGTGGCTGCAACAGCAGCGGCTGCCACTGCGCGAGCGCGGCGGGACGACGCAAGTCGTGCCCGTCGCCAACCCCGACATCCTGACCCTGTTTCAGAAGAAGGAGATCGACGCGGCGTGGGTGCCCGAGCCGTGGGGCGCACGGCTGGTGAGGGAAGCGGGCGGCCGCGTGTTCCTCGACGAGCGCCAGCTGTGGCCGCAGGGGCGATTCGTGACGGCACACGTAATCGCGCGCACGGCGTTTCTCGACCTGCACCCGGACGTCGTGCGACGCTGGCTCGAGGCCCACGTCGAGCTGACGCGCCGCCTGACCACCGATTCGGCAGGCGCAAAACGCGCGCTGAACGCGGAGATCGAGCGGCTCACGGGCAAGGCGTTTCCCGCGGCGGTGCTCGATGATGCATGGTCGCGCATGACGGTCACGTGGGATCCGATTCGCGAATCGCTGCCGCAATCGGCGGATGCGGCCTTCGAGCTGGGGTTCCTGGGAGACAGGCGGCCGAAGCTGGATGGCATCTACGACCTGCGATTGCTGAACCAGGTGTTGCGCGGCAAGGGGCTGGCCACAATAGACTGACGCAGATCGTAGCCCGTCGCCCTCAGTCGGCAGGCCGTAGTCGGCCGTCGGCCTGACTGACAAGGGGACTACGCTGACCGGCGGTCTGCAGACCGCCAACTACGAACTGCCAACTGAGAAATCGCTGAGATGAAGGTCGAGCTGCGAGGCGTAAGGAAGACGTTCGAGGGGAAATCTCCGGTCCTCGCGCTCGACTCGATCGATCTCGCCGTCGGCGCCGGCCAGTTCGCCTGCCTGCTTGGGCCGTCCGGCTGCGGCAAGTCCACGCTGCTCAACCTCGTAGCGGGCCTGGACCGGCCCACGGCCGGCGAGGTGCTGATTGACGGGCAGATGGTACAGGGGCCGGGCACCGACCGGGTGATGATCTTCCAGACGGCCGCGCTCTTTCCGTGGCTCGACGTGCTCGGCAACGTCGAGTTCGGCCTGCGCATGACCGGAGCGCCGCGACGCGAGCGCGAGGAGATCGCGCGCCGCTACCTGCGCATGGTTCACCTGCTCGACTTCGAACAGACGTTCGTGCACCAGCTGTCGGGCGGCATGAAGCAGCGCGTGGCCCTCGCGCGCGCGCTCGCCCTCGATCCCGACGTGCTGCTGATGGACGAACCGTTCGGCGCGCTCGACGCGCAGACGCGCGACTTGCTGCACGACGAGCTGCAGAACATCTGGTCGGCGACCGCGAAGACGGTGCTCTTCGTCACGCACAACGTGCGCGAAGCGATCGTGCTGGGCGACCGAGTGCTCGTGTTGTCGCAACGCCCGGGCCACATCAAGCAGGAGTTCGCGATCGACCTGCCCCGGCCACGGCAGATCGAGGACTACGCGGTCGTGGATCTGTCGCGCGAGATCCTCGAGGTGCTGAAGGACGGAAGCGGCGCGACACCGCCGCGCGACCGCGGCCGGCCGGAAACCGCGCCATGATCGACATCGACAGTCGTCGAGCCGAGAGCCGGCGGGGCGGCCTGTGGACCGGGCCGCTCGTGCGCAGGCTCGCCTTCTTCCTGCTGCTCGCGGCCGGCTGGGAAGCGCTGTTCCGCCTCGGCCTGTGGCCGCCCTACCTCTTCCCGTCGCCGTCGGGTGTCGCCCGCACGCTGGCACGCGGCTTCGAAAACCGGACGTTGATCATCGGCATCGCTGTCAGCATGCGACGTCTGCTGGTCGGCTTCGTGTTGTCGGCGATCGCCGGCACCCTGCTCGGCCTGGGGCTCGGGCGCGTGCGCCTGCTCGATCAGACGCTCGGCGCGCTGGTGCTCGGCCTGCAGGCGCTCCCCAGCATCTGCTGGTTGCCGCTCGCGCTGCTGTGGTTCGGCCTCGGCGAACAAGCCATCCTGTTCGTCGTCGTCATGGGCGCCCTGCTGGCCATCACGCTGTCGACGCAGGCGGGGGTGAAGAACAGCGACCCCGTGTACCTGCGCGCCGCTCTCAATCTCGGCGCGCGCGGCTGGCGCCTCTACCTGCTGGTGATCCTGCCCGCGGCGCTGCCCGCGATCATCTCGGGCATGAAGCTGGGATGGTCGTTCGCGTGGCGGTCGCTGATGGCCGCGGAACTGCTCTACGTGAGCCTGGGGCTTGGGCAGCTGCTGATGATGGGCCGCGAGCTGAACGACATGAACCAGGTGGTCGCGGTGATGCTCATCATCATCGCGATCGGCCTCGTCGTCGATCGCCTGGTCTTCACGCCGCTCGAAACCCGTGTACGCGCAAGGTGGGGCCTCGGCGAATAGCCTCAGGCGGCGGCCCATTCGATGACCGTCTTGATTTCGTCGGGTGGGTGCTGTCGCAGCGCGTCCGCGAGGTCCCCATGGCGGCGGCGATGCGTGATGAGGCCGGCGAGCAAATCGCCCCAGCGAGACCGACCGAGTCCGAGATCGGCGACGGCCATCGCGAAGTGCTCGCGCGACGCGTTCACGCTTCCCACCATCACCTGGTTGCCGAGCACGAGGCGGCGCACCAGCGCGGCGCCCGACAGCGACAAGGGTCGATTGTCACCCGGCAGGCCCGTCAGCACGTAGACGGCATCGGGGCCGAGCGCATCCACCAGTTCGAACTCCAGGCTGGCGACACCCGCTGCCTCGACGAGCAGATCGATCGGCCCATGCTGCGCCAGGTCGTCGACCGGCACGGATCGTCCGTCGAGGTACGTGCCGCCGATCGCCGCGAGCCACCGGGGCCGCGGGCTGTCTGCCCGGACGACATCGAGGCCCAGCACGTTCGCGCCACGCAACCGCAGGATCATGGCAGCCAGCAGCCCGATCGGGCCGAGCCCGGCCACCAGGCAGGTTCGCCCCGACAGCCAGGTGTCGCGCGACGGCGCGTCCGGCAGTCGCGCGCTCTGCACGCGCACCGCTTCGTCGATCGCCTTTTCGGCCACCGACAGCGGCTCGGTCAGCACCGCGACGTCGGCCAACTCCGGGGGCACGCGCACGATGTACTGCTCCGCATCCACCACGAATTCCGCCTGGTAGCCGTCGAGACCCCAGATGCCTCGTTCCTTGTAACGGCCGGTCGTGCACATGTCCGACCGGTTCAACGCGCACGGCCGGCACTCGCCGCAGCCGCGCCGCACGGTGAACACCGCGTAATCGCCGGGCTTCACCGTGGTGATCGCGGCGCCGGCCGCCACCACCTGTCCGAGCATTTCGTGGCCGATCACCAGCTCGCGCCGGGCCTCGGGCGCCAGCGCGCGGCCACCCGCCGCTTCTTCGCGATCGGTGCCGCAGATGCCCACGCGCACCATGCGCAGCTTCACCTCGTCCGGCCGCGACAGGTTCGGCTCCGGACGATCGAGCGTGAGAACGTCGGTCGTGCCGGGGACAATGGCGCACGCCTTCATGACGAACCTCCTGCGTTTCGCAATTCTGTCGTCCGCTCGCGCCGCTCGAAGCCGATTGCACCCGGCACCAATCCCGGCACCCAGCACCTGGCACCCGGCACCTGGCCCCCAGCACTCAGCACCTGGCACCCAGCACTTGGCACTCAGCACCTGGCCCCCAG
>Ga0316620_10001503_pt1 | contig 10127 bp, 5 predicted proteins | sample OWC_Aug_M1_C1_D5_FD_207651 | JGI IMG/M metagenome (GOLD analysis project Ga0316620, IMG submission 207651) | Wetland soil microbial communities from Old Woman Creek delta, Ohio, United States - OWC_Aug_M1_C1_D5_B | ecosystem: Environmental > Terrestrial > Soil > Wetlands | place: USA: Ohio...
TATCCGCCAGGTGCTTACCGGAGTTCACACAAGTCGAAAAGGCCTGCGCGTCAATGCCGACTTGCTGGGCGTACAATGCAAGACTGTTAGCATCGAACGCGCCCTGGTTCTTGAACAGCAACGCGTGATATTCAAAGAACTTGCCCTGGTCACCTGCGCACAGCGAAGCCGCTGCGACTTGTTGCGTCTCTGGCCCAAAACCAAACGAATGTACAATATAGCGCACCTTGCCCGTCTTGATGTACTGCTCTTCAATCTTAGGCTCGGTGTCGCGACTATAGTCGCGGCAGTGCGAGCAGCCATAATCGGACACTTCAATCACCGTCACCGGCGCATTCGGGTCACCTTTGATTGGGCATGGAATATTTCCGCACAAAGACAAGCCGGTGGGATCATTGGTCAGAGCCGTCTTGGGCTTGAACACCCCACTTGCCAGCGCAATGATCACGGCCACAACAACCACCGCTCCGCCTATCACCAATAAAATCATGCCGGTGGAAGTACTTTGCCGCCTTCCCCTCTTAATCACTTTACGCTGAACTTTTGCCACTTGTCTCCCTACCCTTCAGGTGAACCTTCAAAGCTTCAGTACATCAGAAAACGCCTTCAGGCCAATCCAACATCTGGGCCGCGACTCTTGCGCCAGCCTCGACGTGCGTTTGCCCTTCCGGGATAATCACGAGTGCATTCGCGGCGACCAACGCGCTCAACACGTTGGATGCTTGCCCACCACTGAGGCGCGCCACGTAACGATCGCCTTCCCGCCGCACCCACGCTCGCGCATACGTCTCACGCCCGTCGCTGGTAACCGCTTCCGCTAATTCAACCTGAACCGTCGGCTTGTGCCAATGAATACGGCCGCACAACTTGAGGACAGCCGGGCGGACAAACTGCTCGAACGTCAGCATCGCCGACACGGGATTGCCCGGCAGTCCAAAGAACGGCACGCCTCGGAAGTGGCCAAACGCCAGCGGCTTGCCGGGCCGCATTCTCACGCGCCAGAAATCCAATTCGCCTTCGGCCCGCACTACATCCTTAACCAAGTCGTATGCGCCAACCGAGACGCCCGCCGACACGACGAACAAATCTGCCCCAGCCTGAAAACCCTCGACCAGCTTGGCCCGCACTTCGGGGGCTGTGTCGCGCGCAATACCCAGTTGAATTGGCACACCGCCATAGTGTATCACCTGCGCGGCGCAACCCCAGCCATTCGCGTTGCGGATCAGGCCGGGCTGGAGCGGCTCTCCGGGCTGCACCAATTCGTCGCCGGTTGCCAATATCGCCACGCGCGGGCGGCGAATCACGCGCGCCTCGGCCAGTCCCAGCGCAGCCAACAAGGCAATTTCCGCCGGACGAATCACAACACCAGTACTCAACGCCCGGTCGCCACGGCGCACATCGCCTCCAGCGTGGCGCACATGCTCTCCATACTTTGGGTTTTGAAAGACCTTGACTCGCGCAGGCAGTGGAGCACCACTACGCATCAGCTCGTCGGTGGACTCGACCGGCACGACGGCATCCGCGCCTTGTGGGAGCGGAGCGCCCGTCATGATCCGCGCCGCCTGTCCCGGACCGATAATGACCTCGGGCGAGTGCCCCGCGGAGATGTCGGCCACAACGTTCAAGACGATAGGCGTCTTGTGACCTGCGCCGGAAACATCCTCGGCTCGGACGGCATAACCGTCCATGGCTGAATTGTCAAAGGGAGGCAAATCATCCTGAGCGAAGACGTCTTGCGCCAGGACACGCCCCAGCGATTCCAGGAGAGGCACCACCTCAGGGCCACACGGTTGAAAGCGGCTGAGAATAACTTGCTGCGCCTCCACAACTGAAAGCATCTCGACCGTTTGCGTCATCCGTGCGCCCGTATCCTGTCAATTTCGCGTCGTGACAATACCACAGAGGCCGGTATCTGTCAAGATGTTTTCGCAGGCCGCCCGCGTGACACAATGACCAAAAGCAGCGCGCACCAAGTCACCGCGCTGATCGCCAATCCAAGCGTCCACGACGCCGGCTGGAAGTACATGCGCACGCGATGCGTCCCCGGTTCGAGATACACCGTGCGGAAAGCGAAATTGGCCGGGAGAATCTTGGCCGCGCGCCCATCCACTTCTGCATGCCAGCCGGGATAGTAGACTTCGCTCAAAACGACGTACGCCGGGATGGACGTCGTCGTGTCCAACTCGATGTTATTAGGATCCAAATGCCGAACGGTCAACGCACCGCCGGACAGTGTCCCATTCAACACGGGCCCACCCTCAACCACGACCTGGCGCGAAGGATCGAACTCTGGCTGATGAATCGCGGACCAAGCCTGCTCGCCACTGGAGACAGGAATGGATTGGAATACCAGCATCACACGAGGGAATGCGGCAGCATTGACGTAGACATCAATTTGGGGGTCGCCGCTAAATACCGGCACAAAACGCGCATCACCCGGCGGTTTGCCTTTTTCGGCCAGGACATATTTGACGTTCAGGAAATTGTACAGCGCACCTCCGCGCGGCCCCATTCCACCGAGGTAGGTGTTGTAAGCAGCCAATCCCAGTGGGTTAAAGATGCCGCGGATGTCGGCCACGGCATGCATCGCGCCGGCGTCAGATTGCCACGCAGGGGCCGGCTCGCTGTCAATGCGGAACAGATCTTGATCACGCTGCAGGAAATCCACGACTGCTGGATGGTTGTAGCCGACGGTTGGGTCGTTCTTTTCAACGTCCACCGACGAACCGAGCACAATCAAGTCAACCGCCAGCACGACAACGGCAATGATACCAACACGAGCCGGAGTCGCCCATCGCCTGCGCCGCGCCGCCAGGACGAGTGAACTGGCGACCAGCAGAATCGCGCCCAGCACGACGCCGTTCATCACCGACGAAAAACGGTGTGCCAGCCCTTGATCATAAGCGGCCTGAGTGATGAGGTAATAGCTCAACGGCAGGCCGATGATCGCCAGCCCAACCGCGACCCCAGCGACAACCCGGCTCAATGTCCGCAAAACCGCGCGAGCGTAGCGTGCGAGCGGCAACATGAGCGCGTCGAGGCCAAGCCCGGCCAGGATCGCCAGCGCGAAATCGGCCAACATCACAGTGCGCGCCGGGGCACGTAGTTGCCCGAAAAGCGGCACAAAGCGGTACAGCCAGCCATGCAACGCGCTATATCCGCCGAACGCCAACAAGAACGCCACCAGCATCGCAATCGCCAGGAAGGCGCGCTCGGCGGGCCGCTCGTGCCTGCGCTTGAGCACCGCTCCAACAGCAGCCAGCGCCAGCGTCAACACGCCGACATATCCCACCTCGACGCGCAGCCAAGGCGACCATGAGCCAGCGCCACGTCCGAACAGTCCCGGCACGACAAGTCCAACCAACCCAGCAGGCGGAAGCGAATATTGAATAGCTTCCTCATAGTCCAATCCCGCACGTCCGGTATAGCGCGCCATCTCGTTGGCGGGAATGATCATTAGTGCGGCAAACGCAAAGGCGACGAGGGCCGTGATGGCAAAAAGAACGAGTGGACGGACCCTCATCCCCTCCCCGGCCCTCCCCTTCTCCCGATTACGGGAGAAGGGGAGGGAGCAGAAAGTCGCAAACAGCGCATAGCCCCCGAGCCATAGGCCGATGAACAGCATCATCTGGGCGTGTCCGGCCAGAGAGGCCATGCCCCACAGAGCGCCTGCGGCAAAAGCACAGCGGAGGTCCCCACCCCAACCCTCCCCCGCTTCACGGGAGAGGGAGAAGCGAAACATCGCAAAGATCAACGGCAGCCACGCGGCAACGGCGATGAGGTTATAGTTGCCAAAATGGATGACGAAAACATCGGAGAACATCCACGCCAGCGCGCCTGCAAACGCCGGGACACGCCGTGCGTTCATCGTACGGAGCAAGATGTACATGCCCACACCCGCCCACCAGACGTGTGCGACCGACATCAACTCCATCACAAAGTAGGTGAGCTTGGGGACGAGCAGAAAGACGAGCAAGTTGACCGGGTAGAACAGGCCCGACTGATTGTCGGCGGCGAAAGGCATGCCACTATAGAGGTAAGGGTTCCACAACGGGAGGACGCCTGACCTCAGGCTGCGCGCGGCGAAAGTGTAAGTGGGCCACAGGAACGAGACGAGGTCGCCGCCGCCGGAGGGCATCCATGCGCCACCAAAGAGGATGCGCCAGTAAAATCCGACGCAGGTCAGCGCGAGGAGCAGAATCGCGAGAAAGTCGAGCTTGCGACTAGACAAATACTTGCTGAGCACCAAGTCTCCCAGATAAGTCCGCATAGATGAATCGAGATTCTACTGCACAAGCAAAGAACACAGGTCAGCCAAACTGTCACTTGATCTCAACCGGCCCCACCTCGACGTATCCCGGCCCATCCACCACCGGCACGGTTTTGATGTCGGGATAGGTGTACATCCCCACCCGCATCTGGTACACGTCCGGCGCGGCATCGGGCGCGATGGGAATATCGAACCATGTGACCACCGTATCGCCCTCGCGCCAACTGCGCGATGGAATGCCCACGCCGTCCATCTGACCCACACGCTTGCCAGCAGCGTCATAGAGCTGATTCGTCCAGTGATAGTCCACCGCTGACGGCGGAGGCGAGTCCACACGCCAGGTCAACTGCCAACGGAATGTACCGCCGGGCCGCACATCGCCCGATAGCTGCGCAGCCAGCAATTGCACGCCGTTGGCCCATCGATCAGAGCCAGCAGGCGACAGGCTGCGTACTTTCGTCGCCGGCGCGTCACCGCCCATCCATCGAACGAGGCTATACTCACCTTCGCCGGGGCGCAGCGAAATGTGAGTGGCGCTTCCTTCACCGGATGCGCCCGGCGCATAGACGACAGCCACCGGCACAGCCGGGTAAACCATCGCCTGTCGCCGGTCAACCACACGAGATGCGAACGCCGGATCAACCAGCACGTCCCAGATCGAAGCGACCTCGTCGGCTTCCACATTGTCGCCATCGGCCATCACCAAGATATTGCCCTTCATCTCACGCACCATCTGTTCAGCCGACCGGACCGCTCGCAGCGTCAGCCCGACAGGTGTGCCGTAGCCGCCGGGTGTGTTTCGCCCCGCGACGAACTGCATGATCGAAAGATAGCCATAGAGCTGCGCCGCAGCAATGACGACGATCAGTCCCCCGCCCCACCATGCCACACGCCAACGCGGACGTTGTTGAGCCAGCCAAACGAGAAACATCCCAACCAACACATACGGCCAGGGATACAGCAGAATAAAATAGTGCGGAAAGACTGGCGTGCTGTGCCAGACAAACAACAAGGTCGGAAAGACCATCCCCATCGCCACCATAAAACCGGCCTTGGCTTGCGCGTCATTCCAGGCGCGCGCCGCTCGCCAGAGCGCCCATGCCAACGCCACGAGAACCAGCCCGCCCAGCGCTGCGAACAATGGCGCAACCGGCAACAGACTACTGAGATAATTACGAAACTCACTCGCCCCAGCCAGGCTGTGCAGATCGCTGCCCGTCACCATGATCCACGCCATCTGAAAGGCGGTTGTGTCAACCACAGCTTTGCGATATGGCACCGTCTGCACGATCCGCGTAAGATTGGGAAAGGTGTGCGCCTGGCCGGTGATCGAGTCACGCGCCAGCGTGATGGCGTCGAGGTATAGGAACGGGGCAAAGCCGAGCACGCCGACGACTGTCACAACCGCCAACACCTTCCACGACCATCTGCGCCACCAAAACAGCAATATCAAAAAGACAGTGAGGAACACCAGCGTCAACGCGCTATAATGCAACTGGATGCAGGCCGCCAAGGCCAACACGTGGCCCACCAGCCACCACCGTTTTTTCTCGACGAGCGCCAGGTAGGCAGTCCACAGATATGCGATGACGAACGGAGGCAGCAAGTCCTGCGCCCACAGCTTGCGGCTGTTGAGCACCGCCCACGGCGCAACAGCAAACAGCAGCGCCGCGATCAACCCCACCATCGGCCCAGCCACTTTGCGCGTGAACGCAAACGTCATCGCCACAGCCAATACATTGAGTGCAGCCACAAAGCCGGTGGCCACCAGCGGGCTGGAGGACGCTGCATAAGGAATCGCCAGCAGCCACACCGAAAGTGCGCCGTTATGGATGCCGACCGACGAGCCAATCCCCCACGCGGTTACTCGGCCAGTGCGGACCATATTCAACGCCAGGCGCGAGATGTTGGCCTCATCCAGTTTGTATTCTACCCAATCGAGGTGATAGAAGCGCAGTCCGGCGGCGAGGAGCAAGATAGCAAGAAGCAGGCTGCAAGAGGCAAGCTGCGCGCTTCGCGTGCGTGAAACGTGAAACGTGAAACGTGATGCACGATTGGACATCATCGTTGAGCTTTCAGCCAGAAATGAAGCGCGTATCCGAGGAAGCCGGCGCAAGTGGCAAAGTGTCGCCCGGTCTTGGGCTCGCCCGTCTCGGCGTCGAACGATTCACATGCCAGGCCGCCATCGAGCGGGGCCGCACGCAAGGCGCGCACAGCGCGGGCAGCGCGCTCGCCTCGTGTGCTCGATGCGGAAAGCAGCATGTTCGCCAGACTGAGCGTCCACGAGTATGGTGCATGGACGCACGAAGCCGTCTGGAACCGCCCGACAGGGCCTAGATGCGGATTGTCCGTCGAATCAATCCAGCGGCAAGTGTTGCGATAGATGACGTCGTCCCTCGTACAAAAACCATAATGCGGCAAGAGAGCCACTGAGCCTGGCGGCTCATCGAACAAGACGTGATGGCCGTCGAGGTCCACCGCGCCGGCGAACTGCTTGCCCGTTGGACCATCCACCACGCAATGCTCCATGATCGCTTCACGCACATCTCCTGCACGAAGAGTAAGTGTCGAGCTGGCAACCATGTGCCCCTGCCCAGCTTCCAGTTCCGCCAGAAAGGTCAACGCCTTCCACACCAGCACATTGTCGTAGGTCACGTAAGGCATGGGCGCGGGATCGTCTGTCGAAAGCAAGAACGTCGCGTACAGGTCCGTGTGTGGATGCTTGTGTGGAACCAACAAAGACGGAAACAGATCGAGGCCGCGCATGACTGCTGGCTCGCGCAACACGCGCAGATCGTCCGTTGCCTGTATGTACATTTCCAGCGCTACCAGGAACGCGGCGAGTTGATCCAGCTCAAAGCCCGGATACAGAACGACGCCGTTGATGTAGTGCGCGTGGACACCGGCGCTGCGCTCGCCGAAATGACGGGCAAACGCAGTGACCAACGCTTCGCGCGCGAGCTTATCATCCGTCAGGGTCAAGCCGGGCAAAGACCACAACAGCGCATCGCGTGCCCAGAACGCCGCGCTGACATAGTAAAGCGGACTGCGCGACGTGACGAGCGCCAACTCGTCCGTGTCAATCGTCCGGCCGGTCGCGAATAATTGGTTGAACCACAGGTTGCGCGCGGCGAGTTGACCTAGCTCGTCGCTGGGCAACCCGGCGGGCCGATGTGCGGCAGCCCACTTGTCGGACTCTTCCAACAAGCGCTGCCAGCCGTGACGGCGCAAGTCCATCGTCGTCGTGCGTGCGCCATCGCGTTCCTGCGCCACGGCAACGTAAAATGCCAACGTCTGCGTCTCACCTGGCAGCAAGCGATACACCTTGCCCAATCGCGCGCGGCAGCCGTTCGCGTCTAACGACTGCTCGTCGAGCAATTCGGTCGAGGCGACGGCCAGCGCCGTGCCCCCAACGGGCGACGTCATCTCCATCACCAGGCTGCGTGTCCACGTGTCCCAGGCAAAATGACGATGCCCGCCCGTCACGCGCCGCGAAAAGATGGCGCGACTAAACTCGTCCCAACGAAGGACGACTTCAAACGTCACCTCGCGCGGCTCGGTCGCGGCGTTGGTCGCTTCGAGCAGCACGACGAACCCGCGCCGGCCTGGCGGTGCACAGATCGTCGTTCGCCCGCCCACGCCATCGCAGAATCCGGCAAAGGACGACGACATGCCCGTCGGCGAGGAGGTAGCCTTGACGTCGAGCGGCTTACCTTCGACGCCGATGCTCGGCGCGATGAAAGGGTTGCCCGAAAATTCGAGCAGCCCGCGCGCCTCCATCGAAAGCACGTTGACGCTTTCGATCCAACCGTCGGGCCGCACGGTCGGCAGCGAGACGTATTCATTGCCGATGGGAAAATAGAGCTGGTACTCGGCAAGAGGTTGAGGAACCGTGAGAAGACTGGAAGAATCTGCCATTGTCAATCGGTAGGACGACGGATGATGTGCCGTTTATTTTGCTCACTTGCGCCGTAATCGGCATAGATGCGCGGAAGATACTTTTCATACAGTGGCACATTGAAATCCGGAGCGTGCTCGGCGCGGAACGCCCGCAGCGCCGCCATATCCAACTCGCACACGACAACCTCTTCCTGATTGTCGCTTTCCGCTTGAGCCAGCGCGCGCTGACCCGGCGGCAACAATCCGACCGGCGCATAGACGCCGCTCCGCCCACGCCAGTGCAAGCCAAATAGATCAGTGACGATAAAGACATGCAAGCCATAACACGGCGACTCTTGCACGCGCATTTGGATGCCGCGTGCGGCCAGCCATTCGCGGTCGCCTGAGCCATCCGCCGCCAGGTCAATCAAGATTTCCGCGCCGGAAAGAAAAGCCAATCGCGCCGTCTCCCAAAATGTGTAATCCATGCAAATCGGCATCGCCACTCGACCGAACGGCAGATCGAACACATGCAGCGCGTCGCCGGGAGTGAGCCAGCCTTCTTCCGACACAAACAAATGGAGCTTGCGTTGCGTCCCGACGAGATGACCGTCGGGCGCGAACAGATGCGCGTAACTGTAGAGCTTGCCATCCTCACCTGGCAGGATAATCGAACCGGCCATCAGGTGGATCCCAAACTTGCGCGCCAACGTCGAGAAGGTGTCCACGTAGATTTTGCGCGCAGCCGGCGCGACGGCCCGGAACACGTCACCCACGCCCACCTCGGCCCTGCCCGTCAGATCGTTGATCGCATCCTGCATTGTCCGACCCGACGCCAGTTCTCGCACGCCCGGCAGCAATCCCACCAGCGGCACGCCGGTGAGCTCCGGAAATGCCATCAACTGCGCTCCTCGCTCGACGGCGGAGCGCGTCAACTCGTAAGCATGGAGCGCATACTCGTCTGCGCTTGCGACAAGCTCCATTCGCATCTGTACCAGGCCAACGGTCACACGGTCACGTGAGGGTAGCGCAGCGCGTTGAAAGGTTTGTCGGCTCAACGCGCCTGACACCAGCCCCGGCCTCGACTTCCACCACAGCATTGCCGCCAGGCCGCGTTCGGTCAGCCAATCACGGAATTTAGTCATAGGCTTCTTGAATCAACTGATGGTGCAAAACCTCAATCGTAAAACGTGAGGCGGCACACTTTCGACGACCCTCTTTTCTCCGCGAATTACGCGAATGAGCGCGAATGCAAGGGATTAGTGAAGATTCGCGTTATTCGCGGAAGAGGAACGATATGCCTTCGGAAACTCGCGGGCATACAAGCCATAGTTGAAATAGCGAAAGATGGGATAGCCGTCCACGACTTTTTGGAGCGCGCCAAAATCCAACTCGGAGGCGACGACTTGCTCGCCGTCGGTCGTGGCAGATTGCGCCAAAACTCCGCGCTCGCCCTCGGTCATCTCGACCGGCGCGAGGACCGTGCTGCGACCGGCATACGCCTGGCCGAAACATTCGCCCACCAGGCACGCCTCAATCCCCAATACCTGATTGCCCTGTACCTCGCGCCACAGCGACGCCAGCCACGTTTCCTCGTCGAATGGCGCGGGAAGAGCCGCCACGTGGATCAAGAGATTCGCGCCTTGCAACGTCAGAATGCGTGCCACCTCTGGATAGCACACGTCTTCGCCGACGATGAGACCCACACGACCCAATGGCATCTCGAACACGTCGAGGCTATCGCCGCGCGCCAGGCCCCAGGCTTTTTCCCGCGCACCCAGGTGCGCCTGCGTCTGCCGACCGGCGACGCTGCCATCGGGCGCGAACAAGTGCGCCTGCGCCACGAGTGACTCAACATCGGTGCCAGGGACAACCGTCGAACCGGGCACCAGCCACACACCGAAGCGCAAAGCCAGCCCGGCGCACATCTCCTCGAACGCCTTGCGCAGCACTGCACCCTTGTTCCGCATCACGGGCA
>Ga0316620_10001505_pt1 | contig 10121 bp, 10 predicted proteins | sample OWC_Aug_M1_C1_D5_FD_207651 | JGI IMG/M metagenome (GOLD analysis project Ga0316620, IMG submission 207651) | Wetland soil microbial communities from Old Woman Creek delta, Ohio, United States - OWC_Aug_M1_C1_D5_B | ecosystem: Environmental > Terrestrial > Soil > Wetlands | place: USA: Ohio...
AACTTTCCCTCTTCTTCGTCTGTTTCCCACCCCATCGGTCGTGGCTTGGCAGTCGTTAACCTCTTGACCTTGTCCCTGCCGGCCGCCGTTTTTTCTCTTTCTCATGTTCATTGACCGCGTGACGGTGACCCTCGTTGCTGGAAAGGGCGGCAACGGCTGCGTCAGCTTCCGCCGCGAAAAGTTCGTGCCCCGCGGCGGGCCCGACGGCGGCGACGGCGGCAAGGGCGGCGACATCGTCCTGCGCAGCCGCTCCGGCCTCAACACGCTCGCCGAGTTCGCGCATCGCCCCCAGATCCGAGCCGAAGACGGCGAGCACGGCCGCGGCAAAAAGCAGTACGGCAAGAACGGCTGCAACGTCGTTCTGCACGTCCCGGCTGGCACGGTGGTCAAGACGCTGCCCGGCGAGAAAATCATCTTTGATTTCGACCGCGAGGACCTGGAGTTTTTGATCGCCGAGGGCGGCGCCGGCGGTCGCGGCAACGTCCATTTCAAGTCATCGGTCAACCAGGCGCCGCGCCGGGCGGAGAAGGGAGCCAAAGGCGAAAAACTGCAGGTGATCCTGGAACTCAAGCTGATCGCGTTTGCCGGCCTGGTCGGATTCCCCAACGCCGGCAAATCGACCTTGATCTCCAAGATCAGCGGCGCCCGGCCGAAGATCGCCGACTATCCCTTCACCACCTTGACGCCCAACCTCGGCGTGGTCGACAGCGGCCGGCGCAAGATAGTGGTGGCCGACATTCCCGGCATCATTGCCGGCGCCCATCGCGGGGAAGGAATGGGATTGGAGTTTCTCCGCCACATCGAGCGCACGCGGGCGCTGGTTTTCCTGGTCGACGTCTCCCCTTTAGCTCCCCTGCAACCGCTTGCCGCCTTGCGCACGCTGGAGAGCGAGCTGGACGCCTATCACCCCGGGCTGCTGAAGAAAAAGAGGCTGGTCGCGGCCAACAAGGTCGACCTGCTGGAGCACGGGGCGACTGCGTCTCGGGTTTCGCTTGCGGAACTCCGGGCTTACTGCCGGAAGCAACGACTTCCCTTCGTGGAAATCTCGGCGCTGAAGGAAACCGGGCTGCGGCGGTTTCGCCAAATGCTCTTCGCCTTTACCGATGGCTGAACGGATCGGCCTGCTTGGCGGCACCTTCAATCCCGTGCACCGGGGCCATGTCGAGATCGGCTTGGAACTGCGCTCCGCTTTCGCCCTCTCCCGCGTTCTCTATATCCTCTCGGCCCAGCCTCCGCACAAGCGGTTGCAGAAGCTGCCGCCAGCGGAGATCCGCTGGCAGATGCTGCAAGAAGCCCTCGCTCCCCATCCGGGGCTGGAACCCTGCGACATCGAGTTCCGCCGCGCGGACACTTCCTGGACCATTGAAACCCTGGAAGAAATCCGGCGGACGCGTCCCGCGGACGCCTTCTTTTTCATTTGCGGCAGCGAGGGCTTCCTGCGGTTCCGTACCTGGAAGGAATACCGCCGGATACTCGAAGCCGCTTATTTCATCGTTGTCCTGCGGCAGGAAAAGCATCGCCGGCCGCTGGTCGAGCTGCTGGCCGCGCTCGCTGCGGCCGGCCATGATTCGCCCCCGGCTGCCGGCCGGTTGCCGCCGTTACCGGCGGCTTTCCTTTTTAATGTCCCGACGGAGACACTGGCCATTTCTTCCACCCGCATCCGCAAGGCGGTGCGCCACGGTGCCGATATCGGCGCCTGGGTCTGCCCCGGCGTGAAACAAATCATCGAGGAGTACCGATTGTATGAAACGTGACGAGTATCAGCTGATTGTGCAGGAATTGAAAAAGAAGAAGCTGCCGGCGGAGGTCAAGCAGACGGTTCTCACCCTGCTCGACAAGAAGGCGGAAAAGATCTCCATCGTCAAGCTGAAGGGGGTCTTTGACCTGACCGATTTTCTGGTCATCTGCCAGGGGAATTCGAGCCGCCATAACAAGGCGCTGGCCGACGCCGTGATCGATAGTTTGCGCCGGGAGTGCCGCATGCGGCCCTTTGGAACGGAAGGGGAGAGCCACGCCGAATGGATCCTGCTCGACTACGTCAATTTCGTGGTGCACATTTTCGATCCGCGCCTCCGCGAGAAGTATTCCCTGGAAAAGATGTGGATGGATGCCAAACACTACCGTTTCTACCCTGGTCGCTAAGCTGCGCGATCCGCTCTCGCTTGCGATCCGCCGGCAGGTCGAACGAGTCGCTCGCCTGACCACTCCGGTTTTGCTGTTCGGCGAGACCGGCGTGGGCAAGGACATGTTCGCCGAATACCTTCATGCCCGTTCCGCCGGCGGGCCGTTGCTCAACCTTCATTGCGGCGACGTGCCCGAGCCGCTGCTGGAAAGCGAATGGTTCGGCTGCAAGAAAGGGGCCTTTTCGGGCGCCGACAGCGACCGGGACGGCAAGTGGAAACTGGCGGCCGGCGGCACCCTTTTTCTCAACCGCATCGACCTCTTGCCCCTGCACCTGCAGGCGAAGCTGCTGCGGATCGTGGAGCGGCGGCGCTACTATCCCCTGGGAGCGAACCGCGAGGAAGAGGTGCGGGCCCGTTTTGTCTTCTCCGCCGACGCCGATATCGAAGAGAAGGTGCGCCGCCACGAATTCCGCGCCGATCTCTTTTTCCGCATCTCGGCTTACAAAATTTTCCTCCCGCCCCTGCGCGAGCGAAAGCTGGATATCCCCGTGTGGCTGGCCCATTTCGCCGCCGCCGAGCGGATCGAGCTGCGCCTGCCGCCCCGCGCCCGCCGCCTGCTGGCCGACTACCCCTGGCCGGGCAACATCCGCGAGCTGGAAAACTTCGTCAGGGGCGCCGCGATCGGCAAAACGGCCGTGGACGAGGATGATGTCCGCCGCCTGCTCGCCGGCGCCGCCCAAATCCTGGATCTGGCCAAAACACGCGAGTGGTCCCTGGAGCGGCTGGAAGCCGAATATCTGGAGTTTTTGCTGCGCAAATACGGCAACAAGAGCCGCGTGGCCGAGATCTTGAAAATTTCCCGAAAGAGCCTTTACGACCGCTTGAAGAGAAATGAAACGCGTTGAGCTGTGGGCCGTCGGCGAGCCGAAGTTCCGCGAATTGCAAATACTGGAAGAAAAATATAGACAAAAGATTAATTATTTTGTACAATTCAGCATAAAAAATTTGAAGGAATTTCACCATGATGATGAAGCGCTCGTTCTGCGCAAGGAAGGCGAAATGATTTTGCAGGCGCTCAAGGAGAGGGACACCGTCGTCGCCCTCGACCGCCGCGGCCGCGCGCTCGACTCCGTCGGGTTCGCCGGCTTCTTGGAAAAAACCCTGGCCGCCGCCGGCGGCCGCCTCGTTTTCCTGATCGGCGGTTTCTGCGGTCTGAGCCCCATCTTGGAACCGCGGTTGCAGGCGAAAGTCTCCTTTTCGGCGCTGACCTTCGGCCACGACGTCTTCCGCGTCCTGTTTTTGGAGCAGCTGTACCGAGGTTTCACCATCATGCGCGGGATCACGTATCACCGCTAGGAGTGACGCATGAACGAAGAACAGACCAAGAAGTTTAAAAAGCGGCTCGAAGGCCTGCGCGACGAAATACTTAAAGTGATCAACTGGAAGGAAGGGGCCAGCGAAGCCAGCGAAGCCCTTGACGAGATCGATCAGGCCAACGAACTGATTGAAAAAGAGATGGGCTTCGTCATGTCTTTCAACATGCGGAACAATCTGAAGGAGGTCGAGGAAGCGCTGGACCGGATCGCCAACAAGAAATTCGGCGTGTGCCAGCACTGCAACAGCGAGATTCCCGTCAAGCGGCTGGAAATCCTCCCCTTCGCCCGTTTCTGCACCGCCTGCCAGGAGAAGGTGGAGTCGCGCGGCCGCTGATTTCCTTCTTCTCCGCTCACCAATCCAGGGTCAAACCCAGGCGCAGACTGCGCGGCAGCTGCAGCTCGTTGCCCAGGCGCTCGCCTCCGGAAAACACGTTCTCCGACAGCTCGCTGGCCAGGTCGAGGAGGTTGAAGCCGGCGAGGTAGAGCCCCGCCCGGGCGCCGAAAAGCCGGAAACGGTAGGTCAGCTGCAAACTGACGTCCGAGACGAAGTCCTCGCGCGGTCCGCCCTTGATCATCTTTTCGTTCTCCGCCTTGATGGTCTGGTAATAGAGGACCCATTGGCCGTGGCCGTAGACGGAGCGGATGAAGGCGAAGGGATCGCCGTCGCGGTATTTCACGCTGGCGGCCAGGATCAGCCGCCGGCTGAGGTGACGTTCGTAGAACAATTTGATCACGAAGGCCCGGTCGCCGTCCAGGCGGCCGAAGCCGTTGATCCAGGAGTTGGGATTGGCCTGGCTTTCGTCGATCAAGCCGATGTCGTTGGCTCCGGCTCCGTTGCCGAAGGCGGTCACGCCCATGCCGATGTGGGCCATGAGGGAGAAGGAGAAGCGCCAGCGCTCGCTTTCGGCGCCGGCGAGATGGAGCAAGAATTCGGCGTAAAACGGCTTTTTTTCGAAGGCATAATTACCCAGAACGTATTCGCTGAACGGGCGGTCGAAGAAATAGAGCTCCTGATCGCCGACCGGTTCGCGCGTTCCGTATTCTTCGGTGAAGCGCACCCAGAAGGAGTTCCGTATCCGCTTGTAGAGCCCTTTCAGCGTCAGGCGGAAGCGGGGCGAAAGGGCGAAGGAGAAATCGGCCAGCAGGCGGGAGTGGCCGGGCAGGCGCAGGTTCGCGTCCCGGCTGTGATAGGGGCCGCCGCTGGTGCCGTAGATATCCCCTTCCTCTCCCGGCGTGTACCGGCCGTCGTGGTCGGGATCGTTCCAGTAGTAGATCGTGCCCGCCGGCCGTTCCGATTCCAGGAACGTTTGTGCGGCGCTTCCCAATTCGTAAGGCATCTGGCTGTAGGCCAGGAGCAGGGCGTCGCTGTGGCCGAAAGAGAAATGCAGGCCCAGGTCGAAACCGGGCGAGAGCGCCGTGATGTCGTTCGCGTCATTTTGGTAGCGCAACGCCTGCAGCGACGCAAAAAGCCGGGATTGGAAGGTAATCGTCGGGGATAAGGGGACGGAGAACCTCGCGCCGGCCGTCGTACGCCAGCGCTGGTTGCTGTAGTCGGAGCCCGGTCGCCAGCGGATCACCTGGTAGGGCTCGCCGTTAAAATAGAGGGGAGTGCCGAAGGGCGGGAATTCCTGGCCGGTAGCAAAGACCGCTGCGGCCTCGGCGTATAGGTCGATGCTGGATTTGGCTTCTTGGGCCGTCAGGGACTGCCATATTTCCCCGCGCAAGGTCTGAGCGGAGATGTTTCCCCAACGCTCCGTGGCCGGCGTCAGGATCCCCTCGCCGTCGATGTCGCACAGGTCCTTGGCAAAGAAACGGCCGCCGGAGGGGAACTGCTCTTCGTTCTCCCACTGCCAGGAGAGGCCGGCCCGCAAAGAAGGCCGGCGCAGGATCGCCGACAGAAAGCCGCTGTGGCGGAGATCGTCGCCCGTTTCCTGGGGCAGGCGCCCCAGCTCGGCGCCCAGGTGCTGGCGTTGCTGTTGCTGATAGGCGGCCGTAAATTCCAGGGAGCCGTTCGCCCGGTCGATGTGGTAGCGGGAGAGGATGTGAAAACGTTTGGCCGTTTCCGCGAACGTGGCCTCCTCGTCGTTGAAATCGTTGAAGAGCCGGTCCACGGTAAAGTATCCCAGCGAGAGCAGCCAGTTGGAGCCGCGGCCGCGGCCATACACGCTGTAATCGATCGCGGCGTTGTTGTCCAGGCGGCGGCGGGCCGTTCGAATGTCGGGAGTGCGCTCAAAGACGTGGGGATTGTGCAGCGCCTTGGCCAGCCAGGGAATGTAGGCGCCCACTTCGCCCAGCGCTTGCGGAACGGCCGACAGAATCAGCCGGGAACCGTTCTGCCGCGCCTGGCGCAGGGAAAAATCAAGGCCGTGGCGATCGTTCATCGGGGTTTCGCCCGCAAGTTGGTAGCCCGCCAGGGCGCTGGCGGGCGGCAGGAACGCGGGCGCGCCGTCGTGCAGCGCGGAGTTTATCTTCCAGCCGTCGAGAGTCCAGGGAAACTGCAGGAAGGAATCGCCTTCGAAATAGACGCGCGGATCGTCGATCAGGGAGAAGCCGTTGCTCTCTTCCAGCAGCAGCACGGCGCCCGGCGCCAGGTTTTCCAGAAAGGTCGGATAGAATATGGCCCCGGGCAGGGTGGTGATCGCTTCCTCGTCCAGGGTGAAGGAATTTTCCGCTTCCGGCTCCTGGGCTTCGCTGCCATGGAGCGCCGGCCACAATATGGCCAGAAAAAATAGAAGCAGGCAGGGTTTCAAGCCGAAGCCGGGTGCGAGTCGTTTTGCCATGTTCGTCACCATTCGTATGCCAGAGTCAGGCCGAGCGAGCCGTTTCCGGCCAGGGGAGCGGCCTGCAGCTTGGCGGCGTGCCGCCGCTGGTTCTTGTGAACGAGATACTTGCCGACGGAAAAACCGATGGCGGCGCCGATGATGACGTCCGACAGCCAGTGCTTGTCCTCGGTGACGCGCGACAATCCGGACATGGTGGCCAGGGTGTAGCAGCTCAGCGGCACCCAGAAATGGGACTTGTACTGGGTGGCGATCACGGTGGCGATGCTCCAGATGGTGGCCGTATGGCCGGAGGGGAAGGCGTCGTACTTGCGCAGGTCGTTCGTGTAACGCTTGAAGAAGCCGGACGGGCCGTACCAGTTGTCGACGCCGCCCGCATACTCGGGCCGGTTCCGGCCCGACAGGTGCTTGATCACCTGGGTGACCAAACCGGCATGAAGCAGCGCCTGCAGGCCCAGCACACCCGTGTCGCGCGCCTTGGGATCGTGAAAGAGTTTGCCGGCCAGCCAAAAGAGGCCGGCCGTGCCGTAAGGAATGACGAAGGCGCCCGTTTTGGTGATATGGGGGCTGATATCGCTGATCCAGGGATTGCGCTCCTGCGCGTCCTTGATGTCGCGATAGAACACTTCGTCGCGGGTGATGACCCAGAATACCGTGGCGGCGAAGCCCGCGGCCAACAGCCATTGGCCGGCGTTCATCCTGGCCGGGGTCGTCCAGATGTGAGCCTCGTCGCGGAAAAAGTCGCCCGCGAAGTCCGCCTTCTGCTCGCTCATGGTTTCGACGCCCGCCAGCGGCGCCGCGCCGCCGGCCGTCAGCAGAGAGAGGATGACGATCCAGGCAGCGGTTCTATTTTTCAACCATTTGTCCGTCATTGTCGAACTATAGGGAATACTGGAATATAAAGAGTCCGGCGATGGGCCGGGCTCCTTGCATCCAGGACTCATGCGGCCTCTCGTTCTCCGCAATGAGCACGGCCGTCATGCGCAATCCCCGAGCCGGCTCGGTCGAAAGCGTTGCGATGGCGCGGCGGGTGAGCTTGTCGTGGTACGGATCGCCGAGTTCTTCGGGACGGTACTCGCCGACGTTCAAGTTGGCCTGCCAGTTCCCGACCGTGTAGCCGACGTTCAGGTAGCCGCCCCGGCCGATGGCGGGAGTGTCAAGTCCCTTATTGACGTCGCGGCCGTAAAGACTGCGCGGCCAGAAGATGCTGGCGGGATCGATCGCGTGCTTATAGCCGTATTCGTCGTATATGGCTTCGCCGGAAATCTGCAGCCCGCCGCTGCGGAACATGAAATCGGCGCCAAAGTGATTCTTGAATTCCTTCTGTTGTTCGGAGCCGATGCCGTCGTGCTTCTTCCCTGAAAAGCCGATGGCCCAGTTTTCCCCGCCGCAGCCGATGCGCACGATGGGGGCGATGCTGGAATTGGTGTCACGCTCCTCCTCGCCGTTGACCAAGGCGACGTCCAGCTCCAAAATGCCCTGGCGCATGGAGAAGATGAAGCCGGTCTCCCGCCACAGCACGGCCTCGCTGCGGATGAAGGGAGAATCGAAGGCGAGATTGTTCAAGGCATGGGGGAAATACGAGCGGCCGAACGGCGTTTCCCGCTTGCCGACGGTGAAGGTGAAGGCGCCCGTTTCCAGCTGCACGTTCAACTCCGAAAGGGCGAAGGGTTCGACCCGGAAATTGGCGGTGTAGGCGGAGCGCAAGTCGTCGCGCAACTGATTCTTGCCCCAGGGTTGATTGAAGAAGAGCAGGCCCTCGGCCCGCAATTGCCCCCATTCCAGATCCCGGGTCACGACGGTTTTCAAAGCCGCTTCGGCGCCGCACCCGGCCTCCAGCCCGCTCCACTGGATGCGCTGGTCGTTCAGGTAATAGCCGCGCGCGGCAAAATCCAGTTTCAGATTGGTCGCGGGATCGATCTTTAGCTTGACTTCGGCCGCCAGCGTTCCCGCCATGATCGCCGTGCCCCACAATAAAACAAATAGGCGCTTCCCTTTTTTCATGTCGCTCATTTCCTTAGATTTCATGTCGCTAGGCGTGAAGGGAAATTTTCCCATGACTGGCCGGCTCTGTCAATCGCTTTGCGGGGCTCGTTCAATAATCTCCAAGAATGTGGGGCGCTTCCGGTCATTCCCTTGTAAGCGGGACGCTACGCAGCCCATGGAGCGGCTTGCGAAGCCCATTTTGTAAGAAAATGGGCGAAGCGCTTCCCGGGCGGATTGCGGACGGGAAAAAGCGTAATGTAGTAACACTTGCGTTCGTCCTACGGACGCACGAGTGTTACTAGACGGAAAAAGCCCCTAATGATTTTTTAATGCCCTACGTTCAACTTTACTGTTTCCAGTTTTCTATTTATAATATCCAATGCGTTTTTACGGGATCATTCTTCTCTGTCTGTTTCTGGGTTTGACTGGATGCCGTTCGGCCGGAGGCAAGGTCACCCTCAACTACTTGGAGTACAACCGCGGCGCCTCGGTCGTCACCCGCTCCTCCCCGCGGCTGGAGTACGGCGCCAACGATCTCCGCTTCCACGACGTGCGCTTCGATGACCGCTCCTTCTTTCCCGACGATTCGGTCTTCCCCAACGCCTTTTTCAAGCCGCTGCTGCGCCTGCAGCTTCATAAAGCCATGGACGCCTTCACCGAGCCCTACTACGGCGTCCGCTTCATCCATTTTTTCAAGAAAAATCCCCGCCTGGGAATCGGCATCGATTTCATCCATTTCAAGATCTTTGTCACCGACCCCGACCAGAGGGTGCGCCTGACCGGCCGCCGCTACGGCCGGGAGCTGAATGAAACGGTCCGGCTGGGGGACTTTATCGACACTTTCAGCGTATCTCACGGCATCAACCACCTCTCGCTGACCGTGGTCTACCGCTGGCTGCTCTCCCCATCGAGCCGCGTGAGCGAGGGGCGGTGTCAGCCCTTCGTCAGCCTGGGCGCCGGCCCGGCCATTCCGCACCTCGAACTGACCACGGTGGAGAACGGCGTCTTGCGGGATCGGGCCTATTCCTACCAGCTGGGCTTTCCAAAAAATCTCGGCTTCGGCCTGGGCGCCGGCGTGCGCTTCAAGCTTCACCCCCATTTCGGCCTGTACGCCGAATACAAGTTCACCTATTCGCTGCTCCACGGCATGTTCTTCGACGGCGACGAGGAGGGGACGGTGAAGATGAGCTTTCCCGACCACCACTTCGCCTGGGGCGTTTCCTACATTTTTTAGGGATTGTTTTTATTCGTAGGGGCGACCCGCCGGGTCGCCACTACACAAAATGGTCCCACCCATTCCTTTCCCGCGGCTTGACAAAATGGGCCGATTGCCTTATAAATGGGGTGCGCCGAAGTGGTGGAATTGGCAGACACACCAGTTTCAGGTACTGGCGAGCATTACGCTTGTGGGGGTTCGAGTCCCCCCTTCGGCACATTTTTTTCTTTTGCGCACCTGACCTTAAGAGCAAACGCGCGCGCATATGTCAACCATTAAACGGAACGAGAAAGGCCGGGTGGCCGTCTTCCTATCGGGGCGGGGCACAAATTTTGAAGCCATCTGGCGCGCCTCCCGCCGCCCAGGCGCCAATTATCAAGTGGTGCTGGTCGTAAGCGACGTGCCTGGCGCGCCGGGCTTGGACAGGGCCCGGCGGTTCGGCGTGGAGGCGATAGCCGTTTCGCCCGGCCAATTTCCCGGCAAAGCCGAATACGAGACGCGGCTCGTCTCTTTGCTTGAGGAGCGGCGGGTCGAATTGATCTGCCTGGCCGGCTACATGCGCCTGGTCGGACGCGTGCTTTTGCAGCGTTACGCCGGCCGTATCATCAACATCCACCCGGCGCTGCTTCCCGCCTTTCCC
>Ga0316620_10001506_pt1 | contig 10113 bp, 9 predicted proteins | sample OWC_Aug_M1_C1_D5_FD_207651 | JGI IMG/M metagenome (GOLD analysis project Ga0316620, IMG submission 207651) | Wetland soil microbial communities from Old Woman Creek delta, Ohio, United States - OWC_Aug_M1_C1_D5_B | ecosystem: Environmental > Terrestrial > Soil > Wetlands | place: USA: Ohio...
CGGTGCCGGAGCGCCTCGCCGCACGCCTGCCCGACGCCGTGCAGCTCGGGACGCCGGTGCGCAGGATCGAGCAGCACGCGCAGGGCGTCCGCGTCTTCTCCGACGCGCTGGTGGCGTTGGCGGAGCGGGTGATCGTGGCGGTGCCGCCCGCCCTCGCCGGCCGCATCGACTACGTACCCGCGCTGCCGGGCCTGCGGGACCAGCTCACCCAGCGGATGCCCCACGGCTCCGTGATCAAGCTCCAGCTGGTCTACTCCGAGCCCTTCTGGCGCGCCGAGGGACTCTCGGGGGCCTTCGTGAGCGAGAGCGGCCCGGCCGGCTTCGGCTTCGACGGCACGCGGCCCGGGTCCGGGCACGGCGTCCTGACCGTCTTCCTGGAGGGCGACGCCGCACGACGCCTCGGCCGGCTGCCGGCCCTCGAACGACAGAGCGTCGTGTCGGATCAGCTCGCCGAGCTCTTCGGCCCCCGCGCCGCGCGGCCGCTCGAGCTCGTCGAGCGCGACTGGTCCGAGGAGGAGTGGACGCGCGGCTGCTACGGCGCGCACTGCCCGCCCGGCGTCTGGACCGGCTACGGCGAGGCATTGCGAGCGCCGGTCGGGCGCATCCACTGGGCGGGCACGGAGACGGCGGTGCGCTGGTCGGGCTACATGGACGGCGCCCTCGAGTCCGGCGAGCGCGCCGCCGCCGAGGTGCTGGCCGCGCTGGCCTGAGCCGTCCGCCGGGCTCAGCCCGCGAGCTCGATCTCGATCAGTGCGCGCCGCCCGAGGCGACCGGTCAGGCGGGAAGCCAGATCCAGCAGCCACATCTGCCAGCCGTACTTCCGACGCAGGGCGGCGTAGGCCCGATCGCAGGTCGCGGCCTCGGCCACGATGCGCGCCGTGCCCTCGCGCCACTCGCCGTGGAGCTTGCCGCGCGCGTCGCAGGCGGCGAGGCGCACCCGCCGGGTGGCGCGGATGCGCTTCACCTTGCCGGCGTCGCCGGCGGAGAAGGCGTAGAGCCGGCCGCCGGACTCCGCGATCCAGACCGGCGTTCGCACCTCGCGGCCGTCCCGGCGGAAGCTCGCGAGGCTCACGTAGGGCTCGCCTCCGGGCGGGCGCGACGCGGCGCTCACGCGAGCGCCGATCCCATCAGATCCACGAAGTTGTCGCAGTAGAAGCGCCGCCTCGCGCTGTCGCTCGCGCCGGCGAGGCTCGCCTCGAAGCGCCGCAGCGGCTGCCGCCCGCCCTCCACGTGGGGGTAGTCGGAGGAGAAGAGGCAGACTTCCTCTCCGGTGTTGGCGACGATCCACCCGGTGTCCTCGTGCGGGTAGGGCGTGACCCGGATCTGTCGCCGGACGTAGTCGCTCGGGCGCAGCGAGAGGCGTTGCAGCCGGGCCTCGTTCTTGCGGAAGGCATCCGCCGCGGAATCGAGCGCGCGCATCCAGCCCGGCACCCACGAGGCGCCCTGCTCGATGACGCCGATCTTGAGCCGCGGGAAGCTCTCCAGCACGCCGTCGATGATCAAGGTGGCGAGCGTCTGCATCGGCGGATACGGGATCGCCATGTAGTCCACCGAGCGGAAGTTCTCGGCGCCGCCGTGGAAGTCGGGCACGGGCGGCAGGCCGTTCACGAAGTAGTCCGGCGAGAGCAGGCGCCCGCCCCCACCCACGTGCAGCACCACGGGCACTCCCGCCTCCTCCGCCTGGGCCCACACCGGGAAGAGCTCGACGTGGCTCGGCGAGTGACCCGCCGGGCAGGCCGAGGGGATCATCAGCGCCTTGCAGCCCATGGCGAGGGCCTCGCCCGCCATGGCCTTCGCGCGCGCGAAGTCCGCGAGCGGCACGTAGCCCACCGCCAGCAGCCGGCGGTCCACGGAGCAGAAGTCGGTGATCGCGCGGTTGTGCGCGGCGGCGAGGCCGTAGGCGAAGTCGAGGTCGCCGCCGTGCTCCGCCTGGAGCAGCGCCTTGTTGGCGAAGGTGTTGAACACGAGCTGGCTCGCGAAGCCGAGAAGATCGAGGGCGCGCGGGCGGTCTTCCTTCAGGAACGAGCCCGTGGCCTTCCAGTTCTTGCGCAGCAGGATCTCCTCCGCCTCGTGGAGACGGTAGGCGGGCTCGCGGTGGCGGCGGCGGAGCTCCTCGATGAACGACTCCTCGCCCGGCGCCACGGTGCTGACGTAGAGCGGCTGGAGCCGCTGCCGCGTCGCAGCGTCGGCGAAGGGCTCGAGCCAGTCGGGCGTCTCCATCACGTGGGAGTCGGCGTCGTGGACCACGCGGCCTTCGACGTAGGGCATCGGGCTCCTCCCGCCACGGCGGGAGCCGCGGCTCGCGAGAGCCTAGTCCGGGCGGGCGGGGGGCCTCAAGGGCGGAAGCGGTCGGTGGCCGAGACGAGCTCGTGGACGATCCCGCCCTCGCTCGCGGCGTGGCCGGCGTCGGGCACCAGGCGCAGCTCCGCCTCGGGCCAGGCGCGATGCAGGTCCCAGGCGTTCTGCGGCGGGCAGATCACGTCGTAGCGCCCGTGCACGATCACCCCGGGGAGATGGCGGATCCGCCGCACCTCCTCCAGGAGCTGGCCGTCGCGCTCCAGGAAGCCACGGTTCACGAAGTAGTGGCACTCGATGCGCGCGAAGGCCAGCGCGAAGTCGTCCTGCCCGCTCTTCGCCACCAGCTCGGGATCGGGCAGGAGCCGGCTGGTGCGCCCCTCCCAGATGCTCCACGCCCTGGCCGCCGCGAGTCGCAGCGCCGGGTCGTCGGAGGTGAGCCGACGGTGGTAGGCCGCGAGCAGGTCGCCGCGCTCGGCCGGCGGGATCGGGGCCAGGAAGTCCTCCCAGGCGTCGGGGAAGAGGCGGCTCGCTCCCTCCTGGTAGAACCAGGAGATCTCCCAACGGCGCAGCAAGAAGATCCCGCGCAGCACCAGCTCGCTCACCCGCTGCGGGTGCGCCTCGGCGTAGGCCAGGCCGAGGGTGCTCCCCCAGGAGCCGCCGAAGACCTGCCAGCGTTCGATCCCGAGGGACTCGCGTAGACGCTCCATGTCCGCGACCAGGTGCGGCGTGGTGTTGCGCTCGAGCGAGGCGAAGGGCGTGCTGCGCCCGCAGCCGCGCTGGTCGAAGAGCACGATCCGGTAGGCCGCAGGGTCGAAGTAGCGCCGGTGCTTGGGCTCGGTGCCCCCACCGGGTCCGCCGTGCACGAAGACGACGGGCTTGCCCTGCGGGTTGCCCGACACCTCGTAGTGGAGCTCGTGGAGGTCGTCGACGCGGAGCCGCCCGACCCGATGGGGCTCGATCTCGGGATAGAGCTCGCGGCGCGGATCGGGCACGACCCGAGGGTGCCCGCCCCGGCGGCCGTGTCAACGGCGCGCGAGCGGGCGGCGCCCGACGCAGGGCTGCGTCAGGGTGCCGCGGGGCCGCCCGTCCCCGGCACCTCCAGCACCTCGCGCACCTTCTGCGCCAGCGCTTCCGGGGTGAAGGGCTTCTCCAGGAACGCGCTGCCCGAGACGAGCCCGCCGCGGGGCGCCAACACGTCCTCCACGTAGCCGGAGACGTAGAGGATGCGCAGGCCCGGCCGCTGCGCCGCGAGGCGCGCCGCGAGGGCAGGCCCGCTCATGCCGGGCATCACCACGTCCGTGACCAGCAGGTCGATCGCCTCGCCCGGGCGCTCCGCCAGGGCGAGGGCGTGCGCGGCATCGGCCACGGCGCGCACGCGATAGCCCTCCCGCTCGAGGGCCCGCTGCAGGTGCCGCCGCACGCTCGGCTCGTCCTCCACCAGCAGGATGCGCTCCCCGCCCCCGGGAGCCGCCCGCGGGCGCGCCTCGACCGGAGGCGGCGGCGCCGGCTCGTCCACGCGCGGCAGCCGGATGCGGAAGGTGGTGCCCCTGCCCTTCGCGCTCTCGACCAGGACCGAGCCGCCGCTCTGGTGCACCGTGCCGTACACCGTGGCGAGACCGAGCCCCGTCCCGCGCCCGGTCTCCTTGGTGGTGAAGAAGGGCTCGAAGATGTGCTGCAGCACGTCGTCGTCCATCCCGACGCCGGTGTCGATCACCGCCAGCTCGACATAGGCGCCGCCGTCCTCCGCCGGCGCGGGTCTGGGCGAGCCCGCCGGGCGCGGCCCCTCGCTGGTCCGCAGCGTCAGCCGACCTCCGCCCGGCATGGCGTCGCAGGCGTTCAGCACCAGGTTCACGATCACCTGCTCGATCTGGGCGGAGTCGGCTCGCACGCGCCCGAGGTCGGGATCGAGCTCGAGCGCGAGCTCCACGTCCTCCGGCACGGAGTGCCGCAGCATGCGCAGCACGGCCCGCACGGCCTGGTTCAGGTCCATCACGCGGGGCTGCAGCACCTGCCGGCGGCCGAACGCGAGGAGCTGCTTCGTGACGTCCGCTGCGTGTCGGGCTGCGTCGCGGATCTCGATCACGTCCTGGCGCAGGGGATCGCCCTCGGGGAGCTGCTGCAGCACGGCCGCGGCGTTCCCGAGGATCACGAGCAGCATGTTGTTGAAGTCGTGGGCCACGCCTCCTGCGAGCCGCCCCACGGCCTCCATCTTCTGGGCCCGTCTCAGGCTCTCCTCGCTGCGACGCAGCGCTTCTTCCGTGCGTCGCCGCTCCGTCACGTCGCGCGAGATCACCACCCCGTGGACCTCGCCGGTCGCGGTGCGAAACGCGTTGCCCGAGCTCTCGAACCAGCGCCACTCGCCGCTGCGGTGGCGGAAGCGGAAGACGGCCTGCTTCGCCTTGCCCTGCGAGATCCCCTCCTGCAGCAGGGGGAGCAGGAGCGAGACGTCCTCGGGGTGCACGTAGTCGAACGCCTGGCGGCCGACCAGCTCCTCGGGCGCATAGCCGAGGAAGCCGCGGTAGTTCGGGCTCAGGTAGACGAAGCATCCCCGGGCGTCGATCTCGCAGATCAGGTCGTGGGCGTTCTCGGCGAGCGCGCGGTGCTTGGCCTCGCTCTCGCGCAGCTCGGCCTCCGTCCGGGCGCGCTCGGTCACGTCGCGCGTGACGAGCACCATCCAGCGGGCGCCGTCGGCACCGACGTAGGAGCGCACCGCGCTCTCGTACCAGCGGAAGACGCCGTCGCGATGGCGGCCGCGGAAGACGATGGGCGGGCCCTTCTCGCCGGCCAGGGCCTGCTGGTAGGCGAGCCGCGCCGCGTGCAGATCCTCGGGATGGAGCTGGGCATCCATCGGCTGTCCGATCAGCTCCTCCGGGCGCCAGCCGCTGAGCGACACCACGTTCGGGCTCACGTAGGCGATCGTGCCCTTCGGATCCACCACTGCGATGATGTCCGACGCGTTCTCCATCACCGTGCGCAGCCGCTCCTCGCTCTCGCGCAGCCGATCGAGCGCTCGCTCGCGCAGGGTCACGTCGGTCGAGACCAGGGTGACGTGGGTCACGCGGCCGTCCGGCCCGAGGCTCGGGGCGTAGTGCGTCTCGTAGATCCGGCGCCCGAGGCGCACCACGGCGGCGAAGGCCTCTCCGGCCAGTGCGCGGCGCAGGTTGGCGACGACCTCCGGGACGTCCGCCAGGGCCTCGAAGCAGGAGCGCCCCACGCCCTCGCCGGCGGCCATGCCGAGGGCATCGAGGGCCTTGCCCTCGGAGAGCCGGCAGATGCCCTCCCCGTCCACCACGGTCAGGATGATCGGGGCGGCGGCGAGAACCCTGCGCAGCCGGGCCTCTCCCTCGGGCGTCTGCGCCTTGCCAGATCTGCCGCCGGCGGCGGCCGGTGTGCGCGCCCGGCGCCCCCGGACTGCTCTCGGCATCCCTCGCCTCCCCTCGCCCCCTTCGGTCCCGGCTGGATCGGTCGGCGGGGGCCGGGGCTGGAGGGTGCTCGGGCCTCAGGCCTCGCCGAGGCGAAGCCGCGCGTGGCGCTCGAGCCGCAGCAGGCTCTCCTCGACGGAGACCTCCGCGAGCCGCGCCCGCTCGATCCAGGCGAGCTCGTCCGACTCCTCGCTCCGGCACGGCGTCTGGCCGGGCTCTGCGAGCAGCAGGAAGCGCACGTCGTGGTGCAGGTGGGCGGGCTCCCCCGGACGCTCCGGGATCGGATGGACGTCGACGTCGAGGGGCAGGCCGCCGAGCGGGCCCGGGAGGAGCGCCAGGCGCTCGAGGCCCGTCTCCTCCTGCGCCTCGCGCAGGGCGACGGCGAGCACGTCCGGGTCTCCGTCGGCGTGGCCCCCGGGCTGGAGCCAGCGCCCGAGCTTGCGGTGTCGCAGCAGCAGCACCTGGCGCCGGTCGGGCGAGAGGATCCAGGCGGAGCCCGTCACGTGCCCGGGCGCGCAGCTCCGCTCGAAGCAGTCGCGATGCGCCGCCACGAAGCGGCGAACGGTGTCCACCCGCCCGAGCTCCTCCGGGTGCTGGCGGAGGTAGCCCTCGAGCAGCTCGAGCAGCGGGCGGCGGTGCACGGCGGACGAGCTTTCCACAGCCGCCCCCGCTTCCGCTACGCTCGGCGAGCCATGGGCTATCGCGCGGTGATCTTCGACCTCGGCGGCGTGGTGCTCGAGTCCCCGCTGCACACCATCGCGCGCTACGAGCGCGAGGCGGGCCTCCCGCAGGGCTTCGTGAACCGGGTGGTCGTCGGGAGCGGGCCCTCGGGCGCGTGGTCGCGCCTCGAGCGGGGCGAGCTCGCGATGGAGGAGTTCTACGCGGCCTTCGAGGGCGACTGCGAGCGCGCGGGCGCGCGGCTCGACGCGCGGAGGCTCTTCGAGCGCATCGCCGAGGAGAGCGTCCCGCGGCCGCCGATGCTGGAGGCGATCCGGCGCATCCGCCGGCACGGGCTCTCCGCCGGCGCCCTCACCAACAACTGGAGCTCCGAGCGCGACGGCACCGGCGCGCTCCGGCCGCACTTCGACGCGTTCATCGAGTCGTGCGTGGTGGGCCTGCGCAAGCCCGATCCGCGGATCTACGGCCTGGTCTGCCAGGCCCTCGGCGTGGCGCCCGACGAGGCCGTCTTCCTGGACGACATCGGAGCCAACCTGAAGCCGGCGCGCGCGCTCGGCATGGAGACGATCAAGGTGGAGGAGCCGCTCGCCGCGCTCGACGCGCTGCAGCGCCTGCTCGAGATCCCGCTGCTCGCCTGAGCTTCGCGACGCGGCGGCTGCAAGGAGGAACGATGTCCGAGCGAGTGCTGGTGTCCTTCGAGGGCGGCGTCGCCGACGTGCGCCTGAACCGGCCCGAGAAGATGAACGCGCTCGACGCGCCCATGTTCGAGGCCCTGGCCTCCACGGGACGCGCCCTCGCGTCCCGTCGCGAGCTACGGGCCGTGGTGCTCTCGGGCGAGGGGCGCGCCTTCTGCGCGGGACTCGACATGGCGAGCTTCGCGGCCATGGCGGGACGCTCGGAGCGCGGGACGCGCAGCCTGCTCGAGCGCGACGGCTCGAGCCCCGCGAACTTCGCGCAGCTCGCGGCCTGGGCCTGGCAGGAGCTGCCGGTGCCGGTGATCGCCGCGGTGCACGGCGTGGCCTACGGCGGCGGGCTGCAGATCGCCCTCGGGGCCGATCTCCGGCTGGTGGCGCCGGACGCGCGGCTCTCGGTGATGGAGATCAAGTGGGGCCTGGTACCGGACATGAGCGGCACGCAGACCTTGCGCCGGCTGGTGCGGCTCGATGTGGCCAAGGAGCTCACCTTCACCGGCCGGGTGGTGGACGGCGCCGAGGCGGTGGCGCTCGGCCTCGCGACGAAGCTCTCCTCGCGCCCTCGCGAAGAGGCGCTCGAGCTGGCGCGCGAGATCGCCGGCAAGTCCCCCGACGCGATTCGCGCCGGAAAGCGGCTGCTGAACGAGTCGGGCGTGACGAGCGTGGCCGACGGGCTCGCGCTGGAGGAGAAGCTGCAGCTCGGCCTGATCGGCCGACCCAATCAGGTCGAGGCGGTGAAGGCCAACCTGGAGAAGCGCGCGCCGCGCTTCGCCGACCCGGAGTGAATCACTCGTAGCGGAGGGCCGCGATCGGATCGAGCCGCGAGGCCTTCTGCGCGGGGTAGAAGCCGAAGAAGACGCCGACCGCGCCGGAGAAGAGGAGCGAGCCACCGATCGCGACCGGTGAGAGGAGGGTCGGCCAGCCGGCCACCCGCGAGACCGCCCAGGCGGCGGAGGTGCCGATCGCCGCGCCCATCAGGCCGCCCGCCATCGCCAGCACGATGGCCTCCACCAGGAACTGCAGCAGGATGTGCCGGGCCTTGGCGCCCACCGACATCCGGATCCCGATCTCGCGCGTGCGCTCGGTCACCGAGACCAGCAGGATGTTCATGATCCCGATCCCGCCCACCAGGAGCGAGATCGAGGCCACGCTGAGCAGCAGGTTCGTCATCACGCGGCTCGCCGACTCGGAGGCCTGCGCCATCTCGTTCAGGCTCCGCACGGTGAAGTCGTCGTCCTGGCCGGGCTGGATGCGATGGCGCTGGCGCAGCAGCGCCGCGATCTGCTGCGCCGCCTCGGGAATTCGGCTGGCGCCGTCCGCCGAGGCGAAGATCAGGTCCACCGTCCCCACACGCTGGGTGCCGAGGACCCGGCGCTCCGCGGTGCTGAAGGGCATCAGCATCACGTCGTCCTGGTCCTGGCCCCAGGTGGTCTGGCCCTTCGCCTGGAGCACGCCGATCACCCGGAAGGGCACGTCCTTGATCCGCACCAGCGCGCCGACCGGGTCCTCGCCGGGGCCGAAGAGGTGGTCCACCACGGTCTGCCCGAGCACCACCACCCGATTCGCCGTCTCCTCGTCGCGCTGGCCGAAGAAGCTGCCGTTCGCCACCTCCCAGTCGCGCACCCTGCCGTAGCTCGGAGTCGTCCCCTGGGCGACGGTGGACCAGTTCTGGTCGCCGTACACCACCTGCACGATCTGACGCTTGAGGTAGGTGACGTCCGCCACCGCGCTGCACTCCTTGCCGATGGCGGCGGCGTCGGAGGCGCTCAGGGTCGAGACGCCGCCCCAGCCCGAGCGGACGCCGGCCGAGGTGGTGGCGCCCGGGATCACCATCAGGAGGTTGGTGCCGAGACTCTGGATCTGCTGCTGCACCGAGGCGTTCGCCCCCTGGCCGATGCTCACCATCGTGATCACGGCCGCCACGCCGATCACGATGCCGAGCATGGTGAGCGCCGAGCGCAGCTTGTTGCGCCGGAGCGCACGCAGCGCCGCGCGCAGGGTCATGCGCAGGAGCTTCATGCGACGCCCTCCGCCGCCCTCCGCAGGCTGGAAGCCGGAACGTCCGAGACGACGACCCCGTCGCGGAAGGTGATCACGCGCTGGGCGTGGGCGGACACGTCGGGCTCGTGCGTCACCATCACGATGGTGATGCCCCGCTCGCGGTGCAGCCGCGCCAGGATGGCGAGGATCTCGAGGCTCGTCTGGGTATCGAGGTTCCCGGTGGGCTCGTCCGCCAGCAGCAGCGAGGGCTGCGTGACGAGCGCCCGGGCGATCGCCACGCGCTGCTGTTGGCCGCCGGAGAGCTGGCTCGGCACGTGCTCCTCGCGCCCGACGAGGCCCACCTCCGCCAGCGCAGCAAGCGCGCGCTCGCGCTGCTCGTCGAGCGGCGTGTCACCGTAGAAGAGCGGGAGCTCCACGTTCTCCAGCGCGCTGGTGCGCGGCAGCAGGTTGAAGCTCTGGAACACGAATCCGATCTCCCGGTTGCGGATCTCGGCCCGCTCGTCGGGGCTCAGGCCGGCGACGTCCCGACCCCGCAGTCGATAGCTCCCGCGGCTCGGCGCGTCGAGGCAGCCGATCAGATTCATGAAGGTGGACTTCCCGGAGCCCGAGGCGCCCATGATCGCCACCCACTCGCCGGCCTCGATGTCGAGGCTGACCCCGCGGAGTGCCGCCAGCTCCACGTCGCCGAGGCTGTAGATGCGCCACAGGTCGCGCACCTGGATCAGCGGCTCGGACATCGTCAGCGATAGCGCGGCGTGAAGGGAGAGCGCTGGCCCGCCTCCCGCTGCGCCGCGCGCTGGAACGCCACCGCCACCGCCTCTCCCTCGCGCACGTCCCCCCCCGTCACCTCGGCGTGCTCGTCGTCGCGAAGCCCCGTCTGGATCTCGACGCGCCGCACCTTCCCGTCGGGATCGAGCAGCCACACCGCCGGCGAGGCCTCGCCGCGCGGCCGGGCCGCCGCGCCCGCCGGCGTCGCCGCCGGGGCTTCCGCCCGCGCGGGATCGAAGCGCAGCGCGCGCAGC
>Ga0316620_10001507_pt1 | contig 10113 bp, 11 predicted proteins | sample OWC_Aug_M1_C1_D5_FD_207651 | JGI IMG/M metagenome (GOLD analysis project Ga0316620, IMG submission 207651) | Wetland soil microbial communities from Old Woman Creek delta, Ohio, United States - OWC_Aug_M1_C1_D5_B | ecosystem: Environmental > Terrestrial > Soil > Wetlands | place: USA: Ohio...
TGACGATTGTAGCAAATCCTTATCCAATTACACCCGAACTTATCATTGCATGAACGGATTTACCCTTATCTTTTTAAGCTTCCTGCTGGCCACCACCGTCATTCACATTTGGTTGGCCGGTCGCCAGCGCTTGAACTCGCTGCGCCATCGCCACCAAGTGCCGGAACCTTTTCATGATCAGATCAGCCTCGCGGTCCACCGCAAGGCCGCCGATTACACCTCCGCCAAGATGCGCTTCGAGCAAGCAGATACCATCGTCGGCGCCTTGTTAGTGCTGGGCTGGACACTGGGCGGCGGTTTGAATGTGCTCGCGGGTTGGTGGACCAACAGCGGGTGGGGCGCCATCGCCGCCGGCACCGCCCTCATGATCAGCGCGTTGTTGTTGATGGCCCTGCTCGACATGCCCATGAACGTTTATCGAACCTTCGTCGTGTAAGCGAAATTCGGTTTTAACCGCACTACCCCGGCTCTCTATCTCACGGACACCCTCAAACAAGGTTTCATCTTCCTGCTGCTGGGCACTCCGCTCATTGCCTTATTGTTGTGGCTGATAACGCATGCCGGCGCGCGGTGGTGGCTCTATGGTTGGATCGTGTGGGAGATATTTACCCTGACGCTGATCTGGCTTTATCCCACCTTGATCGCACCGCTCTTCAATCGCTTTCTCCCTCTGCAGGACGAAGCTCTCCGCGCGCGGATCATCAATTTGCTGCAGCGCTGCGGTTTCGCCAGCGGCGGTATCTTCGTCATGGACGGATCGAAACGTTCGCAGCATGGCAACGCCTATTTCACCGGTTTCGGCGCGCACAAGCGGATCGTATTCTTCGATACCTTGCTCAAAAGCCTGCAACCCGACGAGATCGAGGCGGTGCTGGCCCATGAACTCGGCCACTTTAAGCATGGACACGTGCGCAAACGCCTGGTGCTCATGGCCCTCGTCAGCCTGGCGGCCTTCGCGCTCTTGGGGACACTGATCGATGCGGAATGGTTCCTCGCCGGACTCGGCGTACAGCATAGCTCCCACGCCGGCGCCTTGCTGTTGTTCTTGTTGGTGACACCCTATTTTTCCGCCGTCCTCCAGCCGCTCTCGTCTTATTGGATGCGCAAACATGAATTCGAGGCCGACGATTTCGCCGCCGCACAAACGGACGCGCACAATCTGATTCATGCCTTGGTCAAGCTCTATGAGGAGAACGCCGCGAGCTTGACGCCGGACAGGCTTTATTCGGCTTATCACGACTCGCACCCGCCCGCGCCGGTGCGAATATCCCATTTAACCGCTAAACTGGCCGCGCAATCCGCGCCCTGAAGGCCTCTACCATTTATGGTGAAACGTTCTCCTCCGCATTACGGCAAAAAGAAAGTTACCGTCTCCCGTAAAGAAGACTCTTCGGACATTTCATCAGGCCAGAACGGTTTGGTGGTCAGCAACTATGGGCAAACCATGGATATCGAAGACCAGGCGGGAAACATCCATCGCTGTACCGCGCGTAAGAAGATCGACACGATGGTATGCGGCGACAGGGTCCTGTGGCTGGACGCCGGCGGCGACGCGGGTGTCGTCGTCGCTTTGCAACCGCGCCAAACCCTGCTGGTGCGCCCCGACAGCCGCGGCGCCTTGAAACCCATCGCCGCGAATGTGGATCAGCTGTTCGTGGTGACGGCGCCGCTTACCCGTAATGCGCCCGGCGGCGCTCCTGAACAAGAACTTCTCGACACCGCGCTGATCGACCGCTACCTCGTGGCGGCGGAACTCAGCCGTATCCAAGCCTTGATCGTCATCAATAAGATCGATCTGTTAAACCCGGACGCTTTGGCGCGAGCCAAACTGCTCATGGATATCTACCAAGACATCGGTTACAAGGTGCTCTTCACCAGCACCAAACAAGAACACGGCGCCGACGAACTGATCGCGGCGCTCAAGGAGCACGTCAGCGTCTTCTGCGGTCCTTCCGGGGTGGGGAAATCTTCGTTAGTGAAGGCCGTGCTGCCCGATCAAGAAATCCGCGTCGGCGAGATCTCCGCGGCCACCGGCGGCGGCCGCCACACTACCACGCTCGCCACGCTGTATCACCTTCCTCGCGGCGGCAGCCTGATCGATTCTCCCGGCGTCCGCGACTTCGGCTTATGGCATGTCGGCGCGGCGCAGGTCGCACAAGGATTCGTGGAGTTCCAACGCCACGCGGCCGATTGCCGCTTCGCCGATTGCTGCCACCTGGCCGAGCCGGGATGCGCGGTGCAACAGGCCGCGCAAAAGGAGCAGATCAGCGCAATCCGTCTGGCGAGCTACCGGCGCATCGTGGCGTCGCTGCATCACTAAGCGCCATCGGGCTCCGGCACCTTTAGCACATTGCGCAACCAATCTTTATTCTCCAAGATATCCGCCAAGGTGTAACCGTCCAGCACCGCCATAAACGCCTTCTGGGCTTCGTATAGAACGTCCTTCAAAATACAGGCGGTCGCGATGGGGCAAGTATTATGTTCGCGATCGAAACATTCGACCAAATGGAAGGTCACTTCGGTATGTCTCACGACGTCGCCGACATTGATGGCCGCCGGCGGCCGCGCCAAATTGAGGCCGCCGCCTCGACCGCGCGTGGTTTGGACATAACCCTGAATGGCGAGATTATGCACCACCTTCACCAAGTGATTGCGGGAGATCCGGTAACTATCCGCGATGTCGTTAATGGTCGCCATCCGCTGCGGATTCAACCCCAGGTAAATGAGTACACGCAGCGAATAGTCGGTATATAAGGTCAGTTGCATATTGCGTTCTCCGCGGCGCGGATTCTGTCTCCGGCTACAAAACCGCGGTCCTGACGGACTCCGGGTCCACCAACAACAACGCCGTCGCGATCACCAAACCGCGCACCAAGAGTATAGCCTTGCCTTGGCTATGATGCTCCCGGCGAGCCTCGACGGAACCGGCGAATATCTTGCGCGCCGTGAGAACTTGCAGAATGTAAAGCGCGTAAAGCGTCAAATCCAGGCCGAAATGCATCCAGATCAGAAAAGAAAATATTTCTTCGTGGACGATCAGGCGGCGATACCAATCATGCGTCAGATACAAGTAAAAGGGAAACAGCACATCGACGATCGCTATCGTCGCCATTACCGGCACATGAAACCAGCGATAACGCGAATAGAAATAGGCGGCGAGCATCAGCAGATAAGAGGCCAGTACGAACCATACCGTCCCGGCGGTGATCATGATGGGCTCGCGTTGTTAAGGAATATCATAGCGGTCATTGTTTGGGCAAAGGATCATGGCGAGGAGTCCAAGCCGCCGCGGCGGATCAAATCGACCTTCGCCCGGCGAAGGCATGGGACAAAGTCCCGCCGTCGATGTATTCCAACTCACCGCCCAGCGGCACACCATGGGCAAGGCGGCTGGCCTTGATACCGCGGGCATGGACCATCTCGCTTATGTAATGGGCCGTGGCCTCGCCTTCCACCGTGGGATTGGTGGCGAGAATCACCTCGCTGATCCCGCCGCCGTCCAAGCGTGCCGCCAATTGCTCCAGGCCCAGTTCATCGGGGCCGATGCCGTCCAAGGGCGAAAGATGTCCCATCAGCACGAAATACAGCCCGCGGTAACCGGTGGACTGCTCGAGGGCCTGAACGTCCACCGGAGACTCCACTACGCACAATAAACTATGATCGCGTTGCACGTTGCTGCACAACGGACAAAGTTCCTGCTCGGTCAGGGTACGGCATAACTTGCAATGCCCCACCCGCTCCACCGCCGCCAACAAGGTCTCGGCCAGACGCCGCCCGCCTTCGCGATTGCGCTGGAGAATATGATAGGTCATGCGCTGCGCCGATTTGGGACCGACGCCGGGCAGGCAGCGCAGGGCCTCCATCAATTGTACGATGAGTGATTTGTCGCGCGCCGCATTCATCAGAACGGCATCTTGAAACCGCCGGGCAGGCCCATGCCCGCCGTGAGGCCGGACATCTTCTCTTGAGTGGTGGCCTCCACTTGCCGCACCGCATCGTTGACCGCCGCGGCCACCAGGTCCTCCAACATCTCCTTGTCCTCTTTCAGCAGGCTGTCGTCGATCTTCACCCGCTTAACGTCATGGCGTCCGGTCATCACCACGCTCACCATGCCGCCGCCCGCCTGGCCGGTCACTTCCATCACCGCCAATTCCTGCTGGGCCCGCTGCACGCTTTCCTGCATGCGCTGGGCCTGCTTCATCAAATTTCCGAGCCCCCCTTTCATATACACCTCCTCGTCATGGTTCCAACGGTTATCAATCCACGGGCCGGACCGAATCCGGCACAATGCGGGCGCCGAACATCTCCTGCAACGCTTTCACTTGGCCGTCCTGGGCGATGGCCTCCTGCGCCGCGCGCAGGCGGTCTTGCGACACGCGTTCCTGCAATGCCGCCGGCGTCTCCACCGTCGGCTGAGCTACGGTGAACACCAATTTTACCTTTTCACCCAAATGCACGCTCAACGCCTCTTGCAAGCGCTCTTCCACCCGGCTGTTCCGCAAGGAAGCATGAGCCGGAGCCAATGCCAAATGGAAGGTATTCGCCTCGCGGCGTATCAGGCCGCAATTGTTGGCCAGGGCGCGCACCACGCCCTGCAAGGGCAATTGCTCCAACAACTGATGCCATTTTTCCTCTTCCCGCGCGCGCTCATGGTTCTCCGTTCCGGGTTGCCGGACACTTTCACGGTTCGCCGGCGGCGCAGCATCTTGGTTATCCGGCGCGGGTCGCTCCGCCTTTTGCGGCGCGGCGGCGGCCGGCGATTGGTGCTGACGCGATGCCGACGCGGGACGGAATGCCAGCATCCGCAGCAAGGCCATCTCAAAACCCAAACGCGATGACGGCGCCATGGCGAGATCGCGCCGCCCGATTAAACCGATCTGATAAAAAAGCTGCACATCTTCCGGACTCAGCGCCGCCGCCAAGCGTTTCACCGTCTCATCGTCCATGTGTTCATCATTGACCGCGCCCGGCACCGCCTGTACTACGGCAATTTGATGAAGCAACGCCAGCAACTCCGCCAATACGCCGTCATGATCGGGAGCGAATTCGTTCAAGGCCGCGATGCGCTGCAGCAAAACTTCGCCGTCGCCCGCCGCCAGCGCGTCGAGCAAATTCGCCACATGGCTGTGCTCGATGGTCCCCAGCATGGCCTGAACTTCGGCGTCCAGGAGCCGGCCGCCGCCGTAGGCGATGGCCTGATCCAACAAGCTCAGCGCATCGCGCATGCTGCCGTCCGCGGCGCGGGCGATCTGCTTCAAGGCCCCGGCCTCGGCGGCGATGTTTTCCCGGGCCAGCACCCGCTCCATATAGTCGCGGATCATCTCCGGCGGGAGACGCTTGAGATTGAACTGCAAGCAGCGGGATAGAATCGTCACCGGCAGGCGCTGCGGATCGGTGGTGGCGAGCAGAAATTTTACATGCGGCGGCGGCTCTTCCAGGGTCTTCAGCAAGGCGTTGAAGCTGTGGGTGGAAAGCATATGCACCTCGTCGATGAGGTACACTTTGTAGCGGCCGCGGGCGGGCGCGTATTGCACGTTCTCCAGGAGATCGCGGGTATCCTCCACCTTGGTGCGGGAAGCCGCGTCCACCTCGATCAAATCGACGAAACGGCCTTCGTCGATCTCGCGGCAGGCGCTGCATTGCCCGCAGGGGTTGGCGCTTACGCCTTGCTCGCAGTTGAGCGACTTGGCGAAGATCCGCGCCACGGTGGTCTTGCCCACGCCGCGCGTGCCGGTAAACAAATAGGCGTGATGCAGACGCTGGTGGTCGAGGGCATTGATCAAGGCCCGCAACACATGCCCCTGGCCCATCATCTCGCCGAAGTTGCGAGGCCGCCATTTCCGCGCAAGGACTTGATAACTCATGGAGGTGGATATTTCCCGCTAACGCAAGCCAAGCAATCGGGTCATTGTAACCCAATTTGCCGCTGCACCGCGTAATGACTGCCAATACTAAGGGCGGCGGCCCGGACCCGCCCGGCCCCGGCGCCCGAATCCGCTGCTGCCGCTGCTCCCTTCCGGGCCTGACGGGGTTCACAACGTATCGTCGCGGGAGGACCGGCCCGAGCCACCATAACACGTCGCTCACGGCGACCGGCGGTCAGCCATGAAGCGTTTCATTTGAAGTATACATAAAATGGCGGAACGTGAAGTCTACTATAGATGCGCCCGAGAATTCCATTTCGCGGGATCGAGATTGTGCGGCCAAGGCGGCGTTGCGACACGCTGGATTTATCGTAATTCACAACCCAGCATCCGCGAAAAACTCCAGGCGCCCGCTCCGCTACACTTGCATGCTAATATCGTTGCGCCTTATTCCAAAGGAAGGACCCATGGCGAGATTTTGCCTTGTCTGCCTAGCGATCTTGTTCACTCTCGGGAGCGGGCCCGTCGCCGCCGCCGAAGCCGCCCCCCAAGCCGCCATCGCCAGCGCCCATCCCTTGGCGACCCGGGCGGGCATGGAGATCCTCGCCGCCGGCGGCAACGCCTTCGACGCCGCCGTGGCGGTGAGCGCCGCCTTGGCGGTGGTGGAACCCACCGGATCCGGCCTGGGCGGCGGCGGATTCTGGTTATTGCATCGCGCCGCGGACGGGCGCGAGGTGATGATCGACGGCCGGGAACGGGCGCCGCTGGCGGCGCAGCGCGACATGTACCTCGATAAGAGTGGCGCGGTCGCGCCCCGTCTCTCGGTGGACGGACCTCTGGCCGCCGCCATCCCCGGAGAGCCCGCCGCTCTGGTGCATCTTGCCCGGCAATACGGCCGCCTGCCTTTAACCAAAAGCCTGGCCCCGGCGATACGCCTGGCTCGGGACGGCTTTCCCGTCGATGAACATTATCAACGCGCGGCGAAATTCCGCCTGTTAGCCCTGCGCACCTCGCCGGCCGCCGCAAAGATATTCCTCCATGACGATGAAGTTCCCGCGCCGGGATCGCTCATCAAACAACCGGACCTGGCGGCGACGCTTGCCGCCTTGGCCGAGCAAGGGAACGACGGCTTTTACTCCGGCAAGATCGCCGAACGTTTGGTAAAGGGAATACGCGCCGCGGGCGGAATTTGGACGAAAGAGGATCTCGCCGCTTACCGCGTGGTGGAGCGCAGCCCTCTCAGCGGCGAATACCGCGGTCTGCATATCACCTCCGCGCCGCCGCCTTCCTCGGGCGGGGTGGCGCTGCTCACCATGCTCAACGTCTTGAGCGGCTACGATCTGGACAAAATGGACGAGACTACCCGCACCCACGTGATCGTGGAGGCGATGCGCCGCGCCTACCGCGACCGTGCGGAATATCTCGGCGACCCGGATTTTATTCAAGTGCCGGCGGCCAGGCTCATCGATCCCCTTTACGCCGCGGGACTGCGGGCCGGCATCCGCCTGGACAAGGCGACTCCCAGCAGCGCCCTGCCCGGCGCCGCGAGCCAAGAGCAAGGGGTCGACACCACCCACTTTTCGGTGCTGGACAAAGAAGGCAATCGCGTCGCCGCCACCTTGAGCATCAACTATCCCTTCGGTTCCGCCTTCATGCCGCCCGGGACCGGCGTGGTCCTCAACGACGAAATGGACGATTTCTCGGCCAAGCCGGGCGCGCCCAACGTTTACGAACTGGTGGGCGGCGACGCCAACGCCGTCGCCCCCGGCAAACGGCCGCTGTCGAGCATGACCCCCACTTTTCTCGAAGACGATAAGAAGGCAGTCATGCTCGGTACACCCGGCGGTTCGCGAATCATTTCCATGGTGCTGCTGGCGACCTTGAACATCGCCGCGGGCGGCGATGCGAATTCCGCCGTCGGCGTCAAACGCTTTCATCACCAATTTTTGCCCGATGTCATTCAATACGAACCGGGCGCTTTGGCGCCCGACCTCGTCGCGGCGCTGCAGGCGCAAGGCTACCAGATGAAAGACGTCGGACACAGCTACGGCAACATGCAGTTGGTTTGGTGGGACAAGACTCGCCGCAGCGCGCTTGCCGCCAGCGATCCTCGCGGTCAAGGCCTCGCATCGGTACAATAAGCCGATTCCCGCGGGCATTGTCCGGAAAGCGCTGATCTCATCATTGCCGCCGGATCGTGATCTTCGTTCTCCTCGGACAGATCCCGCACTCATCCGGCCGCTCCTTTGAAAACGCGCAATCCGCTTAGGAAAAAATCTCGCGGCCTTGGACCAACAGGGAGTAGCCATGCCCAGCATACTCATCACCGGCAGTAACCGCGGCCTGGGCCTCGAATGGGCTCGCCAATATGCCACGGACGGCTGGCGGGTCTACGCCACCTGTCGTCACCCTTCGGAGGCCGCCGAGCTGCATAAGCTGGCCAATCAATATCCGGCCTTGACCGTACATCGCCTGGATGTCACCCGTCAGGACGAGATTCAATCCGTGGCGGCGGAGTTACGCAATGACGCCGTCGATATCTTGCTCAACAACGCCGGCGTGTATGTGGAGAAGTTCGACGACACGCTTGCGGCCGGTCTCTCTTACGACGACTGGCTGGATACCTTGCGCGTGAATACTCTGGGCGCGATGCGGGTGACCGCGGCCTTTGTCGAGCATGTCGCGCGCAGCCGACAACGCCTGGTGATCGCCGTTACCAGTCACATGGGCAGCATCGGCGAAATCAGCAGCCCAGGCAGTTATTACTACCGCTCCAGCAAGGCGGCGTTGAATGCCAGCATGAAGGGCTTGTCTTTGGAATTGAGATCGCGGGGCATCGGCGTCTTATTGCTGCATCCCGGCTGGGTGCAAACGCGCATGGGCGGCCCCGGCGCCCAGCTCACCGCGGCGCAAAGCGTACGCGGCATGCGCGCGATCGCAGAACGATTCCGCCTCGCCGACAGCGGGCGCTTCCTGCGTTACAACGGCACCGAGATCCCCTGGTAATCGCATCGGAATGCCGGATGTTAATGCATGCTATTATGGACATGCCGCGAGAAGATACTCGGCCGCGGAACCGACAAATACAAATCGAGCGAAGAGGAGCGCAGCGATGAAAAACTCAACCATGCTCTTTTTAACCGTCCTGCTGCTTCCGGCGACATCTCTGGCGGCGGACAAGAGCGGCAACTTCGGCAGTTCCTTGCCCAAAGATCTCAAATCCTGCGACAACTACCTCACCGCGCTCGATGATTGCCTGAACGGACACTGTTACAAACAAAATCTCTATAACGCCTGGTTGAACGGCTATATATCCGCCTACAATGCCTATGTCGATGACACATACAACATCATAGGCGGGAGAGATTCGGCATCGTTAAATTATTGGTTGGCGAATTACTGCAAGAAAAATGCGCAGGGCTCATTCGATACCGCGGTCGAAAACCTGATGACCGAACTTAAGCCGCAGCGCATCAGGGAAAAGCCCTAGAATTGGCCGGCGAGAAACCTCCGAGTCACGCCGCGGCCCTGCTTTGCGGCCGGTAGCCGGCCGGCTGCCAAGCAGCCATTTTTATTCATCCGATTTGTGCCGCGCCGGCCCTGGTGCACTTCTGCATTTTCCAGCCTTATCTTTCCCTGCCCACGCTGAAAGGCCCGCTACCATACGCCACAACATAGAGTAATCCGCCCATCATCGAAATATTTTTCATGAAGTGGATCATCTGATTTTGCGCCTGGTCGGCGGGCACTGCCCAAAAATTATGGAAGAACAGCGCGGCCATCCCCGTAAATATCAACATCGCCGCGGCGGCCCAGCGCGCCTTCCAGCCGATCACCAATAGTATCCCGCCGCCGAGTTCGACGATGATCGACGCGATGGCCGCCAACTGCGGCAGCGGCAAGCCCTTGCTCGCGATATAACCCACTGTCCCATCAAATCCGGTTATCTTTCCGAATCCGGAAAATACAAAAATGAATGCGATCAAAATGCGGCCGATCAGCGGGCCATAACGGTTCAAGGTGCTATCCATGGCCAATCTCCTCTAAGAAAATTAACTGCATCCAGTAAAATCCTGCTTGTCTTCATCACCGCCCTTCTCCCGGAAGGAGAAAGATTAAGAGTGCCCCCCGCATCATGCCAGGCTCGGTTTTTTATTTGATACTTTAAACCTATTAATCCGATTCAAGCGCGCTACGCCCGCCTGACGATCCGTCCCATCCGTCCGCTCTGATAGTCGGCGATGGCCTG
>Ga0316620_10001508_pt1 | contig 10111 bp, 12 predicted proteins | sample OWC_Aug_M1_C1_D5_FD_207651 | JGI IMG/M metagenome (GOLD analysis project Ga0316620, IMG submission 207651) | Wetland soil microbial communities from Old Woman Creek delta, Ohio, United States - OWC_Aug_M1_C1_D5_B | ecosystem: Environmental > Terrestrial > Soil > Wetlands | place: USA: Ohio...
GGGGTCGAGATCCTGAGCGCCCTGGAAGGGCCCGGGGACAGCATCGGGAACGTCGTGGACAAGGAGTGCCTGAATGCCTAAACAGGATGTTTTCGAGTCCGAAGGAGTCGTCCTGGAAACCCTGCCCAACGCCATGTTCCGGGTTGAGCTGACCAACAAACACGTGATCCTAGCCCACATCTCAGGCAAGATGAGGAAACACTTCATCCGCATCCTCCCCGGGGACAGGGTCCTGGTTGAGCTGTCGCCCTACGACCTGACCAAGGGGCGGATAACCTATCGATTTAAATAGAGGACGAGAACCATGAAAGTCAGAGCGTCGATCAAAAAGATCTGCAGGAACTGCAAGATCATCCGAAGGAATGGGATCATCAGAGTCATCTGCTCCAATCCGAAACATAAACAGAGACAAGGATAAGATGAGGTCAACATGGCAAGAATAGCAGGTATTACTCTTCCCCCGGATAAAAGGATCGAAATCGGCCTGACCTACATCTATGGCATCGGCAGGTCCAAGTCCAGAACGATTCTCCAAGAGGCCAAGATCGACTTGGACAAGAAGGTCAAGGCCCTGACCGAGGACGAGGTCAATAAGATCCGGCAGATTATCGAGAAGCGCGAGAAGATCGAAGGCGATCTTCGTAAAGAAGTGATGATGAACATCAAACGGCTGATCGATATCGGCTGCTACAGGGGATTCCGGCACAAGAGGAAGCTGCCCGTCCGCGGACAAAGGACGAAGTCGAATGCCAGGACGCGCAAGGGGCCCCGGGGGCACACGATCAAAAGACTCAAGGAAACGAAGTCAAGCTAAGCTGAGGGAGTGCAGACATGGCTAAAGCCAAAACCAAAGTGAAGAAGAAAAAGGTCCGCAAAGAGATCGGCTTCGGGATCGCCCATATCCAATCCACGTTCAATAACACGATCATCACCATCGCCGACCACGGCGGGAACACGATCTGCTGGGCGAGCGCCGGAACCTCCGGCTTCAAGGGGGCCAGGAAGGGGACGCCGTTCGCCGCCCAGCTGGCAGCCAAAGACGTCGCCGTCAAGGCGAAGGAGTTCGGCGTCCGCCAAGTGGACGTCCGGATCACAGGACCCGGGGCAGGACGCGAGTCCTCCATCCGCGCCCTCCAGGCGGCCGGGCTGGAGATCAAAACGATCAAGGACGTTACCCCCATCCCGCACAACGGCTGCCGGGTCAGGCGAAGGAGAAGGGTCTGAGGGGATGAGGAGATAAGGAGAGAACCATGGGAAGATTCCATACCGCGGATTGCCGGCTCTGCCGCGTCGAAAAGACGAAACTGTTCTTTAAGGGCCATAAGTGCCTGACCGAAAAGTGCCCCGTCGAGCGGAGGTCCTATCCTCCCGGCGAACATGGCAGGGCCAGGAAGCGGATTCTCGGATACGCCATCCAGCTCCGCGAGAAGCAGAAGATGAAAAGGTATTACGGGATGTCCGAAGAGCAGTTCCGCCTTTTCTTCAAGAGGGCCGAGCGCCAGAAGGGGATCACCGGCGAGAACCTGCTCTCCATGCTCGAGCGGCGCCTGGATAACGTCGTCACGCTGATGGGATTTTCCTCTTCCCGGACCCACGCCCGCCAGCTGATCACCCACGGCCACTTCTTCGTCAATGATCAGAAGGTCAACGTGCCGTCCTTCCTGGTCCCCGCCGGGGCCGTCATCCGGTTCAGGGACAGGTCGGCCAAGAACGAGGACATGAAAGCGCTCGTCGCGTCCAATAAGAACAAGGCCCTTCCCGGCTGGCTCGAGGTCGACTGGGACGGCCTGAAGGGGCGCGTTTTGTCCCTGCCCCAACGGGCGGATATCACGCTGCCCATCGAAGAACACCTGATCGTCGAGCTTTATTCGAAATAACGCATACGTCTCAGCGGGAGACATCCTCAAAAGGAGGACCAATGAACGAATTAGGATTTCAGAGACCGAAGTGCTTGGAATGCGATTTTGAGACATTGACGGAAAAATACGGCCGCTTCCAGGCCCAGCCGTTCGAGCGGGGCTACGGGGTGACCGTAGGGAACGCTCTCCGGAGAATCCTCCTTTCCTCCATCAACGGGGCGGCCATCACGGCCGTCCGGATCGAGGGTGTGTTGCATGAGTTCTCGACCATCCCCGGCGTCGTGGAGGATGTCACCGACATCCTCCTGAACCTGAAGAGCATCCCTCTCAAGCTCAAGGGGGACGGCCCGAAGACCATGACCCTTAAAAAAGAAGGACCGGCGTCCGCCACTTCCGCGGACCTTTCCCATGACCCAGACATCGAAGTCCTTAATGAGGACGTCCATATCGCCGCCCTGGACAAGGACGGGAAACTCGAGATCGAGATGATCGTCAAAAACGGCCGCGGCTACATCCCGGCTGACCAGAACTTCGACGAAACCCTGAGCGTGGACTTCATCCCCCTCGATTCCTCCCATTCGCCGGTCCAGAGGGTTAACTACCGGGTGGAGCCGGCCCGCGTGGGCAAGAGGATCGACTATGAGGGTTTAACCCTCGAGATCTGGACAACCGGCGCAATCCGGCCCACGGATGCCTTGTCGCAGGCGGCCAAGGTCCTCAGGGACCACCTGGTCATCTTCCTGAACATCGTCGACGAACCCCTGGAGAAGGAGCCCCTGGCTGCGAAAAAGGAGATCCCTTATTTTTCCCAGATCGATATCCTTTCCAAGTCCATAGAGCATCTGGAGCTGTCCGTCCGGTCCAACAACTGCTTGAAATCGGCCGGCATCGAGAGAATCTACGAGCTGGTCATGAAGACCGAGGACGAGCTCCTGAAGACGAAGAATTTCGGCCGCAAATCGCTGGCCGAGATCAAAGAAACCCTGGCGACACTAGGCCTGGGACTGAGTCTGGAACTTCACCCCAAGCTCGTCGAGAGGATCCAAGCTGAGATCAAGGCAGGGACAGGAGAGAAGGAGCAGGATGAATGAGGCACCAAGTCAAGAAACGCTATTTACGGCGGGACTCGGCCCACCGGAGAGCTCTGCTGCGCAATCTTGTGACGTCCTTCATCGACAAGGAAAGGATCAAGACGACCCTGGCTAAAGCCAAGGCCGCCAAGCCCATCGCGGAAAAAATGATCACCCTGGCTAAGAGGAACACCCTCCACGCCCGGCGCCAAGCCCTCGCCTACATCTTCAAGGAGTCCGTCGTCAAGAAACTCTTCGACGCCGTCGGTCCCCGGTTTAACGAGAGGCCCGGCGGCTATGCCCGGATCGTGAAGCTTGCCCCAAGGCCTGGGGACGGCGCCCAGATGGCCCTTCTGGAGATGATCGGCTCCGAGTTCAAGAAGAAGACGAAAAAGAAAAAGGCCGAAAAGGAGAAGGCGGCCAAGAAGAGTCCTTTGGCCAAGGCCAAATCCTAAGGCCTGCGATTGGAGTTCGCCGTCCTCGACGGCGGCTCTTATTATTTAGGCCGCCGCGCCCCCTGATAGATCTCCTGCCAGTGGGGATCCTTAAACCGCGAAATCTGAACCATGGGCTTTTGGTAAGTCGTCGAGTGGATGAACTCTTCAGCGCTGATCATCATCCCCACGTGCCCGATCTTGTCCTTAGCCTTGCCGAAGAAAATGAGGTCGCAGGCCCTTTCCTGTCCTGCAGGGACCTCGATGAGGCCGCTTTTCGTCATCTGGATATCGGCATCCCTGAGGATGTCGATGCCGCTCAGCCGGTAGAGAAGCTGAACGTACCCAGAACAGTCCAGGCCATAAGGGGAGCCGCCGCCCCATAAGTAGGGGAGTCCCAAAAAGCGTTTCGCCAGGGCGATTGTCTCGTCGGGGATGAGCCTCCTGCGGGGCGAGGCGGCGTCCACGATCTCGCCGTCACCCTTCTGAACCCAGGCCTTTGTCCCGCAGGGGAGAATCACCTCGCACCAGCGCTCGCCGCAGTTTCCGACCTCGAGCACGGCGCCGATAGGCGCGATGGTCAGGGGTTTGCGCTCGGTGACATCGTTCGTGGAATAGATATTGGCCATGAGGCTGGTCGCCTTGAAGACCATGCCTTCCGAAGCGTAGGCTTTCTGCCCGTCGCCGACGGGCCGGAGGGACGTTCCGATCATCCAGCCTTGGTAGGTGTCCGGAGTTTCTATTTTAAACCATTCCTCGCCCTTGGCGTTCTTCTCAGCAGCGAGGACCTTGACGTTCGTCCCGAGGAGCGCCTGGCTGACGACGTCCACGGCATCGTTCGATGCGCTGTGCATGTTTTCGACGGCCTTGATGACGACGGCCGTCCTAGGGATTTCGGCGCCGGCAGCGAACATCATAGAGAAGACTATCATCCATAGTATGAAAGCGGTTTTCTTAAGCATGAATACCTCCTCTTCGATGATGCTATTTTATATAATGCCCGGGCTTCCCTGTCAAATAAAGTAAGGGTCAAACCCACAATCTTAACGAGGCCTTCGATTTTGTGATGTTAAGAGGAGGACATGGGAAAAGGCTTTGCTCCCAGCTCCGATAAAGAATCACCTGAGACTCGCGTCCTTCTCAGCTCCTCAGGCCCAAGACTCCAGGCTAATCCAAATGCCCTCCCATCACGGTCCTCGAAAGGAGGTCCGGGGAGGCTAAAAAAAGTGTGGGTTTGACCGCGCATTTGGTTTATAATCGTTCGTCCCAAGTTCGCGGGAAGGAGACAAGGATGAGACGAAAGGAATTCCTCAAGCTTTCCGGGATGGTGCTGGCCGGATCCGCCCTGCCGGGGAGGCCCGTTTTTACGGGGCTCAAAGAAGCGGCGGCCGGTCCGGTCAAGATAGACGCCAGAATTTTTGAGGTTCAACTGAGACATGCCTGGACCCTGTCGCGCGGCACCTGGAACATCAGGCGGAACGTCCTCGTCCGGCTCGAGAAGGATGGTGTCGTCGGGATGGGAGAATCGGCTCCCATCGCCCGTTATAATGAGACGGCCGAAAGCGGTCTGGCCTTCATCGATAAGGCTAGGTCGATCCTCGATAGGGACCTCTGGCAGTATTTTGACCGCTGGAACGAGATCGACGCCCTGGCTTCCGGCGAGCACGCGGCCAAGGCGGCCTTGGATATGGCCATCCTCGACTGGGTTGGGAAGAGGCTCGGCATTCCCCTCTACCGGTTCCTTGGCTTGGACAAAGACAAAACGCCCCCGACGACCTATTCTATCGGGATCGATGAGGTGAAGGTCATGCAGGAGAAGATCAGGGAGGCCGGGGACTTCTCGGTTTACAAGATCAAGCTTGGCTCCAAGGATGACAAGGCCATCATCGAGGGCATTCGCGCGGTCACCGATAAGCCCCTCCGGCCGGACGCCAACGAGGGCTGGAAGACGAAAGAGGAGGCTCTGGCTATGATCAATTGGATGGCCGACAAGGGAGTCGAGCTCGTCGAACAGCCGATGCCCGCCGGGATGTTCGAGGAGTATCGCTGGCTCAAAGAGAGGTCGAAGCTCCCGCTCTTTGCCGACGAGAGCATGATGACGGCCCGGGACATCCCGAAACTTGCCGAAGGCTTCCATGGAATCAACATCAAGCTCATGAAGTGCGGCGGCATCCAGGAGGCCCTCCGGATGGTCGGCATAGCCCGTGCCCTGGGCCTCAAGCTCATGCTCGGCTGCATGATCGAGACCTCTCTCGCCATCACCGCCGGGGCGTCCATCGCTCCTCTCTTCGACTACGCCGACCTCGACGGGAATATTCTCATCAACAATGATCCCTTCAAGGGCGTTCTGACGGTTAAAGACAGGCTCGTTCTCGGAAACAAGCCGGGGCTTGGGGTTGAAGGGGACGTCTGGAAATAGGGCCCTTATTTTTCTGATACGACGCGTCCATACTCGCTCGATCGCTGCAATCTTGAAAAGTGCTCGTAGACAAGTCTCGCGATCCGAGCGATGGCGGGATTGCCGTCGGCATCGTTTTTCAAGTAGGTCGTCATGATGCAGACGATATATGGTCGGTTCTTGAGAAGGACGATCCCCGAATCACAACGGACGGCCTCAAGCTCGCCGGTCTTATCGGCGACGGCGACGTCTTCAGGGATGCCGGTATGTAGAGGGCTTTCCTTGGGGATGGCGAGGATGTCGATAAGATCCTGCCGATAGGGCTCCTTGAGGACCTGACCGCCCTGGACTTTCTCGAGGAGTGCCATCATCTCTGCCGGAGTTGAGACGTTCTCCCGGCCCTCGGCGGCTGCCGTGAGGTCCATCATCTTCCGGCGGAGCTTGGTCTTGGCTAGCCCGAGTCCCTCCATCCTGCGGTTGACGGCATCCATCCCGGCCTTCTCGATGAGGAGGTTGGTCGCCGTATTGTCAGAGAGCACGATCATAAGGACGCACAGGTCGCGTACCGAAAGCGACAAGCGCGGGAAGCCCATGTAAAAAAGCACTCCGCTCCCGGCGACCTTTTTTGTCGGCTCCAGGTTGACGAATTCATCCAGCCGGAGCTTCCCCTCTTCCGCTTGCTTGAAGACCTCGAAGAGGAGGGCGATCTTGATAGAGCTCGCCTGGGGGAATACCTCGTTCTCGTTGATAACAAATGTTTTACCTGTTTGGAGGTCCTTGACGGCCAGCCCCAGGACGCCGTCGAGGCCGGCCTCGATCGCCCTGATACCGTCCATAAGCTTTTCATCGAGGACTTGTTTCTTATCGACGGCCCACGCCGGCGGGCATAGAGCGGCGCACAGTGCCGCTCCGATAATAACGACGGTCACGATAGAGGCGGATAGACCTTGTCTTCTCATGCTGTTCCTCCCTTCTTACCTTCTTACGGCTTCGACCTTTTCCAGACCACGGCGGACAACCATAAGTAGGAATCCCGCGTTGCTGGATTCGGGCTTATGTCTTCCCGCCGTTGATGACGAGCCTTTGCCCGGCTATTAAACGGTCGCCCGAAAGGCCGTTATCTGTTTTGATTTTATTAACCGTCGTATTGAACTGCGTGGCCAGGGTAAAGAGCGTATCGCCTTCTTTAATGATATACACGGTCATCCCGTCCGGAGCGCGTGCGGCCGGTTGGACGGCCGGTCCCGCCTCGGCCGGATCGCCCTTGCCCGGGATCTTGAGCTTCCGCCCGATCTGGAGGGTCCGCGGATTCTTGATGCCGTTGAGCCGCATGATGGCATCGGCCGAGGTCCGGTAGCGGCGGGCGATCGCGCCCAGCGTGTCCCCGGACCTGACCGTATGCCAGCCGTAGACAACGTCGGGGGGGATATAACGGGGGAGGGCGGGGAGCGCCGCCAGGACCTTCTCCCCGTAGCCTATCGGGACCTTGAGGGCATAATCGTAGTCAGGGGTCGAGTCATGCCTGAGCTCAGGGTTGAGGAACGAGAGGATCAAGGGGTCGAGCCCAAGGGTGGCCGAGATCGAGGCCAGCTTCACCGGCTGGCGGAGGGTCACCGTTTCCCAGGTGAGGGATGGATCAGGGGTCGGCAGGGTGAATCCGTACTTTGCGGGATTCTCTATGATGAGCATGGCGGCGATGATGCGGGGGACGAATCGGGCTGTTTCGTAGGGCAGATTATTGAAAACGTCCCAGAAATTGTCCAGGTAGTCGATCTTCTGGGCCTTGATGACGTTCTGGACTCTGAGCTCGCCGCAGTTATAGGAGGCCAGGGCCGTCGTCCAATCCCCGAAGAAATCGTGGAGCTCGGCCAGGTACTTGACGGCTGCCTGGGTTGACTTGACCGGGTCCATTCGTTCGTCGACATACTTGTCCTGCTTAAGGCCGTAGCGGTATCCCGTCGAACGGATAAATTGCCACATCCCCAGGGCCCGTGCCCGGGACAGGGCCCGCACTTTGAAGCCGCTCTCGATGATCGGAACCCAGGACAGATGCTCGGGCAGGCCTCCTTTGCTGAGTTCCTCTATGATCATCGGTCGGTAGAGGCCGGAGCGCTTGTAGGCCTCTTGGAAAAACAGCCTCTCCTTAGTCTGAAACGACCTGATCTCGTCCAGAACCCACTTGTTTTCGACAAGGGGGATGGTCCCGTTGCCGACGGCCACCGTCTTCAGGTGCGAGGCATAGAGCTGCTGGATCCTCTGGGCGATGAGGATGCGGAGGTCGTTTTTCTCCTGGCAGAGATCGGAATCAGGCGGGGTGTCCGCCTTGAGAATAAGCCCGTAGGCTTCGTCGAGTCTGGATAGGGCGAGGTCGGTCTCCCCCCGGTCCAGGGCGGTCTGGGCTTCCTGGTAGGTGGTGAGGGCCTCCTCAAGGATGCCCGACGCCTCTTCTTTATCCGGCGCCTGAGCGCCGTTCTTCCCGGATTCGACCCCGCCGTCCAGGTCGTCTTTTTGAAGGACGGGGAGCGATACGGTCGGCCTGGCCGACGACGCCGATTGCTTCGGGTCGGGCTTGATACCCGCCCCATTCTTTCCGTTGGTGCTCTTCGCCTTGGCTGCGGGCGGCGTTTTGGGGGCCGTCTTGGCGGCTTTCCGTCCCGATGAACAGGCCCAGCTCCCGACAAGAAGCCCCGTGGCTGCGATAAAAGCGATAAAACACCTATTTCGTCTGCTCGTCATGATAGATCTTAATTCCCGTTTATACCATCAGGAAGCCTTTCCGTCAAACGTTTTTCCCGTCCCAAAAATGCCGATAAGATTCTTTTTTCTAATCAGCCGTTTTGGTTCCTGTGCCAGGCCCAGGCCGTCCGGAGGATTGTCTCAATGTCTGAGAGGCTGGGGACCCAGCCCAGGACGCGCTCGGCCTTTTCCCTGGAGGCCAGGAGGACCGGGACGTCGCCCTCGCGCCGGGGCAGAACCTTATAGGGGACCGATTTCCCGGTGACCCGTTCCGCGGCCCGGATGACCTCCAGGACCGAGTAGCCAAGGTTCGTTCCAAGATTGATGAACTCGCTTGGCTTGTCTCCGAGGAGAATACGGAGGGCCAGAACATGGGCCGCAGCCAGGTCCGTAACATGGATGTAGTCCCTGATGGCCGTGCCGTCTGGGGTGGGGAAATCCTTCCCGAAGATCCCCAGGGCCGGTTTTTTCCCCAGGAGGGAAAGCAGGATATTCGGGATGAGGTGGGTTTCCGGGTCGTGCATCTCGCCCAGTCTCCCGTCCGGGTCGGCCCCGGAGGCATTGAAATAGCGGAGGGAGACAAAATGCAGGCCGTAGGCCCGGTCAAAGTCCTGAAGGACCCGCTCGACCATGTACTTGGTCATGCCGTAAGGATTGTATGGATTGACCGGGTGGTCTTCGGTGATGGGCTGGTGCCGCGGGATTCCGTAAACCGCCGCGCTGGAGGAGAAGATGAACCGGCGGACTCCTGCCTCGAGCATGGCCTCCAGGAGATTCATGGACGTGCCGAGGTTGTGGCGATAGTACCTTCGTGGCTCCCGGTAGGACTCCCCAACCTGGATGAGGGAGGCGAAATGGAGGACCGCACCGATGTCATGGGACCGAAAAGCCTTCCGGACGGAGGCCGCGTCCATGAGGTCCCCTTCGATCACGGTCCCTCCAGGGACGAGGGCTCGTTTTCCGGTCGAAAAATCGTCGAAAGTGACGACGTCGAAGCCCTCTCCGAGGAGCGCCTTGACGGTGTGGGAGCCGATGTAGCCCGCTCCCCCGGCGACCAGGATCTTCATCACTTCTTCCCTTTGAGGATTCCCTGGGCGGCCTTGAGCCCCTGGGCCCTCGTTTCGAATTCGTTGTCGAGCTGCATCTCAAAGAGCCTCTTGAGGACCTTTCCCATGTCGGGGCCCGGCGCCACTCCCATAGCGATCAGGTCGCGGCCCAGGATGAGGGGCTTGATGGTCTCGCGGTCAACGCGGAACTCCTCAAACTTCCTGAAAAGCCACCGGGCCTCCCGGTCGAGGGTCTTGAGGGGCCGGTCCTTCCGTCCGCCCCTATCGGCGGCGTCCAGGTAGACGACGAGTTCGATCTCGCCCATGACCTCGGCGGCCAGGCGTGTGAAGGCCTTCCGAGTGACGGAGTCCCTGTTCTGCCATAACTCCGAGGCACGGTGATGGGTCCTAATGAGGAGGGGGACCATCCGCCGCAGGTTATAGCCGTTCCAGGAACAGATTTTGAACCGGGCGAGAATCTTCCGGCTGATCCGCTCGCTGGAAACGTCGTGTCCGCAGTTGGTGATAACCATCCGGCCGCCTTTGAACTCCCAGCGGGCGGTGTCGG
>Ga0316620_10001509_pt1 | contig 10110 bp, 9 predicted proteins | sample OWC_Aug_M1_C1_D5_FD_207651 | JGI IMG/M metagenome (GOLD analysis project Ga0316620, IMG submission 207651) | Wetland soil microbial communities from Old Woman Creek delta, Ohio, United States - OWC_Aug_M1_C1_D5_B | ecosystem: Environmental > Terrestrial > Soil > Wetlands | place: USA: Ohio...
CACGACATATACGCCACTGCACCTATGCGTACCTTGGGGGAAGCTGGAGCAAACACATTGGGGAGAATGAACGGAATCGAATCCTAAGAGCCACTTGGGAAGCCATCTACGGATTCATCTCAGAGAGCGTTCCGATGAGAAACAAGGAAGTCATGATGAGGCGTATAAGAGGAGAGCAGTTGCACGCAATAAGAAACCAGAATGAGCTGGCGGGCCGGAGGGGAAGTGTTCAGTATGAGAGCTATCTGACATGATAGAGGGCAGTATCTCTTCCTCTGAATGGTGGACCACGAGATTGTGAGCTCCCAGTGATGCGATGGGATGCGCTATTCCTGTCCAATGATGGCACGAGAGAAGCGTTTCTGACGACAGTTTTCCGGACATTGGTGGTGAAATGGCACTGCGACTCATTCCACCCGCTATGTGTCCTCTGTGTGGCCGGGCGAACTCTCATAGAACGCGATGTGGTTGCCCGAAGGGTCTGAATAGGTACGTTGCGACATCTGTCCGTAAGTGCACATGAGGTGCGTTGCTCAGAATGCCAGCCTCAGACAGTTCGGCCGTCGGCGAGTCCATGACCGCGAAGGCGGTGGGCGACAGTGTGGAGGAGACCGAGTCTTGACCGATCTGGAGTCCGGGGAGAAGACCCGGCCCCATACGTCAAAAGATGAGAGGATAGAGGGAACTGAGCGCCTGCCTTCCAAGGTTGGTAGAGAGGTGGGGGAGGATGAAGACCTTGAGGCGAGATGGGCGAGGCTCGCTGAGAGGGTGAGGAAACGGGAGGAAGTGGAGGAGAGGCTCAGACGAGTCGGAGAGAGGTTCGAGAAGAAGGAACGTGAACTGAGAGAGGCAAGGGAGCGCGCGGAGAAGCAGGCTGAGTCGTTGACGGAGAGGGGTGAAAGTACTGCTGCCAGCGGTGAAACACCTGAGAGGCCATGTATCAGGTCAAAGGGCGACCTCGACAGAGCAATCGAGTACCATCCCGAAGTGCGCCTGAGACAGAACCTCGAGAGGGACTGCGGAGATGCCGTGGATCAGGATAGCCCGTACAGACTGGAATCTCATATGCTGTCTGAAGCAGGAATCAAGTCCGAGACCGACCTGCTGAAGACACTCGGCCATCATCCCGAGGTGCGCCTTCGAAGGGACTTCGACTCCGTATACGCCTGCGCAGTCGAGTATCTCCGGACGGGTTCTGACTATGCAGGGAAGGGAGAGGCATTGGTCAGAGGGCTTGACCAACTGGAGCTTCGCGGGATATACGAGAGCGTGAAGGGGGGACCACCCGAAGTCCGAATCGAGTCGATGGAGGACTTCACGACGCTTGCTGAAAGATATCGAGGCCTCAGTAATGAGGAGACATGGTTGTGTGGGAAGTACTTCGAGCTGAAGGATGTCTGTTCAACGAACCAGACGGAGCTTGCGAGAGTTCACGGAGTTTCGGAGAATCACATTGCGCTGTGGAGTCTGGGAATGGAGCCCGTTCCCATCCGGGATGTGCGCCGTGCTGAGGAGGACCGAATGATCTCAGAATGGGCAGCCAAGACAGATTCGCGCGACGTTCGCAAGCAGATAGAGGCGGACCCTGAATTGGACTCGGTCCGTAGGCCCCTTAGGGAACTGCCACTCCTCTCAAGACCTGATGTTGAGAACCTGTGTTCTGCTTACTCGCCCAAGGACTTCAGCACTAGAGATGCTGCATCAGTGATACGGGCCATCGGTGCTAAGATGGGGGACACATGCCCACGAGTCTTCTGTGCAGACCTTGGGAACGAGTCGGTCCCGGTCGAGTCGCCCCTTGGCACATTCCACACCGTGATTCGTCGCGACCGCGAGCTCGTGGAGAAGATTCTTGAGGGCACTCCACTGTCGGATGGTTCAGTCTCGCGCATGCGGTTGGCACTTGTCGACGACAAGCTCTACATCTGGAAACCAGACACTGACCCCATGTCACTGGTGAACGCCTACGGCAAGCTCTACTTCCACTTCAAGGACAACAACTCCTTTGCCAGACTGATGGAGGACACAAAGACAACAGTGGACGGGAAGAGGACGGGCGGTCTCAGCGATACAGTGGAGTTCTCGGAAAGGCTCGTCCGTGAGATGTTTGGCGATGACCTGTTCCCGCGCCATGCGGCGAACATCTATGCACATGTGCGCGGAGAGCACCTGCATCTTCTGCTCGACCTCTTGGGCCGACCTCTTGAGAGCCTTGAGGGCGAGATATCCAGAGTCACAGCCCTCAACGGACACGGCGGCATAGCGAGCATCAGGTTTCCGCGCGGCGAGGAACTGGAGAACGCGGTCGCTGCTCTGATCGGTACTGTCACTACAGACTGTCACCTGAGGGAGAACGGGGCCGTCACTCTCGCAGAGGCTGAGTTCAAGAGGATTCAGGCATTCGAGAGGTCGCTACAGGCGTTCGGCGACATCGGCCTCACCGCGAAGTGGGTGCCCGTGGACAACTGCTACAAGGTGAATCTGTCCTCCGTCCTGGGGGAGATACTGCTACATCTCGGTCTTCCCAGTGGGGACCGGACAGTTCAGAACCCGGGCTTTCCGGAGGCAGTGTTCAGGTTCTCCTGGAGGGCAAAATGCGTGCTCGTGGAGAACATTGTCCCTCATGACGGAACCGTCGCGGAGTCGGCGATTTCGTGGACGCACTCGAATGTCCTGCACCCGGGACCGAAGGGCGAGAAGTATGGGGTCCGGCCAGTGGTTGATGATGGCGACATTGCCTTCATCAAGGAACATGGCATTGAATACGAAGAGAGCTGGGCCTTAGAAACGAGTGATATCAAGGACTTGAGAGAATCGCCTAAACCGGATGTGGCGAGTACGGCGTCTGCATTATATGACAAGGTCTACAACAACCCGAACCGGCTTATCGCAGATGGACAGAAGGTGACCGACTCGATCGGTGTTGAGATGAAGGTCACTCCACGTACTGTCCACTACTTCAAGAAGACCGGTAGGGTCACGGTTGCATGGGAGATACGCACTGCACGTGTGCAGGAAGCGGTGAAGCTAGCGATTATCGCGCCCCCGGACGATGTAAAGAAGCGAGACGCTGCAAGACGCATACTGGCGCGAAACCCCGAACACGTGAAAGACGCCCTCAAGTGGTTCGCGGACAGAGGTGTTAATATGGAACCGTGGTGGACAGGGGAGTGAGGACATGATGTCAGAAGCCACAACCATCCTTCTTGACATTCTGCGGAAGGCAGAACCCAAAGGACTTCCTCTTGTAGTCGTTTCAAAGCAACTGGAGACGCGTCTGGCTCAGGAAGGTCATCCCGATGCTCCGTCACTGGCAGTCGCAACGATTGACAAGGCCTTAGATGACTGCTTGATTGACAAGGTGATCGATAATCCCGAGGGCTTTGGTGTCACGGGCCCCTACGGAGATGTCTGGTTCCTACGGATTCCGAGCGAGAAGGAGGCCCAAGATCTTCGCGACCTTACCGGGGTTAAGAGAGCCTTTCTGAGGATGTTGCAGAACACTGAAACGGAAAAGGGACTTGGAGAGATGAGAGAGGATGTTGCTCTCGCGAAGCTTCGCGAGATGGGGTTCGACATCAAGTATGTTCCGTGGATTAGAGACCGGTTTGAAACAAGATATGAGAGTGAAGATGGCAAGCCGGTCATATCGTGCGCCCTCATCCCTGAGTACCTGAAGACTGAAGAATACAAGAGAGCGGTCAAGGAGATGGACGAGAAACTCGTCCGACGGGAACTCTGGTTGATGAAGGAGACAGAACGCGATGAGGCTCGGGCAACAGCAAGAAAGAAGAGAGCAGCAACGACTGCCACAGAGAAGAGGGAGAAGTAGGACGGCCTTAGGAACGTTTTTTAGTCGATGCCAGTTGCGTTCTCGCACAATGGGTCGGTGGTCTAGCTTGGTATGATTCTTGGTTCGGGTCTCTGCCACGGCCCGTGACAGAGCGAGAAACCAAGAGGTCGTCGGTTCAAACCCGGCCCGGCCCACCATGACCCTATTTCTGCACATCTAGCCGCTTTGCGGGCCAGTGCTCAGTTCTCTTGAGAGACCGTACAGTACCACCGCAGCAGTGCCCGACGGACCTATGTCAACATCCGCGTCAAGACTCCTGCAATCTCCCATGTCCATCTCGCGTCGTGAGAACGAGCTGTTGCTGCCAGACAGAACCAGTGCGACACGTTCACCACTCCGGAGGCTGCGGGCGAGTTCGCTAATTGAGATTCTTTCCTTTGTGAGCAATGGAGAAGGCATCAGCAAGGGGCGTTTGACACCCAGTAGTTCAATCACATCGCCGAGATCCGGAAGTACGATGAAGTTCCTCTTCATCTTGAGGGCCAGTCTATTGGCCTCCGGAATACCAGTCTGTGCTGCAGAGCCCTCGGCTCTAGAAACGACGAAGTTCTGGTAACCGAGACCGTACACCACCTGCGACGTGTCTATGATTTTGCTCACCCCTGTGACGTTATGCAGAACGACAAACAGGTTGTTTCTGATCTCATTCAAGATTCCTTACTACCTCCTGTGCTATAAGACGTGAAATGAGAGGAGGGACACTCTCGCCGACCTGATTGTACTGACTCACTGTAGGTCCGGCAAAGACAAACGAGTCATCATAGCTCATGAGTCTTGCGTGTTCGCGAACGGTCAACAGTCGATTCTCATAAGGATGAATGTAGCGAGAGAGACCGTTTATTGACGTTGAGACCCTATCCGGAGCAAGACGCACCCAGTTCGGGAAGTCCCTATTCCCTGTCCGAAAACGCTTCGTTCCACGACCGTGACGTGCTCTGGACACCTGTTTAAGATTCTCCAGACTCAGGGGCTGAGTTTCATGGTTCGGTACTGCATCACCCGGGCTCAGGATGGCCTCAATGCCCAGAGATGGCAGGTCTCCAATCACGTCCATTACGCACGGGGCTCTGAATCTTGGCAGAGTCAGCCTTCTGTTGCTCATGAATAGCCTCAATCGTTTCGATGGGTTGCCATGAAGATGCGCCCGTATCAGATTGAAATGGACATCGGATATCCCTACTCTCTCTAACTCCTGAATGACAATATCACGCCCACCCGACCTCATCAATGCGGCAACATTCTCGATGACAAAGACTGCAGGACTGAGATCCCCTATGAGCCGTATGGTGTCGAGTAGGAGTCTTGCACTGCCAGTTCCATAGACTCTCTCACTGACACGACTGACGCTGTCCGGGTTCGCCATGCTGAACTCCTCGCAGGGAGGCGAAGCTATGACGATTTCCGGACTCTTACCGAACCGACTCCTGATCACCTGCGAATGGAGTCTGCTGATGTCGTCAAGGATGGCCTGAGAACGAGGATAGTTTGCAGAATATGTGGCAATGGCGAATGGGTCATTGTCGATGCCCATGTGCTCTCTGCCGGAGTAGGGGACGAAGCCTGCTGAGAAACCGCCAGCACCACAGAACAGATCGAGAACGCTTGGGCTCATCTCTGTGAACTTCGCTGTCCATCAGAACGACGTGAGCGTCATGGGCGGAGAAAGCGAGAGCAGGTGCCATTTATGAGGCTTTCGCGATTTGTCGAAGGAAGAGTTCAAAAGTACCGATTAACTAGGGCGGCGCCCAACCCGAGTGTGAGTGTGCTGAACATGTCGATGGGATCCGGAAAAGGCAAGACTATACTCTTCGGTGAGCATTTCGTGCTCTACGGAAAGCCTGCGCTGGCTGTCGGCATAGCTGCAGAAACAGTGGCTACGGTGAGCAGGACCAAGAAGGCAGGCTGGAGCCTTGATGACAAGAGACCGGAAGTGCCGGGATACAAGAAAGAGAAGGCAGATGAACAGAAGGTCTCCATAGACAACGTAGTCCACTATATGGGACTGGACCTATCCAAGGAGGGAATTCATATTGAGCTGGGTGGCGATCTCGTCTGCGCATCGGGTATCGGCGCAAGCGCCGCCAGCTGCGTCGCCATTGCCCGGGCAATCAATCAAGAGTTCAGACTGGGATATGATGACAAGCGGATAAATGCCGCTGCCTACGAGGGAGAGAAAGGATACCACGGGACGCCCTCTGGGATCGACAATACAGTATCGACATACGGAGGCCTTGTATCGTATCAGGTGGACTCAAAGAGTGGAGAGGCGAACTTTGAAGCTCTCAAGCTGGGTCGACCGGTCCATCTTGTGATTGCTGCCACGGGACTGACGGCGAGCACGAAGAAAGTCGTGGATGATGTCAAAGCAAAGAGAGAACAGAACCCCGCCTGGTTCGACCGAATACTGGTCCGGTATGATGCCCTTGCTCGCGACGCACGGACTGCTCTGCTGAAGCTTGACTTGAAGAGAGTGGGCGAGTTCATGAACCTCAATCACAGACTTCTGCAGGAGCTGACAGTCTCATGCCCTGAACTGGACCGCTTGGTAGAGATTGCTCTCAGGAATGGCGCGCTAGGCGCCAAGATGACTGGCACAGGCAGAGGTGGCAACATGATAGCACTCGTTAGTGACCGGTCCTCAGCACATAGAGTTTCAGACGCCCTCAGAGGAGCAGGGGCACCGGACATCTGGCCCACATCATTCGGAGTATGAGGTGTTTGGAGAATGATACTTGAGAACTACATCAAGAGCCTCGTCGACAAGAATGAGGCGAAGGTGATCAAGAAGGCCGCCTCAAGGCAGCTTGAGATTGCAGCCATACTGAAGGCACTTGAACCGACGCCGGTTCTCTTCGAGAAGGTCAAGGAGTCGGAGTTCCGCGTTGCAGGCAACCTGTTCTGTACGAAGGCGCAGATTGCTGGATACTTCGGTATCGGTGTCCAAGAGATAATACCCACACTTGCAAGAGCAATCGAGAAGAGAAAACCGCCAGAGCTTACGAAGAATGCGCCCTGCCAAGAGGTCGTCAGAAGCTCTGTCGACCTGAACGACCTCCCAATCCTGTTTCACAACCCGATTGATGGAGGCCCCTACATCTCATCGGCTGTCGTAGTCACGGCAGAACCCGAATACGGGCAGAACTTGGACTTCCATCGCGCGATGCAGATCGATAAGAACCACATGGCCGTGAGAATCGTATCGGGCCGCCACTTCCACAAGTTCCTACAAAAGGCAGGTGAGCTCGATGTTGCATTCTGCATTGGAAACACGCCCGAGGTGCTAGTCGCTGCAGCCACGTCCGTAGAGGCCGGTGTCGATGAACTTGAGATTGCCAATGCTCTCAGGCCGATTAGAGTCACGAAGGCGAAGACCTCGGACCTGCATATTCCTGCTGACTGTGAGTTCGTCCTCGAGGGAAGAGTGTTCCTCAAAGAGAAGCATGCGGAAGGCCCGTTCATAGACCTGACGGAGACTGTTGATGTCGTCAGAGAGGAGCCCGTGTTCGAGGTCAGGAAGATCACGCACAGGAAGAGCGCCATATGGCAGGCGCTGCTCCCCGGACGTCTTGAGCACAAGATACTGATGGGGATGCCCCGAGAACCGACAGTCTACAGGAAGATCAAGGAGCGAGGTGTCGACGTCCTGGATGTCAGCATAACCCCGGGCGGTGCGAGCTGGCTTCATGTGGCAGTGAAGATCAGGAAGAAGAACGAAGACGATGGGCTTCGGGCCATCGAGGCGGCCTTTGAAGGCCACACCAGCGCCAAGCACGTCTGGGTCTACGATGAGGACATAGATATCTACGATGAGCAGGAACGAGAATGGGCCATGGCGACCCGATTTCAGGCCGATGTGGACCTACTCGTCAAGGACCGAGAGCCAGGCAGTTCTCTTGACCCGAGTGCTGAACCGGGAACCAAGATGACAACGAAAGTGGGGTTCGACTGTACAAAGACCCTTGAAACCAAGGGCAAGGGCTTCGAGAAGGCGAAGTTCCCTGAAGTTGACCTGAGCAAGTTCCTGACGGAGTAGAACAATATGCTCGAACTGACTACTGATGAAAAGGCCATGCTGGAAGGAAAGCATGGCAAGGCCACACGAAAGGCCATGGAGATAATCACAACTCTTGGGGAGATCTATGGTGCCGAGAGGCTGATTCCGGTCTCCAGTGTGCAGATTGCTGGGGTGTCATACGACAATCTGGGGGAGTTCGGACTCCAGTACCTCTCCGAAATGGCAGAAGATGGCAGCGTCAAAGTGCTCACCACACTCAATCCTGCTGGAATGGACATGCTGGAGTGGAAACGTCACGGCATCTCAGAGGACTTCGCCAAGGATCAGCAGAGAGTCATCGATGCCTTTGAACAGATGGGCGTCATAACGACCTGCACATGTACGCCATATCTCATTGGAAACCTGCCCCACTATGGCGAACACATCGCGTGGGCAGAGTCGTCGGCAGTGTGCTTTGCCAACTCGGTCATAGGCGCCTGCACAAACAGAGAGGGGGGACCGAGTGCACTTTCGGCCGCTCTAACGGGGCGGACCGCAGAATACGGACTGCACCTGGACAAGAACAGGGCTGCCCAAGTGAAGTACGAGGTTGGTGTCAAGCTCGAAACGACCGACGACTTTGGTCTCTTGGGCCAGGTCATTGGGGAACGTACGAAGAACGCAATACCCTACATCACTGGAATCAGCCATGCCACTACGGATGACCTGAAGTCCTTCTGTGCCTCAATTGCCACATACGGCGGAGTCGCCATCTTCCACATGGAGAACTTCACACCTAACAGGACACCAGTCCCAGAGAAGACCGAGACTGTGACCGCTGAGGATCTCGAGAAAGCACGGAGTGCTCTAGATGACGAGGGGGCAGAGATAGACTTCATCAGTGTTGGGTGTCCTCATGCGAGCATAGGTGAGATTGCTAAGATTGCCAGCCTCTTGGATGGCAAGCGTGTAGCGAGTGGAAAGACAGTCTGGGTAACTACAGCCCGGCCTACGAAGGAACTTGCGGTCAAGATGGGCTATAGCGACAAGATAGAGAACGCCGGAGCATTTCTAGTGAGTGATGCCTGTTGTGCTGTGGCGCCTCTGAAGGGTCGATTCAAGGGACTGATGACAGACTCTGCGAAGGCATGTTTCTACGCACGTGGAAAGAACAAGTTCAGGACAGAGATTAGAACCATCGAGGAGTGCATGAGGGAGGCGACTTCGGAGTGAGAATGCAGGGACGGCGTATATTCAAGGGGCACGTGAAGGGAGAAGTGCTGGCCAGTACCGCAGACATCTCCTTCTTTGGTGGATGTGATGCGAAGACCGGTGAGATTGTTGAGAAGGGGCACCCGCTTGAGGGAAAGTCGGTAGCTGGTAAGGTGCTTGTGTTCCCCACAGGGAAGGGGAGCACTGTGGGTTCCTATGTGCTCTACGCCCTAAGTAAGTCTGGAAAGGCCCCATTAGCAATCATAAACGAGTCAACTGATCCAGTGGTCGCCGTGGGATGCATAATCGGTGAGATACCTGCGATTGACAAGGTAGACATCAAACAGCTGAAGACAGGCCAGAAAGTGGAGGTCGATGCCACGAAGGGCACGATCTCCATTCTAGTGTGACAGACCTAGACCTTCTGCATCTGTGGTTCGAAGTCATCCGGAGTGAAGGCAGTCTCGCCGTCTTGAGGGATGTCGCCTCTCTCTCGCAAGACCTGTCTGGTGAGCAGGTAGTATATCAAAGCCAGTGCCTTTCGTCCTCTGTTGTTCGATGGTATGACCAAGTCGACGTTGGTCGTGACATTATCCGTATCACACAACGCAATCACTGGCACACCGATTCTTGACGACTCAGCGAGCGCTTGTTGGTCAGTACGCGGGTCTGTAAGAATGACCATCTCCGGTTCGGTGTAGGTCCTAGGTCCTGCAATGTTGGGGTTTGTCAGTGTACCCGGGACAAACCGGTCAGTAAACGCATTGGCGCCTATGTAGTACGCAAACACCTCAACAGGTCGCTTCCCGTATACACGGCCCGAAACGACTACTATCTTGCCGGGCTCGAACCTTGCGATGAACTTGGCTGCTGTTCGTATTCGCTCGTCCGTCTTTCGTACGTCTAGAACGAAGAGCCCGATTGGCCGCTGCCTATACACAAAGGGCTCCATGTCTTGGGTCTTGACCTGAGTCCCGATATGGCAGCCTGCGGCCAGATAACGGTCCATTGTGATCAGTAGGTCGGCATCTGAGATTTCGCCTTCGCTCAT
>Ga0316620_10001511_pt1 | contig 10107 bp, 7 predicted proteins | sample OWC_Aug_M1_C1_D5_FD_207651 | JGI IMG/M metagenome (GOLD analysis project Ga0316620, IMG submission 207651) | Wetland soil microbial communities from Old Woman Creek delta, Ohio, United States - OWC_Aug_M1_C1_D5_B | ecosystem: Environmental > Terrestrial > Soil > Wetlands | place: USA: Ohio...
GATCCTGGGCTTCTTCACGGTGGTGGCCGGCTTCTTCGGCTACTCGACCGCGCACAGCCCCTACTATAGTTTTGTCGAGCCCGTGTTCCGCGGGGCGGGCGCGGCAGCGGAGCATCACGGGCCGTCAGAGCTGCTCATGGCGGTGATCTCTGTGGCCATCGCCGCGGCCGGAATCGCGCTGGCGTATCAGATGTATCTGCGCCGACCCGGCGTGGCGGACCGCCTGGCCGAGCGGCTCCGCGGGCTCTACACGCTCCTCTGGAACAAGTATTGGATTGACGAGGTGTACGACGCGATCTTCGTGGATTTCGGGAAGCGGTTGTGCCACCGGCTGTGGGGCGTGGACGCCAAGGGTGTCGACGGGGCGGTGAACGGCGCGAGCGCCGTAACCGTCTTCATGAGCCAGGTATCGGCCAAGTTCGACTTCCGCGGCGTGGACGGTTTGGTGAACGCCATCGCCGATCTGATCCAGGGCGGCAGTCAGACATTTCGGCGGATCCAGACCGGCTTGCTGCAGAACTATCTCCTGGCCATGGCCATGGGGATTTTCGTGATCGTGTCGCTGTTCTATTTCTTCTAGCAGGATGCGGAAAAACTCGCTATCCGGGCTGCTCAAAAAGGCCCAGATGCAAGACGGCGTCACCCATCTTCGATGGGTACCCGCCGAGGTGCGAGGCGTACTTAGCGCGTACGTCGCAGCGCCGCGCGAGCGAGCCAACGCCGTAGATGGGTCTTTTTCAGCAGCCCGCTCGTGACGCCGCGAGCACCGCGCAAGGAGCGGCCTTATGACCGTGCAGGGGAACGTCCTCGGCTTTCCGATCCTGTCCCTCATCACCTTCTTGCCGCTGGTGGGGGCCATCCTGCTGCTCATGATGGGGCGGGAGCAGATCCGGAGCCTGCGTACCGGGGCCTTCGTCACGTCCGTGATCACATTCATCGCGTCCCTGCCCCTGCCGTTCGCGTACGACCAGACGACGCCGGCGGTGCAATTCGTGGAGCGGGCGAGCTGGATCCCGAGCATCGGGGTGACGTACTTCTTCGGCCTCGACGGGATCAGCCTGTGGCTGGTGATGCTGACCACGTTCCTCAGTCCGCTCGCCATCCTCTGCTCCTACGAAGCCATCAAGCACCGCGCCAAGGAGTACTACGTCTTCATGTTGATTCTGGAGACGGGGATGCTGGGTGTGTTCGTGGCGCTGGACTTCTTTCTCTTTTACGTGTTCTGGGAAGTCATGCTGGTCCCCATGTACTTCCTGATCGGGGTCTGGGGCAGCGACCGGCGCCTCTACTCCGCCATCAAGTTCTTCCTGTATACGCTGTTCGGCAGCGTGGTCATGCTCCTGGGCATTCTGGCCATCTATTTCTACGCCGGAGCCCAGACCGGCACGTACACCTTCGACGTGCTGGAGCTCATGCGCGTCGCGTATCCTCACGCGCCGGTGATCAATCTGCTTGGGGTGTCCTTGAGCTTCCAGGACCTGGTGTGGCTCTCGTTCGCCTTGTCGTTCGCCATCAAGGTTCCGATGTTCCCGTTCCACACCTGGTTGCCGGACGCGCATACCGACGCTCCAACCGCCGGATCCGTCATCCTGGCAGGCGTGCTCCTCAAGATGGGGACGTACGGCTTCCTTCGGTTCAACCTCCCGATGTTCCCCGAGGCCAGCAAGCACTTCGTGCCGCTGGTCTTCGTCCTCGCCATCATCGCCATCGTCTATGGGGCGATGGTCTGCATGGTGCAGCCCGACATGAAGCGGCTGATCGCCTATAGCTCCGTGAGCCACATGGGCTTCGTCATGCTGGGCATGTTCGCGTTCAACTCTCAGGGCGTGGAGGGAAGCCTCCTGCAGATGATCAATCACGGGCTCTCGACGGGCGGTCTGTTCCTGATCGTGGGGCTCATCTACGACCGCCGCCACACGCGCCAGATCGCCGAACTGGGCGGCCTTTCTAAACAGATGCCGATCTACGCTACCCTGTTCGCCATCATCATGTTCTCCTCCATGGGGCTGCCGGGCCTGAACGGTTTCGTCGGCGAGTTCCTGATCCTGATCGGGGCGTTCCGGGTGAGCTGGGTGTGGGGCGCTTTCGCCGTGACCGGCATTGTGCTGGGCGCCGCCTACATGCTGTGGCTCTATCAACGGACCATGTTCGGGGAGATCACGAAGGACGCCAACAAGACGTTGCCCGACCTCGACGCCCGCGAGATGGCCACCCTGATCCCCATTATCGTGTTCTGCTTCTGGATCGGTCTGTACCCCGTTCCGTTCCTCAGGGCCATGGAGACCTCGGTGGCGAACACGATCCAGATCGTGGAGAAGGGCTCTGCCGGCAAGGCGGTTCAGGGGAAGAAGTTGGCGACTGGGCAATTGGGCAACCAGGCAATTGGGCGATTGGGAGAGCCCGAGACGACCCTAATTGCCGAATTGCCGAATCGCCCAATTGCCGGATCGCACGACCGTGAGGGCGGGCGATGATTCAGGCGTTCAACCCCGCCGACCTCCGGCTGCTTTTGCCCGAGATCGCCATCGCGGCACTCGGCCTGCTGGTCCTCGCCCTGGATTTCATGGCATCGGGGCGGGATCGGGACTGGTTGGCGTGGCTGAGCGTGGCGGGCCTGGCGGTCGCCGGCGTCTTGGCCTGGCAGCAACTCGTGACGCCCGGACGCGTAGTGGTCTTCAGCGGCCTTCACGTCGTCGATCAATACGCGGCCTTCTTCAAGCTCGTGTTTCTCGCGAGCGCCCTCATCGTCATCCTCGCCTCCATGCGCTTTCTGCAAGACCAGGATGTGCCCCAGGGCGAGTACTACGCCCTCATTCTTTTCGCCACGCTAGGCGCCATGCTGATGGCTTCGGCCGACGACCTGCTCTCCCTTTTCGTGGGCCTGGAGACGCTGTCCGTCTGCACCTATGCCCTGTGCGGATTCCTAAAGCGGGACCAGCGCTGCAACGAGGGCGCACTGAAGTATCTGCTCATGGGGTCCTTTTCCACGGGCGTGGTGCTCTACGGCATGGTCCTGCTCTACGGCTTCGCTGGAAGCACCGGCCTCGAGGCCATCGCCCGGGCCGTGGGAATGGGGGCCTTGCAGAATCCCGCTCTCCTCATGGGCATGGTCCTCCTGGCGGCGGGCTTCGGCTTCAAGATCGCCGCGGTGCCCTTCCACATGTACCTGCCCGACATGTACGAGGGCGCGCCCACGCCGGTGGTGGCCTACATGGCCGGCGCGACGGAACTGGCGGGGGTGGCGGTCCTGGTCCGGGTCTTCCTCTTGGGCCTCCCGGGCCTCCAGGTCGACTGGGGACTCCTGTTCTGGGTGCTGGCGGTGCTCACGATGACGATCGGGAACATCGTGGCCATCGCCCAGGCGAACATCAAGCGCATGCTGGCCTACAGCACCATCGCGCACATGGGCTACATCCTCATCGGCCCGGTGGTAGGGAGCCCGCTGGGTGTGGCGGCGGTCCTGTTCTACAGCCTCGCGTACGCACTCATGACCATCGGCGCCTTCGCGATGGTGGTGCTCCTCGCGCACGGCGCGGTCAGGGGGGATCAGATCGACGACTTCACGGGCCTCGCGCAGAAGCATCCTGCGGCAGCCGCGATCATGCTGCTGTTCCTGCTCTCGCTCACCGGCATCCCGCCCACGGCGGGTTTCGTGGGCAAGCTCTACCTCTTCGCCGCTGCAGTGGAAGCCGGATACTACTGGCTGGTCATCATCGCCGTCGTGAACTCGGCCATCTCCCTCTTCTATTACATGCGGGTGGTCGTGGCGATGTACATGCGGGACGTGCCGTCCGGAGGAATCGCCACCAGCCCCTCATTCGCGCTCAACATCGCCCTGCTCCTGGCGGCCGCCGGCACGCTCCTCCTCGGGATCTTTCCCGGGCCCATCCTGGAGCTTGCGCGGGCCTCGGCTGCGGTTGTCGGCGGCTGATCGTACGTCGTTCGCTCTCACCAACATCCCGTCGACCCCAGCTTCCTGTCCATTGACAGGAGGCCGCCTCTCGACGTAGTTTCGTCGCACAGCTCTCCTGCACCGCCCTCTACTCGACGCACGAGGAGCACGACGCCATGGCCGATCTCCACGTGACCTGGGACGACTATCATCAAACCATCGAGCGGCTGGCGGCGAAGATCCACGACTCCGGCTGGCGCTTCAATCAGATCGTCTGCATCGCGCGCGGAGGCCTCCGGATCGGCGACACACTGTCACGCATCTTCAAGCTACCTCTGGCGATTATCTCCACGCAGTCGTATGCGGGAGACGCCGGCCGAGAGCGGGGCACCCTGACCGTGGCGAAGCACATGACGATGACCACGCCCAGCCTGGGAGACCGTGTGCTCCTGGCGGACGACCTGGTGGACTCCGGCGTCACCTTGGACGTGGTACGGCGCCACCTCCTCGACACCTATCCAGCCATCGCAGATCTGCGGACGGCGGTCCTGTGGTACAAGGCATGCTCCAAGTGCGCGCCGGACTACTATGTCCGCTATCTTCCCGAGAATCCCTGGATTCATCAGCCGTTCGAACCCTACGAGCGCATGTCGGCGCGGGAGTTGTGCGGGCGCGCCGTCTGAGGATTCTTTCGAGAGGGCCGAACGCCTCGCCGCCGCATAAAAGGATTTCCGCAGCGCCTGGACAGGAGTGTACTGCAAGGTAGAGGAATCTCCCCGTAACCGAGCCTGCGCCATTCGCGGTGCAACGCCGGTCAGAGGTCGCAACAGCGAAGGAAAGGAGGACGTATGTCACACAGGACACGGACGCTTCTCACGGTCGCGCTTGTTGGGCTTCTCGGGTTGCCCTTGACCCTTCCAGTCGACGCGCAAGCGGGGGCAGGCAAAGCCGAGGTCCGATGGTTCCAGTGGAAGACGACGGAAGTCGGCGAGAAGCTCATGAACGAGGTCAAGGCCGCCTTCGAGAAGGACAACCCGGACGTCGCGCTCACCCTGGTGGACAACCCCTTCCTCGGTTTCCACGACAAGGTCATCAACCTCTACCAGGCGCAGAAGCTGGCCGACGTGGTGATGGCGCAGGTGGACTGGCCGGTGGAGTTTGCCGAGCTGGGGATCCTGGAGCCCCTCGACGCGTTCATTGCCAAAGAGCCCAAGCCGTTCATGGACAACATCTTCCCCACGTTCCACAAGAAGTGGCGGGGGAAGCAGTACTACCTGCCGATCGAGACCGGCCCGGTGGCGCTCTTCTACAACACCGAGATCTTCAAGAAAGCTGGAATCGCCGGTCCGCCCAAGACCTGGGACGAGTACGTGCAGATTGCGAAGAAGGTGACCAATCCCGGGCAGAAGATCTTCGCCACGACGGGCACCATGTCCGCCGAGCCGCCAACCAATCTGACGTACGACCTCTACCCGCTGATCTATCAGGCGGGCGGCGACGTGATCGACGAGACAACCAACAAGGCAGTTTTCAACAGCCCGGCGGGCGTGAAGGCCGTCCAGTGGTACGTGGACCTGATGAACGTCCACAAGGTCTCGGTGCCCGGCATTCTCAGCAACGGCGAGAAAGAGAAGCGGGCCAACTTCGCGGCCGGGAACATCGCCATGATGTTTGAGGGCTCCTTCGGGATCCCCATCCAGCGTCAGATGAATGCGAACCTGCAGTTCGACGTGGCCCCCATGCCGCGCGAGACGACCACCGGGACCGTGGTCCGGGGCGCCGTGAACTGCATGACCACCCAGGCCCAGAACAAGGAGGCGGCTTGGAAGTTCATGCGGTGGCTACACGGGCCCGTCGGGATCGAGATGTGGGCCAAAGGTTCCGGCAGCTTCCCCAGCCGGAAAGACGTCGCCGAGCAGGCGTGGTTCAAGGAGAAGAAGCTGTTCCAGGTTTTCGTTCAGCAACTGCTGCTCCCCAACGCCAAGTCGCCGAACCTGGGGATGCCGAATGCGGTCCAACTGAACAAGGCGTTGACCGTGGAGATCCAGTATGTCCTCCAGGGTAAGAAGGGTGCGAAGCAGGCTCTGGACGACGCAGCGGCGGAGTGGAACAAGGTCCTGGCACAGTATCAGAAGTAAGCCACGGATTCGGCCAGACCCTGTGGAGCCGTCCCGACGGTCGCGGATGGCCGCAGCCGAGTCGGGACGGCTCTGCGCTCAGGCGTCATGATACGTCACCAGCGCTGTCCCATACGAGGTGTCCTCCATGAAACTCTATCTCAATTCCTGCGAACCGGCCGAGATCCGGGAGATCGCCCAGTGGGGCATCCTGGACGGTGTGACCATGAACCCGACGATGGTGGCGGCCATCAACCGGGACTACGTGAAGAATCTGAAGGAGATTTGCGCCATCGCCGACATGGACGTCTTCGCCCAGGTGGTGTCCGAGGGAGCGGCGAAGATGGTGGAGGAAGCGAAGGCCTTGGCAGCCCTCCACCCCCGCGTGATCGTCAAGGTGCAGACCAGCGCGGAGGGCGTCCAGGCGATCGGTCAACTGAAAAAGATCGGCATCCGGACTTGTGCCACCGCGATCCACTCCACCCTGGAGGCGATCGCCGCAGCGAGAGCCGGGGCGGACCACGCCGCCATCTTCATCGGGCTGCTGGGCGAGGTGGACGAAAATCCCACCGACCAACTCATCGCGACGATCCGGGAGATCTACAACCAGCACGACCTGCCGACCCAGCTCATGGCAGCGGTGCGAAGCGCGTCCCAGCTGGTCCAGAGCCTCGCCGCGGGCGCCGACGAGATCACCGCGCCCCCCAGCGTCTGGAAGCTCTTCTTCCAGAACGGCCACACCCTGACGCGCTGGAACGCGTTCATCTCCAACTGGCGGAAAGCCTACGGGGACCGGAACTGGATCACGGGGTACTAAGCCAAGACATTTCAGTGTCTACCACGGTGGTGAGAGAGCCGGGCTGAGGCGGGCCGGTTTCCGTTGCTGGCTTTCGACCGGCACACGGATATGCACAGGGGAACCGCTGATGGGATCGGACCTGAAAGACTGCTTCTACTGTGCGCGAGACGAGCGGCTGTCCAAGATCGTGATCGAGATCTGCAGGCTGGAGGCGTCCACGCTGTATCTGTTTCGCGAGCAGACGTATCGGGGGAGGTGCGTAGTCGCGCTGGACGCGCACGAGACCGAACTCTTCCATCTGGGTCGCGACACACTACAACGATTCTCATGTGATGTCGCCAGGGCGGCGGCCGCGCTCCAGCGGGCGTTCGGGCCGGACAAGATCAACTACGCGATCTACGGAGATCTGGTCCCCCACCTCCACTATCACATCGTCCCGAAGTACAGGAATGGCCCGGGCTGGGGCGAGCCGTTTGCCCTCCATCCGCCGGCGCAGAATTATCTTGCCGAGGAAGGCTACAGGGAGATCATCGGGGCAATCAAGGCGCACCTTCCCGCCTGATTGCGTCCAGGGCCGGCTGCCCGTACGTGGTTTGTGGCCCTGAGAGATTAGCCCGATGGCAACTGCGTGTGCGAGGTGCGCGTCATAGTACCGCACTCCCGACCGTTGCCTCAAGACACCGGGATCAGTTTCAGGGCGAGCAGGGTGATCGCAGGGAAGAAGGCGACGACAGCGAGGCCGGCCAGAAGCACTAGGACGTAGATCCAGAACACCTTGACGGTGTCGCCCATGTTGGACCCGGCCAGGCTGCAGGACAGCGACAGACCCAAGGCGGCGGGCGGAAGGAAGAAGCCGAGACCGAGCGCCGCGATCGACACGATGCCGAAGTGGACAGGGTCCACGTGCATCTGCTCGGCGGTCGGGTAGAGGATCGGGGCGAAGATCAGGAGAGCCGGCAGGCCCTCCAGCAGGTCACTGAAGATCAGGTAGAGGAGGATGGTGAGCGCCAGGAAGACCCAGGGGTGACTGGAAACTGCGGTCATCCACTCGGCGATCATGTGGGGAAGGCGCTGCGTGACAAGGCTCCAGCCGAACACGGTCGCCGTCCCCACCAGAAGCATGGCTACCCCGCTCGTGCTGGCCGACGCCACGAAGATCCGCCAGGTCGCCTTCCAGGACATCTCCTTGAAGACCATCGTTCCCACGACCACGGCGTAGGCCACGGCCAACACGGCCGACTCGGTGATGGTCGTGGCCCCCGAGAAGATCCCGCCGAAGATGATGACGGGGGTCATCAGCGGGATGATGGCTCGTCGGCTGGCGCGCCAGACCTCGGCCGCCGTGACTCGGCCCGTGGCCCGTGGCCAGTTCCCTCGACGGGCCTTGATATTGATGAGCAGCATGAGGCCCGCGGCCATCACGAAGGCTGGCAGGAACCCCGCAATGAACAGTTTGGCGACCGAGACGTTCACCAGGGTGCCGAGGACCACCATGTGAATACTGGGCGGGATGAGAATCCCCATGGCAGCTGCGGCGCAGAGGATCGAGGCCGATTCCTCGGAGGAGTAGCCACTACGCTTCATGGACGGAATCATGAGGGATCCGACGGCCGCCACGTCCGCCGTCGCGGAGCCGGAGATGCCGGAGAAGAGAATCTCGGTGACCACGACGACTTGACCGAGGCCCCCCCGCATGCGCCCCACGATCACCATGGCCAGGTCCACGATCCGCTGGGAGATCCCCGAGGTCTCCATGAGCGCGCCGCCCAGAATGAAGAGCGGCACGGCGAGCAGGATGAAGGAATCCACGCCTGCTAACATCCGCTGAGGAAACACGCTCAGGGGGACGCCTCCGTAGAAGAACAGATAGACCATGGCGGTGGTCCCGAGGCAGATGGCGATGGGCATCTGGACGCACAGAGTGACGGCGAAGAAGGCTACGAGCGCCGTCAGGGGGCTCACGTGCCGCATGAGGCCGGCGAGAGGTTCGGCGAAGAACCATCCCGCTGCGGCCAGGAGGGGCAGGGCCATCACTGCGGGCAGCGCGACCCGCGGCGCTTGCCGAACCAGGCGTGCGATTTCTGCCACGAGGTACCCGGCACCAAAGGCCAGGCCGATGGCCAGCGGAAGTGCAAAGAGCAGATAAGGAGCGCTCATCACGGGAGAGACGCGGGTCCATCGGCTGACCATGAGGGCCATGGTTTGCTGGATCACCGCCACGCAGAAGGCCACTCCGGCGCCCGCCACCACGACCTGGATGCGCACGCGAAGCGCATCCGGCAGCAGCCGCATGACCACGTCCATGGCCAAGTGTTGCTTTCGCTGAAACGCCAGGGCTGCGCCCACGAAGGAGAGCCAGATGAGGAGAAGCCGCGCAGCCTCTTCGGCCCAGTAGAGAGGGCTGTTCAGCGCGTAGCGGAAGAAGACGCCGGTGAGGACGAGGCCGGACTCCAAGGCCAAGAGGCCACCGCCGGTGACCTCAAGGGTCAGTCGGGCGATTCGAGAAGCCCACGCCTCGGGGCGGAAGGGGACGGGTTCGTTCGCAATCAGGCGAGCTGCGGCGGGTTCATCGCTCCGCCGCAGCTCGGACTCGCGCATCGTCAGGACCCCAAGGCCGCCTTCACTTTCTCGTAAATGCCCGGCGTCCAGGCGGGGAACTTCGTATACACGACCTGCGTGGCCTTTTCAAAGGCGGCGGCGTCCCCCTGCGCGAACGTGACACCTTTCTCCTTGAGGGCCTTCATAAACTCGTCCTGCTTCGCCAGCGTCATGGCGCTCATCTCGTCGCCGGCTCTGAGTGCTTCCTCCTCCAGAATCTTCTGAACGTTCGGGGGGAGGCCCTGGAAGAACTTTTCGCCGATGACCATGCCCGTGATCGCCTTGAAGTGTGCCGTCAGGGTGATGACCTTGGCCACCTCGTAGAGGCGCGACCCGACCAGCGTGGAGAGAGGCGCCTCGGCCGCGTCCACGACCTTCTGAGCGAGCCCCGTGTAGACCTCCGCCCACTCCAGCGGCGTGGGCGCGCCGCCCATGGCCTGGATCGTCTCCTTCCACATGATGTTCGGCGGGACTCGGACTTTCTTGCCTTTGATCTCTTCGGGATTGCGGAGAGGCTGGTGGGCGATGATGTGCCGCGGCCCGAAGTACCAGTTCAGAGCCAGCAGCCGCATTCCCTTCTCTTTCCGCATCGCCTCGGCCCATTCCTTGACCAGCGGCCCGGAGACCAGCTTCTTCGCCTGGTCCCACTCGCGGAAAAGGAACGGACCGTTCAGGACGCCGAAGTTGACGTAGTAGTCCTG
>Ga0316620_10001513_pt1 | contig 10099 bp, 6 predicted proteins | sample OWC_Aug_M1_C1_D5_FD_207651 | JGI IMG/M metagenome (GOLD analysis project Ga0316620, IMG submission 207651) | Wetland soil microbial communities from Old Woman Creek delta, Ohio, United States - OWC_Aug_M1_C1_D5_B | ecosystem: Environmental > Terrestrial > Soil > Wetlands | place: USA: Ohio...
TATTTCAATGATAGGAGTTTCTTCATACACTTTAGCTCCTAGCTGTTCAGCAATACGCTTCATTTCACGCACATGCCTGGCAGGATTTAACAAGCCTGAACGCGGTTCCCACCAGCCACCCAGGAAGCGAGGTGAATTGACCTCATTTTTGATTTCGTCTGCTTCGATCCAGGTTATGCCTGTGATCCCCATGGAGGTCAATATTTCCAGGTCTTGCTGGATGCGCTTGGCATATCCGCTGGTCGTCGCCGCCCTCAGGAATCCTGGGAACCAATATTCCGATTGCAGGTTATGTTCATTGATCAGCTCGTCCACGTAATCGACTGCCCGTTCCATGTAGCGATGGGCTTCAACCGTGCGTTGGTGACCAAAGATGGCTTTGGTCACGGCTGGTTCCAGGCCGAATAAGGTCATCGAAAAGCCGCCATTCCGTCCGCTGGCACCGAAACCCACCACTTCGGCCTCCAGCACGGCTACACCCACTCCTGGCGAATCTTTAAGCAGGTTGTACGCGGTCGAGAGGCCGGTGAATCCTGCCCCGATGATGGCGATATCCACCTTCAGGTCGCCTTGCAGGGATGGGTTGGGTGTGTAGTCGCCGTACGTGGCCAGCCAGAACGATTTATCGCTGTAGTTTTTTATATCGGTCCTCCTGGTGGATACGCAGATTGGTTGTTAAGCTATTATTGCACAAATTGGGCAAGTTGTCATTATAACTGACCTTCGGATAATAGATCGGACAATTGCAAAAATATTGTCCTTGCGAGGAGAGCGTTGCAGGAGATTACCGAGCTTGGCACCCTTCTAAGATAAACAGATAGGCGTGATTAAAGGTAAAATATCCCCAAAGAAGTAACCACAAAATTCTCTTGATACAAAAATAAGAACGTCAAGCTATATCTATACTTCTCTGGACGGCCTTTAACAAGCGCTCCGAAAGAATTAGGAGGAAATCACCGTGGACTCTTTGCTGCTCAATCCCAAGGCACCATCTCGACATTACCCTGATGCAAGCTCTCGTCAAATCATGCTGAAGACCATCCAATTCTTCGAGTCCAAGGGCAAGCGCAGGCTCAAAGCGGATGACCGCGATTGTGTGTGGTACTCCGACTTCCTCGATTTTCAAAAGCGGGAGAAAATCTTCGCCACTTTGTTGACCCCCTCGGAATATGGTAATGGCAACAGTCGTTGGGACACCTGGCGTAATTGCGAGTTCAACGAGATCCTTGCTTTCTACGGTTTGGGATACTGGTATACCTGGCAGGTATCAATATTGGGTTTAGGACCCATCTGGCAGAGTGAAAATGAGGTGATAAAGCGCAAGGCTGCTCAGCTTTTGGACGAGGGTGAGGTCTTTGCCTTTGGTTTATCGGAGCGTCAGCATGGTGCGGATATCTATTCGACCGAGATGAGCCTGGCACCGCAGGCGGATGGCACCTACCTCGCCAACGGTGAGAAATATTACATTGGCAACGGCAACCTGGCCCCCATGGTATCAACCTTTGGGAAAATCCAGCCTGGTGGCGACTATGTCTTGTTCGTGGCTGATTACCGCAACAAGGGCTATGACTTGCTGGGGAACGTTACCCATAGCCAATCGTATGTGGCCAACTTTGCCCTCAAGGATTACCAGGTTTCGGAAGCTGAGATCCTTTCAAAAGGTCAGGCAGCCTGGGATGCAGCTCTCAATACTGTCAACATCGGCAAGTTCAACCTGGGGTGGGGGTCGATTGGCATCTGCACCCATGCATTTTACGAGGCGATTCACCACGCTGCGTATCGCCGGTTGTATGGCATGGCAGTCACCGATTTTCCGCATGTCAAGATGATGTTCACCGAAGCCTATGCCAGGCTGGTAGCGATGAAGCTTTTCACCCTGCGGGCTGCCGATTATATGCGCATAGCCACTCCTGACGACCGGCGTTACCTTCTATACAATCCTGTGGTGAAGATGAAGGTCACCACCCAGGGTGAGCAGGTGATCAACCTGCTTTGGGATGTGATCGCTGCCAAGGGCTTCGAGAAGGACATGTATTTCGAGATGGCTGCCCGGGATATCCGCGCTCTTCCCAAGCTGGAAGGTACAGTTCACGTGAATATCGCCCTGATTGTGAAATTCATGCCCAATTATTTCTTCAACCATCAGGTCTATCCGGAGGTTATGCGCCAGGATGCACCCCGTAACGACGACTTTCTTTTTCACCAGGGTCCGGCTAGGGGGTTGAGTAAAATCCAGTTTCATGACTATTTACCGATCTTCACTGGTTATGACCAGCCAAATGTCAGGCTGTTTGTAGAGCAGGTGGGTGTCTTCAGGGATATGCTCTTACAAGCCACTCCCGGTGCCGACCAGGTGAGGGACACCGATTTCCTGCTCACCTTGGGTGAAGCCTTCACTCAGGTGGTTTATGCTCAATTGATCCTGGAGAACGCCCGTATATATTCAATAGACCCCGGCCTGGTGGACCAGATATTCGATTGTATGGTGCGTGACCTGTCGGGATTTGCGCTCAAGCTATATAGCCAGCCCACCACCACTCCCCAGCAGGTGGAGTTTTGTCAGCGCATGATCCGCCGGCCTGTGTTCGACCTGGTGAGGTTCAGCCGGGTGTGGCAAGACCAGGTATATGCATTAAGGGACGCTTACGAGATGAATCCGTGATCTCGGGGTTGCTGGTGTGAGGCCAATAAATTGCGCACATGTGAGGTCAAGCTGGCCAATATCACTCCCGCGCCTGCGCTTTCACCCCCCAGCTCATTGATCGTCAAGGGAGGCGAGAAAGTGACCCGTGGATTGGTGGTTGGAACCCTGCCTGTGAATAGCTGGCTGGCCACCTGGAAGATCTCGGCTACTTTTTGACGCTGCTCATACTTCTTCCATATATTTATCAGGGGGTTCTTATACCATTTCGCCGATAGCATCCCGCTGGCAGCAGCAACCACCGAGATAGTCTCCGGTACATTGTGTACGAAATGGCCGACGCTCGATGACCAATCCAATAGGCTTTGCTCAGCGCCCGGTGAAACAGCCGGATCCGGCTCGATATTCCCGCGCGGGAAGAGGAATATCGCTCCGCCATCTTGCAAGTGCTGCTCTGTCGCCCGGATTGTATGCAGGCGGGATGGGATATGGTAGGGCACGGGGATGACGTGCTCTGCCATGTGGGGGAGCATCTGGATTATCTGGATATCTGAAGCCAGCACCATTAAATCTGGGCGTTTGATGGCTGCCACCAGGATAAAGACATCATACGCTGCCGGGTGATTACTCACCACCATTAATGGCCCCTGCTTGGGGATAGTTTCGGATCCCGAGCACTCATAGTGGCTGACGAAGTTCCGCACGAATATGTCAGCCGCATAATACAAGTTTTGTTGAGAGATATTCTGATCCAGCTCGACTAAAAGCTTCGCCATGCGCCGTGCAGGAGTATGAAAGATACCATGCAGCGTACGCGTGAGTAAATTGGCACGCTTCAAGCCCATCACGCTCATGATCTGCGATAACAGTGTTTCGGTTAGCTGTGAGACTTCTGGTGTAGTGGTCGCTCTAGGGTAGAAGCTCATTCTAAATTGTCTTCAGCATTCTTCTTCATATCCAGGTATAAATCCCGCACTCGCTCTTCCACTAGCAGGCAGAAGCCGTTGATTGCTTCACGGTGGTGGTTTCCCTGGTGGAAGTACTCCGGCTTTCCGATGGAAACCAGCTCGCTGCCCGAATGTACTGCCATTGGATAGACTGGTAAGAGCATATCGCTATTCTTCTGGAACATGCTGCATAGGGTCACAAAGCCAGGCATGAAAGGTCGCATTGATGTTTCCTGGTTAAGGGGCAGCAAGGCATCCTCTGGGAAGATGAGCAGGTTCTTTCCCTCGTGTAACAGCATCAAGCTCTCCCGGAAACCATCGGTAGCCAACCCCCCGAATCGGTCGATCGATACCGCCCCGATTGACCGCAGCAATCGCACAGAGATCTTGGTTAACAATGTTGAAAATGACAACCCGAACCAACCATCCAGGTGCAAGGCGGGGTGGATGAAATCATTGAATAAATAACGCGGTGCTCGCTTGAAATCCAGCATCTCGGCGATGATCCAGGGGTAGAAGCGGATGGGCACCGATAGGATCACGGCCAACGGACCAATTGCACCCAGGTGGTTAGCGATATAGATCGCCGGGCCGGATGGTTGGGTATTTTCAAATCCGATCACATCGTAGCTAAATGGCGATCCGATTAGACGAGCAAGATTATAGACTAGCGAATCAGCTAGTTTTCGCTTTCTTGCTCGTACCAGGGGTGTCTCATTGGCTCGCATTGTTCCCACTTTCATCCAGGGGATTATCTTCTACTCCCAGAAATTCCCAGACACCATCGTTTTAATCAACACCGCTAATCGCCTGAGGTTTCGGCGAACTTATCCCTCCGCCAGGTTTTTATTGTACTATGATACTTTCCCTGGTCCTAGCTTACCTGGTTGCCCCTGTACGAAGCCTACCCATACCTGCTAAAATAGGCTGGTTATTCGGTCTAATTCCAGTTATTCGGAGAAGCAGCTTGTCAATCAGCAATACCCGCAAGCGCCAACGGGCATTCATCGATTTTTTCATCGACCCGGAATATTACCGGCGGTTGTTTAAGCTGGGTTTCCCCATCGCTCTTCAGCAGCTGATCATGTCATCGCTCAACATGGTGGGTGTGGTGATGGTGGGTCAGCTGGGTGCTGCCTCGGTGGCTGCCGTGGGGCTTGCCAACCAGATTTTCTTCCTGCTCAACCTGCTCATCTTCGGCATCACCAGTGGTTGTGCCATGTTCACTGCCCAGTTATGGGGTAAGAAAGACATCCCAAACATTCGCAAAGTGCTGGGGCTGGCACTGACTTTGGGTTTATTTGCCGCTACTGTCTTCCTGGTCATCGCTGAGTTTTTTCCCGGAGGCGCTCTGGGAGTGTTTTCAGCAGATAATCAGGTGATTGCCCTCGGCAGTAGTTATCTGCGCATCATGGGCTTCACGTTTATCCTATATGCCATTTCGATGAGTTTTTCTTCCGTGCTGCGCAGCACCGGGGACGTACAAACGCCCTTAGTTGTCACCATCACCGCGCTCTCCGTCAATACCCTGTTGAGTTACATCTTGATTTTCGGCAAGCTAGGGGTACCAGTCTTGGGCGTGAATGGTGCCGCCCTGGCGTTATTAGTTTCGCGCCTTTTGGAATGCGGAATTTTACTCGGGTTGGTCTATCGTAAGGGTTCACCTGCAGCTGGAAAATTGCGCGATTTATTCAGCTTTGATTTTGCTTTTGCCCGTAAAGTGCTCAAGCCCGCTTTGCCTGTTGTAGCCAATGAGTTCTTATGGTCAACCGGCATCTCGGCTTATAGTGTGGCCTATGCCCGCATAAGCACCGATGCCATCGCAGCCATGAACATTGCTGTCTCCATCGATAATATGGCTTTCATATTGATCTACGGCCTTGGCCATGCCTGTGCAATCATGGTCGGCAACCGCATTGGTGAAGGCGATGAACCTCAGGCCTTTCGCTATGCGTTACGCACCATGATATTGGGCATGTTAACTGCCGTGCTGGTTGGCTCGATCATCCTGGCGAGTGCTGGCTCAGTGCTTACGCTCTATAATGTCGCCCCCGCAGTAATCGATTATGCCCACCACGTGCTGGTGATCATCGGGTTGCTGCTCTGGCTCAGGTCATCCAACATGATCTTGTTTATCGGTGTTTTCCGCAGTGGGGGCGACACCCGCTTCGCTTTCATCCTGGATGGGGTGATCATCTGGGTGGTGGGTGTGCCGCTTGTGTTCGCCGGGGCATTCGTTTTCCATCTGCCGGTCTATTGGGTTTACCTGCTGGCGATGTCGGAGGAGCTCACCAAGTGGTTGCTCGGGATGTACCGATTCTTCTCCCGGAAATGGATCCATAACCTCGCCACGGCCGTAGCGGGGTGACTCATCCCTGTTCAAAAAGCCTGCTCTCTGATAAGATAGCCTCCCGAGAAACCGGCCTCGACCGTTTTGGTCGGGGTTTTTGTATGTTTGTTGGAAGAGAATACTGTGATTACCGAAAGAAAAGATCTACGCAATATTGCCATAATTGCCCACGTCGACCATGGGAAGACCACCCTGGTGGATGGTTTGCTCAAACAAGCCCGGGTCTTCCGTGATAACCAGCAGGTGGTCGAACGCGTCATGGATTCAAATGCCCTCGAACGCGAGCGTGGCATCACCATCCTGGCGAAAAACACCGCCATTGAGATCTGGGATGACCAGCTGCCAGGTCAGGTGAAGATTAACATTGTCGATACCCCCGGCCATGCTGACTTTGGTGGCGAGGTTGAACGCGTGATGAACATGGTGGACGGCGTGTTGCTCTTGGTGGATGCCGCCGAGGGGCCCATGCCTCAAACGCGCTTCGTGCTCAAGAAAGCCCTCGAGATGGGTCATCGTGCGATTGTAGTCATCAACAAGGTCGACCGAAAGGATGCCGAGCCCGGGCGGGTGCTCAACCAGACCTTTGACCTGTTCATAGAATTGGGTGCCACTGATGAGCAAGCTGAATTCCCCATCATTTATGCCAATGCCATTACCGCTCAAGCCAGCCTGACCCCTGAGCTGGGACCTGATTTGCAACCATTATTCCAGGCTATCCTGCGCCACATCCCTGCGCCTCGGGTGGATCTGGATGCCCCGCTGCAGATGTTGGTAACCACCCTCGGCTACGATGATTACCGGGGTGTGACTGCTGTGGGCCGCATTTTCGCGGGTAAAATGAAGGTGGGCCAGGCACTTACCCGCATCACCGTTGCGGGACAGGTTTTGCCAGAGCGTGCCCGCTACCTGTATGTCCATCAGGGCTTGAAGCAGGTGGAAGTGGAATCAGCCCAGGCCGGAGAGATTGTCGCCCTGGCAGGCCTGGAGGGCATCGGCATCGGTGAGACCCTGGCTGATCCCGAAAATCCGGTCTCGCTGCCTCCTATCAAGGTGGAAGAACCAACCGTACGCATGACCTTCGGTGTGAACACCTCCCCCTTCTCTGGTCGGGAAGGGCGCTGGAATACCTCACGCCGGTTACGCGAGCGCTTGTTTGATGAGCTGCGCTCCAATGTCGCCTTGCGTGTAGCTGAGATGGATACAGCCGATTCCTTCCTCGTCTCCGGGCGTGGCGAGCTGCACCTGGCAATCCTGATCGAGACCATGCGTCGCGAAGGCTATGAATTCCAGGTATCACGCCCTGAAGTGATCCTCCGTCAGGGTGATGCGGGAGAGACGTTGGAGCCATTCGAAGAGGTGTACATCGAGACCAGTCAGGAGACGGTGGGCGTGGTGGTGGAGATGCTGGGCATGCGGCGCGGCCAGATGCTCGATATGCAGGATACCCAGGATAACACTGTCCGCCTGAAATACCTGGTGCCCACCCGCGGGCTGTTGGGTTTCAGGTACCAGTTCCTCACGGCTACCCGCGGGGCTGGCACCCTGTACACTATCTTTTATGACTACCTGCCTATGCTGGGAGCCATGGAAGGCCGCGAATTTGGCTCGCTCGTCTCGTGGGAGAATGGCGTCACCACCACCTACGGTCTGAAGAACGCTGAAGAACGCGGTGTCCTCTTCTATGGACCCGGCGTGGAGGTATATGAGGGTATGGTGGTGGGCGAGCACCAGCGTCCTGGTGACCTGACCATCAACGTGTGCAAGAAAAAGCACCTCACCAATGTGCGTGCTGCCCGGGGCGAGATGGAGATCCGTCTGACCCCTCCCAGGCAGATGAGCCTGGATGAAGCTATGGAATACCTTGCTGATGATGAGCTGCTTGAGGTCACCCCGCAAAACTATCGCATCCGCAAGCGAATCCTCGAGTCCGAGGAGCGCGGCAAACAGACCAAGCTTGCCAGGCTTGAGCATATGGGGCAATAATGCATCATATTCTAGATCTACGATTAAGATGTCTTGTTCAGCATGACCCCCCACAGGCACCTTCCGAAATTTGCCCCCGGGTCATAACTTGCTACGTTCTCCTTGCCTAAATCATCATCCTGTACACGCGGTAGCGTTTATATAACCTGGCACCCGCCCGCGCCGCCAGGGTGGGGGTATAAGGGTTGTCATCTGAGGTCAGCGACAGGTCAATCCAGGTGTATCCCTTGGGAGCTGCCCGTTTAGCCATCTCGTCGAACAATAACACCGCTACGCCGGTATCCCAATATTCGGGTAGCACCAGCACGCTCTTGATTGCCAGGCATTTCGGTTGCCGTCGCAGGTAAGGTAACACGCGCAGCGCATCCCATGGGTAGCGTAATCCGTTGGCATGGATCAGGGTTTCATTGATATTCGGGATACCCGGGAACCAGCCGACCGTCTCTCCCTCCACCTCGGCAAATAGTACCAGCTCCGGGTCAACGATCTGGCGGAAACCCTCCAGGGCCGCTTGCAATCCATCCCGCGGCCAGGGGATAAAATCCGGCAGGTGCGCCAGGGCTTTATTGAGCAGGATGTAGATTCGTTCCGCCTCTTCATCCCAATGATCCAATTCAGCCGAACGAATCTTGATCCAGTCGCGTCGCCTGAGCCGTTCCGACAAGCGGGATAAGCGTTGCAGTTCTTGGGTCGCCATGTCTGCCGTGATCTCATACGCCAGGTTATCCCCTCTTGCAGGCAGGAAACCATACTGCTCGAAAAATCCCTGGTAGTAAGGCGGCGTATGGCCACATAAGATCACCGGGGGTCGGTCGCGGCCCTCGAGTAAAATGCCATATCCGTCCTCGTAGTCCAGGTTGAAAGGACCGTATAACGAGTCTAATCCATGGTTTTTTGCCCACTGTTTTGCGTAATCGAACAGTGTCTGGGCCACTTCAGGTTCATTTGTGCATTCGAAGAATCCAATCATGCAATCCTTCAACCCCCGCCTGGCATTCGTCTCACGGTCATCTGCGCAACAGATCGTCCCCACTGGCTTACCATTTTCCATCGCGATGAAAAATTCGGCTATCCCGCGCTTGAAAAATACGCCTCTGGTCGGATCGATGAATTTGAGTCGCTCATTCAATAACGGGGGTACCCACAGCGGGTCATCCCGGTAGATCTTCCAGGCAAATGTAGCAAAACGCTTGCGATCCGCTCTTGTTTCTACCGGCAAGATTTCGATTCTGCTCATGGATTTTGTTTGACCGCCGCGCGGCGTTCTTCCAATTCGCGTGTGATTTTTGTATAACCCTCCCGACCCAATGGGTAAAAGATGGCAAACAGGATCCCGAAACAGATCATCACCGCTGGGATGGGCCCCGTGACGATGCGGATGCCCAGGATGGCACTGGCTGGTTGCTGTACACTGTTGGGGATATACCCACTTCTACCCAGGATTAACAATCCCAACGGCATGGCAAATGAAGACGCGATTTTTTGAGAGAGTGAGATCAGGCTGTAGAACATGCCTTCGTGTCGTTCACCGGTTTTCAGCTCCCCATATTCAATTGCATCGGGGATGATCGACCAGGGGATCACGTGGGCTGCTGACACGCCAATGCCAGCTAAAACACACAATATAAGGATGAAGCTCATGGGGGTGGCAGCGTTTACATTTATCAGTACCATCAAGACGGCTGCCAGGAATGCCAGGCCCAGGATGTATGCCTTGCGCTTGTTCAGCCGCCGTGAGGTCCACGTCCATAGGGGCAAAGCTATGATGGCCACGATAAATATTACTGCTGTGATCAAGTCAGCCTGGCTTTCCCGGTTTACCACGTGTTTGATAAAGTATATTAGGATGAACATTAGCAAGTCCACACTGAACCAGGTGAACAGGTAGATCCCCGCGCCAAATATGAATGGTCGGTTTTTCAGTGATGACCGGATAGATTCACGTAATCCAGGCTGCCTCTGGATAATGAATTCCGGGCGTTCTTTTGTTCCAAAGAATACAACATATAGTGGAATCGCCGAGACGATGGCGAATATTATTCCCATCCGCAGCACATTGGCGCTGTGGTCGGGTGAAAAGCCTCCGATGATCATCAGCGGTATGGGGTATGCCAGCAAGCTGCCGATGATCGAGAAGAATGCCCTGGCTGACATTAATGAGGTGCGTTCATCATAATC
>Ga0316620_10001514_pt1 | contig 10098 bp, 7 predicted proteins | sample OWC_Aug_M1_C1_D5_FD_207651 | JGI IMG/M metagenome (GOLD analysis project Ga0316620, IMG submission 207651) | Wetland soil microbial communities from Old Woman Creek delta, Ohio, United States - OWC_Aug_M1_C1_D5_B | ecosystem: Environmental > Terrestrial > Soil > Wetlands | place: USA: Ohio...
TTTGTGTCGCAGCCGTCGGGAATCACGGTGATCAGGCGCTCGGGGATGCCGCTGCGCGCAAGCGTGGCCGCCACGGCCCGCGACACCGCAATGACGGCGTCGATGCCGTTCCCGTATTTCCAGCGGGACAGGAAGTTTTTTTGCAGGGGGAAATCCACTTTCCGGGATATGACTTTCAACGCCGCGGCGGGAGCGGCCAGCCGGCCGATGGTGATGGCATGGGAGTCGTGAAAATGGAGAATGCCCGGCTTTAGCGCTTTCAGTTCCCGGCGCAGTCGCCAGGCGGTCAGCGGAGCAAAGGGGGCGAGCGGATTCAAGGGAATGACCGAGACGCCAATCTCCACGGCTCTTTGCTGCAGGGGGGAACCGCCGCGCGCCGCCAGAAAAACGGGCCAGCCGTTCTTTTTAAGATCTTCGGTCAGTTGGAGAGTCTGCGCCTGTCCCCCGCGCCATTCGCGGCCCAGGTCAATCTGGATGATGGCCCGCTTGCCCATCGCGTCGCCGCTCCAGCGCCTTGAGGTATTTCAGCGCCGTGCCCTGCGCCGAGAGCAAGGCGATGACCAGGCCGGCGAAGCCGTCACGAAACCCGCCTCTCCACACGTAATGACGCAGGAAGGTCAGCGGCGGCAGCAGCAGCGCCTTGGCCAGCAAGCCCCTTTCGCTCTTGCGGATCAGCTCCACGGCCTGGAAATCCGTGTAACGGTTGATGCGCGCCACATGGTCGGCCAGGTCGCGATAGGTGAAATGGAGGATATCGCCTGCCAGCACGTTCGTCGTTCCCTCCAGCGCGAGCCGCTCGTGGATGCGCCCCTCCCAGTGCGCCTGGGAGCGGCGGAAGAGGCGCAGCTTGCGGTCGGGATACCAGCCTGAATGCCGGATCCAGCGCCCAAGGTAAAACGCGCGTCGGGAGATCATGAAGCCGGAGGCGGCGCTTTCCCCTTCGCGTTTCACGCGCAGGATCGAGGCCTTCAATTCGCGCGAGAGACGCTCGTCGGCGTCGAGGTTCAGCACCCATTCGTGCGCCGCTTTCTCCATGGCGAAGTTTTTCTGGCTGCCGTAGTCGCTGAAGCGATGTTGGATCACGCGGGCGCCGCCCGACTCGGCCACGGCCACCGTGCGGTCCGTGGAATAGGAATCGCACACCAGGATCTCCTCGGCCACATCCCGGCAACTGGCCAGGGCGTCGGCGAGGCGGTCTTCCTCGTTGTAGGTGATGATCACGACCGAGATTTTCATGTTTTCCTGCCGATGACCAGCGTGGCGTATCCGGTCTTGAACCACAGCAGGCGATCGAACCGCGTCAGTAGGTAGACGAACGGATAGACGAAAACGGAGTAGATATTGAACCAGGTGCGACTCCGATCCATGTCCGCTCGTGAGGAGGGGGAGATGTGGCCGCTGCGCTGCCGATTCGCAGGGTGCTCCTTTTTGACATACAGCCAGTTGAGAAGCGTTTCGCAAAGTTCGACAAAAAATTTGGCGTATGTTCCGGCGTATTCGACGGTGAATCCGTGACGGTGGAGGAGGTCGTTCAAATCCTGCAGGCTGTACCCTTGCCGGCGATGGCCGTAGAGCTCCGGTTTCAGGCCCAGAAATTTTTTCAGGCGATTGAGCAGGAAGAAGCCGTTATGGATCGGCGTGGATAGGGCGATGCGTCCGCCGCTTTTCAAAAGCCGGGCCGCTTCCGCTGTCGTGAGGGAATCGTTCTCCACATGCTCCAGAAAATCGAGCGCCAGGATGAGGTCGAAAGCGCCGTTCTTGCAGGGAAGCGAATCGGGGCTGACCTGGACCAAATCGTTGCCCAGCAGCTCTTTGGCCGCGCGCAGGATTTCCAGGTCGAGATCGGCGTGCAGCCAGTGTCCTCCCCTTTTTTTCAATTGATAGGACACGGCTCCCGCCGAGCACCCCAGATCGAAGATTTTTTTGTCGTTGAAATCGATGCGCTTGGCCAGCAGTCGCACCTTCTCCTTTTTCATCAAACTGTGGCGATAGAGCCGCTCTTGCCAGGCCCGGGCTTCCATGGCGCTAAGATAAAGGATCGGCCCCCATTTGTCAATTCATCGTCCGGCGCATGCGAATTTCACGGATGGGACCTTTACGCGGGCCTCACTTTGCGGCTGACAGCGGCTTTTCGGCAGTGGTGAAAAATTTGTCCTGCAGCTCCAGCACCGTTTTGTCCCGCTTGACCTCGCGGATCATGGCCGCGATTTGCTCGACCTGTTTGTCGAGCAACAGCCGGCCCAACTCCCATGTGGCTTTGCGGCCGTCGCCGGCGTAATGGTCGGGGAAAGAGGCGTACCACCAGATACCGGTATAGGTCTGCTGCAGATCCGCCAGGCGGTTTTGGTCCTCGCCGCTGCCGGGGGCGATCGATTCCAGATGGACAAGCTGCGGTGCGATGGCCAGCATCACCGAGGTCTCTCGTTCGCCGCCGTGGAGGTCGAGGGTTGAATGGTAGAGCCTTTGGACCTGCGGATCCTGTTCCAGGTCGACGGCCGGAGTGAAGAGATACACGGCGTAGTCCTTGCGCGAAGCCAGCTGCGTCTGGCAGAAGTAGGGGAGGAAGTGTTCATTGCCGCCGTGGCCGCTGAGGAAGATGATCTTGCGGATGCCGTTGCGGGCCAGCTCGGCGCAGGTCTCCCGCAGCAGGTCGAAGAGGAGCCGCTCGCTGTAGGCCAGCGTGCCCGGCTGGTGTTGGGCCTCGAAGATCTGGCCGAAATAGTAGGGTGGAAAGACGATGGTATATTCCTTTTGTGCGGCCAGCGCGGCCTTCTCGCGGCAGGCGATGAGGTCGGTGCCCAGCGGCAGGTGATTGCCGTGTTTCTCGATGACACCCAGAGGGATGATGCAGGTGCCCGCCGATTTTTCCACTGCCTGAGCGAACTGAGGGGCGGTCAGCTCTTCGTAATGGATCGACAGGTCGGCCGGCGCTTCGGCCGCCGATGCCCATGTGCAGGCCATCGCTAAAATCGCCCCGAGGATGCCGCCTCTGGCGGCGCCGATTGTTTTCATGTCTTCACCTCCGGTTCGGTCCCCTTAATTATATGCGCCCAGCCGGCGCATTTCCAGCATGGGTAATTTTCCCCGGTCGGAGCGGCCCAGGCAACGCCGCGCTGCTGCTTAATCGGTCATTGATTTTTTACAAAAATGTGTAAAAAACTCGACACGAACAGGGTATTGCTTTCATCCATATCGAGGGCGCCGGGAAGCGGGGCGGGGACGTTTTTGAACATCACGGGCAGGCCGTTGGCCGAAGGGTAATCGGCGGAATCCATCAGCTGGAAATGCAGGTGGGGCTCGGTGGAGTTGGCGGTGTTGCCGACCTTGGCGATGACCTGCCCCCGCTTGACCTTGTCCCCGGGCTTCACCCGGATCGTGTTCTGGCTCAGATGGACGTAGGCGCTGTATTCGCCGTTGCGGTGATCGATGATGACGTAGTTGCCGATGTAGGCGTTTTCGAATTCGACGCCGTCGGCGAGCAGCTTGACGGTCAGGTCATAGATGCGGTCTTCCGAATACTTGAGGGGATTCTCCATCCACGAGTCGGGCCAGCCGTTTCCGGTCTTTGCCACGACCCCGTCGCCGACGGCCAAGACATCGCGGCGGAAGATGAAGTAATCGGCCGCATGCGCGGACCTTCGCGGCTCAGAACTGGACATTCGACCGTTGCCCAGCCTACGGTGCTCGGACACGTCAAAGGCGAATTCAGAAGAAGGCAATACCCGGTGTCCCGAGTTGGCAAACGGCATGAGTTCGAGGGTCACGTTCCCAGCCAGGGGGAAAATGTAATCCCCTTTGCATGTATGGGGGATCAAGGGGACGGAAAAATCCTGGGTCCGGCTTTTCCCCCCGGCCTCCAGCCAAAGCTGGATGACCAGCTTGGACAATTTGGCGGGCCCCTGATAATGGAAGTAAAAGCGGCTGGGCAGATCGATGGCGGTTCGCTCCGATCGTTCCAGCCACGTGGTCTCCCTAAATTTGTCTTTGGATTCAGGGACCAAGCCGAAGACCTTTCTCAAATTGTAGTCATTCCATTTGTTCGTCAGGTCTTTCAGCAATTGGTTGAGCATGGGGACCGTCTCGGCGATCATGGCTTGGATATCCTCTTCATAGATGCTCAAGCGGCACATCTCCCTGCTGCCGCTCTTGCCGAGAACGTCGATGCGCCGGATGCGGCCGGCCGCGTGGCCGCTGTTGGCCACGACAATGACCGGCAGCTTGACGTCGGTGTTCCACTGCTGGCCGTAGCGGTAGTAAAGGGGAATCACTTTTTTGTTCTTGGCCAGCATCTGGACGGCTATGCCGGAAGGGGAATCTCCATGGACTCCCAAAGGGGGCAAGACGAAGCCGATACATAAAACCGTTGCGATAATCCTGAGGTGAGCTTTCATTGCCTATTCTCCCAAAAGAGCGGACCTTCCGAGGCGACCGCTATTTAATCCACTTCATTGACCCACTCGACATAGTGTTTGCCTTCCATTTTTTTCCCGGTCAGGGATTCGTAGAGTTTCTTGTATTTTTCGAATACAGCCTGGGGCTGTTTGCGGTGGTTGATCAGCAGGCCGGAAGCCGAGAGCTTGACCCGATATCCCGCTTTTTCGCTGATCAGGCCCTCGCGGACGAGCTCATCGATGAATTTCTTGAAATTCATCTCTTCGATTTTCAGGCGCGCCTCTTCAGCCTGCAGCCGCGCTTCTTCGAGCCGCAACTGTTCTCCCTCCCTGGCCATTCTCTCCGCCTCCTCTGCGCGCAGTCGCATGTCCAATTCCCTCTGGTCGCGCTCGGCGACTGCGCGCGTGGCTTCCTCTTCGGATCGTTGCCTTTCCTCTTCTTCCCTCAGGCGCGCCTCCTCTTCCCTCGCTTGGCGCTCCAGATCGCGCATGGCCTCTGTTTCCAGCCGCAGCAGCTCCGCTTCCTCCCTGAGACGCGTTTCCTCGATCTTCAGCGGCTCTTCATCTATGTTCCGTTTCCTGGTAGTGCGGCCCTCGCTGCCGACGAACATCGTCAGCGGCTCCCAGGCCCCTTTCCCGTCCGCGCGCTTCCATTGCGCGGTGACCTTCCAGCCGGAGGGTCGATACCAGGAAAAGGCGCCGCTCTCTAGGTTCACATCCTCGGCGAACGAGGTCTTGCCATTCTTTCGGGTCCTGGAAGACAAGTCCATGTACCAGATCACTTGACCGTCGCCCTCGTCCACGATCCAGCTCACCCCTGAGTCGCCGGACCCGGGCGCGCCCTCGCCGATCAGCCTGACCACGCCATTGCTATTGAGGACGAAGGAAACCAAAGCGAAGCGGCTCGCCGGCGGGCTCTGCTCGCTCGCCGCTTGGCGTGACATTCCTGCTTGTTTTGCTGTGGTCGCTGGCGCGCCTCCACTTCCGGCGGCGCCGATCATTTTCAACGTGCCGAACAGACAAAACACCAGAATCAGGGCGCTGACGAAACCTTCGCGAAAATCGTGGACCAGCTGCGGCGGATTCAGCAGCCGCTTGATGCGCTGGAAAAGCCCGTGAACCCTGCCCGCTGCCGCCAAGGAAGTCGCGGGAATCCCGCCGACCTGAAGATGGGCCAGGGCTTTGGCGGCGCTTTGCGAGCTTCCGCACAGGGTCACGGCGAGGTCGTCGCAGCAATGCTCCCTTTCCTGGCGCACGCTGGCCGAAATCCAGCGTATGCCCGGATGGAAAAAGTACAGGATGTCGGCCAGGCTCTGCAGGATGTTGAGAAGGTAATCTCGCCGTGCGACATGGGCCAGTTCATGGGCCAGCAGGGCCTCCACTTCGTCAGGGGCCAGGCCGGTCGCCAGGCCGACGGGCAGGAGAATCACGGGCTTGAGGTGGCCGATGACGACCGGAGTTTTCACGCGCAGGGATTCCAGCAGTTGGAGCGGCCGGCGCACGCCCAGGCGGCGGCCCAATTCACCCATCCTCTCCTGCCACTGCCGGGGCAGGGAGCGGCTTTGGTGGTGTTTCAGGCGTTGGGCGTACAAAAAGCCGCCGGCAAAGCGAAGCGTCAGGAACAAGACGCCCAGCAGCCAAAGGGTGACGATCAGCGGCAGATGACGGTCGAAGTAATCCTTGAAAAAGGCGGCCACTTTCGCCGACCAGGAACGGCCGGGTTTCGCTTGGGGCGGCGTCTGGATCCGCCCCATGGAATCCGCGTTCGCCTGCGGCGCTGGCCGGACGGCGATGGACTCGGGTTGGGGCGCGCCGGGAGCCGAATAGTGATTCCAGAACGTGACGCCGGACATGATCAGGATCAGCGCCAGCGTTATGAGGCCCAGCCAGTAGCGGGCGCGGGCGCTGTACGCACGGGTGAAGTAAAGAATCAAGGCGAAGCCCAGGGCGGCCAGGGCGCCCTGCCAAAGCGAGTGAAACAAGGTCCAACCCAGCGCGTTGACGATTCTTTGCGAGAACATCATTCCGGCGATGTTCATTTTCGTCCTCCTTCCAGGCGATCCAGCAGTTCCCGGATGCGGGATATCTCCTCAGCCGAGGCTTTGTGTGTGCCCAGAGCCTGCATGACCAGCTTTAGCGCCGAGCCGCCGAAGGCCTGGTCGAGAAGTTTGTCCAGCAGTACCTTCTGGGTCTCCTTTTCGGGGACGGCGGCGCGGTACAGGTGGCTGCGCTGGCGCTCGTCCCTCTTCAGAAGGCCTTTGTCGGCCATGATCTGCATGATTTTCAGGGTGGTGGTATAGCCGACCTTTTTTTCTTCGTTCAGTTTGTCGTTGATGAGGCGTACGGTGCAGGGGCCGTGCTTCCAGATGATGTTCAGTATTTCCAGTTCGGCCGCGGTCGGTTTTGTCCCGGTCTTTTCCTTCATTCGGTCCTCCTTTTTGTACGAGCGGCGTCGTACTACGAAGATATACGTATTTAATATGGCGTAGGTTTTCCGGTTTGTCAACATTTCGTACGATATTTTTCGTATTACTTTTCGGTTCACATATTTCAACTCGACTGCGCGGCTGAAGGAGGCGGTTTTGACAGTGAAAAAAAAAGACCGATGGGTGTTATATCATATGAAGCACAAGCGGAAAGGTCATATGCAGCGTTGGCTTTTGTTAATGTCGGCGATTCTTGTCCCGGTCATGTTGCTTGCTGCGCCGCTGCAAGCCGAGGAGCTGCTGGGTTCGCTTCAGGGAGAAGCGGTGGAAAGTCTCAGCCGGCGGCCGATCCAGGGAGTGCTTATCCAATTGCTGAACACGGAACGGTCGGCATTATCCGATGAAAACGGCAAATTTACAATTTCGAACGTGCCAGTGGGAAGCTATAGCCTGAGTTTTTCCGCCGCTGATTTTAAAACAGTAAGTAAAGCAGATGTCATCATTCGGCCCAGACGAATCACGCATGTAAAGGTGAGCCTGGATGTGCAAATGAAGGGAATCGCGGAGACCATCGAAGTGACGGGAAGCTATTTTCATAAGGACGAAAAAAATCCGCTGAGTGCGATGAACGTGTCGGCGGAGGAGGTACGGCGAGCTCCCGGAACCGCGGGCGGCATTTCCCGCATGCTCAAGGTCATGCCGGGCACGTCGACCGCCGTCGACGATAACACCGATTTGGTGGTCAGGGGAGGCAGTCCGTATGAGAATGGCTATGTCATCGACAACATTGAAGTGCCGAACATCGATCACCTGCCCCATCTGGCCTCCAGCGGCGGAGCCTTTTCGGCCCTTAACGCGGCTTTAATTCAAAGCGTCGACTTCTATACCGGCGGCTTCTCCGCCAATTATGGCGGATACCTTTCTTCCATCACGGACATCCAATTGCGGGAGGGAAATCGAAGGGAATTCGACGGACAGGCGAATCTCGACATGTCCGGGGCCGCCCTGATACTGGAAGGTCCCTTCTATAAGGGGAAGGGCTCTTTTTTGGCGACATTCAAACAGTACTATTTGAAGTTGTTGAAGTCCATGGATTTTCTCGATGTCGGCGGTTTCAGCGGCACCAAGGATGGGCAATTAAAAATAAGCTATGACATCAGCCCGACCCAGAAATTTGACCTATTGTATTTCCATCTCTCCGGGAGGCTCGATGAAGAAGGGACGGGCATACGCATCCAGGACAAGCAGGAGTATTCCCATCATACCCTGGGGATCAATTGGGTGGCCAATTGGAATCCCCGGTTCTTTTCCAACACCTCCCTGGCTTTTTCGTCCTACAAGACTCTGACCGGGGAAAGATATGCCTGGGTGACTCCGATCATCTGGACTGAGGACATCTATGAGATTTGGGATGTGGAGGATGTGACCAGCGGCTTTCATTTGCGAAATACCAATTTCCTGGCGTTGAACAACCGGAACAAGCTGGAATTCGGTTTTCAAGCGAAACACGAAGCGAATTCGCTCGAGCGCGTTTTCTACCCGTTGAACAATTCCCCATACCCGTTCCCGGATGCCGACAGGGATTGGACAATATCGGAAAAATTTAATTATGATTCCAATGCCACAAAGGTCGGCCTGTTTTTTTCATACACCGGCACTTTTTTTAAACAGTTGACCGCCACCATCGGTCTCAGAGGGGATTATTTTTCCACTCACAATTCATTTCATTTGTCTCCCCGTTTCTCCTATCGATATCAAATCAATCCACGTTTATCCCTTAACGGGGGAGTCGGTGTCTTCTATCAAACCCTTCCCATGACCTTTTTCTCCTATATTCCGGATGCCGCTGCTTGTCGGGATATGAAAGCCGTCCACTATTTGCTGGGAATGGAGCTTTTCCTTGGCCATGCCACAAAAATGACCTTGGAAGGCTATATTAAAAAATATGAGAATCTTCCCATAACCCCGGAACGTCCGCGCTGGCTGGCGATGGATTACGTGGTTTCCTGGTTCAGGACCAATATTTATGATCCGGTGGGCTACCGGGTTCCCGCGACGCTGACCGATGAGGGCAGCGGCTATTCCCGGGGAATCGAATTATTCATCCAAAAAAAATTGGCAAAAAAATTCTACGGTTTTCTCAGCGCTTCCCTTTTCAGAAGCAGATACAAAGACCTCTCGGGAGAAACCCATAATCGGGTCTACGATAACCGCTTCATATTCAACCTCAGTATGGGCTACAAGCCGAATCGCCATTGGGAATTCAGCGCCAAGTGGTCGATCATGGGCGGCGGTCCCTATACGCCCATCGATGTGGCGGCCTCTCGTCAATACGACACGTGGATCAATGACGTTTCCAGATTCCTCCAGGCTCGATTCCCCTCCTACAACTCATTGAACCTCAGGTTGGATAAGCGATTTTATTTTAAAGGTTCAAGCCTTACCCTTTACCTGGACCTCTGGAATGCCCTGAACCATCGAAACGTGCGTTACTATTGGTGGGGGATCTATGAAGAGGAAATCAGGACAACGTATCAGATGGGAATCTTACCCATTTTCGGAGTGGAGTTCGAGTTTTAGAGATTCGGGGATAGAGAGTGATTGGCTGGCTTTGCTGATATAGCTGAATCATGGGGCGACCAAGGTTGGCATGCCCGGGAGCTTTCCACCGCTGCCTGAACCGTGTCCTCAACGGCTAGCCGATCCCCCAATCTCCCCATTATCATTACTTAAAAAGCGGCGGGTGCTTCAAATGAAAATCGGTCGAATCCTGGTATGCTTTCGCTACAGCAAGAAGGTCAGCCTCTCCGAAAAGCTTGCCGATGAACGTTATACTGACCGGGCTTCCTTTTTCATCGAATCCATTTGGCAATACGACCGCGGGATGGCCTGTGAGGTTCGTTAAAAGAAGATTGCTGCCGCCGAAAGAAGGGGAAATATATAAATCGACATCCGTCAGTTTCTTTTCCATTTCTTGGATCAACATATATCGCAACCGGTTCGCCTGGATATATTCGACTGCGGGGATGAAACGGGAGGCGCGAAATACATTCGGCCATGCATCCCTCACTTGACGCACCATGCTGTCAACCTGCCGGTTTCTCGTGATCAAATCGAAAGCAGCGCCTGCTTCGGCGCTAAGAATATATGAGAGATCAGCGGTTGGAATATCCGGCAGAGACATCGGTATAAGCTGAAATCCAAGAGATCTCAGTTTTTCCAATGTGTCCGCATCGAATTTCTGCGCTGGATATTTTTCTGCGAATTCTTTTTTGAGGTAA
>Ga0316620_10001515_pt1 | contig 10096 bp, 11 predicted proteins | sample OWC_Aug_M1_C1_D5_FD_207651 | JGI IMG/M metagenome (GOLD analysis project Ga0316620, IMG submission 207651) | Wetland soil microbial communities from Old Woman Creek delta, Ohio, United States - OWC_Aug_M1_C1_D5_B | ecosystem: Environmental > Terrestrial > Soil > Wetlands | place: USA: Ohio...
TACTGCCGCCCACCCCAAATCTATCAGGGGTGTATCAGCAACTGAAGTGGGATAATTGAATCCCACTATCTGAGCAATATCAGCCACTTCCATGCCTACATGGTCCAGCATTCCAGCATGCAGAGCTTTCGATTCATAATCCAGGCAGCTCCCTTCCTGTCCCATTGCAGTGGAATCCAGAAGGTGGGTGACTTCCTTGAAGACATACTCTATGGCTATTACCAGGTCACCCAGAGTCTCAGGCTTCAAGCCCACAACCGTCCTTATGTGCGGTGCTTCGATATTGATTGATCCGCCTAAATCTATCTTTTTATCCGGACCGTACTTTTCAATCAAGAACTCCAGAATGTGCCCACCATGAGCAGCATGAGCGGAACATCCCATCAAGCAAGCTAGGAGCACCCATCTCGCCTGCTGAGTAGCTATATCAATACCGCAGCCCCCTCTCCTGGTCTCGGTGAGGTCACATTTACCATAGGTACAGAAGCAACACAAATCACAGAACGGCGCATAGAAAGGCGCATATGTTTTCAACAACCTCATGTCCCAATTTCTGAGGTCGGGAATTTCCGGCATCGGCGTGGGACCGACTGGCTCCCAGGGAATCTCTGCTTTTATCTTCTTATGAATTTCTTCTAATTTGCGTGTTATTTCTTTTACTGCTGCCATTCTTTACCTCGCTCCTATCGTTTCCTTTATTAATTTCAAGGTCTCGGGATGCCTTAAGACAAGGATATTTGCGCCGGCCAGCAAAAGCGATAGCGCTGTCATTCCTTCCCAAAGCAATCCTTGTTTCTTATTTTCCTTAGCCTGTTTTGTCTTCCAGCACTCCCCACCAAGATTGGCAATAATCGGCATCATGGTCATACTGTCTTTGGTAATGACTCCAATTTGCTTCACTCGCTCAATCAAAGAGAAACTATATTCCATACCATAGCCCAGTGCAGAAGACAATGGGTCGATCACAATCCTGTCTGGAGGGAATACCTTGCTGAGCTTGACATTCAACTCTTTGAGCAAATTGATATCCAGAGGACTTTGAGCAATAGCTGTATGCCCATGGTCCAGAATTGCCTTGCCCACCGCTTCGTAGTTTTCCTTGAGCACCGGGCCTATGAGGAGGTTCATACCATCGCATACTTCAGCGACCTTGGAGAGAACTTCAACATCTTTCTTTTCGTCTCCCGAGCCATAAACAATCAAAGGCAAATTTATGGCCTCGGCTACTTTTCTGGCCAATTCCGCAGCTTTGTCAGCAGGAGCATTCTTGACCGCCGGGTCTGTACTCATAAGGAATAGCGAAACTGCATCCACACCAAAGCCCTGGCATTTCTTAGCCCAGGCAACTGGGTCGGAAATTACGTCTTTGAAGGGCTCGACTGCATGCTCTGGCCAATCTTCGGGCTTCATATCAAGGACTTCCAGAGCAAACTTCACCGGATTGGGATTTGAGCCCTGGTCAAAAAAATGAAGGGGAAGAATGTTCTCTCCCCCAATCTTCAAGCTCTTGTTTCCCTTTCCAATAGTTACTTCCCTAACCACCCCAGTATATGCTTCAACTGGCGCCTTATAGTCCATCGTTTACCCTCCTTAGCTTTCTAGCCAGGCATTGGAGTACAAGGTTTCTGCCTTAAGAACCCTGGCTGTCTTAACATACTCAACTTGCTTTTGAGATAGGGCGGAGAGATTCATATCCTCCCCATCCATGGCCTTGTAAATGAGCCCGACTATTTCCGGCATCTCGCCCCTGGCCAAGCTCATGAGCTCCTTATCCAAGGGGTCGGCGATGGCAGAATAGAGCCCATTTCTCCCCAGCATCACCAGATAAGTGCGGTTAATAAGCGGCCTGAGTTCGTCGGGCACGCCGTTGGATGTATTCGAAAGCCCCACCGTTGATTTAACCCCGGGTAAAACATCCCCAAGTATCTTAATAAAGTCCAGATTTGCTACCGCGAACCTCTGCCCCTCGCCAGCAGTACTCACAGGAAGAAGTATGGGATCCACCCAGATGTCTTCGTTGGGAATCCCCAATTCATTGGCATGTGTCACCGTGTCCATAATACTCTCTATCTTGGAATCGACATCGGGAGGCATACCTTTATCCGTCATCACCGAAATCACCACATCACAATTGTATCTTTTGGCCAAGGGAAGCATTTGTTCTTTGGAGCCACTCTTCCCCGAAGCAGAGTTAAGTAAAGGTCTCTTGCGGCAAGCTTTCAAACCTGCTTCCATCGCCACAGGATTCATAGTATCTATGGACAATGGCAAATCGGTAACACCCTGGACTGTGCTGACTAGCCACTGCATGGTCTCTTCGGTGTCCTTTTTCATGGGTCCGACATTCAGGTCAATGTAATCCGCTCCAGCTTCAGTTTGGGCTTTGGTTAGATCCTGGATTACTTTGGCATTTCTTTCCCTTATCGCCGTGGAAACTGCCTGAGCTATGACATGTATGTTCTCGCCAATGATGACCATATAGAATACCTCCGATTTATTGGTTTAGGGGCCGAAATAAACCATCGAAATATAGCAAGGAAGAACCTGTTTGTCAAACCATTGGGGCAGACCATTTATTATCTGATTAACGTCAGTTTCAGCACTCTGCTATAATTCTTGCGAATATTGGAGAGGAGGCACTCGCCCAAATTCTGGCAATTGCCTCGCAATGAATGGCTAAAGATTACTATGGGATTCTGGGCATCCCCAGGAACGCCTCAGAAGCAGAGATTAAGAAAGCCTACCGCAAACTGGCCATGCAATACCATCCTGACCGCAATCCCGGGAAAGAGAAATGGGCTAATGAGAAATTCAAGGCGATAAACGAGGCCTATGGAGTCCTTGGTGACCCCCAAAAAAGAGGGCAATACGACCAATTTGGCACGGTAGGCAACATCGGCGATGTCTTCGGCAGTCCATTCACTGCAACCACCTTCGAGGAAATGATGAAGGACTTTGGTGGGGCCGGTTTGAGATTCGATTTCCTCGACGATATATTCGGCGACTTCCTGAAGGGCAGAGGGTCATCCTTCTCTTTTAGGAGCTCCGGTGGCAGGCCTGGCAGAGTGATATTTGAAGCTCGGCCGGGGCAACAAGTCAATCTTGACGAGATACTTGGCCAGGCTCGAAGACCCCGGAAAGTTCACTATGATTATGAGCTTACAATTAGCCAAAAAGAGGCTTCCCATGGAGTGAAGAAGATACTAAAGAGGAAGGGGAAGAAACTGGAGGTGAAGATTCCTGCCGGGGTGACAACAGGCAAAGTGGTGATACTGAGAAATGCTCGCCAGATAAGCGATGGCTCGCCCGGTGACATTTTGATCAAAGTCATAGTTAAATGAGCTCGCACTTGCGCAGGGACAATGAAAAAGACAAGAATAAGCTTTCCCTCTGGTGAGCTTTTCCTAGAGGGTATAGTGGCTACACCACAGGGTGCCGGGCCTTTTCCGGCCGTAATAGTCTGCCATCCTCATCCCCTCTACGGCGGCAGTATGGATAATAATGTGGTCTGTAGTCTCTGCGAGGCGCTGACAAAAGCGTCGTTTGTTTCATTCAAGTTCAACTTCCGTGGAGTAGGCGCCAGCCAGGGCGAGTTTGGTCAGGGAATAGGCGAGCAAGCAGACGTGAAAGCCGCCATTTCCTTTATAAGTACGCTAAAGGAAATTGATTCCGCAAGGATAGGGCTCATCGGCTATTCGGCTGGAGCTGGCTTTGCCCTTCCTGTTGCCTCCACCGATGGTCAAATCAAGGCTCTGGCAGCAGCGTCGCCCCCGCTCAATATGTTCAATTTTGACTTTCTTAAAAGCTGTCCCAAGCCAAAGTTCCTTATCTCAGGAAGCAGGGACAATTTCACACCCGCCGACCAGTTCCTTGAATTCTGCCAGAATCTAGCCGAACCAAAACAGTGTGAAATCATTGAAGGGGCAGACCATTTCTGGTGGGAATATGAATCCCGCCTGGCTACCAAAGCGACCGCCTTCTTCACCAGAGTGCTATAACCTGGGCCGGAGTTCATGCGACCTTCCCTGTCTCTCACCAAGCAGGTTTTACACCCCGCTCACATTAATGATAATATTGTAGGTCATTTCGGTGTATTTACTTTGAAGAGCTTTTCACCAGATAGCTTCTCTCCCCAACTGTTAGAGATAGAGACCTTTTTGCCATGCCCTGGAACTTAACCTGGAAGCCGCGTCGGATATTCTACGGCTGGTGGATCGTTGTCGCGTGTTTCTTTATCTCGTTATACACGGGTGGCGTTGTCTTCTACGGGTTCACCGCCTTCTTTGAACCACTGGCTGACAAATTTGATTGGAGCTATGCGCAAATTTCATTTGCCGCCTCCCTACGGGGGATGGAGGCGGGCCTGCTTGCTCCGTTAGTCGGGATACTGGTTGACCGCTGGGGCTCCAGACGGCTGCTGGTAGGCGGAACCATTATCTCCACTCTAGGTTTGATACTTCTGAGTCGCACTGCCTCCCTGGCCATGTTCTATGGAGCCTTCCTGTTATTGGCTGTGGGGATGAGTATTTGTAGCAGCACGGTGCTCATGACGGCGGTTGCCAACTGGTTCAGGAAGAAGGTCGGCATAGCCACCGGGATTATGGTCTCCGGCTATGGGTTTAGTGGCCTGTTGGTTCCAGTTATAGTCAGACTGATTGATACGTACGACTGGCAGAAAGCACTGACTATTCTTGCCATAGGCATGCTGGTCCTCTGTTTGCCGTTGTCTCTTGTAGTCCGGCACAAGCCTGAACAATATGGCTATCAGCCAGATGGCGAAGCAGAAGGCACCCTGACGCCGAGCAGCAACTCGACTCAGCCAAAACTTCCCGAGGTGAGCATCGCAACCAGGCAGGCTCTCAAGAGCCGCACCTTCTGGCACGTAGCCCTGTCACTACTGTGTCAGGCCATGATAGTAAGCGCCGTAGTCACACATATAATGCCCTACCTCACCAGCATTCACATGACCAGGACGAATTCCAGCTTAATAGCTAGTGCTCTCTCGTTGGTAAGCATCGGTGGCCGCCTCGGTTTCGGCTGGCTCGGAGACAGATTCGATAAGAGGCGAGTAATAGCCATCGCCTTTGCCATGATGTGTGCGGGCTTACTCTGCCTTGGCTTTGCTTCTTCAACAGCTATATTGTTGTTGACGTTCTTCCTCATCCTTCTCGGCATCGGTTATGGAGGCAACAATACATTGAGGGCCTCTGCGATAAGGGAATTCTTCGGTAGAGACAATTTCGGAGCCATCCACGGCTTTGTGTTAGGCATAATAGCGTTGGGGAGCATAGCCGGCCCTCCCTTGGCCGGATGGGTATTTGACAACTGGGGGAACTACCAGCCAATATGGCTTGCCTTCGCTGGCCTGGCTCTCGCGGCCATGCTAGTGGCCATCACCACTCCCCCGGTCAATGACACAGCTCAACCCCCTGATAAGAGGTGACCCATGGCTTCGCTGAGCATTTCAAACCCCAAGGGACAGATGCCGTTCCGCCCAGCCTTCTGCCCAGTGGAATCATTGAAAAGTCCCGGTGACATCTTTCCATCGCTGCAGCATGGGCGAACCCGTTTACGATTGTGGCCGGTTTGTCTGGGACGAAAATCAAAGCTGTGAGATTACGTTTGACGGCGTTCGCTATCGAAGCTGAAGGACATCCTCCAGGATGCGAGCGGCGTCATAGACGAAGCCATGGCACTTATCCTGAAAGACCCCGCTCTCTCTCGCTGCTTTGAGCCCAGCGGAATTACTCAAGTCATAACCAATCAGTTCTCTGCACTCGATAGAGCCATGAAGTGCCGTGAATTTATCAATGAACTTCTTTACTAATTTGTGGGTTTCTTGTCGAGATTCTTCATCGGCCGCATCCGACTGACCATGCTTGAGTCCAATCACCATTACCGCTCCCGTTACTGCTCCACAGGTTCTGCCCATACGCCCTATCCCACCACCAAAACCGCAGGCAATCCTTAAAGCCAATGTTTCTTCTAGACCAAGGCGTTCGGCATACGCTGATAGCACCGCGGGAGCACAGGAGAATCCTTTCTCAAATTGCTTTTTTGCTTTCTCTGCTCTGCTCATTTCCTTCTCCTCCAATCGCATAAAGGCAATAGACTTTTGTGTCCATCATATCTTTAAAGGCCTCACAGTGTAAAGACCATTCTGGAACCAGCTAAACAAAAGAAGGTCAGATACACACGTCCTGGCTTCTTGTTGCCACGTGGGTTGACAGTTCATTGACATCGTGGCACATTATTAGTCATTCCCGCTGAGGTCAGGAATTTCATATCTTGCCACGGTTGGAAGGGAGGTATGACATGAAGATAAGGGATCTGCTGAAAATAAAAGGCCGCCAGGTAATTACTATTAGGCCAAATGAAACCGTTGCCGCAGCTATTCAGAAATTAGCCGAATATGACCGGGGCTCAATCCCTGTTTGTAACGAGAAGGGCGAGCTGGTGGGGATTATTACGGAAAGAGACATAATAAGAAAGTGTTTTGTGCCTATGGACACGCTGGCCAGTGTCGAAATTGAAGACGTGATGACCAAGGGAGTAGCCATAGGCGCTCCTGAGGACGATTTGGACTATGCCATCAGTGTTATGAAGCAAAAGAGAATCAGGCACCTTCCTATCATAGACCAGCAGCAGGTAGTGGGCATGATTTCAATGCGCGATTTACTTGACGTGCAGCTGAGTGAGACCAAGGCAGAGATCCGTTATGCCGGGCTATTGCCCAGGCCACCCCGACGGCCTGTCATCTAGCACTATCTGTTTCAATCGACGCCATAGCTGGCGCCACAATTTGTCTGGACTATGTATTTGCACCAAACATCTGGGAGTCACAAAACCGCAGACCATCAGCGCATCCCTAACATACTGGCCGACCCAACCGACCTGGTGCGAATAGACTGGTCCCGTAGTATCTCCGCAGGCACATACGCCGTCAGATATACAAACATAGTCCCCGATGGTCCGGAGAACGGGGGCTATATAGACACCCGGTACACTAACGGCAGCCCCTACGACCACATCTGGGACCTGTACAATAAGGGCCAGGACAACCACACATATATTGAATGGAGCAGCACTACTGGAGAAGGGCGTGCCAAGGACTCCAATCAATTCGGCGATGAAGAATGGCACTGCTGGGACGGCGACCACACGAACGTTACCTGCCCCTGATAGCCTGCTGTATTCACGCTGAATAGAGCCCTGAGAGTCCGAGGGACGCCCTGCAAATCAGCTTCTCAATATTGCGTCCCACAGCTGGTGATTACCTTTTGCATACACCAGTGGTGCGCCGCATTTTTTCTTGGACAAGAGTATAATTTGAGGTCAAATTCATTCCTATCTAAGGTGAAAGGAGACTGCTATGCCTAACGTTTATGAGAGACTTCGCGAAAGACTGGATATGTTCCCCCAGGGGTTCCCCAAAACTGAAAGCGGCGTAGAGCTGGAGATACTGCAGCATCTCTTTGCTCCGAACGAGGCCGAGATAATGTTGCACTTGCGGCCCTTCCCCGAAAACGTAGCGGCCATAGCGGAGAGGACAGGGAAAGATAAAACCGAACTAGGAGAAACCCTGTACGGGATGTCGAGAAGGGGGTTAATACTGCGTTATAGAGCGCCTGACAACGAGCTTTACTACTTCCTGGCACCCTGGGTAGTGGGAATCTGGGAGTTCCAGTTAAATAACCTGACCCCGGAAAACATCAAGCTTTACGAGAAGTACTTCGAGGAGGGGATGGTACCTTTACAGCGAAATCGAAAAACAGGGGGACTTCGTGTTATCCCTGTCGAAACAGAGATAGAGGGAAGCACCGAGATTCAGCCCTACGAAAAGGTATCACAGATTATCGAATCGCATACCAGGTTTGCCGTTGCCGACTGCATTTGCCGGAAAGAAGCCAGAATGCTTGGAAAAGGGTGTGACAAGCTGCTGGAGGCGTGTATGAGCTTCGGAGCATCAGCCGACTTCTACATTGAAAATGGAATCGGTCGGGAAATCTCAAAAGAGGAGGCCAAGAAAATACTCGTGAAAGCCGAGGAGGATGGCCTGATTCATTGCTCCACAAACAGCACCGGCAACAAGGCATTCATATGCAATTGCTGTGGCTGCTGTTGCAAGTCCATGGCAAACGTCACGAAATACGGTAATCTGCAGGCCATAGTAAGATCAAACTACCATGCCATAAAAGACCAGGAGACCTGTACCGACTGCGGCACCTGCGTGGAGCGATGCCAGGTAAATGCCATCCGAGGTGACAATGATCACACCGTCATCGATGAGGAAAGGTGCATTGGCTGTGGGCTCTGTGCATCTACGTGTCCCACAGGGTCAATCAGCATGGTCCGCAAATCGCCTCAAGAAGCCTCTCCCATTTTCCCCGGTGGCAAAGCATTGCTGCAGGCAATGGGAAAGGAAACGGGCAAGGTATATCCCTTCGAATAGGATCAGAGACCTGCTTCAAACCAGTTATTACATCCCCAGAATACCGCGGCAAGGTCAACAATCCAGCGAAACGTGTTTGACAGCCAATTTGGCACTTCAGGAGTCCGTAACGTTATCGAGTGGTTTTTTGTTAGACTCTAACCATGCCCTTGTCTTCGCCCACTGGCTCAAGGCCAAGTTGGCCTTTTCCACGAATGATTCATCATCTGCGGGAGTGATCGCGATGCTCATTCCCTTCTTTATCACTATTTCTACATAACTCCTTGTTATCCTGGTGGCAAAATTGACAGTGAAAGCCAACCTGCTTGTGATTCTTATTGCCTCTATGTTCTGAAATGCGATTTTGACTGAGAATGGTCCGCCCAGGACTATGCGTAAATGATTTTCGTATACCTGATATTCGCGAGGTAATACAAACCAAAGTATCAGTCCAATCATGAAAGCCTCAACTCCTAAGGCTAGACCTCCGATAGCGTCACCCGCGAACCATAAATAAATGCCCGACGCCAGTAATCCCACGGGTATTATCAGAATAAGCTTCATAAGAAGCCCATACTTAGGCTTATCTTGATAGAGCAGAACGCTCTGCGAATAGTCCATACGAACGGATTGTAACACGACGACAGGTCCTCTCTCTATTCGGACGTATTGGACATCCTCAAACCCATCCTATTGCCCGACGGCGACTATATCACTATAATATTCAACTAAAACTGGACTATGTTGCACACAGTAACTGCGCGAGGTGCTGGCAATTAACATGAGAAAGCGTTTCCCATTTGTTGTCTATTTAGCTATTGCATTTGTGGCGCTTTCCGCAATTTTATATTTCGTTCATTACCTCATTTTTCGTGATATTCACCATATATTTATCTATATGCTCGGTGATCTTGCCTTTCTGCCCCTTGAGGTCCTCTTAGTAGTAGTTATCATCGAGCGTCTCCTGGCTCGCCGAGAGACGCAAGCTAAACTGGAGAAACTCAATATGGTGGTGGGAGCTTTTTTCAGCGAACTGGGCAACCACCTTCTTCAAGACCTTCTCCAACATTTCAATAACCGCCCGGAGATTTCCAGGCAACTGAACATTACAGAGGGTTGGACAAAGAAAGATTTCCAAAAAGCTGTCGCCTTTGCACAGCACCTCAAGGTTGAGGTTGACTGCCGGAATATAGACCTCGGCGGGCTGAAAGCCTTCCTGGCGCAGAAACGAGAGTTCTTACTGACGCTGCTTGAGAATCCGAACTTGCTTGAGCATGACCGTTTTACCGACCTGCTCTGGGCAGTTACTCACCTGGATGAAGAGCTTGAGGCCAGACCATCGCTTATTGCTCTTCCCGACAAGGACCTTGAGCACCTTGCTGGCGATATCCGAAGGATGTATGATCACCTGGCCAGTGAATGGCTGGACTACGTTCAGCACCTGAAATCGAAGTATCCCTTCCTCTTCTCGCTGGTCCTGAGGACGCATCCGTTCCAAGAACATCAGTCCCCCATCATAACCTGACAGAGCCACACTGTGCTATCTTCAAAGGGATAAATTCAATTTCGCCTTTGATAATCCGGCTCAGGAAACGCCGAATGCCAGGGACGACATACCAGTTAGGCCTGCTACAAATCACATATTATGTCCCCACAATACTTAGC
>Ga0316620_10001516_pt1 | contig 10093 bp, 11 predicted proteins | sample OWC_Aug_M1_C1_D5_FD_207651 | JGI IMG/M metagenome (GOLD analysis project Ga0316620, IMG submission 207651) | Wetland soil microbial communities from Old Woman Creek delta, Ohio, United States - OWC_Aug_M1_C1_D5_B | ecosystem: Environmental > Terrestrial > Soil > Wetlands | place: USA: Ohio...
CCCTCGGGCTCGGCGGCGGCGGCCGCCGCCGCGGGCTCGCCGCTCGAGACGACCTTCACGACCAGCGGCGTCTGGACCTCGCGGTGCAGGCGCACGGTGATCGGGTGCTCGCCGACGCTCTTGATCGCCTCGGCGAGCACGATCTTGCGCCGCTCGATCTCGACCCCGGCCGCCGCGAGGCGCGACGCCACGTCGGCATTGGTGACCGAGCCGAAGAGCTTGCCCTCGGGGCTCGCCTGCATCTCGAAGGTGAGGTCGATCGCCTTGATCCGGCGCTCGAGCTCGCGGAAGCCGGCGATCGCTCGCTTCTGGATCTCGTCGATCATGCGGCGCTTGTGCTCGATCTCCTTCACCCGCGACGCGGTCGCGAGCATCGCCTTGCCCTGCGGCAGGAGATAGTTGCGCCCGAAGCCCGCCTTCACGCGCACCACGTCGCCGGCGTTGCCGAGGCGGTGAATGTCTTCGGTGAGGATGACTTCCATCGTGGCCATTCGGGGTCTCCTACGCGTGAGCCGTGGTGTACGGCAGCAGCGCCAGGTGCCGCGAGCGCTTGATCTCGGTGGTGAGCTTGCGCTGGTGGCGCGCGCAGTTCCCGCTGATGCGCCGCGGGATGATCTTGCAGCGCTCCGTCAGGAAGATGCGCAGCGTCTTCGCGTCCTTGTAGTCGATCTCGAGCTCCTTGTCCGCGCAGAAGCGGCAGACCTTGTGGCGCGAGAACATCTTGCGGCCGGCACGGCGGCGCTTCTTCTGCGGGCGCTTCGCGATGACTTCGACCATGACTTACTCCTCGTCCTCGTCGTCGCGGCTGTAGCGCCGCTCGCCGTCGTCGCCGCCGAATCGCCGATCGACGTCGTCGTCGTCGTCGATGATCGGGCCGCGATCGCCGCGCTCGCGCTCCTTCTCGCGCTCCTCGCGCTCGGCGCGTTCCTTCTCGCGCTCGGCGCGGCGGCGCGCCTGCTCCTCGGCCTGCTTCGCGGCCTCGACGACGCGGGTCTCGATGTCCCGCACGTCGTCGTTCGCCTGGACCGACAGATAGCGGAGCACGTCGGCGTCGATCCGCATCAGCCGCTCGATCTCCGCGACCTCTTTGCCCTGGCCGAGGAAGTTCACCTGGAAGTAGTGACCCTTCTGGAACTTCTTGATCTCGTAGGCGAGCCGGCGCTTGCCCCAGTCGTCGCGCAGCAGCAGGCGCCCCTGGTGGTCGGCGACGACCTGATCGATGCGCTGGTGGATCTCGGCCTCGCGCTCGGCGGTCGCGTCGGGCTGGATCACGTAGACGAACTCGTACTCTCGCAACGTCCTCTCCTCTTGGGTTCTGGCCCCGAACGAAGTCGGGACCGAGGAATGGCAGGGGGCGCAGTCTACCTGGAGCCCCCACCCACTGCCAGCGGGCTTCTCGCTCGCGCGGCCCCGGCGTACGATGCGCTGAAGCTCGGACGAAGGAGGGCGACATGGCGAAGAAGAAACTCGCGAAGAAGAAGCCCGCGAAGCGCAAGCCGGCCAAGAAGACGACCGCGCGGCGAGCGGCGAAGCGCGCGCCGACGCCGAAGAAGCGCGCCGTCGCGGCAGCCGCGGCGGCTGCGGCCAGCGCGACGCCGTATCTCTGCTGCAAGGGCGCGTTGGCCGCGCTCGACTTCTACCGGGACGCGTTCGGCGCCGAGGAGCGCCTGCGCATCGCGGGGAAGGACGGCTCGATCGGCCACGCGGACATCGCGATCGAGGGCGCCGTGATCATGCTCTCCGACGAATGGCCGGAGGGCGGCGTGTTCAGCCCGCACACGCTCGGCGGCTCGCCGGTCACCGTTCACCTGTACGTGGGCGACGTCGACGAGTTCACGGCGCGCGCGGTCGAAGCCGGCGCGACGGTGCTCCGGCCGGTCGCGGATCAGCCGTACGGCGACCGCAGCGCATCGCTGCGCGATCCGTTCGGCCACCGCTGGATGGTCGCGACCCGGAAGGAAGAGGTCTCCAAGGAGGAGATGGAGCGCCGCTTCGGCGGGGCGTATCTCGTGACTTGACGTCGAGAGCGAGTCACGAAGGCGGGCCCGTGTGACATGGCCAAACGCGAGTTGACTCGCCTGCGGAAGCTCTGCCTGGCGCTGCCCGAGACGACGGAGAAGGTCGCGTGGGGCGAGCCGACCTGGCGCGTCGCGGGCAAGATGTTCGCGATGCTGGACGATCACCACCACGGCGCGCCCGACCTCTCCGTCTGGCTGAAGAGTGACTTCGAGACGCAGAGCGTCCTCGTCGAATCCGCCCCGAAGCGCTTCTTCGTGCCGCCCTATCAGGGCAAGGCGGGCTGGATCGCCGCGCGCCTCGACCGGAACACCGACTGGGAGGAGCTCGCGGAGCTCGTCGAAGAGGCGTGGCGCCGCGCGGCGCCGCCGCGACTCACTCGCTAGCCGCCGATCGCCGCCCGCTCCCGCGCCTCGCGCCGGTGCAGCTCGTCGACCGTCTCCGCCGCCGCGAAGGACGGCTTGAAGCGCGAGGTCATCGACGGAACCAGCAGCATGGCGCCCACCATGTTCGCGCCGAGCACGATCGACATCAGGAGGCTCATGTCCGCGGCGAAGCGCAGGCTCGAGATGAAGTACCAGAAGATGATGCCGCCGACCAAGGTCGAGCCGGTGAAGAACACGGCCATGCCGGTGGTGGTGATCGCGACCCGGATCGCCTCGTCGAGATCGTGTCCGCGCTTGCGCTCGTGCACGATGCGGTCCATGAGATACAAGCCGTAGTCGACGCCGACTCCGACGCCGAGCGCCTGCACGGGCAAGGTGTTCACGTCGAAGCCGATGTTCGCGAAGTACATGTAGGCGAGTGACACGAGCGTGGCCGTGCCGAGCGAGATGCAGAGCAGGCCTCCGATCGCGAACGAGCGGTACGTGATCACGATGACCAGGAAGATCGCGGTGAACGACGCGATCAGGGTCGCGTTGTTGCTGCCCTCGACCTCGTCGTTGCTCGCGCCGAGCACGCCCATCAGGCCCGAGGCGAGCGCGAAGCTCGCGCCCTCGGCCCACTGACCCGACTCGCGCCGCGCGAAGTCACCGTTGTGATACTGGACCCAGAGCTCGGGCAGCTCGTAGAGGCCGCGCCTGCGCACTTCCGCGTGGACTCCGAGCTCGTCGTTCTGCCACTCCGACTCCACCGTGTAGTAGCGGCGGTCGAGCTGCGCCGACGTCTTCAGCGCGTAGGCGGTGACGAGGTCGAAGCCCGGCACCGTCGCGAGCTTCTTCAGGTCGGCGTTCGCGATCTTCCCGACGTTGTCGTAGCCGTTCTCGACCAGGCTCTGCACCAGCTCCTTGCTCGTGCGCGGCAAGGTGAGAATACGCTGCGTCGAGTCCTCGGGAGGCGGCTCGGTGCGGTTCGGGTGAGTCACTCCCTGCTTCTGGTACTCGCCCTTCTCGTCGCGCGTGAGCACGACGAGCTCGGGGTCGCGCGGCGGAAGCAGCGGACCGAGCCACCAGCGGATGCGCGCCTGCAGATCGTGTCGCGGCGTGTCGAGCCGGATCGCGACCCGCCCCGTGGGGCGCGCGAAGATGTACTCCTGCGCGCGGTGCACGGCGTTGTGGATCGTCTCGGCCTGGTGATCCTTGTAGAAGAGCCGCACCGTCGCGTTTTGCGCCTCTTGGTCGCGGTACGGATTCAGCACGCGGGGGTCGGGCGAGCCGGCCTCGTACAGGTACAGGAGCCCGCCGATCTGCTCGGTCGAGTACGGAATCGAGGCCCAGCGCGGATCGCTGTTGTGATACGCGCGGTTGATCGACTTCAGATAGTCGACGACCGAGACGGACCCGCCCACTTTCGGGTCCTGCTCCATGTAGCGCTGGAACGCCTCGATCTCGTGCATCGCGTCCGGCTTGTGCACGGCGCCGGGCTCCTCGGTCTCGACCACGACGATGAGGTCGTCCGCGCCGTAGAACTTGCTCGCGACGACGGCCGCGGACTGATTGAACTCGCTGTCCGGCCACAGCACCGGCGTTCCGGGATGTGACTCGCCGATCTTCACCTTCAGCGCGACGCTCGCGCAGAGGACCACGATCACCACCCAGACGCCGATGATCGCGCGCGACCACGCCGGGTTCGTCGACACGTACGCGATGCGCTTCAGCACGCCCATGATCACGGGGGGCACGTAGTGACTCGTGTCCTTCGGCGCCGGTAGATACATGATCATGAGCCGGTTCAGCAGCATCTCGGTGAAGATGATCGAGATCGACCAGAACGCGCCGAAGATCGCCACCTTCTTCATCAGCGCGATCGACGAGACGCCGATCACGATGATGCCGATCGCGTCGGCCACGATGCCGAGGAAGCCGGGGATCAGGAGCTCGGCCATCGACAGCACGACGGCCTCTTCCTTGTCGCCGTTCAAGCGCTCGTATTCCTCGTAGAAGCGCTCGACGAACTGGACCGAGTGACTGATCGCGCGCGCCGTGATCACCATCGGGATCACGAGCACGAGCGGTTCGATCTGGTAGCCCATGAGCGAGGTGAAGCCGAGGCCCCAGATCGTGCACACGATCGCGCCCGAGAACGGCATCACGACGCCGTACCAGCGCCGGAAGTAGATGCCCAGCATCACGAGCAGGATGCCGAGTGACAGCGCGAGGATGAGCACGATCTCCCACTTGTAGTAGAAGGTCCAGCCGACGAGGATCGGCTGGCCGGTGAGGTGCACCGTGACCAGCCCGTCCTTCTCGAGCTCCTTCTTCAACGCGTGGATCTCGGTGAAGATCTTCTGGTAGTCGAGCCGGCTCTCGAGGAAGCCCGCGGTCACCATCGCCGCGCTGTCGTCGAGCGAGACGAAGCGCCCGTACACCTGCTTGTTCTGGTGGATGCGGTCGGGCAGCCCGGCGATCATCGCCTTCGGCAGGAGCGTGCCCTCGGGGCCGCGGAGATTCTCGCCGTCGAGCTTGTAGGTGTCGGGCAGCTCGCCGAGGCGGAGCTGCAGGAACTCGAGCTCGGCGTTCTCGCGGCGCACGTCGGCGAGCTCGCCCGCGGCCTTCTCGTCGCCCGAGGCGGCCTTCTTGGCGAGGTCCGAATCCGGCTTCAGCTGCGGCTGGAGTGAGTCCTTGCGCTTCTTGACGAACTCCGTGAAGGCCGCGAGATCTCCGGGCGGCGACTCACCGCGCTTCTCGGCGCGCTGAACGGCGCGGCGCGTGAAGAACTGCGCTTCGAGCAGCGCGATCGGCTCTTCCCCGACGACCTGGGTCGACCGGATGATTCCCGACTGATCGATGCCGGTGTCGCGCACCGTCACGGCGGTCATCGACACGACCTGGCCGTGGTCCACGCCCTCGACTTTGTCGATCTGGTCGGTGAACGCATACACTTTTTCGAGTACGCGCTCGTCGTAGATCGTGCCCTGCTTCGCGACGATCGCCGCGATCACCACGTTCGCGCTGCCGAACTGCCGGTTGTACTTCTCGTAGATCTGGATGAACGGGTGATTGCGCGGCAGGAGGTCGATGAACTGACTGAAGACCTGCAGCTGCAGCGCGTGATACGCGAAGAACACAGTCGCGCCGCCGATCAGCACCAGGTTCACGGCCCGGTGCCGAATGAAGAAGCGCGAGAACCGGAGCATCAGCGCGTCCATGGACTCCCATTCCCCCCCGAGAGGTTCGGCGCATTCTAAGCTCTAGAAGAAAATCGCGTGGGGTCTAGACGGACGGGTCGCCGCCGACCGGAGCGAGGCCGTTGAAGCGGTTCATCGCGGCTTCGAAGCCCTCCGCGATGATCACGTCGAGGGCGTCCACGGCCAGGTCGACCGTCGCCGAGAAACGCGCGCGCTCGCCGGCCCCGACCTTGCCGAGCAGGTGACCGGTCGGCTCGCGCCCCTCGGCGGGCCGGCCGATGCCGACGCGAATGCGCGGGAAGTCGGACGACCCGAGCGCCTCGATGATCGAGCGCAGCCCGTTGTGTCCGCCGTGTCCGCCGAACTTTCGCAGGCGGAGCTTGCCGCTCGGGATGTCCATCTCGTCGAAGACGACCACGACCTCGCGGGGCTCGATCGGGAGATAGCGGAGCGCCTCCGAGACGGAGTCACCCGACAGGTTCATGTAGGTGTGCGGCTTGAGCACCGCGACGTCGTGGCCCAGCGCCTTCCCGCGCGCGAACTCGCCTTGGAACTTCCGCGCGGTCGGGCCGATGCGGTGCCTCGCCATGAAGCGATCGCAGACCACGAAGCCGGCGTTGTGCGGCGTCTCGGCGTAGCGAGGGCCGGGATTTCCGAGCCCGACGAAGAGCAGCATGGCCCGCGGCCGCGCTACTCCTCGGCCTTGTCCGCATCGGCAGCCGGCGCGGCCGGGGCGGCGCCTTCGGCCGGCGCGGCCTCGCCCTCGGCGGGCGCGGCGGCGGCGGGTACGGCCTCTTCCTCGAGCCGAGGCGCGATCACGTGAACCACCGTGGTGTCCCCGTCGATCTTGGAGACGACGTCGAGCGGGAGCGCGATGTCGCGCACGTGGATCGCGTCGCCGATGCCGAGGTTCGAGACGTCCACGTTGATCACCTCGGGAATCGCGAGCGGCATGCACGAGACTTCGAGCGTTCGCAGCAGCGGCTCGAGCACGCCGGCGTCCAGCTGTACACCTCTCGGTGTACCCACGTAGTGCAGGGGAATCTCGACGTCGAGGCGCGCCTGCAGGTTCACCGCGTAGAGGTCGAAGTGAACGTGCTTGCGCGAGAGCGGGTCGCGCTGGACTTCCTTCAGCAGCACGGGCTTGCCCTCGAGCGCCTTCGCGCCCACGAGATCGACGAGCGCGTTCGCACCGCCGCGCACCACGCGCGCCAGCGCGACGCCGTCCGCCGTGACTGCGGTCGGCTCGATGCCGCTGCCGTACACGATTCCGGGCACGCGGCCCGCCGCGCGCAGCTTGCGCGTCGCGCTCTTGCCGCGGCCTTCGCGCGGGGCGATCTCGAGCTTCAGTCGTTCCATCGGGGGTGACTCCAATACTTCCGTTCGGACGCGCTCAGACGAAGAGCGAGCTGACGGATTCTTCGTTGTGGATGCGCCGGATCGCCTCGCCCAGGAGGTGCGCGACGCTGGTGACCACGAACTTCTCGCTGTGCTCGATCGAAGCCTGCAGCGGAATCGTGTCGGTCGTGATGAGCCGGTCGATGCACGACTCCTCGATGCGCTTCACCGCGGAGCCGGCGAGCACCGGGTGCGTGATCGCCGCGAGCACGCGCTGGGCGCCCGCGGCGCGCAGCGCCTCGGCGGTCTGCACGAGCGAGCCCGCGGTGCTCACGATGTCGTCGACGATCACGGCGGTCTGACCGTCGACGTCGCCGACGATGCGAGTCACTTCGGCGATGTCCTTCTTCTCGCGCCGCTTGTCGCCGATGGCGATGGTCGCGTCGAGGCGCTTCGCGAACGCGCGCGCGCGCTCGACGCCGCCGGCGTCCGGAGACACGACGACGATGCCGTCGCGCGGCGGAACCAGCGCGCGGATCTGCTGCAAGAGCACGGGCATCGCGTAGATGTTGTCGACCGGGATGTTGAAGAAGCCCTGGATCTGTCCGGCGTGCAGGTCGAGACACAGCACGCGCTCGGCGCCCGCGGTCGAGATGAGATCGGCGACGAGCTTCGCGGTGATCGGCGTGCGCGGCTTCACTTTGCGGTCCTGCCGGGCGTAGCCGTAGTACGGAATCACCGCGGTGATGCGGCGCGCCGACGAGCGGCGCAGCGCGTCCAGCAGGATGAGCAGCTCCATCAGGTGCGTGTTGGCGGGCGAGCACGTCGACTGAATCACGAACACGTCCATGCCGCGGACGTTCTCGCCGATGTCGACCGAGGTCTCGCCGTCGGCGAAGGTCCCGATCTCCGCGCGCCCGACCTCGATGTCGAGATGCTCGCAGATCGCCGACGACAGCTCCGGGCACGAGTTACCGGTGAAGATCTTCGTGATGTTGGTGGTCATCGCATCGTCTGCCGTCTCGCTCGTTCGTTTTGGTTGGGGCGGCAGGATTCGAACCTGCGGATGGCGGGTCCAAAGCCCGCTGCCTTACCACTTGGCGACGCCCCATCCCCAGTCACCGGAGGCGCTGCCGGGCGAACTCGTCGCGATCGTCCTCGCTCCCGCCGGTACCTCGACTCTCTCCGCGGCGCTGCGCGCCGCTCGCTCGTCCTCGAACCGCCCGAAGACCGTCGGTCCGCTCCCGCTCATCCCGGTCGCGAGCGCGCCCACTCTCTCGAGCGCTCGCCGCGCCTCCCGGATCTCGGGGTGCCGCCTGGTGCTCGCGGCCTCGAGATCGTTGCGGGGAGACGAGAGCAGGCCAAGGGGCCCCAGAAGCGCGGCAATGCTAGACGGGTCGCGCGGGAGCGTCAATTCGCGAGCCGCTTCCGCGTAGGCCCACGCGGTCGCGACCGGGAACGGGAACGCCACCAGCACCCAGTGCATCTCGGGGACGCCGTCGAGCGACTCGAGCTTCTCGCCGACTCCGCGACCCAGCGCGGGCCGCGGGTCCAGGAAGAACGGCACGTCCGCGCCGAGCTCGAGCGCGAGCTTCGCGCGCGCGTCGCGCGCGAGCGCGCGCTTGGCGAGCGCCTCGAGCCCGAGCAGGGTCGCCGCCGCGTCCGACGAGCCGCCGCCCAGACCGGCGGCGATCGGGATGCGCTTCTCGAGTCGCAGGGTGAGATCCGCCGGCAGGTCCAGCGCCGCGCAGGCGCGCTCGGCCGCGCGCACGACGAGATTCCCGCGATCGGTCGGCAAGTCCGCGACGTCGGTCTCGAGCGCGATGCCCCGGCCCGCGGGCGCGCGCTCGAGCGTGAGTCGGTCGAAGAGCCGCAGCGGGACGAAGCACGTCTCGATCTCGTGGTAGCCGTCCTCGCGGCGGCGCAGCACCTCGAGCCCGAGGTTCAGCTTCGCGGGCGCCCTGACTTCGATCACGTCGGCGCGTTCTTGCGCGCGGCGATGAAGCGCATGCGCAGATCGTGCAGCACCTGCTCGAGCAAGCGCGCTTCGCTCTCGTCGAGATTGCCGCGGGTCTTCGCGTGCAGGATCTCGAGTATGTCGATCGTCTGTCGCGCGAGCGGCAGGTTCGGCTCCGCCGGCGCGTCTTCGCCCGGCTCCGGGGGTACACCGAGATGGATCAGCGCCGACGTCGAGAGCGAGAGCACGAGCGTCGCGAAGCTCATCTCGGGCAGCCCGGTCTTGTCGTCGGGATCGCTCATTCGGAAGCCGCGCGGCCCGCCCTGTTCACCCGCCATTTGCAGACTCCGGTCGCGTCGGATCGACGCCGGTTTCTTCGAACGCGCGCAACAAGCGGCGTCCCTCGAGGATGCGCTGGATCGCGGTCCAGGTGGCGCCCGCCGCGATGATGACGACCGCGGTCGTCACGAAGCCGGTGAGCGCGCCGAGGATCAAGACGCCGAAGCGCTCGCCGCGCTCCATGAATCCGACGCGCAGCGAGTGGAGGCGCCGCTCCGCGGACGCGCGCGTGTAACTCGTCATCACCGACGCCGTGATCGCCCAGAGCACGAGCAGCGCGCCGAGCGGATCGGCGGCGCGCGCCTTGGCGACCGCGATCCCGCCGAAGATCAGGAGATCCGAGAGCCGATCGATCGACGAGTCGAAGAACGCGCCTGCCGACGACGACACGCCCTGCTGTCGCGCGACGACGCCGTCGATCAGATCGAAGAAGCCCGCGAGCATCAGCAGGAGCCCCGCCAGGAGCGAGCGCTCGCCGGAGAACGCCCACGCCGCGGCCAGCGACACGCCGGCGCCCGCGAGCGTGAGCGCGTCCGGTGAGACGTGGATCGCGCGCACGAACGGGAAGAGGCGGTGCACGACCGCGTCGAGGTCCTCACCGAGTCGCGCCTTGATCACGACGCGCGCCTCCGCGCTAGAGATCGTTCTCCGAAACCGGAACCACGGCGCGCGGCGGCGGGCGCAGCGGACCTTCCTTGATGAAGCGCTCGATGCGGCGCGTCCGAAGCTCGTGCTCGGTCACGAGGTCGGCGCGCAGCTTCTCGAGATCCTCCGCGCTCACCGGCGCGACGTTCGCCGCCAGATCGGGCAAGTCCTCGATCCCTGCCGCGCCCGCCGCGCTCTTGGACTTGCGCTGCGCGCGCTCCACCAGCCGG
>Ga0316620_10001517_pt1 | contig 10090 bp, 4 predicted proteins | sample OWC_Aug_M1_C1_D5_FD_207651 | JGI IMG/M metagenome (GOLD analysis project Ga0316620, IMG submission 207651) | Wetland soil microbial communities from Old Woman Creek delta, Ohio, United States - OWC_Aug_M1_C1_D5_B | ecosystem: Environmental > Terrestrial > Soil > Wetlands | place: USA: Ohio...
CGCTGGCCCTCGACTCCGGGGATCCCGCGGTGCACAACGGTCTCGGCCTGCTGGCCGTGGATCGCGCCGCGTTCCGCGACGCGGTCAGCGCCTTCGGGCGCGCCGTCGAACTGGATCCGACCAACGCGCAGTACTGGACGAACCTGGGCAACGCGCGCCGTGCGACAGGCGATCTCTCCGGGAGCGAGCAGGCGTATCGGCGCGCGCTCGAGATCGACGGGCGGGCGGCCGACGCGGCCAACGGCATCGGCGTGCTGCTCGTGCAGGCGGGCCGTGCGGCCGACGCGATCCCGTGGTTCGAGCGAGCGCTCGCGTCCTCGCCGGCGTTCTACGAAGCACGACTCAACCTCGGGATCGCCTGCGAGCAGGCAGGCGACCGCCGGCGGGCCGCGCAGGCGTATCGCGACGTGCTGCAGGCGCCGGCGCGGTTCGCGCGCGAGCGCGACGCGGCGCGAAAATTGCTGGCAGAATTGCAATGAAACGGGTTCGCGTTCACATCCCAACGGCGCTCCTGGTCCTCATTGCCGTCATCATCGGCGTCGTCGTCCTGCGCGAGCGGGCGATCGCGCCCTCGCCGGGCCACAACCAGGTGGCGTTTGGCAGCCCGCCGTCAGCAGGTGTCGCCCGCAACCTGGTCCTCGTCACGATCGACACCCTTCGCGCGGACCACGTCGGCGTCTACGGCTACGCGGGAACCACGACACCTGCTCTCGATCGCCTGGCGCACGCGGGCGTCCGATTCGATCACGCCTACGCGCCGGCGCCACTCACGTTGCCCTCGCACGCGAGCATGCTGACGGGACGCTATCCGCCCGGGCACGGCTCGCGCGACAACGGGATGCGCGTCACTCCGGGCGTCCCCACGCTCGCGACGATCCTGCACGGACAGGGTTTCCAGACAGCCGCGTTCATCGCAGCCTTCCCGCTCGATCGCCGCTTCGGCCTGTCGCCCGGCTTCGATGTCTACAGCGACCGCATGCCGCGCGGCCCGGATGGCAAGCTGCGCGACGAGCGGCCCGGGCGTGCGGTCGTGGACGAGGCGCTCGGCTGGCTCGCATCCCGCCGCGGCACGCCGTTCTTCCTGTGGGTTCACCTGTTCGAACCGCACGCACCCTACGGCGATCCGGCCCAGCCCGGCGGCCGCACTGCCATCGAACGCTACGACGAGGAGATTCGAACGACCGACGCCCAGGTTGGCCGACTGGTCGACGGCCTCGCCGCAGTGCGCGCCGAAACGCTCGTCATCGTCGTCGGCGATCACGGCGAGGCGTTCGGCGAGCACGGCGAGATCACACACAGCCTGTTCATCTACGACACGACGCTGCGCGTCCCGTGGCTGATGGCGGGGCCGGGCGTTGCATCGACGGGGACCGGCATTGCCGATCCTGTCTGCCTCATCGATGTCGCCCCGACCGCGTTGGCGCTCCTGGGCAAAGGGAAGATGGACGCCGACGGCGTCGACCTGCGGCCGCTGCTCGCCGGCCGTCAACTGCCCGCGCGCGAACTCTACGCGGAGTCATTCTCGCCGCTGTTCGACTTTGGCTGGAGCCCGCTGCGCAGCGTGCGGCGAGGGCAATGGAAAGCGATTGCCGCGCCCCGGCCGGAGCTGTACGACGTCGCACAGGATCCGGGCGAGGAGCACGACGTCGGGGGGCAGCAGGAAGACATACGCCGCGCGCTCGTCGAAGACGCGGACAGGTACTCACCCGTCGAGATCGGCAGTCAGGCCGCTGCGCTGGCTGCCGCGGATCCGGATACTGCCGCGCGGTTACGCGCTCTGGGATACCTGCAGGGAGGATCGGCCCGCCCAGGGTCGGGGTCGGGCGTCAGGGGCCAGGGGTCAAGGGGCAGGGCTCAGGGGGTGCGGGCCGATCCCAAGGATCGTCGAGATCTCGCCGCTCGCATGGGTCGCGTGGTATCCGGCGAGTTGCGCGGCGAGGAGCTGAAGGCGACGCTGCAATCGATCCTGCGTGACGACCCACGCAATCCACAGGCGCATCTGCGCCTCGGTGATGTCCTTGTCGCGGACGGTGCGTTTGCCGAAGCGTCCCGGCACTTTGCGGCGGCAATCGCGGCCGACCTCCCGTCGGTCGATGCCCACCTGGGACTCGCCACGTGCCAGGCGGCCATGCAAGATGCCCGGGCGGCGGAACGGACACTGATCCAGGCGTTCGAGCGCGAGCCGGGCAACCCCGTCGTGGCGGCGAACATCGGGATCATCCAGCTCAAAAATGGGCGCCTGGACGACGCGATCCGATCATTGGCACGGGCGCTCGAAACGGACCCTGACCTCCACGAGGCGCGCTTCAATCTTGCGGTCGCCTATGCCGATGCAGGCCGCCGCCAGGACGCCCAACGCGAGGCGCGCGAACTGCTGGCGCGGCTGCCTGCCAACGCCCCTCAACGTCCTGAGGTCGAGCGCCTGCTCACCGCTCTCCAGCGGTGATTCAGCGATCTGGATCCCGAAACCGGAATTTCGGAGAAAAGTGGGCGCGTCGCATTGCGGCGCGCGAAAACGGCCGAAATCCAAGCACATCAGTTGGCGCGCGGATTGCTCAGTCTTGTTTGCCCCGTTGGGTGCGCTGTCTGTTACCTTCGTTAGTGGTCCGGCTAACCTTCCTTAGCGCTTCCGTCCCCGACGGTCGGTGCGGTTGCCCCCATTGAAATAGTCGTCATCGACCGGGATCCCTAGCCCTGCCCCCATCTTGCGGCTGAAATCAAACGCTACCCACACAGGAGGGATGGCATGAAACGGAGCCACGTCCTCGGGGCCATCCTTGTCGTCCTGGCGCTGGTGGCCATCGCGCCAGCCTACGCGCAGCAGACGACAGGGAACATTGTCGGGCAGGTCATCGACGAGCAGAAGGCGGCAGTTCCTGGTGTGACGGTCACCATCACGAACCCAGCAACCGGCTTCAAACGCACAGCGGTGTCAGATTCCGAAGGCGTTTACCGGTTCACGGCCCTGCAGGTGGGCACCTACGACATGCTCCTGGAGCTCCAGGGCTTTGCCACCATCGACAGGAAGGGCCTGCAGATCACCGTCGGCCAGACCTTCACGCTCGACTTCGAGCTGAAGGTGGCCAAGGTGGCAGAGACGGTGACGGTGACCGGTGAAACGCCGCTGGTCGAAACCACGTCGTCATCGGTGGGCGGCGTCGTGGACGTCACTAAGATCGAGGCTCTGCCCCTGAACGGACGTCAGTTCGCCAACCTGGCGATGACGATCCCGGGCGTCGGGATGGGTTACCATTCCGACCCGACCAAGAGCTCGCAGTACTCGCCGCAGATCGCGGGCGGCAACGGCCGCAACGTCAACTACCAGATCGACGGCGGCGACAACAACGACGACACGGTCGGCGGGCTGCTGCAGCTGTTCCCGCTGGAGGCGATCCAGGAATTCAACATGGTCACCTCGCGCTACAAGGCGGAGTACGGCCGCAGCAACGGCGGCGTCATGAGCATCGTGACCAAGAGCGGAACGAACAACCTGCAGGGCTCCTGGTTCACGCTGGGTCGCGACAAGTCGTTGAATGCCCAGACCCAGACGGAGAAGATCAACGACGTCGAGAAGCAGTACTACCGCCGCTACCAGTTCGGCGGCTCCTTTGGCGGCCCGATCGTCATGAACAGGGCGCACTTCTTCGCGGCGGCCGAACGAACGTCACAGACCACGAAGCAGGCGGTGAACACGCTCGGCCTGTTCCCAAGCCGCGACGGCGTGTACGACACACCGATAACCGAGAACCTGTTCACGGCGAAGATGTCGGCCACGCTGCCGCACGACCAGTACCTGTCGGTGCGCTACGGCCGCAACACGAACTCACAGACCTACGGCGTCAGCGCACGGAGCACACCCGAGAACTGGGGAGACAGCTCGAATAAGTTCAACTCGATCAACGTGAACCACAACTGGGTTCTCGGCGGGTCGAAGCTGAACGAGTTCATCTTCCAGTACGCGGATTTCGCGAACCACATCGTCTCGCGGTCCAACGATCCACAGGAGACGTTCCCGAACGGCGTGACTATCGGGTACAACGCCAACACGCCGCAGACGACCCAGCAGCACAAGTGGCAGTTCCGCGACGACTTCTCATGGCACACATCGGGTGGCGGTGGTCTGGGCCACGATTTCAAGAGCGGGTTCAACCTCATTTACGAGCCGTGGCTGTACATCACGTTCAATTCGGGCAGCGGCGCGTATGCGTACACGCACCTCACCAACGATATCAACGGGTCGATCAGCGCGGTCAGCCTGGGATCGGCCGGGACGGGCGTGAACCTGCCGATGCACCAGTACGCCGCGTACTTCCAGGACGACTGGCGGGTCGCGCAGAATCTGACCTTGAACCTCGGCTTCCGCTACGACCTGATCACGGGGTTCGCGATCGACCAGACGATGGTGACCAACTTCAACATCCTGCAGAGGGCGGGCCAGGCGGGACGGTTCGCCGGTGTGCCGGCGTTCGAGGACTGGGGCCTGAGCGCGCGCGAGGACTACAACAACGTCCAGCCGCGTCTCGGCCTCGCCTGGGACGTGCATGGCGACGGCACGGATTTGGTCCGGGCGGGCTATGGCATCTACTATGACTTCGGCTACACGAACGCGAACATCCTGTTCGCCGGCCTGAACACGGTCGGTGGCCAGGGCAGCGTGTACTCGCTCGCGGGCTATTCATCGGGAATCAGGAACATCAACGGCAGCTTGTTCAAGGTCGGCGATCCGATCGGCAATATCGCGGCGCCCAACGAGGCAAGCCCGCCGCCCTACTTCAACAGCCATGTGGCAACGCCGCGCGTCAAACAGCCGTACACGAACCAGTGGTCGTTCGGGTGGTCGCACGAGCTGAACAAGACGACGGTCGTCGACATCGACTACGTCGGCACGCGCGGCCACGACCTGGGCGTGCGGTGGACGCTCAACACGCGGGTGAACGGAGGGCCGCGGCGCTTCGCGGATCTGAACCTGTCGCCCGCGAACCCGACGTTCGACCTCAGCGTCGGTGCCAGCAGGTTCGACGGAGTGAACTTCGGCATCCGGCGGCGGATGGACAGACACATCCAGCTGAACGCGTGGTACACCTTCTCGCGGGCGGACGGCCTGGGAGGACAGGCGATCGACGAGCTCACCTCCTACATGGTGCAGGACGCGAACAGGCCGTTCGACGCGGTGCAGTGGGGCCCCGCAGCGAGGGCGGATGCGCGGCACAAGATCACGGTCAGCGCGGTCATCGAGGCGCCCGGCGGAATCACCGTGTCGCCGATCTTCCGCTTCCGGTCGGCCCTGCCGCTGATGATGACGCAGGGGTATGACGTCAACAACGACGGCATCAACAACGACATCGCGACGACGGCCTTCAAGTTCGACGGCCTCGATGCGAACAACAACCCGACCTACCACAGTACCGGGCAGTGCCTGACGATCAACTGCGGCCGTGGCGCTCCGATGTCGCAGCTCAATCTTCGGGTCAGCAAGGTGTTCAGGGTTGGCCCGCGCGTGCACGTCGAGGCGATCGCGGAGATATTCAACCTGCTGAACGCGATGAATCCGGGATTCCCGACTGGCAACGCGCCGTCGGCCGGCAAGGTGTACGTCGGCAGTGTGTCCAACTACTCGCCGAACCCGGTGTTCATGCTCCCGACGGCCTACGCGGGCGACGCCGGTCAGCCCGAACAGCGGGTCGGCCAGATCGGGTTCCGGTTCACGTTCTAGACAGCACCGTAGGGCGGGGCTTTAGCCCCGCCCTACACCACATCCCCCAACCAATACATCACGTCATCCTCGTTCAGTGGTGGGGCGACCCTTGCGTCCGGTCGGAGTGGCCGCATCATCATCGTGACCGCCGGCGGGTCGATCTGCAGCAGATCCACCTGCGGCGGCCGGAAGCCGGGCGGCAGCCAGGCGCGAACCGGGTGAGGATGGTCGGCCGGTGCGCGGGCCGCCAGCGCCTGCAGGAGCGCGCCGACGCGGGCGCCGGCCGGATCGCGATCTCCGCATTCGCAGAGCATGTGCACGCCGGCCGACCGCAGCAACACCACGTAGGCGGCCGGACGCTCACCTTCGTCGACAACGAAGTAGTCGAGGTGGCGCAGGCCAGGCGGACCGAAGCCCGAGAGCAGGCGCTTGCGGGCAATCGAGTAGCGGACGAAATCCGCATCGCGGTCGAGCGCGAACCGCCAGCCAGCCGCAGCCGCTCGCGCCTCGTGCATCTCCACCAGGAACCGCACGTCGTCATCGTCGCCCGCACGCACCGGCACCGCTGGAGATCCGGCTTTGACGTGCACGTGGACCGACACCTGCTCGACGGGCACCGTCTCGAAGCCGAAACGCCGGTAGTAGTCGGGCCCGATCGCCGAGAAGAGGAGCGCGAAGTCGAATGCTTCCCCTGCGGCGGTCTCGAGGAGGCGTTCGATCAGATCGGCGGCGAAGCCGCACCGGCGACGAGCAGGCGGCGTGAAGACGGCGCCGATGCCGAATACGCGCACCGGGTGACCGTCGAGGCGCCCCCGCAGGTCGTAGCGTTTGGCTGTCGAAAGGAGCCGGCCGTCGGAGGAAACGAGGGCGACCCGTTCGAGGTGTGTCGCCGCCCACCGGGTCTTCAGCTGGGCGGCGTTGAACTGCGCGTAGTTCTCGCGGCTCAGGCCTTCGTTCCACAGCGGGTATGTTCCGTCGAGGATCTCCTCGAGGATAGTACCGGTCGCGGGAACGAGGCGCGTGTCCATGACACCATTGTAGGGCGGGGCTTCAGCCCCGCCGTAACGCCGGCACGGCCTGGTGATCCCTGATCCCCACGCGACGGAGTCGGCCTCGCCAAAGCGGCCGAGGTCGTAGGCGGCCGCAAGTCCCTGGCGCCCGGCGCCGAGAATTACGTAGCGGAAAGACATCGCACCTCCCAAGGAGACAGTAGCAAGGAGACAGTAGTCGGTACTCGGTAGCGGCGCCGGGCTGGCGGCATGGCCGTGAGTCAGACAGCTCCTGAGCCAGGAGCCCCGGGCCTTGAGCCGACTGCGAGGATGAAAGCTAGCCGAGAGAGATCACAGCCCCGCGCTGCGGGAGACGCAGCCGATCACGAGCGCGTGCAGGAGAAGATGAACGCGGCTCGACAGCATTCGACGTGCCCTGCTGTCACGATAACACGATCGGAAGTAACGAGTGGCGAGTGGCGAGAAGGCATTCGCAGTTGGCGGTCGACGGCACACTGCTGACCGCCGACTGCCAACCGTTGCCCTACCGCGGGCGCTCGAGCGCGCGCCCCGCGGCCACTTCCCGCGATGCCTCCTGCGCGCGGCCCAGCCGGTTGTACAGGTCGGCGAGCACGTAGTGCGCCAGCGGCGCCAGCTCCGAGCGCGGCGCGATCTCGAGCGCCTTTCGCGCGCATGCCACGGCCGCATCGAAGTTGACGCCCGCATCGAGGTATGCCTTCGCGAGGAACACGTTCGCCTCGGGGCCCTCCGGGTTCATGTCGACCGCCGCCTTCAGCGACGCGATCTGCGCGTTGCGGTTGCCCAACCGCTCGTACAGGCGACCGAGGTTGAACGCGGCCTTGTAGGCGTCCGGGTGGATCTCGATCTCGCGGCGGTACTCGGCTTCGGCCGTCTGCAGGTCGTTGCGCTCCTCGGCGATGAGCGCCAGATTGTAGTGGGCCAGCCGCACGTCGCTCTTGATCTCGAGTGCCGCGCGCACGTCGCGCTCGGCGGTGGCCAGATCGCCGCGCTTGAAGGCCAGCACGCCGATCGCATTCCGGGCGGCTGCCACCTTCGGATCGATCTCGAGCGCCTTCCTGAAGTTCTCATCCGCCCGCGCCAGGTCGCCCTGGTCCAGGTAGATCTGACCGATCTCGTAGCGCACGTGCGCGTTCTTCGGGTCGATCGTCAGGTAGTGCTCGTACCCCGCGAGCGCCGCTTCGTCTTTGCCGAGCGCACGGTAGGCGTTCGCCATGTTGATGACGGGCAAGTCGTAATCGGGCTTGAGTTCGAGCGCCTTCTTGAAGTACCCGATCGCCTCTTCATACCGGCCCGCCCGCTGGCAGGCGTTGCCCAGGCTGAACCAGGCGTCGATGACGTTCGGATCCTCGGCGACGACCTTCTTGTACATCGCAATGACGCGCCGGGTCGTTTCGTCGGTCGTTCCCTCCGACTTGCCCTCCCTGGCGATCTCCCGCGCATCCGTCATCAGGTTGAACAGCCCGATCTTGTCCTTCGGATCCGCGCGCTCGGTCCGCGGGCCGGACACCGTCGCGACGAAGGACCCGACGTAGCCGAGCGCCGCGAGCCGGGCGCGCGCTTCGGGATCCACGTCGAGCGTCGGCTTCGAAGCCCCCTCGTTGCCCGGCGTGTCCGTCTCGTGCTGCCGCAACCGCCTGATCATGCCGTCGGCCAGCGCGCGGCGCTCCGGGTAGATGTTGTGGTCCTCCTGCGGATCGCGCTCCAGGTCGTAGAGCTCCGGCCGTGGCGCGTCGATCACCTTGTAGCGTCCGGCCCGCCATGCGCGCAGATCGCTCCAGCCGAAGTGGTGCAACGGGTAGAGCGCCTCGGCGTAGCCCTCGAGATCGAGCGTCTGGCGATCGCCGGTCATCAGCGGCACCAGGCTGACACCGGCGATCGCCTTCGGCGATGGCAGCCCCAACAGGTCGAGCACGGTCGGTTCCAGATCGACCGACCGCACCGGGTCGGCCACTTGCCGCCCGCGCATCCGGTCGAACGGCGCCCGGATGATGAACGGTACCCGCGTGGTGGCCTCGTAGATGAAGAACCCGTGGCTGCCCTCGCCGTGTTGATTGAGCGACTCGCCGTGGTCGCCGATCACGGCGATGATCGTTCGCTCCAGCAATCCGTTACGCTCGAGGAAGTCGATGACGCGCGCGATCTGCGAGTCCACGAACGCGATTTCCGCGTTGTAGGGATGATTCGCGTAGCGCGACTTGAACGGCTCGGGCGCGTCGTAGGGCTGATGCGGATCGTAGAAGTGCAGCCAGGCGAAGAACCGCTGGTTCTTCACCTTCTCGAGCCACGGCAGCGCGCGGTCCACGACCTCGTTGCCCGGGCGCTGGATGTCGCCGATGCCGAAGCCGCCGGTGCCTCTCGAGACGTCGAAATCGTCCACGTAGGCCTCGAACCCCTGGTTCAGCCCCCACTTGCCATCCAGCACGTAGGCGGCGACGACGGCCCCGGTACGAAAGCCCTTCCCCTTGAGGTAGGTCGCAAGCGTCAGTTGCTGCGGCGACAGGAAGAAGCCGCCGTTGTCGCGCACGCCGTGTTCGGGAGGAAAGCGACCGGTGAAAATGCTGCAGTGCGCGGGCAGCGTGAGCGGCGCCGTCGCCATTGTCTGCTCGAACAGCACCCCCTCGCGGGCGAGCCGATCGATGGTCGGCGTCTCGATGTTCTGGTAGCCGTAGGCGCCGATGCGGTCGGCGCGCGTCGTGTCGAGCGTGATGACGAGCAGGTTGAGCCTGGTGCTCCCGGCGGCCGCGCGCCCGAGGTCCACTCCGCTTGCGCTGTGCGCCGGACGCCCGGCAAACCACCACCACGCCGCTCCCGTCAAGACGACTGATGCCAGGAGCCCGATCGCGATGAGCCGCGGCGACGGCCGCCGCGTGCTCGAACCGAGAGGCGGATGCGCCGCTGCGCTGCCGCGCACGCGGGGGGGCGCAGACGCAGACGGCGGCGCCGCCGGGCGAGCAGACGACAGGCGTGTCCGGTTCTTGCGCGACGCCATCGGCGGATCCTTGTCGGGATCGGGGGTCCGGGATCGGGGGCGGATCGGCGACCAGGAGGCGAAAGTCGATCGTGCCCCGGAGCGGAGGTTCCCGTCAACTTCAGCTGTGGTGCGGATGTTTGGACCGCTGGTTCACCGATTTGGATCCGGGCGCTGCGCGCAAGACCGTGCGTGAAGACGACGCCCAATTCGGTCAACCACTTACGCGAAGCGGGAGCGGCGGGATGGCGTTCCCACCGTTGGCAGGACGTTTGAACTATACTCTTTCTTTCACCGTCGGTTCCCGCGGCGCGTCGGTCGCGCGGCCCCCTTCGTACCCTGAATCCGCCCCCAGATGGAGGAACCGCATCGTGAACTTCAAGGTTCGCAGATGGC
>Ga0316620_10001518_pt1 | contig 10088 bp, 11 predicted proteins | sample OWC_Aug_M1_C1_D5_FD_207651 | JGI IMG/M metagenome (GOLD analysis project Ga0316620, IMG submission 207651) | Wetland soil microbial communities from Old Woman Creek delta, Ohio, United States - OWC_Aug_M1_C1_D5_B | ecosystem: Environmental > Terrestrial > Soil > Wetlands | place: USA: Ohio...
CCCAGGCATACCGTGAGCCGCAAGAAATACACCTCACCGCATTGACACTGCCGTGATATTCCAAGACCCTCTTACTCCCCGCCTTTTTGTGCAGGCCATCAATGTTCTGCGTGACTACGCACTTCAGTATCCCGAGAGCTTCGAGTTCAGCCAGAGCATAGTGACCCGAGTTTGGCTCAGCCCCTCTGGCTTGTCCGTGAAACTTCCCGTATGTCTCCCGCAACCCCACTATTTCCTCCCAATATGCCCTGGGGTTATTCAGGAAAAGTTCGTATCGTTCATAAGCCTTGGCCTCGGCCTCCTTATTCAGAGTCCAGATGCCCTTTGGTCCTCTGAAATCAGGTATACCCGATTCAGTTGATATGCCTGCCCCGGTTAAGGCAACAGCATGTTTGCTTTCCGCCAAATCCCTGGCCGCCCGCTTGATTAAGTCCTCCACCACTATTTACCTCAAAATCACCATTATTGCCGCAGAGTCCAACTTATCTGTCCGACTCATCCTGAACATTCTTCACAGGCAAGTTGTTGTGGGGCTGGCGATTATCTATTACCGCCGGAATCCCCGCCCCAATCTTCCCAGACCTGCCCTTTTTCGAACGCTTCCGGTCAACAATCTATCCGAATTGAAAATGCGGACCGCTACCGCAACCATCACCACCATGAAAACTGCCGTGTACGCAATACCGCCGATTACCAGCCAATAATTATCCAGCATAAGAGCCCGCATAGCCATCATAGGGTGGGAAAAGGGTATGGCAAACACCAAGACTCTTAGGACGGCGGGAATGGTGTCGAAATCTTTGAGCATGATTATGAATGTGGGAATCAGAGCCAGGGCGGTTATCGGGAAGACCAGTGCCTGGGCACTTCTATAATTCTTGGCGAATGTTCCCAGAACTATACATAGTGCAAGGCCGGCTAGAAGAGCTGTGAACAATGAAATTCCTACCAGTAAATAATCTGGCATGCCCAGGGCCAACCCAAAATCCGCCAGATTTATATTGGAACTCTGGAACGAAGTCATGTAGCGTGAAAACCCAAGCATGTAGATAGCTGCCATTATCAGCCCTACCAGAGCGCTACCCACCATTTTGCCAATTACTATGTGACTTCTTCTTACTGGCAGGGTCAGCAATGTCTCCAGGGTTTTGTTTTCCTTTTCCAGTCCCATCGAAGATATTACGGAAGCCCCGGCCATGATTATGAGCATCATCACGATAATTGGAATAACTATCGATTGCGACATGAGCATATTACTCAGCGTACTTGGCGATAGTCCCTCGATCTCCTTGCCTTTGAAAAATGTGGTCTCAACTCTCTTCGTCGGGGCCAAGACCAGGGCCGGGTCCGATGAGCTACCTTGCTGTATCAGTGTCTTCGATATCTCCTGGTTCACCGCCTGGATAAGTCCTTCCACCGCGCCTGACGAGATGGAATCCATCATCCCCGCCCCTTTCATTATCCAGTAAATCTCTATTTCCCCGGGATTATTGGCATAAATACTGCGGCTGAAGTTTTCCGGTATTGCCAGAAGCGCGACTCCATTTTCCTCCCTTACTTCTTGCAAGCCTTCTTCAACACCACTGCCATTATAGACAACCTTTGCATTCCCAGTAAGAACGGACATAGCTATACCAGAAAAATTGCCATCGTCCATATCCACAATTCCTATGACTGGCTTCTCCTTTATGCTTTCTTGGACGTTGCCAATCATATTCCCCGCAGACCCATACACTATAGCAATAACCACTATTGGGATCAGGGTTGAGAGGACAAACAATTCCTTGAATTCTTTCTTTATTATGTTGCCAATCATTTTATTGCCTTAACAAAAACCTCTTCTATATTTCTAGCGTCATATTCCTTTTTGAGTTCCTCAGCAGTCCCGCTGGCGACTATCTTCCCATCGTTTATCAAAGCGATGCGGTGACACAAGAGCTCTACTTCAAGCATATTATGCGAAGACAATAAGACCGCCACTCCTGCCTCAACTGCGCCATTTATTATCCTCCTTACCTCTCGGGCATTTACCACGTCCAAGCCAGTGGTAGGCTCATCTAATATTGCCAATTTCGGGTTTACCATTAAAGCTCGGCCCACGAGCAAACGCCGCGCCATCCCCTTGCTGTATGTGTCAACTTTGTCGTTTATTCTCTCTCCCAGATTGGCTATTTCCAGTCCTCTCTGGACCATATTCTGGAATTTCTCTCCCTCCCCAAAGAATTTGGCGATAAAATTCAGGTATTCTTTGCCCGTGAGGTTTTTATAGGCGCCAGCCTCCTCCGGCAAATAGCTTATTATCTTCCTCACCTCTCCTGCCGCTTTAGGAAGCTCATAGCCAAAGACTGTTATCGAGCCAGAGGTTATTTGAAGCAGCGTGGCAATAGTTCTCAATGCGGTTGTCTTCCCCGCACCATTAGGACCTATCAGGCCAAATATCTCCCCTTCGTTTACTTCAAAGGAGATTCCCTTTATCGCACGGAAGTTCCCGTAGTCCTTGACCAGTTCTCTAACTTCTACTGCTTTCATTAGCAACCTTCAGTATATACGAAATTTGGGTTCAATTCCTAGTGCTGACGCCGTACTGTGTCAACCGACCAGTGAGGCAGCATGTGCTGTTGTATAATATACTTGGAGCGGTAGATGGCTAGCTCGGGACAGAGGACGGGGATTGCCAATTTGCCTTTGCATTATGGCAAGGTGCCGCCGTGGTTATTCAGCCGGATGTGCCAGCTTGCCCGGGAGATCACCATCGTTACGGTGACTGAGTTTGGCACCGGGGAGATGCTGCGGCACCTTTCCGACCCCTACTGGTTCCAGGCTCTCGGCTGTGTCCTGGGGTATGACTGGCATTCCAGCGGCGTTACCACCACTGTCTGCGGCGCATTAAAAGAAGGAATGCGGGGGCTGGAAAAAGAACTTGGCTTGTTTGTGGCCGGAGGCAAGGGCCGGACTTCGCGGAAAACCCCTGCCGAGATAGAAAACACCGGGCATCTGCTGAAGGTCAATCCCTCGTTTCTGGTCTACGCCAGCCGGATGTCAGCTAAGGTGGATAATTCCGCCCTCCAGGACGGCTATCAGCTTTATCACCACAGCTTCTTCTTTACCAAAGACGGCTCCTGGGCAGTGGTTCAACAAGGCATGAATGAAGCCAACCGCTATGCGCGGCGCTACCACTGGCTGGGGGAGAAAGTCAGCGATTTTGTCTGCGAGCCCGAGGCGGCTATCTGTTCCCACGCCAAGGGCGAGGTACTGAATCTGGTGGCTCTGGAGAGCGACAGGGCAAGGGAGGTCATTACCCAGGTCGTTACCGAAGAGAAGCCAGACAGAATTGTCGGCCAGCTAAATAAGCTAAAGACCTTGGACCTGCCCCAGCGGCCTTACATCAGCCTGGAAGATATTCATCCCGACAGGCTGGGCAAGATTTTCCTCACTGCCTATGAACATAAGCCCGAAAACTTTGAATCACTGCTCACCCTGGAGGGCATAGGACCCAAAACCCTCCGTGCCCTGAGCCTTATTTCCGAGCTGGTCTATGACACACCCGTCAGCCTGCGTGACCCGGCGATCTACAGTTTTGCCCATGGCGGCAAAGATGGCTATCCCTATCCTGTGGACAGGAAGACCTACGATAGCAGCATCCAGTTTCTGGCTCAGGCACTGGAAAAGGCCAGAATTGGGGATAGGGACAAGCTTGAAGCTTTCAGGCGTCTGAAGGCGTGGACGTGAAGTGAGATTGTCTCGCCTGTCACCCTCACCTTAATCCTCTCCCTTCAAGGGAGAGGAGATTGCTTCGGCCGGATGAATCGGGCCTCACAATGACATGGGGTCAAGAGAGAGTAAATTGGGTTCGTAATGACAAGGTGTTCAAGGGAGAGGAGATTTGGGTCGAAGCGACATAATGATGATGAAGATATTCCCCCGACAAGATACAATGATAAGGTATAGCAATGGCTGATTTTGACATCGCATCCTACGTTTCCCGCATTGAGGCGAACCGCTCGGTGAAGGATGCCTTGATGCAAAGCTTAAAAACACGCCGACCTCCCTATCGCATCTCCGTGACCGACCTGCTAAACCTTAAACAGGCTTACTTCAAGAGAAAGTATCCTGAAATAACTCCGCCTCTGGAGAAGCAGCAGCTTATGTGGGCCGGCACCGGCTTTCACAAGACTTTCGGCTCAGCCGTATCCAGCGAAGAATACCTGGAACAGTTCGTAGAAGCCGAGGGCATAGTGGGCAAGATTGATATCTACGAAAAGATTCCCGTGGAGGTCAAGACAACCTCTACACCTCTGGACACGAAGGACTTATTGCAGTACAGGCCGACTTATATCGAGCAATTGGGCATGTACTGTGCTATGGTCAATGCCCACGAGGGAGAAATCATCATTTATCAGCGCCCCGCGGAGGAATCGCCCTCGACTTCTCCTCTGGTTGTCTATCATGTTACTTTCCCCAACCTGGAGGCAATTCGAGAGGAAATGCGGCGGAGACGAGACCTCCTGGTGCAAGCGCTCATTGCCAACGACCCCAGCAATCTCCCCGTTTGCCCCTGGCTCAACAGGCAGTGTGATTATTCCCAAGTATGCGACTGCGCAACCACATCGGTGCCAGCATCGCATGAGCTAGCTGATTTAGCCGGGGTAGTTTACGTCGACAGCAGAACTTGCCAGCAACTCCTCAGCAAGATGGCCGGGGCTCAACCATCTCAACTGTTTGGCATCAACGATATTGTCTTCCCCCGCAAAGCATATTTCGAGCGCCTCAAGTTGCAGGAGACCGCTCCCATTGAAGAACTTCGTGAAGATAAGAAAGAGTATCTGCGCTCCATGGATGAGCGTGGTTTTCTCGATGCCCTCCGCGATTCGCTGCGCTATGGTGCGCCAGGCGAAGCCCAAAGGATTCCCGTGAAGCATACGCCACTGGCCGACCTGGTCCAAACCTGGCAGAACTTGCCCACCATCCTCCGCGACCCGAAATTTTCCTCCCTGGTGGAAAGGGAGCGCCTGCCCCGAGCATTCCCTCATTACTTCCTCCGCCTGGGATTTGATTGCGCCTTAACGGGTAACACTAGGGGCAGGCTACTCCTCTACTATGTTAGAGTCCCCAGAGAAGACGCCAAGCTTATGGTCTATGATGTGAACTTCAGGAATCTGAACGCTGTCAAAGCTGAAGCGTTACGTCGACTTGAGCTTCTGGAAAAGGCGACATCCCCCATCCAGCTCCCCAAATGCCCTTCCTGGATGTGCCCTTACTGCGACTACAGACTGGAATGTGGGGAGGCATAACATTGGCGGCAGTCTGACATGAATCTGGTCTATCAAGTGCAGTCGGGTGCGTCGGAGTAGTTGGAATGCTGACGGGAATACATTTTCTCTTGAGCTACAAGTGCGATTCAGCATGCGACCATTGTTTTGTCTATAGTAGCCCAAACGCAAAGGGAACGTTCACTCTGAACCAGATGAAGAAGGTCTTCGGCGAGTTGTCCAAGATTGAGACAATAGAATGGATTGTTTTTGAAGGCGGTGAACCGTTTTTGTTCTACCCTCTAATGTATGAGGGCATCAAGATGGCCCAGAGTATGGGATTCAAGACTGGACTGGTAACTAACGCATATTGGGCGACAGCAGAGGAGGACGCAGAACTCTGGCTAAAGCCACTTCGGGATTCGGGAGTATCTGACATAAGTGTAAGCGATGATGAATTTCACTATGAGGACAAGGAGGCAAGTCCTAGCAAACATGCCTTGGACGCGGCCGGAGGGCTAGGCATGTCCTCCGGATCGATTCGTATTGATAAGCCCACGATTGAAGAGGATACGGGAAGAAAACAAGAGAAGGGGAAACCGGTTATTGGCGGTGGCGTCATGTTCAGAGGGAGAGCCGTTGAGAAGCTAATAGAGGGCCTTCCCCGCAGACCGTGGGAAGAATTCACAGAATGTCCTTACGAGGATCTTAGAGATCCCAGGAGGGTGCACCTCGACGCATATGGCAACATTCATCTCTGTCAGGGGTTGAGTATGGGTAATATGTGGGATGTCCCGCTGTCAAAGATAGTCAAGCAATATGATGCTGATTCGCACCCAATCTGCAAGCCTCTGGTCAATGGAGGGCCTGCTCGCTTGGCTAAAGAATACGATATCCCGCATGAGGCTGGATATGTCGATGCTTGCCACATATGCTATCTTGTTCGCCGGGCGTTGATAGATAGGTTCCCGCAATACCTGGCGCCAAGGCTAGTCTATGGATTGCAGTAAGAACCGGCAGTTTCATAGGACATCTTGTGACGAACTCGCGCCTTGTTATGCCCACCCAAACCGTTCAGTAACGTTCGGGACTTCTTGTAACCTGGAAAGGCTAGGCAGAGTCCCGAACGAAAGGAGGCAATAATATGAGTGTATCTGACGAACAGAAAATTATGTCCATAATGAGGGACAATTTTCTCCACGCGTATCTCTCCACCTGTGATGGTGACCAGGCAAGAGGCCGTATAGTGTCACCGATAGTCGAAGACGATATGTCTATCTGGGTGACAACCCGCAGTACTTCCAGAAAGGTAAAACAACTGCGAGAGAATCCCAAGATTTGTCTTGCTTTTGTGGAACTGCCTGATGGGGATAAGGCCGCCACCATCATCGGTGAAGCCCGGATAATCCCGGATATACGAAAGAAAAGGAGAGTGTGGAAGTTGGCGCCATTCGATTTATACGAACATTTCCCCGATGGTCCAGACTCCGATGACTTTTGCCTGCTGAAAATCATCGTTAAGAGGATCGAATGGAGGGAAATCGGGACAGGTGCAGCGAAAATCTATGAGCCAGCGCACCAATAAACAACCAAGCCAGATATCAAACGGGATTACCCCCCTTCCTCTAACAGAGCGTACCCCGCTTGGTGCCTTCGGACTATAGTCAATTCTTAATCCCGGGTGCACTGATTATTTCACAGAAGCGAATTGATGAAATAAAGAGTAAAATTATTCCTAATACTTAATACTTAGGCATTATGAGGTCGAAAAGAGCATTGAGCCAACGTGTAGTTATCTTATGAAAATCAAAGAATTGGAGAGGTGAGCAATGAACTGGTTAGACATAGTCATAATAGTGGTGGCAGTCTTATTGGGTCTTGCGGGCTTGCGGCAAGGAATTATCCGGACAGTATTTGGCATTGCCGGGTTAATAGGTGGCATAGTTCTAGCTGGGCGTTATTACGGCGGACTTGCGGCATTGCTTTCTCCGGCCGGTGCTACCTGGGCCAACATAGCTGCTTATGCCATCATCCTATTAGCTACCTTGATTGTAGCTGGTGTAGTTGGCTCGCTCGTAGCCAAGGTGGTTCACTTCGCCGCGCTTGGTTGGCTGGATAGGCTTGTGGGCTTCATCCTTGGCATCGTCATAGGAGGTCTATTATGTGCTGCCGCTCTCGCTATTGTAGGTAAGTATTACCCCGGCGCGGAGGCAGTTATCAGTCAATCAGGGACAGCCAGATTCCTGATGGAGCAATTTCCCTTGTTATTAGCACTTCTGCCTGAGGAATTTGATTTCATCCGCGACTTCTTTGTTACGAGCTAACGTGCAGTTATCTTATGATAGAATAGAGGACTGGAGAGGTGAGCAATGAATTGGCTAGACATAGTTATAATAGTTGTGCTAGTGGGGTTGGGTATTGCAGGCTTACGGCAAGGAATGATACGGACAGTATTTGGCATTGCCGGATTAATAGGTGGCATATTTCTAGCCGGGCGTTATTACGACGAGCTTGCGGCACGGCTTTTTCCCTCCGCTGCCATCTGGGGCAACATAGCTGCCTACGCCATCATTGCAATAGCTACTCTGGTTGTGGCTGGTGTGATTGGCTGGCTCTTAGCCAAGCTGATTAACTTCGCCGCACTTGGTTGGCTGGATAAGTTTATGGGCTTCATCCTTGGCGTCGTTATAGCGGGCCTGCTATTTGCTGCCATCCTCGCTATCGTCGTTAAGTTTTACCCGGACATGGAGGCCACTATCAACGAATCGGTGATAGCTAGATTCCTGGTTGGGGGATTCCCCTTGTTATATTAGCACTTGTGATTGAGGAGCTTTGCTTCATCCGCGACTTCTTCGCTCCGCCCGCGCAGTTCTACTAACAACTGAACTAACTACAGAAGCCCGGAGACGTGTTCCGGCCTAGCTATATTCTAATGTCCAAGTTGACTTGATTTCAGGAGTATCGCGTTCCCACGAAAGCCGCAAGATTTTCATGGGTGGACTTAGCGAATGATCTATCCTTCAAGAACTCCATCCAATACCTTTTTGAGTTCCTTCTTGGGCTTGTACCCGATAACCTGCTGAACAGGCTGCCCACTTTTGAATACAATCATAGTAGGAATAGAAGCTATTCCGTACTTGGCAGCCAAAGGACCATTCGCATCCACGTCCACCTTGGCAAAGTCTATCTTACCGGCGTATTCCTTGGCCAACTCCTCCAAAACAGGGGCGGTAGCCAAGCAAGGACCACACCATTGCGCCCAGAAATCTACCATGACCGGCGACTTCGCCTGCAAAACGGTTTTCTGGAAATTGTCCTCACCTGCAATTGGCTGTATCATGGGTTTGCCCTCCTCAATCAAAATACTATGTCAAGAGAAAAGAATTCAATGGCATTCCTCGTTGTTTGTTCAGCAATTGTGGCTTCGTCAACACTCTTAAGCTGGGACACGGCCTTCAACCCTCTTAGGACATCAGTAGGCCGGGACTCATACCGTGCTTCTCTTCCGTAAGCCACCGGACAATCTGTTTCCAATAGTAGTCTCTGCAAAGGCGCTTCTTTCACTGCCCTCCTATGCTCTTCGTGATACTCAACAGCGGGCGTGGCCGAAACAAAATAGCCAGCGTCAATTATATCCTTAAGAACGCTGGAAAAGCCAGTAAACCAGTGAAAAACGGCTTTGTCTATGCCGACATCCTGAACCAGGCTTAGTGCATCCTTCCATGCATACCTGCTGTGAATTATCGCCGGCTTAGCGTATTTCCCGGCGATGTTCAGAAGCCGACTAAGAACTTCTTGCTGCAATTCTTTGGACGCCACCCTCAACACCCTCTTGTCATAGTCCAGACCTATTTCACCAACAGCGACCGCTGAAGCAATTTTTTGCTCAACAAATCGCAAATTATCATCTATTTCAGAAGGCCCAAGATTAGCTAGCTCCCAGGGATGCAAGCCCAGAGCAGGATAGACGAAATGACCATGCTCTTGCGATATTTCCAACGTTTTTATGTTCGACTGGTGGTTTGACCCCACAGCTACTATGGCAATAATACCGGCTTTTTTAGCTGCCTCGAGTATGGAATCGAGATTTTGCAGTTCGTCAAGATGGGCATGAGTATCGATGAGCCTATACAACACTAGATCTTCTTTTCGTCAAGCATGGCCCTGTAGTATCTAAGCCCCGCCTCCGTCGGCTTGTAGCCGTAAAGAGCAAACCTGTCTTCTCGTTCCCGGGTGATTAGATTTGCTGATACCAATGCACGTAAAATTGCCTCACCAAAGTACCCACTCAGATTAAGGTGATGATCAGGCACTGCTTTGTTAGTCGTCTCATACTCCCGGCAAATAACAGCCAGGAGCTTGGCCGGCTCTCTCTCCAGGCCCTGGAAGAGAGCTTGCATGGTGTCTGTCCGCTTTACTACTTCAACAAAATCCTCAAAAGCACCCATGTTCCCTGACCTCTAATTCTAATCCGGATGTCCCAGAAGGTCTCATTATATACAAAATGGAGTTTCTGTGTTTATTGGCAAAACCCTACCCCGACAAGCTTATTGTACCAAAACACCCGTTTCCTAGCGAGACTAATTGCTCATCCAGGGAAATATTTTTGACTTAAGAAGTAAACGACTGGTATTTACGATAAGCTGACATTATGTGCATAGTTTCGTTATATAAAGTAGACAAAATAACTAATTCGTGTCACGGTCGCCGGCACGCCTGATAGAATATAATGGACCGGGACAAGTGCATGAATATAGGTAATCGAAAAGATATACCTACGATAAATGAATATGAAAGCCGTCTTGCCGATTTGTACGAGGAGTACTACGACAAGGTTGC
>Ga0316620_10001519_pt1 | contig 10085 bp, 10 predicted proteins | sample OWC_Aug_M1_C1_D5_FD_207651 | JGI IMG/M metagenome (GOLD analysis project Ga0316620, IMG submission 207651) | Wetland soil microbial communities from Old Woman Creek delta, Ohio, United States - OWC_Aug_M1_C1_D5_B | ecosystem: Environmental > Terrestrial > Soil > Wetlands | place: USA: Ohio...
ATATCTCAATATATGGAACGATATTCCATATATTAGCACGAGAGGCCCCCTTTGTCAATCGCGAATGGGATTGTTTTATGATTTGGACTTAAAAAAGATGCGTCTATCCCCTCGTAAATAATGGGTTAATGCGTATAGGAATCCCAATTGCCCTCTTTTTGGGATATTTGAGCGCCTTTAACTATGATAATATTAGCCACTATCTTTATCAAATTCTACAGACAAGAAGGAGCTTAAAATGAAAACTAGGAAAATCATCAGCCTTCTGCTCATATCCATGTTATTGGTAAGCTGCGGCCTCTTGAAAGACGCTGGGGTCAAGGTGATTACACCATCCGACACGATCATCAGCGAGAATCGGCCTGTCAGCGGTTACAATGCCATCGATTTCAGCACCTTGGGGAAGGTGAACATTATCCAGGGCGACCAGGAATCACTGAACATCTCAGGCCCCGATAACCTGGTGGCTGAGATCAGTACAACGGTTAATAATGGCACCCTCAACATAAAGAACAAGGAGAATATCACCGTTACCACGCTGAGCAGCGATAAAATGCTGACCTTCACCATCGTGGTCAAAGACCTCAGCTCTCTTGCGGTCAGTGGACTGGGAGACGTCCAAATAGAAACCCTCTCAACTCCTAAGCTGGATATTCACATGAGTGGAGCCGGGAGAGTCCACCAAAACCAGCTCACCACGGATGATCTTAATATCGACATAAGTGGAGCGGGTGGGATTGATATCTCGGGTCAGGCCACTAAGGCTACAATTGAGCTATCCGGTGCCGGCGGGGTAAATGCCCCCGACTTAAAAATCCAGGATGCCACTGTTACCCTCTCCGGGTTGGGTAGTGCGACGGTATGGGTGACTGATCAGCTGACAACCGAAATAAGTGGGGTTGGAAGTGTGTCTTATTATGGTAATCCCCAGACCACAACCAATAATTCCGGGTTGGGTAGTGTAAAAAGCCTGGGGAATAAATAATAAAGTATCCTATCAACCATTCTAAAAGGTTGTAAAAGGCTTCCCGCTGGTTGGGAAGTCTTTTGCTTTATGGGGGGAAAATGCTCAGGCTAAAATGCTTGCAATAGTTTATTTACGAAATCATTGATCTCACGGTCCTGCGACTTCGCTTGTTTAACCCTGCGCTTTATCAGGGCTTTCATAGGTGCGCCCTCATCCAGGAAAACCCGCATATACCCTTCAGGGTAAGCGGAATTGATGCAAGCATCAAGTAAATCGAGGGCCTCATCGGAACGGCCCAATCCATCCAGGGTCAGAGCACGCAGGATATCGAACTTTAATAACCGGCCGAATCGTCCTCCTGCCTGTGCTTCAGAGGAGAGATGCTGGAGCATGTCTAGAGCCTCTTCCCAGCGGTGGCTGGCAACTAATACTCTGGCAAGACAAAGATGATTAAGTTCGCGAATAAAGGGGAATTCGGTGGGAATATTCGGAAAAGTCGATTGGGCCCACTTCTGTGCTTCTTGCAAACTACCCTCTGCCAGCCAGAGATTCACCTGGCATGCCAGCACTGCGCTATTGTTTCTCAGATACATACTTTGAGATGTAACCCATTGAGTGGCTTTTTTAACAGCATCCCACGCCTTCTGAAATTCTCCAAGGCTGGTATATAGATAGCCCAACACCGTATATCCAAAATAAACTGAAGTGGTGCTCCAAACACTCAACATGTTCTCAATGTCTTCTTGCACGAGCAAGCGGGCAGTTTCCAGCTCATTTTTCTCGATCAGCATGTTTGCTTCGTACAGCTTGATTAATCCGTTGTATAAGGCAGGCTCCTGGACTGCTTCCTGGATCCAGTCATTCATGCGCCTGGCCACCTGTTCTGCCCGGCTTAAACGCCCTCGCAGGCACCAAATCTCTATTAGTTCTTTATTGGTCGCCGTAGCATAATATACATCCTGGCGTTCTTCCGCCTGCTTCACCATATTCATGAAGACTCGTTCGGCAGAGACAAGATCACCTTTATCGAAATAGGCTACCGCAAGTTGAGAGCTAATCACAAAGTAGCTTGCAGTAAATCGATTCTCGATAATTGCAGGGATGCACAAACAAAATTGAATGGCCTTCTCCGACTGCCCTCTTAAGTTCGCGATAAATGCTCGCATCCCCAGGATAAGGTTCTTATATTCGTCGGTTTTCGGAGAGCCTGGCATCGCCTGCAGTGATACCTCGGCGTTTGCCAAAATGACTTCCACCCGTTCAAATTCTCCCTTACGCGCCAGCGTGAACGTTTGATAGATGGTCAGCAGCGGCCGTGATTCCACCACTTCGGGAGGTAGCAACTTGAACCAATCGAGTGTGGTTACAATTTGGTTCATCCAGATCAGCTTCAGAGAATATTCTTCGATTAAATCCGCGGCAAATAAATAATCACTTGAATCAAGCGCATGCTTGACCGCCTCCAGCGGATAAGAGTTTTGGGCATACCAGCTCGCCGCTCTTTTGTGCAAGACTGCCTCCAGTTTGGGTTCATGTTGCTGGAGCCGGACGTGCAGCAAGTCAGCAAATAAATGATGGTACCTGTACCATTTTCGCTCATCATCGAGTGGGAGCAGGAATAGATTGCTTCGTTCCAGGAACTCCAAAACTTGTTGACTGGATGACTTTTCACCCAACACAAGCTCATCGATCTGTTGATGATCTTCAAAACCTTCACCGGCAAGCAAGCAGTCACATAACTGAAAACATAATTTTTCCAGGATCGAAGTCCGTAATAAGAATTTCCTAATTTCCTCCGTCTGGCGATTCAGTACTTCTTCGATTAAGTAATCCAGGATATGTCGCTGGCTTCCTCTGAAAGCACGGATAAAACCATGCATTTCAGAAGATGATTGAGCCAGGTCATTGGAGCGCATGACGAGTGATGCCAATTGGATACCTGCAATCCAACCCTCGACCTTATTCTCGAAAAAAACCATATCCCGAGCTGACAGTGGGGAACCAATTATCCGGGTGAGAAACAATTGCGTCTCATCGTAGGTAAATCGCAAGTCATCCGTGCGGATATCGTTTAATAGGATGTTCGCCCTCAAGCGTGCAAGCGATAGAGGAGGATCGGTTCGGGTAGAAATAATCAGGTGCAAATTTTCTGGTCGGTGGTCGAGCAAGAAATTAACCGCCTCGTGGACCGCCAGTGAATCAATATTGTGGTAATCATCCAGCACCAATACCAGGCGGTCGGGAATGGTTATCAGGTCATTGATCAGCGAACCGACAATTACCGAAACCTGTACAGGCTGAGGGGCACGCAGCAAGCTTAGCGCTACCGTACCAGTTTTCGATCCCGGGAGGACATTCCGAATAGCATTGACAATATAGTCCACCATGCGGTACACATCATTATCACTGCGATCCACAGAAACCCAGGCAATCTTTTCTTTCGATTGCACAGCCCATTCTGCCAGTAATGTCGTCTTCCCAAAGCCTGCAGTGGCAGAGATGAGTGTTAACGGCATTTTTACACATTCATTTAATTGCGAGACCAACCGCGGGCGGTGCAAGATCGTCCTCGGCACCTTGGGTAGGAAGAATTTGGTCCTCGTCAGAAAATTTTCCGGGGTTTCTTCAAGTGCATTTATTTTCGAACGTCGGCGGGTTCTCAATGCCTCGGGAGCAGTTTCTTTTCTGATCGCTTCGTATAGTTTGAGCGTTTCAGCTTCCGGTGGTTGGCCTAATTCCTGCTCCAAAACTTTCTGGCATTCTTCGTACTGGTGCAGGGCAGCGCTCTTTTGACCGGATAAAAAATACAAAGTCATTAAGAGCCGATATGCCGGCTCGTGCAACCGGTCGAGAGCCAGCCATGTCCGCGCACAACCGATTGCCTTGTCCCACGCTTCTGCTTGTTGATAAACTTCCGCCAACTTCTCCAGCGCCCTCCCATACTCCTCCCGTAAACCCTCCCTCTGGAAGCGCTGCCAGCCATCGAACTCTATACAATCCTTCAGGTTGAATCCTTCAAAGAAATCACCCTTATAAATCGCCACGGCTGTTTCGAATGCGGAAGTACATTCAACTATCTCATCGGTGGTTTGAAATAGTTTTTCCGCATTTTTGAGCTGCTCTGTAAATTCATCGACGTCAATCTTGATCCATTCTTCTCTATTTAGACCAATTTTCTCTCGGTCTGATTCCAAGAGCCCCGCTGGCAGGATTTTTGCCAGGGAAGACAGGTGACGGCGTAAATTCGCCAGGGCATGCTGTTGGTCGTATTCTGGCCAGAATAGAGTAGCCAGGGTTTCTCGGGTTGGTTTTTGCGGGGATAAGCTGAGATATGCCAGGAGTGCCAGTGTCTTGCGCATCTCCAGCCGTAATGGACGACCGTCGTATTCAATGACTGGTGATCCCAGCCAAAGAAGTTTAAGGACAGTCATTGGCTTGCCCTTTATGTCATTAATTGGCTAAATCAATAATTGTCTATACCACTAATTGTACCGGATATTCGTTAAATATTCCATAATTACGTCACGATTGGAGAATAAAGCTGACCAAGCGTTAAAAATAAAGGCTAAGCTGATATCCCCGAAAGGGATTTATTTAACGCTACTGTATCGACCATCAGATATCCTGCAAGTGTATAAATCATCTTCTCATCCAGAAAGGATCTTTCTTCGATATGGGCAATAATAATAGTGCGGTCAAACCAGCCAGATATATAATCCAGGTCAAAGGCCATCTGGACTCTCATTGGGAGCATTGGTTTGATGGAATGAAGATCACCCCCACAGATGACGGGGGAACGATTCTTGCAGGAGAAATGGTCGATCAGTCGGAGTTACACGGTATTCTGGAAACGATCCACAGCTTGAATTTAATCCTGCTATCTGTTCAACGAATTAGCCCGGATGAGGAATGCTGATAGCTGAAATTACCATGTTATCAAGGGTGAGGAGGAATAAATGACGAAATCTCGAGTACCGATCAGTTTTACCACCGCTGTCCTCAGCGCACTCACTTATGGAATTTTCGCCGCTGTGGCGTTCTCAAAAAATCCACAGCCACTCTCCCCGCTCCGTAATTGGCTCAGTGACCTTGGAAATCAAATCACCAACCCACAAGGGGCAATCTTTTATAACATCGGTGTCGTCTCATGCGCCTTGTTCCTGGCCCTCTGGTTCACCGCCGGCCTACACCAATGGAAGCTGAAGGACCACACCATCCAGCAGAGATTGTTACTCGTGGCGCAGGTGGGGGGCATCTTGACTGCCTTTGCTTTGATGATGAGTGCACTATTTCCGATTAATCATCTAAAAGAACATGCCTTCTGGTCGGATTTAAATTTCATCCTGTTCGGACTCAGCTTCGCTTTTACGGTCGCTGCGCTGCGTTACCATCCCAAGATGCCAAGAATCCTGTTGTTTATTGGAGGGCTGGCAGCGATTTTACCTACCATGGTGCTCTTTATCAACAATGCTTACTGGTTGGAGTGGATAGCGGTAGGGTTATTTATCATCTACATCCTTTCAATCGGGATTGCCGCTCACACCTTCGCCATTCAGCAGACCAATTCCAGTGATATCGAAGGCTCGGTCAGGACACGCAAGGAGCTGCCGGAATAAGCCTGGGATGCCTGTGGGGCTAACAACCCCCGAAGTTATCTATACTTCGGGGGGTTCGTCCAGGCTCAGATTGATTCCCATGTGTAAGATGGGAAATTTGGGAGAGCCAGCTCAACAGAGCTACTGGGTGTTTCTTTAATCCCGCAATCCAGCTTACTACTGGAATTTAACCCTGTTTCCCGGCCGTCTCCAGGCGGATATTTTCACCTGTCAGGTCGGTATGATAAGTGTAGTTATTTTCCCCGGCACTCAGGGTCACTCGAAACCCGGGGGTCTCAACCATGCTGCAGGCCTCTCCCTGGTTGGCAAGCCCCAGGCAGCTGTCGGGCCAGGTGGTTGGATTGAGTGAGAAGACCGTGATCTGGCTTGCCTCGATATTCAGCTCACCAGCCAGCTTAATTTCCGCAGCTTCTACGGCTTTATTCTCGGTGGTCTGACTCTGTCCACCTGGGGCGCATTCACCCCGGAAATACGCCCACTCATCACATTCCGACCCATCTGGAAAGATACACACTCCGTATTGGTTGCCTTCCGAATCAATGCGGATTTCCAATGTGTAACCCTGTTTCTCGCAGTATACCGCTGCAGGGTTAGCGATATTGACATTCTCCGTCCCAGTAATTGGAGTTGAGGTGATCTCGGTTTGCTTGGTGCAGCCTATCATTACTACACTCAATATGATGATACATGCAGTGATCAAGCTTTTTGTATTCATACACCCTCCATACTCGTATTTAGTCCACTGAAACTGATTTTTAATTGTGCTGGTTTCCCGACCATGCTCCAGCTATGGATGTTCAATTAAGAGCGATTTGCTCCCACTAGGATGGGGGGTGCAAAACTATCCAGGTCGCTGCAGTGACGGCTGCTTGTTCCTCATCCAAGATTTCTTCCTTCCCATCCTGGACGTGGCTGAACTGATCGCTTCTGTCTCCGAATATTGGACGATGTGTCAATGCGCTTAGCAGCCACAACATGCCCACAACCACGAAAGATATACTGCCAACTCCACACACGCTGCTCATTGGATACTCCTCGCTCTCCGATATCTAAAGATTGATTTTGACCAATAGCTTATATTTTCCGATGCTCACATCTTATCGCCAGGCCAAGAAAAATTCGTTACAAAGGTCATATGAAATCGTTAAAAAATCACCCGCCGCTGACTTTTTCCCCATAACCTTATCCTATCAGAACATCCCCCCAGTCTTATCAATAATTCAGAAATCCTCATGCCTTGGGTGAATATCCAACATACCAATTTGGCACTCTCCTGGACGATGCCTGTCACAGGATTTACCTGTCCAGCTGCTACCAATGGCACCATGAGCGTATTTCACACCGTTTGTAATGCATCCTTAACGGTTTTGTTGCACCAGGCTGATATCCTGAAAGCAAGAGTTTACTTGGTCAGAGGCCAGCTCCATGGATCACTATGTTGGATCCTAACCGGATACAGAAGCAATTAAAAAGGGAAGGAAGGCAACCAATGGATACAAAAAACCCTCTTGTGATTGAAACCCAGAATCTGTGCAAGACTTATAAAAAAATCCAGGCGCTATGCTCGCTCAACCTCCAGGTGCCTCAGCACTCGATCTTCGGATTCCTCGGACCCAATGGGGCGGGGAAGACCACCACGATTAAGCTACTTTTAGGGCTTGCGCGCCCAACCAGCGGCAGTGGCAAGGTCTTCGGCCATGACATTGTCAAAGAGAGCGTCAAGCTCCGTAAAAGAGTTGGCTACCTGGCCCAGGATCCACGCTATTACGAATATATGACCGCGCGTGAGACCTTGCGCTTTACTGCCAATTTCTTCTTCAGAGGACCTAAACGCAAAGTTGAAGAACGCATCGCTGAAACCCTGGATTTGGTTGACCTGTCTGATAAAGCTGACCGGCCAATCAAGGGTTTTTCGGGCGGTGAGAAACAACGCCTGGGGATTGCCCAGGCCCAGGTGAATTACCCTGACCTGTTGATCCTGGACGAGCCAGCCGCTTCTTTAGACCCGCAAGGTCGCCATGATGTGCTGGATGTGATGGAGCGCTTGCGCAAGTACACCACCATCTTTTACTCCACCCATATCTTGGACGATGTGCAGCGGGTCAGTGATACCGTCTGTATCTTGAACAAGGGCAAGCTGATCGCCCTGGCGCCAATCGAGCAGCTGATGGCGGGCAGTGGTGAGATCGTTTACCAGCTGAACACCCAGGGTGATATCAGCCAGGTGAGAGAGCTGGTTTCTGGCCAGCCATGGGTGAAGCAAGTGAATGTTTCGAATGTCAACGGCCATTCCGCCTGGGAGGTCTGCATCACAGATGAGAGCATGGAAGACCAGCTGTTGCGGCTGGTGATGTCAGATCCGAAGGTACACGTGAAGGATTTTGGCCGGCATAAACAAGACCTGGAAGACGTATTCTTGAACCTTGTGGAGGAGGTGGAACATGGCAAGCAACAGTGAACTGTTGATCCGTGGAGATGCAGGTTGGTTGGGTGGCTTTACCAACCTGTGGAATAAAGAAAACCGCCGCTGGTGGGGCACCCGTTATTGGCTGATCCAGCTCATTATCTGGGCGCTCATCATAAACGGAATTACTTTCGCTCTCTACCAGCTGCCTGTCGAGGAAACGTATGGATCAGAATCAGGAGAATCCAGCGCCGCTGAACAGGCAGAGATTGAATTGATGACCCAACATCCAGAGCTGATTGGCCTGATCCCCTTCATGCGCCTGGCCGGCTTAGGCATGGTGATTGGGGTATTGGTGATTGCCCAGGGAGCCATTATTGGCGAGAAGCAGAGTGGCACAGCTGCCTGGGTGCTATCGAAGCCGGTCTCGCGCAGCGGATTCATTCTATCCAAGCTGAGTGGCTTTGGTTTAGGCATTTTGGGGGTCATGTGCGTGTTGGAAGGTGCGATCCTGTATATCCAGATCTGGCTTTCAACCGGTGTCCAAATCCCCCTGCTGCGTTATGCCGGTATGCTCGGTCTCGTCTTTCTGGACTTGCTCTTCTTCCTTACCCTATCGATTATGCTGGGTACTATTTTCAACAGTCGGGGAGCATTGATCGGCATACCGCTTATCGTGGTCTTCTCGTACATGATCATCCCCAATATTCCCGCTTGGTTAATTGCGGTTATGCCCTGGAACCTGCTGGATAACCTCACCCAACCAGCATTAGCACTCTCCGTAGTGCAAGGCCAGCCAATTCAATCCCTTACCCCTATCATTGCAACCATACTCTGGTGTATCAGCTTCATCGGAGTCGCAATTTGGCGATTCAATAGAGAGGAGTTCTAAAATGAAAACCATTGCAGCTCGAGTCCCATTATTATTTGCCCTTGTGACCACATTGGTGGCAATGCTTTGTCTCACTTGGCCACTGGCTATCACCAGCTGGTCAGTAATCACCCAGGCCATCATCGGCCGTGTTGGTATTTGTATCTTCGCCATTGTAATGCTCTCTACGCTCGGCTGGTGGGGCGAGAGCGGATTCGTCCAGCCGAAAAGCTGGCGTCTCCTGTTGCCCTACCTGCCCCTTTTCCTGCTCATCATCGTATCGAAAATCAGTGAAATCAATAGCCTGGGCATTCATGTAGCCGATTTCAATTTCATCCTCATCGGCCTGTTTGTTTACGTAGCGGGAGGATTCATGGAAGAGGCGATCTTCCGTGGATTAGTACTGCGCACACTACTGCCACAGGGCTTGGTACGGGCCGCAATTTTATCGTCGCTGATTTTTGCAGTCGTCCATCTATTAAACCTGGCAGGCGGCGCCAATCTCGCTGCCACCCTCCTGCAAGTGGTGGTTGCCTTCCTGATGGGTTTGGCTTTCGTCGCTCCCCTGGCAGTAACGAGAAATATATGGCCGCTGGTATTCATTCATGCCCTGAATAATTTCGTCGGCTATCTCGCCGTTGGTGGGCTTTTAGATACTGCCACGACTAGTCAAAGCCCATCCCTTAGCCAGGTGGTTAACGCACTACTCATACCATTCGTGCTGGCCGTTTACAGCACCTGGCTCATTATCCGCACTGAACGGCGGAATAGCCTGAGGAATGTACAGGTAGAACAGCACACAGCTGTAGATCGTGTCGGTCAATCCGGCCTGCATGCCTAGCAAGAACAAATTTGGCGGAAACACCCATAGGAGGGCGACAACCGAAAGAACCTCGGAAAGCTGAAATCGATCACCAGGAGAAAACCGGGCGCACCCGGGCAGGGACATGGCCGGCGAGATATTTTACCAGCTCTGTAACTGCCCGGGATGCGTGAGTGCCATTTCATACGTGCAGTCTCCGAAACCAATCGCGTGGCTCATCAGATGTTTCAACCGTATGGGCTCAGGAAATGTATCAGGAATGTGGAAATCGAGTTAGAAATCAATATCGGCTTCCAAGTCGAGTCGATCCTGCTCGCAAAGCTCGAGGACCGCAGTCCAGGTAAAGACCTTGGACACCGAACCAATCCGGAATAATCTATTGGATGGACGACGTGGATTTTCTC
>Ga0316620_10001520_pt1 | contig 10084 bp, 4 predicted proteins | sample OWC_Aug_M1_C1_D5_FD_207651 | JGI IMG/M metagenome (GOLD analysis project Ga0316620, IMG submission 207651) | Wetland soil microbial communities from Old Woman Creek delta, Ohio, United States - OWC_Aug_M1_C1_D5_B | ecosystem: Environmental > Terrestrial > Soil > Wetlands | place: USA: Ohio...
TGGCAGAAGGCACGAATGCCGGAGAGGTCGATTTGGAAGCCTCCCTTCACGACCCCTGAAACTCTTCCTTCTACGGGGATGATGTTTTCTTTTGCTTCCCTGAGGATGTCGAGGGCATCAGGGCCCTGAACTTTCATTCCTTTTGTCAGATGGATTCCATCCCGGGTCGATGCAACCCTCATCTCAACCCAATCCCCTTGCTGGACGGCAAGGTTGCCCGCCTTGTCCATGAATTCCTGAATGTCCGCAATGCCTTCACTCTTGCCGCCTAAATCAACAAATATCGTATCCTTGCTGACTTTCAAGACCTTTCCCGAAACCTTATCCCCGGGGAAAAGCTTGCGACCTCCAGTCTCCGTGCTGGCCTTCAAAAGCTCCTCAAAACTCTTCTCTCCATTCATGTCATTATCTATCATTACCCGATACCCTCAAAATTTAATTTTCCTGACTGCCTCCCAGTCAGTAATACAAAACGTATTATAACCGGTTTCCTTTATCAAAAAAAGGAGTTCCTAAACTTGACTGATTGTTTCCTGCATCCGATCTGAAATCGATTTTCGCGCCGAGAAGATAACATGACACGGAGATACCGACCCGGGACTGGCTTGCATAATTCATGCAATTTCATTAGAATTTCTTCAGTCTCCTCTGAGGGGCTATCATGGATCGGGGAAAATTACCAGATCGTATCCGGAATCTTAAAGAGAGTCGAAGATATTTCGAGGCTGAAGAAGAGATCCGGCTCGAACTCCAAAAAACGCCAGAGCAATCTCTGCTCAAAACGAGCCTCGCGGATCTTTACCTTCGACAGGGGCGTTCGACCGAGGCAAGAATCCTTATCGAAGAAGTCCTGGTTCGTGATCCTCAGCATCCGGAGGCTCTGTCCGTGTTGGGGGACATCTTTATAAAAGAACATTCTCTTCAGAAAGCGCTCGAGTGTTATCGGCAAGCCTTCTCTCGCGATCCGAAACCCTATCTGCTCCTCAAAACCGCGCGGGCTTTCAAAGAGATGAAACTTTTTGACAACGCCCTTCAGGAGCTCGAAAAGGTTCTTGTGGTGAGACCGAAAAGCCTTCCTTTCTTGAAAGAGAAGGCCTTGGTTCTCAACCGGATGAAGAGGTTTGATCAGGCCCTCGAGACACTTGAAAAGGTCAAGGAGAACTCACCCGATGATCCCTTTGTTCAAAAAGAGATCTTCCGTTTACGAAGCCGAAGGCGACCTGAAACCCAAGTCCTCAAGGAGCTCCAAGTGGTTGTTGGTATGGAATCGAAGAAAGATGACGCCCAGCTTCACGGGCTCCTGGCTCAGAGGCTTAAAGGAGCCGGCCTGGTCAAGGAGGCTGTGGTTGAATACAAAAGGGCATCAGATCTGGAGCCTAATAATCCTTATTTCCTGAAGCAGCAGGGATTCTGCCACTATCGCCAGAAAGAGTACGACCACGCCATCCAATGCCTCAAGGACGCTTTTCAAAAGGATCCTTCAGATTATGTCGTCCGAAAGACCCTGGAGAAAAGTTACGAGGCTCGGGGAGATATCGCAGGGTTTCTCACACTTCTTGAAGAAACCCTGTCGCAACATCCCGGTCAGAAATCCCTGCTTGGAACGGTCAGGAGGATCCGTACCAGATTAGACGGGTCATCGTCCCGGTGAGGATCCACGGATTCATAAATTGAAGAACACCCCTTCGAATACCGAGCAACGCCTTTCCCAGGCCGGAGAAATCATGGAGAGGGTTTTTGGATTCCATGAGTTTCGACCGGGCCAAGAGGAGATCCTCGAAGCCATCTTCTCCGGAGAGGAGACTCTGGTGGTGATGCCTACCGGAGGAGGCAAGTCTCTCTGTTATCAGCTACCGGCCCTCGTTCTTCCTGGGATAACCCTGGTCATTTCTCCCTTGATTGCGTTGATGAAAGACCAGGTCGATTCTTTAAGAGTCTTCGAAGTCCCCGCGATTTCCGTGCATAGCCTCATGGGGATCGCAGAGCAGGAAGAAGCTCTGAGGAAGATTGCTGAGGGAACTTACAAGCTCATCTATGCCTCTCCCGAACGCCTCAGGAGCGCCCCTTTTCTGAAGGCCCTTAAAAAAAGTCCTATCTCTCTTGTGGCTGTAGATGAGGCCCATTGTATCTCCATCTGGGGGCATGACTTCCGTCCGGACTATCTCAAGATTGGCCAAACCCTGGAATTGCTTGGAAGACCTCAGACCATTGCACTCACTGCAACGGCAACCGACCGTGTAAGAGAAGATATTGCCTCCCAGCTTAAACTCAGGGCTCCGAAATTGTTCATTACGGGCTTCGACAGAAAGAACCTTTTCTTTGGGGTAGTTCGGGTGAGGAGTTCGAAAGAAAAGCTCTCCCACCTTGCTGGCCGGCTCGATCGACTTCGAGGGGGAGGGATTGTCTATGCTGGAACCCGAAGGGCAGTTGAATCCATCGTTCGAGGTCTTAACCAGCAGGGCATCGAAGCTCTGGGGTATCATGCCGGAATGGAGGACGAAGAAAGAAGCCATATCCAGGAGACCTTTCTGGAGGGCCGATCAAATATTGTCGCAGCCACCAATGCCTTTGGCATGGGCATCGATCGCTCTGACATCCGCCTTATTCTTCACTATAACTTTCCGGGCTCCATAGAAGCCTATTATCAAGAGTGTGGACGCGCTGGCCGTGATGGAGACCCTTCCACATGCCTCCTTCTCTTTTCTCCCTCGGACCGGAGGCTCCAGGAATTCTTTATCGAAATGACCTATCCGGAGCGTGATGTCATCCTGTCGGTATATCAGGCCCTTCTCCAGAGACCGGAAGATCCGATCTGGCTGACCCATCGGGAGATCGGCCTCGTCTGCAATCCTCCGGCAGCGGAAATGGCTGTCTCCTCTTCCCTTAAGATCCTTGAAGAGGCCGGAGTGGTTCACCGCCTCCATCGCTACGAGAACTTAGCTGAGCTCTACCTGAAGCAGAGGCCGAAGGAGATCCTGAACAGCATTTTGAAAAAGTCGCCATCCAAAGCTGCCTTCATCGAAATGCTGAAGGACCATTATACCGAAGAAGAGCTTCTTGAGGGGATACAGTTCCTTCCTGATGAGATGATCGAAAAGGCTCACCTCTCCAAAGAGACCTTCCGGAGGGTGATGGCCGACATGGAAGAGCACGGGGAAGGAACGTATATCCCCCCTTTCCGTGGAAGGGGAGTTCGCCTCCTTTCACGCATGGCCTTATCAGAGCTTCCCATTGACTTCGAGACCCTTCAACTCAGAAAAGCCCATCAGCTTGAGAAACTGAACCGGATCATGGATTACGGGACTTCAAGTCGATGCCGGAGGGCCTTTCTTCTTGAGTACTTCGGGGAATACTATGCCTCTGATAACTGCGGGGGATGCGATCGTTGTCAGAACCTGAAGGTGAAGCCACCAACCGAAGAAAATTCGTTCGATCCCCTTCTTGCCATAAAGATTTTAAGCGGCGTGGCCCGGATGAAAGGTCATTTTGGCATGCGCATGACTGTAAAGATGCTGACCGGTTCTAAAGATAAGACGATTGGTAAATTCAAACTGGACCGGCTTTCTACCTATGGACTCCTGGCTGAATTCACCCAGGAACAGGTGGAAAATTGGATCCAGGAACTTTTGGGCCAAGGCTATTTGAAGCAGGAATCTGCCGTGTTGGGCGAGAAGAATTACAGGGTTATCCTGCTCACCCCTGAGGGATGGGAAGTTATGAAGAAAAGAGGAAAGGTTCGGCTTTCTCCACCTTCCGGACAAGAGATGGAGGAAAGGAGGACAGAAGTTGAGCCTGATAGAGACCTCTTCGACCAGCTGAGAAAATTGAGATTAGAGCTCGCCCGTGCCGAGGGATTGCCTGCCTACTGCGTCTTTCAGGATCGCACGCTGCGGGAAATGGCGTGCAGACTTCCCGACAGCCGTGACAAGATGATGGCGATCGTCGGGGTGGGAGAGATTACCTTCAGGAAATACGGAAGCGCTTTCCTTGACCTTATTTCAAAATGGAAAAGAACATGAAAAATGGAACTCGTTTTAAGGTTAAGGCTAAGGTTAAGGTTACGAAGCCCGTTTCGCCGAAGGGCAACGGTTACGTTAAATAAAGAATAAAGAAAGCATGTTTTAGAGACAATAGACATTACCTTTCAACGACACAGGCATCCTTACCGTTACCGTCAGACGAAACCTATTTTTGAAGCAATCAAGGAGACGTTGCAATGATCAAGGTTGGCGACCTCATTGAGATTCCTGAGATCAAGACAGTGATTCAGTTGAGGGATATCGAGGAATTGAATCTCAGGCAGATGATCCTTGACTCCTTCGTCGTCACAACCGAGGTCTTGAAAAACCTCGAGATGATCCTCACGTCTCTTTCTAAACCGGAGGGAAGGGGAGCTTTTCTGAAAGGCCATTTTGGGTCGGGAAAGTCGCACTTCCTCAGCATCCTGAGTTTGCTCCTCCGGACTCCTGAATCCTGGCAGGCTCTGCTCTCTCAAGAACCCTCACTGGAACCTTACCGAGAAGAGCTTCAATCCCGCAAATTCCTCGTTGCTGAGATCTCATTGATCCAGCATCGGGGAACGGAATTCTTGGAGGACATCTTCCTCAAAGAAATCTTCCGCAAACTCTCCCTTCAGATCGAAAAATCTTTTGAAGGAGCGGAATCGAGGCATGAGACTTTTCAGGAGATCAAAAAGGCGTTGAGCCGCCTTGGGTATTCAGGATTGGTCTTGCTGGTGGACGAACTCTCGGAGTTTCTCCGTTCAAAAACGGATGCCCATGCTTATCAAGAGGATATTCGATTTATTCAGTATCTCGGAGAAGAAGCCTCATCCTTCCCCCTCTGGATCGTTGCTTCACTTCAGGAATGGATTGAAGAGACAGGCGAGATCCATCAAGACACTTTCAATAAGATCAAAGATCGCTATCATCTTCGAATCAGCCTGGGCCGTGCCCACATCGAAGAACTGGTCTCCCAGCGCTTGATCCGCCACCGGCCGGCAGCAGAGCAGGAGATCCGGAAGATCTATCAGTCTCTCCGGCGTTATTTTCCTTCTTTTCCTGTTGATGAGGCGAGGTTTTTGAAGCTCTACCCGGTTCACCCCGCAACAGTCACCCTTCTCGACCGTTTGAGGCCGCTCTTCTCCGAGCACCGCGGGGTCGTCGATTTCATCCATTACAGACTGAAGGGGGACGCAGAACGGGGAATTCCCACTTTTCTCGACCGGCCCGTCCAGGAGCTTCTTGGTCCGCCAGTGATTTTCGATCACTTCCTCCACCGCATCCGGGAAATGGCAGAGACACAGCCCTTTGTAGAGAAGGGTTTTGACTATTATCGGGACGAGATTCCCCGGATCTTTGAAGATCCGGACCAGCGAAAGGTGGCTCTGGAGGCGGTGAAGCTGCTCATTCTTTTCGCCATCTCGCCAGTGAAGTTCAGCTATACGGCACGCCATATGGCAGAAATGATCCTTTTCAGGGTGACGGATCTGGAAGCGGAGATTAACTACCAGTATTTGAGGGACGTCCTCGATCGTCTGGTGAAAGAAACCTCCCACCTTTCTGTGGTACCCGGTAAGGATCCTCTCGATGACCAGTTCACGCTCACTCTCCGGGCAGACATCGCCGGCATCCTGCGGAGGAAAATCCGACAAGGAATCACGGAGATCTTCCCGGGTGATAGCCGTCTCTTTGACCGCCTCCTTCCTTTTGCCGAATCGATTCACCTCCCTTTTGCCGGGTGGGCCGAACAGAAGGAGCAGAGGGTTTCGATCTCCTGGGAATATACGCGGCGGAGCGGCATCATTCTGCTCCGTCAGATCGACGAGTTCCTGGTCGACGAAGCAACAGCTCGGGCTGAAGAATGGAAACAAACAGAGGAAGATTTTTTCGTTGTCGTCGGGACCACCCATGAGGTTGAAAGGCAATATCAACACCTTCGGGATCTTCTCCTTCCCCACCTCAGGGAGAGGTGCCCGGGGCTCTTTCTCTTCTGGGTACCTGCGGAGATCAAAGAAGAAGAGGAATCGTGGACGAAAGAATTCCTTTCGGCGCTTCTCCTTTCTGACCGCCAACGGCAGGAGGCCTCAGAATCTGGGCTCCAGGCACAGGAATTCCTTCAGACTTTCCTTCAAAACGGGAGGAAGAGACTGGGAGAGATTCTGACGAAGGCCTATTTTAACGGACTCTTACTCTGGGACGATAGACAAATGGAACTTTCTGCCTATGGATACCTTTCCCAGGAGAAATTTCTTCAGGAATTCGTTCCCTCCCTTCTCTCCCGGAGGTTTCCAAGGCACCAAAGGGTCCACCCTTACCTTGAGGCCCTGGCTCCCACAACAGTCCCTAATCTTTTAAAGGATTTCTTTGCCACGGGAACGCTGGAGGTAGATGACCGGTCTAAATTCGGGGTCCGCACCATCCTGGAAGGGCTCCTCAAGCCTATGGGCCTGATTAAGAAGAAGGGAAATCAGTACGTCCTTCACGTGGACCCCAGAAACAATGAGCTCGCAGGGCACTTTCTCTCTCTCCTCGAAAAAGGCCCTCTTTCTCCTGAAAAGCTTTACTGGTCTTTCCGGAAGGGCGACTATGGCCTGCTCAGGCACCAGTTCGAGGTCCTCATCTTCGCCCTTTCCTTTTCAGGCAATATCCTTCTCCTCCAGGGTCAGAGAAAAAAAGGGCTCGAGGATATTTCGCGAACCGGTCTCCAGGGAATAACAGCCATCAGCAAGGGAGAGGTCCTCGGTGACGAAGTCCTGCAAGTCATTCCGCACCACCCGCTCATCCCGGACAAATTTCGGAAAGCCCCCTTCACCCTTTCCTCGCAGGAAGCCCTCTGGTTAGAGATAAGATCGAGGAAGGACGACGAGGTCGATTCTCTTCAGAATCTTCTCCATAGACTCAAGTGGGCTTCCTCATTTCAGGCCTTTAAGAATCTTCCCTGGGATTCTTTCCGTCACGAGGTGGAAGACGTCCTTGCCCAGTGGGAAGAAGTAAAGGTAAGCTTTCCTCCCAGGGAGGGGCTGGAGCGGTTCTTATCAGCTGCTGCAAAGGAACCCTTCCTCCCGGAGAAACTTCACCGTCTGGATGAGCTAAGGGCCTTCTTCGATCATGCCGAAAGGCTTCTCTTCGTCTACCAGTATCTCAGCGATCCGCGTCTCTCCCTTCCGGAACGCCCACCTTACCGGTCGCTCAGGGATGAAAAGAATGAACTCCTCCGTTTCTTCGAAGCTGGAAATGTCTCGATCGATCGAGGAGCGATCCAGAAGCTTCTCGAACGCTTCCAGGACTTCCGGGAGAAATACATCCAGGTCTATGCCGAGGCCCATCGCCTTGCCCGCTCAGGTGAACAATTCGCTCCTTATGAGAAGATTCGCCATTCCCGTCGCTACCTTCTTCTTACCCGGCTCGACCAGCTTGAAATGATCTCCGTTCATCACAACCGCAGTTCTGTTGACCGCGCACTGACCTCCGTCCTTTTTTCCGAATGCAATGTTTCCCCTATCGAGCTTCTTCAGAGCAATCCTGTCTGCTCCTGCGGGTTTCTTTTGACCACGGAATTGAGGTTCACACCCGTTCGAGAGATTGAAGAAGCGATTGACCTCGGCATTCGGGAAACGATCGAGGCCCTGAACTTTCCCACCTATCAAGAGAAACTTCTTCCTTACTTGAAGGGGCTTGAAGAAGTCGGGGAGAATGAAAAGGCCTCAGCCGTTAGAGGAGTCCTGAGCCTCTCGCCCGAAGGAGCAGAGGGTTTTCTCTCAAGGCTTGATGAGGCCTTAACTTCCTTGGCCATCCAGGGGATCAATGAGGCTTTCAAGGGAAGGGTCGTTGTGGTCAGACGCGATCTCGATCAGCTTTATGGAGTCCTCATCCGGCGGAAATATGGCCTTCCTCAGGTGCGAAAGATTTTCCGGGAATGGCTAAGGGATGACGAAATTTCTGAAGGGACCTTCGTCCACTTCCTCGGCAAGGGAGAGACAGGAGGAGAGGCTCAGCAGCGAGAAGGGCTCTTAACCTTTATCCAGGCCGAATTCCCTCATCTCCTTTCCCTTCTCCAGGAAGAGGGCCAGGCCGTATTTAAAAAGGCTCTCCTTCTGTCTCTGTGGATCGAAGGGCGCGAGATCTCGTCCGGCCAAATTACTTCACTTTTTCCATTCCTCAACAAGAGAAAGCAGGAAAGGGGAAATCTCTTGATTCAACAGCTTTCTGCTGCTGCAAGGCTCCTTCGCCAGAAAGAGCCGGACCTTTTTGAAAGAGCTGTTCAAGAGGTTGAGGAAGCAGGGGGAGTCTTTCCTGAAGTCTCGAAGCTCCTCGATGAACAAAGGGTTGTCGATATTTTCTGCCGTGAGACCATCTTCCCTTCCATCCTTAGGGAAACATTTGAAAGGCTTCTTGCCACTCCAGAAGACGAAAAGGAGGCGGGGAAGATAACGCCTTGGGAGGATCCAAAGCTCCCTCCCAGGACAACCGGACTTATTGCAAAACAGACAGAGATGGTCAAAGCCCTAAAAGATTACGATACGCTCCACCAAAAGCTTCTCACCCTGAAAAGAAGGCAGGCCAACCCACCCCAAGACTTCCAGAAATGGGAATCTCTCTATGTTCAGTATCTGAGTCCCCTCTCCTTCTTCCTCGACACATTCCCGGCACGGGTCGAGCGGATGGAAATCAACCTTCCTCTTCCCACCAAGGATCGATTGCAGCAGGCCAGGGACCTGCGCCAACACTTCTCCGAAAAATTCTCCGAATTTTACCTAAATGCCCTCCCTTTATGGGAAGCTAAAGAAGAAAAAAGACCAAAGATGATTGAAGATCTCAAGAAAATAAAGATTCCCCAGGAAGAACAGAGAATCTTCGTTCTCGTGGATGGGATGCGCTGGGACTTGTGGGAATATCTGAAAGAGAATTTCTTCGCATCCATAGGCGACCAGTTCCGGATTGCCCAGGAAGGAGCACTCTGGGCTCGTCTCCCGTCTACCACGCCGAGACAAATGGAGTTTTTCGCTGGCGAGGAGGGCATCTGGAAGATCGCTGGCATCGATGAAAGGGTCCATACCGAAAAAGGAAACCTCGAATATCTCTTCCGGAATATCCTTCAATTTCTGCAGCTCGATCTGGCGCCGCGTTTGAGGAAACTTCCGGCCGGAATTCAAATTCTGCTTTTTTCAGACCATGGCTTTACGGAAAACCCGAATTTCGAAAAATCGGATAAGTATCGGATGTCCCGTTACGTTCACGGGGAGGCCTCGCCTTTTGAAATCATTGTCCCCTGGGCAGTGGTCATGAAGATCAGATGATGGTTACGAAATTGTCTATTTCGAGTCTGTACATAAATTGTCGGTTTCCAAGAAGGTTGTCATTCCGGCCCCGATTTTCATCGGGATAAACTTCAGCCGGAATCCAGTGTTTTCAGAAAGTTCTGGATGCCGGATCAAGTCCGACATGACGGGAAAGGGGCTTTATAAACAGACTCTATTTCATAAATGCAAAAGGAGAACGAATGGGAATCGCTCTTAAAGACAGACTGTCTCATCTCACTTATCGGGAAGCCTGCAAGCTGCTTGGGCCAGAAGGCGAGCGGCTGATCAGGCAAGGGGGGAAATATGACTTTGACATCTCTGAGCAGGTGACCTGGGGAGACGATTTTTTCAGGCTCAATCTGGGAGAAGCTACGGTCACCCTCTCTCTGACATCTGAAAAGCCAAAATTTCTGCGTTTCGTCTGTAGTGAGTGTTCCGAAGTGTGCGAGCATGTGGGAGCAGCTTTCTCCCTGGTTCTCGAGGAGAAATTATCTCTGGGACTCTCTGCTCCTCCCCCGGAGAAACAACCTGTGGAAAGCCTCAGTGATGAAGAGCTTGTTAAACTGGCCATTGAAGAGCGAGCGGAGCGGGCTAAAACGGAGAAGATGCAACTAAAATCTATGAACCGTGAGGAATTATGGACAGATTATACTCTTACAAGCCATTCTTCCCGAAAAAGCTACCGCGTCGCTCTGAGAGGCTGGGAGAGGGGGGATTCCTACTGTTCGTGCCCGGACTTCCGGAAAAATACCCTGGGGACCTGCAAACGTCTTCTCCATACCA
>Ga0316620_10001521_pt1 | contig 10083 bp, 9 predicted proteins | sample OWC_Aug_M1_C1_D5_FD_207651 | JGI IMG/M metagenome (GOLD analysis project Ga0316620, IMG submission 207651) | Wetland soil microbial communities from Old Woman Creek delta, Ohio, United States - OWC_Aug_M1_C1_D5_B | ecosystem: Environmental > Terrestrial > Soil > Wetlands | place: USA: Ohio...
CGAGCATCTCCTCCACCCGGACGCGCACCGGGGGGCCCGGCGGGACCCGCGGCAGGGCGCGGTCCACCCCCGCCATCTCCTCGGACATCCGCTCGCCGGTGTGCAGCGCGCTCCGTCCGGCGTCGGTGGGGAGGAGGCGGCCATCCTCGCGGACGAAGAGCGCCACCCCGGCAGCGCGCTCCACGCGCTTCAGCTCCGCCTCGAGCGCGTCGGGAGCCATCCCCAGCGCCCGGGCCGCACCGGCCAGCGCGCCGTGACGGGCGACGGCGAGCACCAGGCGAAGCTGCTCCCAGGGAAGGACCACGGCCCCCGAGCCTCCCCCGGGGAGAGCCGCGCCGCAAACGGGCGAGCTCAGCCGAGGAACGGCATGGGCACGAAGTCGGGGAGCGCGGCGACCCGGCCGAGCCAGCGACGGATGCCGGGGTACGCGTCCAGCGAGAACCCCCCCTGCGGCGCGACGTGGGTGTATGCGTGGAGCGCGATGTCGGCCAGCGTCGGCCGCTCGCCGACGAGGAACGGCAATCCGGCGAGCGCCTTCTCCATCACCCCCAGCGCCGCGTACCCCCGCGTCATCCGCTCGGCGATCTCCTGCTTCTTCTCCTCGCCCTTGCCGGCGTACTTCACCCAGAACCGCACGGTGGCGATGTACGGCTCGTGGCTGTACTGCTCGAAGAAGAGCCACTCGTACATCTTGGCCCGCTGGTACGCGTCCTCGGGAATCCACGCCGAGCCCTCTCCGAGGTGGAGGAGCATCGCGTTGGACTCGGCCAGGGTGCGGCCGTCGGGCAGGACCAGCAGCGGGACCCGTCCGTTCGGGTTGAGCGCCAGGAACTCGGGGGTCCGGCTCTCGCCCTTGAGGATGTCGATCTCGATCCAGCGAAAGGGCAGCCCGCGGGCGTGCAGCATCATCGCCGGCTTCCAGCAGTTGCCGGAGGTGGAGTTGCCGTAGAGGGTGTGCATGGCCGACTCTCCCCTGCCAGCCGGCGCGCGGCCAGCACAGTCGCAGCGAGCGGTCGCCGGAACGCTGTGCTCCGGCGAATCCCGGTTGCGGACCGACCGGAGGAAGCTCGCCCCCTCGCCTGCGATCGGTCCGGGCTGAAGTGCGGAGCGCGGGACCGGGCGGACGTCCAAGAGCAGGATTGAATGCATGCGGCATGCATGCATTTCCGAGAATTGGATGCATACCGCATGCATCCATTTGCTTTTTTGAGGGACCGGGCGGACGGGAGGGCTCCGCCGCCACCGCGAGTCACCGTGACGACCTGCCACGGCGCACGGTCGAGGCCAGCGGCGAGCTGGAGGCATCCCCCCCGAGGCCGAAAGCGACCGCGTCCTCCCTCGAGGCAGCCGGGGCCCCGAGCGGCCACACCCCTCGAGGCCAGCAGACGCCCGATCACTGTCCAGGCCCCTGGGCCAGACCTCACCCCGGCGCGGTGAGGAACGCCCTGAGCTTCCGGTACGCCTCCTCGAGCGCGAGCACGCTGGCGCTCTCGCCCTCCTGGTGCGCCTGCGCCGTCTCGCCGGGGCCGTAGTTCACCGCGTCGATTCCCATCGCCCCGAAGCGGGCCACGTCCGTCCAGGCCTGCTTGGGCTCGGCGCGCAGCCCGGTCGTCCGGAGCAGCTTCCGGTAGAGCGGATTCGCCGTGCACACCGGCCCGGACGGCGCGCGGTCGGTCACCGTCACCTCGGCCCGGTCGCCGATCCACGCCCGCAGCTCGGCCTCGACCTCCTCCGGGGTCCGCCCCGGGGCGAACCGCACGTTGAGGTTCAGCTCGAAGGTGTCCGGCACCACGTTCCGCGCCCGGCCCCCCGAGGCGAGCGTCGCCGAGGTCACCTCGCGGAAGACGAACCCCCCGCGCTCCACCTCCCGCGGCGGGCGGTCCAGGAGCTCTGCCAGCAGCGGCCCGGCGAGGTGAATCGCGTTCACCCCCTGCCAGGGGCGGGCGGCGTGCGCCGCGCGGCCGTGGAAGCGCACGGTCGCGTGCAGCGAGCCCACGCAGCCCACCTGCACCACCCCGTCGGTCGGCTCGAGCGCCACCCCGAACGCCAGCCGTCGCAGCGCCGGCACCGACTCGAACAGCGGCCCGAGCCCCGACTCGAGGTAGGGGCCCTCCTCCCGCTCGTAGAGCACCAGCAGCGGATTGACCGGCAGCGCGTCGAGCTCCAGCGTCTCCGCCAGCGCCATCATCACCGCCAGGCCGCCCTTCATGTCCGAGCTGCCGAGGCCGTGAAGCCGCCCCCCCTCCAGACGCGGGGCCGCCTCGCCGGGCCGGGCGGGCACGGTGTCCAGGTGACCGACCAGCGCCACCGCCGGGCGTGGGTCGTCGCGACGGCCGAGGACGAACGAGTGCCCGACCCGCACCACCTCGCCCGCGTCGTAGACGTGGCTCGCCCAGGCGGCGACCGCCTCCGCCAGCGCGGCCTCGTGCCCGATGGGGCTGGGGATGGCACAGAGCGCCAGCGCCCGGCGCCCGAGGCTCGCCGCGTCGGGCTCGGCGCCCACCTCGGCGAGGAGGTCCGCGCTCACACCGGCACCGCGAAGTCCCGGAGCGCCTGGTTGAGCGAGGTCTTCCGGTCCGTGCTCTCCGAGCGCTGCCCGATGACCAGCGCGCAGGGGATGGCGTAGGTGCCGGCCGGGAACTGCTTCGGCACGCTGCCGGGGATGACCACGCTGCGCGCGGGCACGCGGCCCTTCCACTCGCGCGGCTCGGGGCCGGTCACGTCGATGATGCGGGTGCTGGCGGTGAGCACGGTATTCGCCGCGAGCACCGCCTCCTCCTCGACCACCACTCCCTCGACGACGATGGCCCGGCTCCCGATGAAGGCGCCGTCCTCGACGATGACCGGCCGCGCCCCGGGGGGCTCGAGCACCCCGCCGAGGCCCACGCCGCCGGAGAGGTGCACGCCCTTGCCGACCTGGGCGCACGAGCCCACGGTGGCCCAGGTGTCCACCATCGTCCCCGCGCCCACCCGGGCGCCAATGTTGACGTAGCCGGGCATCACCACCACCCCGGACTCGAGGTGCGCCCCGTAGCGCACGGTGCCCGGCGGGACCACCCGCACCCCGGCCCGCGCCAGGTCCTTCTTCAGCGGCAGCTTGTCGTGGAACTCGAACGGCCCGACCTCCCAGACCTTCATCTCGGAGATGGCGAAGAAGAGGAGGATCGCCTCCTTCAGCCAGACGTTCACGGTCCAGCCCTGGGGTCCCTTCTCCGCGACCCGCAGCGAGCCGTCGTCCAGCCCGGCCATGGCCTTCAGCACCGCCTCCCGGTGCCCGGGCTTCTCCAGCAGGGAGCGGTCGGCGTACGCGGCGGTGACCAGCGGTTCGAGCGGATGGGTCACGGAGCCTCCTGCATCCCGGCCAGCCGCCGGATGCTGCGGGCGATGATCTCCGGGACCTCCTCCTGGAGGAAGTGCCCGGCCTCGGTTTCGGTCACCCGCGCGCGGGGAAGCTGCTCGGCGTGCCGCCGCAGCGCCCGCCCCAGGATGGGGTCTCTGCGTCCCCACACCAGCTCGACGGGCCCCGGGAAGCCGCGGAGCCACGCGTCCACCGCGCGAAGGCCGGGCACGCTGGGGTGCTCGGCCGAGTCCGGGACCATGCGGGCGAGGCCCAGCGGGGCGGCGCGGTCCACCCACCGCCGGAAGGGCCAGCGGTACGCCCGGGCCACGTCGCCCTGGATGGAGCGGCGGTCGCCCTGCGCCCGGTGGAGCGAGCGAAGGGGAAAGCCGAGCCCGCGGAAGAGCACCGGGGCGAGCAGCCGGGTCCGGGCGAGGCGGTGGAAGCGGGTGCCCCGGAAGCGCTCCGGCAGCAGCACCCCGGTGTTCAAGAGGCACACCGCGGACACCCGCACCGAGACCGCGCGGGACGCGGCGAGGAGCCCGATGGGCCCACCCCAGTCCTGCACCACCAGGATGGGGTCCACCAGCCGGCGGGCCTCCATCCACCCGGCCAGCGCCGCGGCGTGGTGGTCGAGCGTGTGCCACCCCACCGCCTGCGGCTTGCTGCTCCGCCCGCAGCCGAGGAGGTCCGGCGCCAGGACGTGGAGACGCTGTCCCTCCAGCGCCGCCATGACGCGCCGCCAGAGGAAGCCCCAGGTGGGGTTCCCGTGGACGCAGACCACGTCCCGGCCGCGCCCGGACTCCACCCAGGCCATCGTCCCACCGGGAACGGGTTCGCTTTCGTGGGGGTACGGAAACTGCGCGGAGAGCCACCGGGGTTCGTTCATCTGCTATGGCGCCACGGATGGTCTCGCTGGTCATCCCGGTTTACAACGAGAAGACCTCGCTGGAGGAGCTGCTCCGGCGGGTGGTGGCCGTCGACATGCCGAAGGAGCTGGTGGTGGTGGACGACTGCTCCACCGACGGCAGCCGGGAGATCCTGACGGGCCTGGCCGAGCGCGGGCTCGCGGCGCTGCCCGGAGCGCGCCCGGCGAACCAGAACACGCTCCAGGTCCTCTTCCAGGAGAGGAACCAGGGGAAGGGCGCGGCGCTCCGGCGGGGCTTCGCCGAGGCGACCGGGGAGGTGGTCGTGGTGCAGGACGCCGACCTCGAGTACGACCCGCGGGAGATTCCCCGCCTGGTCGCGCCCATCGAGGAGGGCGTCGCGGACGTGGTGTACGGCAGCCGCTTCATCGGCACCCCGCGCCGGGTCCTGTACTACTGGCACGCAGTGGTGAACTGGGGCCTCACCACGCTCTCCAACATGACCTCCGGGCTGAACCTGACGGACATGGAGACCTGCTACAAGGCCTTCCGCCGCGAGCTCATCCAGTCCATCCGCATCGAGGAGGACCGGTTCGGCTTCGAGCCGGAGATCACCGCCAAGGTGGCCCGTGCCGGCGCCCGCGTCTACGAGGTGCCGATCAGCTACCACGGGCGCACCTACGAGGAAGGCAAGAAGATCGGCTGGAAGGACGGCGTCCGCGCGCTCTACGCCATCGCCAAGTACTCGGTGAAGCGGTAGCTCAGCGAGCCACGGGCACGGACGGCGGCGGCGGCCGGCCGGCGAGGCCCTTCGCCTCGGCGGTGCGGTCGACGAGCGGTCCGAGCTGCAGCTCCGCCAGCCCCTCCTGGTCCTTCTTCGGTCCCACCACCACCACCGGCAGCATCGCCGGATCCAGGTACGCGCGCGAGACCCGCGCCACCTCGTCGCGGCCGAGCACCTCCAGGCGCGCCGGGAGCTTCGCGTACCAGTCCAGCGGCCGTCCGATGAGCGAGAGGGTGACGAAGGTGCTCGCCACCGCGTCGTTGGTCTCCAGCGCCTGGGGGAGCGACTGGAGGATGCCTTCCTTGGCGTGGGCCAGCTCGTCGTCGGTGATGTCTCCGGTGGCGTACTTCCGGAGCTCCTCCTCGATGTCCTTGAGCGAGTCCACCGTGTGCGCGGCCACGACCGACCCCCGCACCTGGAACACGCCCGTCCGCTTGTTGAAGCCCACCGAGCTGAACATCCCGTAGGTCCAGCCGCGGACCTCGCGCAGCTGCTGGTTGAGGCGGCTGGTGAAGAGCCCGCCCAGCGCGATGCTCGCCGTGCTGAGGGCCAGCGCGTCGGGAGCGGTGGCGGAGAGGGTCCGGGTGGCGAGCGCGACCTGACTCTGCGTGCCGTCCGGCATGTCCACGGTGACGACGGTGCGCGTGCCCTCCTTCGGGAACGGCGGCAGGCGCGAGGGGGGAACGGCCTTGGCGCGCCAGGCGCCGAACCGCTCGGCGAGGAGCCGGAGGATGGTGGCCGGCTCGAAGTCGCCCGAGACGGAGAGCAGGGCGTTGTTCGGACGGAAGTACGTGTCGTGGAAGCGCAGCAGGTCCTGCCGCCGGATGGCGCGCACCGACTCCGGCGTCCCGCCCGCGGGCTGCCCCCAGGGGTGCCGCGGCCCGTAGAGGAGCCGGGCCACCTCGTCGCTGGCCAGCGCGCCCGGGTTGCCCCGCCGCTGCTCCAGGCCGGTGAGGGTGATGCCGCGCACGCGCTCGATGTCGTCCGGGCGGAACGCCGGGTTGAGCGCCACGTCCGCGAGCAGCTCGAGCGCGGGCTGGAGCGTGTCCGACAGGCAGTTGAGGTGGATGCGGATGCCGTCCAGCCCCGGGCTCACGCTGAGCGAGGCGGCGAGGTCCTCGAGCTGCTCGGCGAGCTGCTGGGAGGTGCGGCTCCGGGTGCCCTCGTCCAGCGCCGAGGCCACGAAGTCTGCGAGCCCGGGCCGGTCCGGGGGATCGCCGTCCACGCCCGTCCTGATCGCCAGCTCCACCACCACCACCGGGACGGCGTGGTTCTCGCGGAGCAGCACCGGGAGCCGGTTGGGCAGGGCTCGCTGAACGGGAACCGGGGCCTTGAACGGCGGCACGGCCGGGAGCGGCTCGGGCTGGGTGCCACGCCAGGCGTCGGGCGCGGGGGTGGGGGCAGCCGCGACCGCTGGGGTCTGGGCGGGCCGGCCCGAGGCGCAGCCGAGCGCGAGCAGGACCAGGACCAGCGAGGAGAGGCGGCGGCTCATGGACGCGCCCCCGGGGCGGCGGGCGCCGCCGGCTCGACGTCCATCACCAGCACCCGGTCGGCGGGCAGCAGCGTCCGAGCCGCGGTGTTCACGTGGGCGGCGGTCACCTTGCGATAGCGCACCACGTCCTTCGGGAGGTAGCCAGGGTCGCTGGTCCAGAAGGCATAGGCGTTGAGCTGATCCGCCTTCCCGGAGATGCGCTCCACCGAGCGGACCATCCCGCCGATCACGATGCGCTTGGCGCGCTCGACCTCGGCGGCGGTCACGCCCGTCCTGCGGAGCTCCTCGAGCACCGACTCGACCTCGCGCCGCAGCTCGGCCACGGTGTGCCCCTCGCGGGCGGTGGCGACGATCTGGAAGTAGCCACCGAGGCCCAGGCTGGCGTTCGTGGCGAACACGCTGCTGGCGACCTGCTTCTCCAGCACCAGCCGCCGGTACAGGCGCGAGGTCTTGCTGCCACCCAGGATGACCGAGAGGAGATCGCCGGCCGCCTCCTCGGGCGCGAAGGGCTTCACCCCGTTCCACACCATCTGCAGCTGGGGGATCCGGGCCACCGGGTCCAGCACCGTCTTCTCCACGACCTTCTCCAGCCGGGGCTGCGGCACGTCCGGGCGCCTCGGGGGGCGGCCGCCGGGGAGGTCGCCGAAGTACTTCGTCACCAGCTCCCGCGCGATCACCGGGTCGAAGTCCCCGACGATGACCAGGGAGGCGTTCTCGGGCACGTAGAACTGGCGGAAGAACGCCTGGATGTCGGCCATGGTCGCGGCCTGGATCTCCTCGATGCTCCCGATGACGCAGTGGTAGTAGGGGTGCGGCTTCGGGTAGAGGGTGTCGCAGAGCTCCTGGTAGGCCCGCCCGTAGGGCTGGTTCTCGATGCGCTGGCGCCGCTCGTTGCTCACCACGTCCCGCTGGGTGGCGAGCTTCTTCGCGTCCAGGGTGGGCAGGAGGAACCCCATCCGGTCCGCCTCGAGCCAGAGCGCGGTCGGCAACTGACTTGCCGGAACGGTCTCGAAGTAGTTGGTCCGGTCGAAGTTGGTGCTCCCGTTCGCCGCGCCGCCCAGACCGGCGCCGATGGCGGCCAGGACCTTGTCCGGGTCGGGCACGTGCTGGCTGCCCGAGAACATCATGTGCTCGAACAGGTGGGCGAAGCCGCTCCTGCCCGGCCCCTGGTTGGCGGCGCCCACGTGGTACCAGACGTTCACCGTCACCTGCGGCGCCCGGTGGTCCTCGCTGAGGATGACCCGGAGCCCGTTGGGCAGGGTGAACTCGGTGTACGGAATGACCGGCTCGGTCGCCGCGAGGGCGCGCGCGGCGCCGAGGAGCAGAATCCAGCCGACGAGGGCGCCGCGGGGTCGCACGGGGGAAGGCTCTAGCGCGGCGTCCGGGGCGACGGAAGAGGGCGGCGACCCGAATCAGCGAGCAAGCAGCCGCCACAAGCCCATTCCTGAGAAGCGCCCGGGGATGCTACGTTCTTCGCCCTGGAGACGCCCGGCGGGAGAGGCGAACGTTCGCCGTCCTCGCACCGGAAGTCCTCCGTCGCTCCCCGCTAGACGCCCTTCTCCCGGAAGACCGGACGACCACCTCGATGCTGGACTGGCTGCACACCCTCTTCTCTCGCGATCTGGCCATCGACCTGGGGACCGCGAACACCCTCATCTACATCCGCGGCCAGGGCATCGTCTCCAACGAGCCCTCGGTGGTCGCGGTCCAGCAGGACAGCCGCGGCACCAAGCGGGTCCTGGCGGTGGGCAAGGAGGCGAAGGAGATGCTCGGGCGGACGCCCGGGAACATCGTCGCCATCCGGCCGATGAAGGACGGGGTGATCGCCGACTTCGAGATCACCGCGGCGATGCTCCGCTACTTCATCCAGACCGCCCACAACCGGAAGTTCGGCGTGAAGCCGCGGATCATCATCGGCATCCCCTCGGGCATCACCGAGGTGGAGCGCCGGGCGGTGCGCGAGGCGGCGGAGAACGCCGGGGCCCGCGAGGTCTACCTGATCGAGCAGCCGATGGCCGCGGCGATCGGCGCCGGGCTCCCCGTCACCGAGCCGAGCGGGAACATGATCGTCGACATCGGCGGCGGCACGTCCGACGTGGCGGTCATCTCGCTCTCGGGCATCGTCTTCGCCAAGAGCGTGCGGGTCGGCGGCGACAAGCTGGACGAGTCGATCATCCAGTACGTGAAGCGCAAGTACAACCTCCTGATCGGGGAGCGCACCGCCGAGCTGATCAAGATGGGGATCGGCACCGCCTACCCGACCGACGAGGTGATGACGATGGAGATCAAGGGGCGCGACCTGGTCGCCGGCGTCCCCCGGACGCTCACCGTCACCTCGGACGAGGTGCGCGAGGCGCTCAGCGAGCCGGTGAACGGCATCGTCGAGGCGGTGAAGATGACGCTGGAGCGGACCCCGCCCGAGCTGGCCGGCGACATCGCCGACCGCGGCATCGTCCTCGCCGGGGGCGGCGCGCTGCTCAAGAACCTGGACACCCTGCTCCGCGAGGAGACCGGACTTCCCGTCTTCCTCGCCGAGGACCCGCTGTCGGCGGTGGTGATCGGCGCGGGGAAGGCGCTGGAGTCGCTCGACATCCTCCGCCAGGTCTGCCACCCGGTCTGAACGCCGCCGGTCAGAGGCCGGATGACCCTTCGCAGGCCTACTTGCTCGGGGTCTTCTCCGGAACCACGTCCCACTTGCCGCGGGTATCCACGAAGAGCGTGCACCCCGCAGGGTCGTGGCACTGGGTGGTGTGCTGCTTCTTCCCGGTGAAGGAGAAGTACGAGCCCGCGGGCAAGGTGTGGTCCTGACCATCGAAGTTGAAGACCATGGTCCCCGCCAGAACCACCGAGTAGTGGTCGGAGGTGTGATGGTGCAGCGGCGCCGAGAAGTTCGCCGGAAGCTTGATGATGAGGTGGCTCGCGCCCTTCTTGGGATCTCCAGACAGCACGGCGACCTGCACCCCCGGGTTTTTGGCGTCCTCGGTGAATTTGAGGTCGCCCACTGGAACGACGGCCGCCTTCCCTCCGTCCTTGGCCCCTGCGGCCACCGGGACGAGGAGCGCTGCCGCGACAACGGTTGCCACTGCGATCGTCTTGATCACTGTCGACTCTCCTTGGATTTCAGGGCGCCGCTCCCGGGCGCGGCCACGCCGGCAAGCCACCAATCTCTGGAACGCATGCACCGGCGGCTCGCACCCTAGCGCGAGGCCGCCCGCCGGGGGGATTTCGAACCACTCACCACAGCATGTCCTGATCTTCCGTGACGCCCGGCAACTCGGTGAGCTCGATCTGCCGGCCCCGGAACCGCAACCTGCCCGCAAAGAAGCCGAGCGGCTGGATGAAGCGACTCCGTAGGGCGAACAGGTTGCGCACGTCGCGATGGGCATGGAGCGGACGGAAGTTGACCTGCACCGCGCCGTCCTCGGTCGACACCTGCCACAGGTCCAGCGGGTCCGCCGGGTTGAAGCGGAAGGTGGCCGGACCCACCGGCTCGAGCTGATCCCCGAGGAACAGCACGTTCTCGCCTGCCGCACCCGCGGCCACCGCGTTGAAGCCGTCGACCAGGTTGAAGCCGAGCGGCGTGCCGTCCTCGAGGCGTCCGCAG
>Ga0316620_10001522_pt1 | contig 10081 bp, 7 predicted proteins | sample OWC_Aug_M1_C1_D5_FD_207651 | JGI IMG/M metagenome (GOLD analysis project Ga0316620, IMG submission 207651) | Wetland soil microbial communities from Old Woman Creek delta, Ohio, United States - OWC_Aug_M1_C1_D5_B | ecosystem: Environmental > Terrestrial > Soil > Wetlands | place: USA: Ohio...
CGCTTTGCCGACTTCCTCGCCCCCCGTTCGTACCTGAGTCCCCTGCGCTCGACCGAACGGAGGGGTTGCATCCAGGAGCTCGTCCGGGCGGTGTGCGATGAGAAGGTGCTGCAGGCCGCAGAGGTGGAGCGCGAGGTCTGGCAGCGGGAGCAGATCGAGTCCACAGGTCTCGCCAACGGTGTGGCCGTTCCCCAAGCCCGTCTCGAAGGGCTCGGCCGCCCCAGAGTGGCGGTCGGGCTCTCGCGGAGCGGCGTCGATTTCGACTGCGAGGACGGCGAGCTAGCCCATCTCATCATCCTCGTGCTCACGTCTACCGACGACCACCGCGCGCAGCTCGAGATCCTGAGCGACATCGGGCGCACATTCCGGCGGCCCGAGATGGTCGAGAAGGTGCTGATGGTCGACACCTACACCCAGTTTCTGGCCACGCTCAAGGTCAACCCGCCGACCGGCCCCCACGTGACGCGACGGGAGTGACCCGGCCCGCCGCCTGGTCGCGCTGCGGTCCAACTGGCCAGGAATGCCTGCCGGCGTCGCGACGCTGTGCTATGAAGATATTGACGGCTTTGCCTCGGCAGAACCTCGGCCGCGGCTCGCCGTAGAACCGGTGGAGGTGAGGCATGGACGCGATGATCGAAGCCCATGTCCTGCCGCAGCTGCGGCAGCGGCGTCACCAGCTCGAGGAGACGGTGCGGCGTGCTCCGCGCGCGGTCGAGCTGCAGCGTCTGCTGGGCGAGGTGGACGCGGCCATCGCGCGCGTCGATGCCGGCACCTACGGCCTGTGCGCGACCTGCCACGACCCGATCGAAACCGATCGCCTGCTCGCCGACCCTCTGGTCTGCGTCTGCATCGACCATCTCTCGGAGAGCGAGCAGCGGGCGCTCGAGCGTGATCTGGAGCTCGCCTCCCGCATCCAGCGGACGCTGAGCGCGCCGCGCGAGCTCTCCGCTGCCGGGTGGCACCTGCAGCTCCACGTCGAGCCGGCAGGTGTGGTCGGGGGCGACTGGTGTGACGTGTTCGAGCCGAGCCCCGGCAGCGGGCTGATCTTTGTGCTCGGCGACGTCTCCGGCAAGGGGCTGGCAGCGGCCATGCTCATGACCCACCTCCACGCCACCTTCCGCTCCCTGGCGGCCGAGGAGCTGCCGGTGTCCGGCCTGGTCGAGCGGGCCAACCAGGTCTTCCGCTCGAGCACCCTGTCGCCGTACTTCGCCACCCTGGTGTGCGGTCGCCTGAGCGCTGACGGCACGGCGGAGATCTGCAACGCCGGCCATTGGCCGCCCCTGGTGCTGGGCCGGAGAGGGGTCACGCAGGTGCCGCCGACCGGTCTGCCTGTGGGGACCTTCGCCAGCGCCCACTACTCGTCGCAGAAAGTCGAGCTGGGTCCCGGCGACCACATCCTGCTCTACACCGATGGGGTCACCGAGGCCCGCAACGCCGGCGAGCTGGAGTACGGGACCGAGCGCATCGAGCGTCTCGCGGCCGGCCGGACCTGGGCCGACCCCGGCGCCCTGCTGGCGGCGGTGCGCTCGGATCTCGCGACCCACCTCGACGGCGTGACGCCGCAGGACGACCTCACCCTGCTCGCCATCGGCCGCGACTGACGCTGGCGGCGAAGCCCGGGGTTCCCTCAGATCGGCTCGAAGCGACCCTGGAAGAGACGCAGGGCCGGCGGCTCGTAGACGAAGCGCAGCCCAGTGATCTCGTGCCGGCGCTGGCAGAGGCGCGCGATGCCGCCGGCCACCGCGGCCATGTGGTCGTTCGAGTAGACGCGACGCGGGATGGTCAGGCGAACGAGCTCCAGCACGGGTCGGTAGTTCTCGCCGGTCTTGGGGTCGCGCCCCTTGGAGACGTTGCCGCGCTCCGTGACCCTGACGCCGGTCTCGAGGTAGATCTCGGCCGCCAACCGCTGCGCCGGGTACTGGACCTGGTCGACGTGGGGCAGGAGCTGCCTGGCGTTGACGAGCACGGCGTGGGTGTCGGTGGGCTTGACGACCGGGACTCCGGCCCGGGTCAGCCGCTCGGCGAGGAACGCGGTCTGCTCGACGCGGTCGCGGATGTAGCGGTCGTCGAGCATCTCCTTGACGCCGTGGGCCATGGCCGCGAGGTCGGCCGCGGGCAACCCGCCGTCATGCACTCCGCCCTCATAGCTCCGGAGCTTGGCCTCGGCGGCACCTCCTTGGTGCGTGGGCAGGATGTACCGGTAGCCGCAGATGTCCTGCATCTGGGCGACGAAGCGGTGATAGGCCTCGCTCGTCGCCGGCCCACTGGTCGGTGCTCATCGCGGTGGTGCCGGAGTCGGTCAGGAAGTCGACCGTCACGTCGGCCGAGCGCAGCAGGAAGGTGTTGTAGCCCGCCTCGCGAATCGCCCGATCGCGTTGCTCGCGCGGGGTGAGGGCGATCGGCTCCGTGGTGTGAACGACGAACGGGGCGCAGTCGAGCTCCGCGCTCTCGAGGCTGGCGAGAACCGAGCGGAATCCGAGCTGGTCGTGCCACTCTCCGCCGCTCTCGAGGTCGAGCGGGGCCGCCTCGTCGCGCTGACGGTAGAGCGCGATGATCGCGTCCGCCACCTGGTCGAGCTGCGCGTTGGACATCGCGAGGCGCGGGATCTGCACCGGCAGCAGGCAGTCGCGACCGACCAGGCCCGTGGCAACGGCGCGCGTGCCCGACGTGAAATGGAGCGCGCACGCCAGCGCGTGCTGGTGGTTGTGTGGGACGTGCGGGAGGAATGCGTCGGCCTTGAGGTAGGATGCGTCGCAGCCGCGCTGGAGCGGGATGCCGGCCGCAGCGAGCCGCGCGGTGAACCGCTCGGTCCGGTGCATGACCCACTGGACCTCCGCCTCGTCGCACATCTCGGAGATGCCGCGGGCCAGGACCGCCATCGTCCGGCCGGCCATGCCGCCATAGGGGTGGAGCCCCTCGTGGACGACGACCAGGTTCATGAAGTGCTCGTGGTCGACCGGGTTGTCGGTGGCGAGGATCCCGCCGGCATTGGCCTTGGCGTCTTAGGCGCCGTCGAGGAGGATGACGTGCGCGGTCTTGGCGATCAGCTTGACCAGGTCGGCGACCGAGCGGTCGGCCTGGCCGGGCTCCGATTGGCGGGCGGCGGCGAGCTCCACGGCGGCGCGGCTAGTGCGTCGACGGGCGATCGTCGATAATCGTCGACGGTGGCGAGACAACTTGACCTCACGCTGCGCGACGGACGGCGCCGGCCGCGGCTGTTGCTGCTCGGAGCGGTCGGTCTGCTCCTCGTCTACGCCATCGCCTTTCAGGGCTCCCGGGGGCTGTGGGAGCCTGACGAGGGGCGCTACGTTGATGTCGCCCTCGAGATGGTACGCCTCGGGGATTTCGTGACCCCCCACCTGCACCACCAGATGACCCACCTGACCAAGCCCCCGTTGACCTACTGGGCGCTCGCGGGTGGCATGGGCCTCCTCGGGCGCAACGAGTGGGGCGCACGGCTGCCGCACGCGCTGGCCTTCGTGGGGACCGTCCTCCTGGTCTGGGTCATGGCGCGACGGCTGGTGCCCGAGCGACCCGAGCTGCCGCCGGTGGTCTACGCCACCATGCTGCTGCCGTTCGTCGCCGCCAACATTGTCACCACCGACACCCTGCTCACGTTCTGGGTGACCGCGGCCGCTGCCGCGTTCGTCGCGGGTTGGTGGGGCGGGGAACGCGAGCGGCGGCGACGATGCGCCCTGATGTGGCTGGCGTTCGGCGCCGCGTTCCTCACCAAGGGCCCGGTCGGCCTGCTGCCGCTGGCCGGCATGCTGGCGGTGGCTGCCGCCGAGGGACGTGGCGGGTTGCGCGACCTCCTGTGCTGGCGGGGCGCGGCCCGCTTCGTGCTGGTCGGTTTGGGATGGTACTGCGTGGTGATCGCTCGGGAGCCGAAGCTGGTGGGCTACTTCGTCGGCGGCGAGATCGTGGAGCGAGCCCTTTCCGCCACGTACGACCGGAATGCCCAGTGGTACGGCGCATTCAAGGTCTACCTCCCGACCCTGATCCTCGGGTTGATGCCGTGGACCTGGGTGCTCGCCCGACGGTGGCGCGCTGGGCTTGCGTGGCTGGCGCCGTCACGGTGGCGGCAGGCCGCCAGGGAGGACAGCGTCGGTCTGTTTCTCACCGCCTGGGTAGTGGTCCCGCTCGTCATGTTTTTCCTCGTCCGCAGCCGGCTGCACCTCTACCTCCTGCCTCTGTTCCCGGCCCTGGCGCTGTTGGTGGGACGGGAGCTCGCACCCCGCTGGCGCTGGTCCCGCAAGGTGCTGGTCGCCCTCGGGCTTTGGTGCATCTGTTTGATCGGGCTCAAGGCCGGCTTCGCCGCGGTGCGCGTCGATCGCGACGCGCGTCGTCAGGCCCAGGCCATTGCCGCCCTGGCCGACGTCGCTCGCTACGACGAGGTGGTGGTCGTGGGCCTCGACGAGGGCCTCGGCCTGGCGCTCTACCTCGACCTCGAGGTCGAGTTCGTGGCCGCGACCGAGCACGAGTGGCTGTACGACCGGCACCCGTACTGGACGTCGACCCTGCTGGCCGAGCTCGAGGATCCGGAGCGGAGGCTATTCCTGGTCAGCTCTCGGCGCTTCCAGAGGTTCGCGGACATCGTGGCCGAACGGGGTCTGGAGCCCCGACGGTTCGGCACCGTCGGCCGTGCCGAGGTCGTGGAGCTCGCGCCTCGTCCGGCTCAGCTCTCCGGTGGGTCGACGTAGGTGAAGATCTTGCCCGCCCAGTTGCGCAGCTGCCAGACCCCGTTCTCGTGAGACACGATGGTGTCCTGCTGGACCGGGATCTTGCCGCCGCCGCCCGGGGCGTCGACGACGTAGGTGGGCACCGCGTAGCCCGAGGTGTAGCCGCGGATCTTGGACATGATCTCGAGCCCCTTGGTGATGGAAGTGCGCAGATGCCCGGTACCCATCACCGGGTCGGCCTGGTACAGGTAGTACGGGCGAACCCGAACCTTGATCAGCTCGTGGAAGAGCTTCTTGAGGACGTCGGCATCGTCGTTGATGCCCCGCAGCAGGACCGTCTGGCTGCCGAGCGGAATGCCCTGGTCGGCGAGCAGCTCGCAGGCCGCGCCGACCTCGGGGCTGACCTCTGCCGGGTGGGAGAAGTGAAGTGACAGCCAGACCTTGTGCCGGCGCAGGATGCCCGCCAGCTCGGGGGTGATGCGCTGGGGCAGGAAGCCGGGCACGCGGCTGCCGAGGCGCAGGAGCTCGACGTGGGGGATCGAGCGTATGGAGCCGAGCAGAGCGTCCAGCCGATCGTCGGACATCAACAGCGGGTCGCCGCCAGAGATGAGGACGTCGCGCACCTCGGTGTGCTCGCGCAGGTAGGCGAGGATCCGTTCCATCCGCGCCGCCAGCGGCTCCAGCTCGCCCTGGTGAACAAGCCGCGAGCGGGTGCAGTATCGGCAGTAGGCCGCGCAGGTGTCGAGGGCCAGCAGCAGGACGCGGTCGGGGTAGCGGTGGACGAGGCCCTCGGCCACCGAGGCGCCGTCCTCTCCACAGGGGTCAGCCATGTCGCCAGGAGACACCAGGAACTCCTTGTCCCGTGGCACCACCTGGCGCCGGATCGGGCACTCGGAGTCATCCGGGTCCATGAGCGCCGCGAAGTGCGGGGTCACCGACACTGCGAAGCGCTCCTTCGCCATCTCCAGGCCGTTGCGCTCGGCTGGAGTCAGGCGCAAGTAGGCCTCGAACTGCTCGGTACGGATCAGGCGGTGCCGCAGCTGCCAGCGCCAGTCGGCCCAGCGCTCGGCGTCGTAGGTCTCGCCGTAGATCCGGCATAGCCGCTCACGACGGTTCTCGACAACCTGTGATGCGACAGGTGTGAGGAGATGGAACATCTCGGCTGCCTCCATTGCAGACGATTGACGCGCGTTGACTAGGGAGATCAATACCTGATCCTCGGATTGGTCTTCGCTCCACGGTGCGCCGTGAGCGCGCGGAACCCCATGCGGGTGCAAGAGCATGGTTTCCTATGACCTGGGCAGGCACCCGCTGGCGAGACGCGAGCGGCGCGTTGAGACCAGCGCATCCGCGTCGTGCCAGCTCTTGTGGTGGGGAGATGGAGGGAAAGGGGACTCGACTGAAAGGCGGGGGGCTTGCCAGGTGATCCCCTCGCCTGCTATACTGGGTGGTTCGTCGAGCGTCGCCTTACACATCTCACGCGTCAATGTAGGCGCTTTTCTACCTCTGTCAAGGGGGTCGGGGAAGATTTTTCCTACTTCTTCTTGTCGGCCTCTTGGCGGCATCCCCGAGCAGAACGCTCGGCGTTTCGGCGAGTGGGCCGAAGCCTGGCGTCACCGCCTGTCCCTCCACACACCCATCCACAGCAGTCAGGGGGTGGGTCGGCTCACAGCCGCCGCAGGGCGCGGTTGCGATTGAGCTGAAGCACGCGCACGTCGGGGTCGGGCAGGACGCGGTCGGGCCGGAAGCGGCAGACGACGGTGGCCGCAGCTTCCTCCCCGGGTCCGAGGGTGACGGTGGCGCGAGCGTCACGATAGTCGGGGTTGGGCTGGCCGTCGTCGCCGAGGCGGTCGCCGCGGGCGGCAGCAACCTCGACCGGCACGGTTCCCGAGCCTTCGTTGCGCAGGAGGATGCGGACCTCGTACCGCTCGTCTTCGGCATCGATCCGCGACGAGCTGACCTCGACGATGCGGTACTCGGGGACGACCACCTGGTAGAACCACTGCGCGACGAAGGCGTCGAAGGCGACCAGGTCAGGCGCGTGCGGGCGGAGAGCGGCGATCAGGTCCTGGAGCACCGGGAAGTCGGGGCCGTCCTTGTGGGCGGCAATGAGCTCCCGAAGGCCTGCGAGTGCCTGGTCGCGGCCCATGAGGTCGGCCAGCATCCAGAACACCCAGCCGCCCTTGTCGTAGGTGACGGTAGTGTCGCCCTCCTTGGAGCCGTCGACCCTGACCAGCGGTCGCTCGGCGTCGGCCCGGCGGCTCCGGCCATAGGTGGCTTCGATCCGCTTGCGGAACTCCATGGCGTAGAGCTCACCCCGCACCTGCTCGAGCAGCAGGGCTGTCGAGAAGTGAGCCAGTCCCTCCGCGACCACGTTACCGCCCGGGCCCTTGCCCGGGGTGAGGATGTTGCCCCACCACTGGTGGGCGGCCTCGTGGGCGGCGATGGCGAAGGCGGTGTTGCTGCGTGGGTCGTCCCTGGTCAGGAAGCCGATCCCCTCGGAGAAGGTGATGTTGGTGGGGAAACCCTGGGCGTAGCGGGCGTTGTCGGCGAACTCGGACAGCTTGAGCTCCTGCCAGGGATAGGGCCAGAACCACTCCGAGTAGTAGCGCCGGGAGCCGTCGAGCGCAGCCAGCATCTCGTCGACGTTGTAGGGGTGCTGGGCGTGGAAGAACACGGCGGTGCCGTCTCCCCGGCGCACCTCCCAGCGACCGACGACGAGGTTGAAGAAGCGCACCGGCTGGTCGGACCGCCACTCGGTCGTCCGCCGGCCGTCGCGCACCTCCTCCGCGACCGGCATGCCGACCGAGTTGACGACGTAGGCCTCGGGCACAGTGACGGTGATGCAAGTGGTGAAGGGGGAGGCGGAACCGAACATGGGCTCGGTGACGCCGATCCAGAAGTCTTCGGGGTAAACCTTGAGCTCGAAGCGGTTCTCCTCCTCGACCCCGATCTCGTCCAGGAAGCCGAGGACCGGCACGAAGGAGGGGGTGAAGCTGGTCAGGACAACGCCGGCCGGGAGGATGAACTCCTCCTGCCGGCCGCCGTTGCGGCTGACCCCGGCCGGCAGGCGGCCGTGGTGGGAGAAGCCGAGCTCGAGAGTTTGGCCGGGATTGAGCGGTGCCGGTGGTGCGATCACCCACAGCCCGCTCCGGCTCTCCGGCCGGTACGGCTGGCCATCCAGGGTCCAGGCCACGTCCTCGAAGTGCAGCCCGGTTGTGACCGGGAAGCGGGGGAGGGGATCGGCCCGCCGGTTGATCAGCCGGTAGCTGCCCCTGACCGCGAAGCTGCTGCGCTCGGGCTCGAGCGTGACGTCGAGCTCGACCGCGTCGAGGTCCGGCAGCAAGGCATCGTGGAAGGTGGCGAGGTTCTGCTTCCAGTAGTCCTTGGCCCGCTTCTTACCGCCGCCGCCCTCGGGTCCACGGTCGACAAGGGCGTAGAGGGCGACGCCAGAGACCAGCGGCACCAGCAGCAGGGGTGAGAAGCGGAGCAGGCTGCGGGCGAGCTGCTGTGGCTCGAGACGAGCCAGGGCGAGCACGGCGTCGCGCTCGGTGCGTGGGTAGAGCCGTACCGCCAGGGCGACCAACGCGGCGGCCAGGCTGAGGGCCAGCACCCGGTTGAGCACCAGCGCCGGCCGGTCGAGCTCGAGAGGCCCCATGTCGCTCCAGCCCGCCACTCCCCACAGGTCCCAGTTGCCGACCCAGCTCATCTTGTCGCGAAATTGCAGGTAGCCGGTCAGTGCGAAGGCGCCGATCGCGATCGCGTAGCTCGCGTAGCGGCTGCGGGTGAGCGCGAAGGCGGCCGCGACAAAGGCCGTGAAGAGGACGAAGGTGGGCAGCAGCAGACAACCCCACAGCACCAGGAACGGACCGAGCGCGAAGCTGACCTTGCCCTGCATCAGCACCATCGCCAGACAGGTGAGCAGCGCCGCGAGCAGGATCACCGCCCCCACCAGGCTGTTGGCCAGGCACTTGCCGAGGAGCAGGGCGGTCGAAGGCAGCGGGCTCGAGGAGACGAGGGGGGCGAGCCGGGTGGCGCGGTCCCGCCACAGCGACTCGACGGTGTAGAAGGCGAGGAGCAGGCAGACGAGCACGGTGAGAATGTTGAATAGCCGCGCCGCAGTCAGGCCCGAGGTGACCAGCAGCGGTGCGTCGATGGCTCCGGTGTTCACCAGGGAGCCGAATGACTGGATGATGATGATCGGGGTGAAGAGGTAGAGGCCGGGGGAAGTCGCCAGCTCCTTGAGCTCGGCCCGCGCCACCGCGACGGTGCCGCGCAGCAGGCCGGGCGGTCGCATGGACATACCCAGGGCCGAGAGTCGCCCGCGGATCGTCTCGTTCGCAGTCCGTGCCGCTGCCCGCAGCGCCTCCTCCTCCCGCCGCTTGGCGGGTCGGACGCGGACCTTGCCTCGCAAGGTAGCGGCCAGCCGCCGGTGGCTCCAGGCCACGGCGCCGAGGCCGATTAGCATCAGGACAAGCCGACTGCCCAGGAAGGGTAGGTCGAAGCCGATGCGACCGCCGTTGTAGAAGGCGACTCCGCGGTCGACCTTGAGCCAGGTCTCGTCGAGCCAGCGGAAGCCTCCCGGGTCGATCAGCATCAGCAGCCGGTTGAGGCGCGGGTCGAGCCAGCTCGGCGACCAGTTCCAGAAGAAGAAGAGGCTGAAGACCACCAGGGCGAGCGGCAGCACGAAGACCAGAATGGGGCGGCGGCTGCGCTCGCCGACCGCGAAGCAGACGCCGGTCACCAGGACCAGGGTGGGAAGGCTGAAGAGGAGGGCGGGGACCAGGTAGTTGGCGAGCACGAAGGGGCCACGGATCTCGGCCGCCTTGGAGTGCGGCACCAGGTGGTTGAAGAGAACCATCAGCGCCAGGTGCAGGCCGAGCACGCCGCCAAAGGCGGCCAGCACCGCCAGCAGCTTGCCCCACACGTACTCGCCGACTCGCAGCGAGGTGACGTGGAGCAGCTCGCCGACCCTGAGCTCGTCGTCGCGGATCACGGCCAGACCGGCCAGGACGGCGACGAAGAAGGTGTAGAAGGCGAAAACCGAAAGCGAGAGGATGTAGGCGACCGAGAACTGGGAGGTGATCCAGGCCCGCTGGCCCCCGACCGAGGTGTCGCCCGAGGATATCTGCGCATCGCCGGAGGAAAGGCCCCAGCTCATCAACCCCATCATCAGCACAAGCACCCACAGTACCGGCCGGCGCAGGTGGAGGCCGAAGTCGAGGCGGAAGACCTCGAGCAACCGCCGCCAGCTCATGGCGCGCCTCCGCCAGCGCCGTTCGAACGCACCATCACCAGGTAGGCATCCTCGAGGGTCGGAGTCGCGGGCTCGAACCCGGGCGGCGGCTCGCCGTTGGGCTCGAAGACGCGCACCCGGTTGCGGCCCTCGACCAGCACCGCCT
>Ga0316620_10001523_pt1 | contig 10080 bp, 6 predicted proteins | sample OWC_Aug_M1_C1_D5_FD_207651 | JGI IMG/M metagenome (GOLD analysis project Ga0316620, IMG submission 207651) | Wetland soil microbial communities from Old Woman Creek delta, Ohio, United States - OWC_Aug_M1_C1_D5_B | ecosystem: Environmental > Terrestrial > Soil > Wetlands | place: USA: Ohio...
AAGATAGGAATGGGTGAGGAGCCAGTCTCGGAAAGGCCTTCCTTTTTCGTCCAAATACTTGGCCTTCGCAATCAGATTCAAGTCGGAAATGTTGACGCCGGCGGAACAGACCATGTCGCAGAGATGGCATCCGATACAGAGGTCGATCCATTGATTTGCAGAGGGTTCGTCCGACCTCCGAAATCGCTCGACGCCGGGACCCGCTTGCTTTGGCCCTGGAAATTCTGGGGTCACGCGTGAGACCGGGCAGACCGCCATACAGGTAGCACAACGAATGCAAACATCTGAATTGTTTTTAGGCCAACTGTGGTGCTTCATCTCTTTAAACTTTTCACCCTGGAAATTAAATTCCTAATCCCTCCCCACCTCCCTTTAGCAAAGGGAGGAAAAAATTGGTCCCCCTTTCATAAAGGGGGATGAAGGGGGATTATTGTCTTTACGAGTTTCCTAACGCACATTTCGCTGCCCAATAGCCTGTCGCAATCTCGATTCCTTCCCTCGATTTTTCCTCGATGCAATGATGATGGGCTAATACGGAGCCTGCAACCCATACATTTTCTAAAATCACATCTCCCCCTCCATCAACAGGTTGGAAGGAGGCATTGGTCAGAACGCCTGCCCGATGAATCGGGTGCGGGAGATCACCAAAAAAAGAGTTTCCAAACCAACCCTCGCGTGATGGGGGCTGATGAACTGAAAAGTTGAAGACAGGCTCAAGAATCTTTTCAGCGTCTGCCTTCAGGCCTCCACCCATAAAGCGCCCTGTAGCCAGGATGAAGCGATCCGCAGAGTAGGAGGTGATGACCGGAGGATGGGCCAGTTCAATGGCCTGACATCTTTTCTCTGTGAGGATCGCTTTTGAGACAGGATAACCCAGAAGAAAAGTGACCCCTTTCTGGATGAGCCACTCTTTGAACCGGTCGAAGATTCGCTTCCCCGGAATGGATGGGGGGAGAATAGGGATTTCGAAGACCTTGGCACCGATCCTCTCCTCTAACTCTTCCTTCACCTGGACGGGATCGTGCATTCCTAAGAGAGCCGGGAAACCTACCCGGGTTTCACCCTGGAGCTGTTTTCTAATTTCCCTGCCGATGTTTTCTCTAAAGGGCTGTTTTTCCATTAATCTCGCAAGGGCGGTGGCGGTTAATTCCGGATAGAGTGAGTTAGGCAGTCGAAAGTCAATTCCGCGGCATTTGAGTTGGTTGGCGACATAATGGGTATAGAAATCTTTGAAGCCCTCAAACCCCACGATGAGCGTACGCCCTTCATCGAATGAAGTTGCCTCGATCATGGTTGTAGGGACGAGATAAGTGGGTCGAAGTGTTCCCGCACCGGTTGGAAGAAAGGAGTTTGTGTTTCCAATCGCCTGAAAAGAATAAGGAGGTGTGAACAGGGAAAGAAAAGAAGAAAAGGATTCTTCAATCCTTTCCGGTCCCACTTTAGAGTATGGATGTTCGGGGTGATCTTTTATCCATTGCGACAGACCCTCTCCCATCCTCATCGTCTTTGGGACTTGGCCTAAGGCATCGATCGTGTTTGAAAAAAGGGAGAGAGAGCCCATCCCCTTTCCAACGATAAGGACTTTTTTGTCGGCCTCAGCAGCCGTTTTCGCTGCCATCAGTCCCGAGAGGCCCATCCCGATGATGATAAGATCGTAGTGCATGGGTTTTTTGAAGCCGTCGGCAGTCAATGCCGACGCTACAAAATTATCATTGTAGCGCCCTCATTTATGGGGGCGGTTAAAGGTTGAAGATTCCTTTGTAGATCGATTCGATCAATTCTTCTTCCTTGAGCGCTGTCCCCCAGAGAACCGGGCGGATCCCTTTCCATCGTTCCTCAAGGAATTCCTTGAGGATTCTATTGGAATCTCCTCCTGCCTTCCCTAAATGGTGCAACACCCCGAGCAGCCGGTACACACAAAACCCCCCCTGGCACGTCCCTTTGGCCAGGCGGGTTCGGTGAAGGATGTCTTGAAGGTCCCTGAATTTTTCCTCCCCGAGGAAAGCTTCAACTTCTTTCCTTCGAACCAGTTCACAGTCGCAGAGAATCTCTTCGCCGCCTGTTAAGAATTGCTGAAGTCGTTCTTTTGAGCCGGTGGGTCTGCTCGCCCCCGGGAGAGGGTTCACATGAGTCGAGCAGGATACTTTTTTCCCGATTTTTTCACAGATGAGGTCAGAGGTCTTTTCTGACATCAACCGATAGGTCATCAGCTTCCCACCGGTGATGGTGATCAGGTTTTTTATGCTGTCCCTTTTCCCATGGTCGATGAGTGCGAACCCGCGGCTGATCGCCCGGTCATTCCCTTTTTCTTCCGATTGGAATAAAGGCCGGATCCCTGCGTAGGCCCGGATGAATCTGGCCTCTTGAATGGCAGGAATCAACTTCGACGTTTCCCGGACCAAGAGAGAGGCCTCTTGAGGCGTGACTTCAAAATTCTCAACTTCCTGCAACCGAATGGATGTTGTCCCGAGGATGGATACGGTCTCATTGGGGACGACGATGTCTCCATCCGAGGGGGGACGGCAGTGATTGATGACACGGTGAGTAAGCCTCCGGTTCGTGATCAACAGTGACCCTTTAGAGAGGGCCATGCCGATGTGAAGGCCGGCTAGCCTCAGGACCCGGTTTGCCCAGGCACCCGTGGCGTTAATAAAAAAGGAGGCTTCCATTGACAATTCCTCACCCGTGGCAAGGTCCTTTGCTTCGACGCTTCTTATTCTATCCCCTTCGATGCGGAGGGAAGCGACTTCTGTGTGAAGGAAGAATTTTGCTCCGTGGCTCTCTGCATCTTTGGCGTTTTCCAAAATCAACTTGAATGGATCGATCGCCCCATCGGGGACCTTCACCGCACTCACTAGATGGGGATGGAGTTCGGGCTCCCATGCCAGGGTTTCATCGCGTGAGCAAAGGGCATTTGGAATCCCCGCCTCTTCACAAGCTCCAAGGAACCGATCCCGAAACTGAAGGCCATCTTCGGGGAGGGAGACGAAGAGACCATCTGTTTCTTCAATGCAATGGGGGGCAATCTTCCTGAGGATCTTATTCTCAGCGATGCATTCTTTGGCAGCTTCTGGATCGGATACAGCATATCTTCCGCCGCTATGAAGGAGCCCATGATTTCGACCTGAGGCGCCGGAGGCAAAATCGCCTTTTTCAACCAAGACAGAAGGGATGCCCCTCAACGACAGATCCCTTAAAATTCCGGCCCCAGTGGCACCGCCCCCAATGATCAATACTTCTGTTTTTATCTTCACTCTGGTCCCTACAATATGATTTCAAAACTTGACAGGCTGCTGAAAAATGCCCATCTACGGCGTTGTCCGGCCGCCTCTTTGCCGGGAAGCCCGGCGTGCCTGTCCCGTCCTGACGGGATGGGCGGGGAGTTTCACCTGGGAATTGTTCATTCTCTAACGAGATTGCGGAAATTTGTCAAGGGAATTGAGGATTGTCTTTCCCCATGCTCTTGTCCCTCAGGTGATGAAGGATGGAACAGAGAACTTGACTTTTCAATATAATCAAATAAAATGGCGAATAGGGGTGAACAATGGTTGAAATCTTAAAAAGCAGAAATCCTTTCGTCGATTTGGTTCAAGTCGCTTTTATCGTCACCGATGCCCACTCAAAAATCCTTTACGCCAACCGTTATACCAAACGTCTCTTCGGCTATGGCCGAGAAGAGATAGAAGGCCAAAGGATCAGGACCCTTTTCCTAGAAGAAGATCTCACCTATTTCCTCCCCAACATTATCTACCTCTCGCTTTACAAAAATGGTTTTGAAGGGGAGGCCCTTTTAAGACAAAAGAACGGGACAAAGGTTTTCACTCATCTCTACACGACCACTTTCAAGGAAGGAGGAGAGGTTTTTATTTCCTTTTCTTTCCAGGAAATTCAACGATTGAAGAAGCTCGAGAGAGAAAGAATGGAAATGGAGCGTTGGGCAAGTCTTGGCATGATGGTGGAAGAGATTGCCCATCAGGTTCGAAATCCGATCGTTACCATCGGAGGATATTCGCAACGCCTTCTCAAGGCATTCTCCCCTCCGCCAAAGGGCAAGTCTTACCTTCATCAAATTCTAAAGGAGGCGAAGAGGCTCGAAACGATGATCCAGCGGTTAGAGGAGTATGTCCTGTTCCCCAAGCCTGCTTTTCGGAGGGAGAGGATTGAGAAGGTGGTAGAGACTGTTCTCCAGACCGCTTCGGAAGAGGCGGCAGAAAAAGGGGTTTTCTTTAATCTGGAGACAAAGGTCCCGGAGGGGAGAGGGGATTTCTTTATAGACAGGGGTCTCATGGCCAAGGCGCTCCTTCATATCTTAGAAAACAGCATGGAGGCTGTCACACAGATACCGATGGGGAAAAAAGGTAGTGTCGTGAAGGTATCCCTCTTCGGGGATGGGGGAAATATTGGGATTTCTATCTCAGATAGAGGGGAGGGGGTTCCCCGAAAAAATCTTGACCGAATTTTCGAACCTTTTTTTTCCACGCGACCAAACCGGGTGGGGTTGGGACTCACCTTCGTGAAGAGAGTAGTGGAGGAACAGGGGGGAAGCATTCGGGTCGAGAGTCGTTTAAAGAAAGGGACGACGATCACACTCATTTTTGCAAAGGACCGGCGCAGGATGTTACGTCGGGAAAAACTTTCCCCGGAGGGCGCGAGGACAGATGACAATTGAGCGACACTCCACGGTCTCGAGCCTATCGTTCCTCCGATTGTTGTGAATGATCACCCACCACCCTTACCCTCCCGCCGCATAATGACTTCCTCCGTTCCGTCTTCCAGTCAAAAAATACATAAAAAAGGCATCTTGAACTTTAGGATTTAGGCTCGGTGGAACTTTTTCTTTACTGAAAAGGAGTCAGTGTTGACATCCCGATTTTACAGGTTAAAATAGGGGTGAATTTCGGAACCTGAAAGGCGGAGTTCGTGAACGATGGTTGAGCCAGAAGGTTCGTTAAGCTCTCAAATTTCTCAAAGGGCGGATATGGAAAAGGGATTGATGGAAGTCAAAGTGATGGGTATCGTGGTGGATCCCAAGGCCTCAAACCCCGTCGTCGTCTTAGTAGACCTTTCGGGGCAGAAAGCACTGCCGATATGGATCGGGGTTTTCGAAGCGGAAGCCATTTCAAGAGGTCTCGAAGGAGTGATGACGCTTCGTCCCATGACACATGACCTCATGAAACAAATTTTGGATACATTTCAGGTAACCGTCACCCGGGTCATCATCCATGACTTAAAAGAAAATACATTTTTCGCCAACCTTTACCTGAACGTGGGAGGGGCGGAGCTTGTTGTGGATAGCCGCCCCAGTGATGCCATTGCCCTGGCGGTAAGAGTGAAGGCTCCTATCTTTGTTACCGAATCGGTGGTTGAGGCGACCAGACAAATGGGAGTCCTCGCCTCCAATCTTTTAGAGGAGGGGGACGAACTCAAAACGATCATCGAGAATATGAAGCCAGAAGACTTCGGAAAGTATAAAATGTAAAGGATCTCATTATTTCTTTCATAAAGCCTACTTAACTCGACCTCTTAACGCCAAAGCCTCCATCCACCATTCGGCCAGAATATGAATCCTCTCCTCTGCATCTTTTCTTGAGATTTGACATAATTTTTCTCATTATGACAATTTGTCATTTCTTGCCTCTTCATTCTCAGTGTGTGATTCTCCCGTAGAATTTGATCCGAAACTTAAAAATCAAATAGTTATCAAACCCAATAATATCCAACACCTTCTCGGCATATATTTTGCTTTAAATAAACGAAAATCAAAACAAATGGAGGCAACTCAATGTCTTTGATGGAAAGAGATGTGGTTTTGACCACTGATGAGGCGATCGAGTATCTAAAGATCTCCAAACCCACCTTCTTGAAATATATTCGTTCTGGAAGGATCAGAGCGATTAAGGCCGGGAAGGGATGGAGAATCCTCCAATCAGAACTAAACCGATTCTTAAGAGGAGAGGTCGCTCAATGAAATCGAACAAAGGATTCTTGCTGGAAGCCTCCTTTTTTGCAGTCGGCAATGGTGCGCTGGAAGGAGGGGCAATGATGGTCCTTCATTGCGATTTCAAGGAAACGGGGAAACAAGCCGCACCCATGGGAACCGGGTGATTGAGTAAAGGTGAAGATGCTGGAAAGGATTCAAAAAAGCCTAAGACTGAAATGGATGGTTCTATCCATTCTCTTATCCACCCTCCCGCTGGTCATCGCAAGTTATAGCATTATACAAATCTATCAAAGAGACATGAAACAATCGGTCATTGCGATTGAAAAAGAGAAGGCCAATACGGTTGTTGGGAGAACGCGATCCTATTTTGAAAAGATCAGGAGCAACCTACGTTCCCTTTCTATTGACGAACATTTTAAACGCGGCAGTTCTACGGATCGCACCGTAAGCCTTTTGAACAATTTCCTTTATCAAAATGGTTATCTTTCGGAGTTGACCCTTTTAGATGCAAAGGGGAAGGAGACGATCAAGGTCTCCAAGTACAAAGCCTTTAAACCATCTGATCTGAAAGATCAATCAAAAACCGAAATGTTTCAAACCGCATCAAACCTGCAAACCTACTACGGAGATTTCAAACTCATCGAAAATGTGGTGCCTACCATGGTGATTGCCGTTCCAGTTGAAGAATATGGGAGGCGACCCGCGAGTGTACTAAGCGCGGAGTTTGACCTGAGATACCTATGGAACGTGATTCAACAAACTCAGGTTGGGAAAAAGGGGATAGCCTATGTGGTTGACAGGGCAGGATATCCGATCGCCCACCCCGATACCGGGCGTGTCACATCAAGAATGAACATGAGGCGGTTGCCCATGGTGGATCGGGCGATTGCCGGGGAAGAGGGAATTTTGGAGTTTAAGGATCCCGGGGGAGAGAAGACCTTGGTTGTTTTCAAACCCATCAAAGAGTTGGGTTGGGGTGTGATCGTTCAGGCCCCGGTGGACGAAGCTTACGAACCTCTTCGGCAGGTAGCCCAGACTGCTCTGAAATGGGTTTTCATCGTTCTTGGCGTGGCCCTCCTAGTCAGTTTCTTGCTGACAAGAAAGCTAGCCCTACCGATTAAACAATTAGCAAAGGAGATGGGAGAGGTCGCTCAAGGAAATTTGAATGTTTATATTGAGCCGTCTGCGAAAGATGAACTGGGGGTCCTGACTCGATCCTTCAACAAGATGATCCAGGATCTCAAGAGATCACAGGAGGCCTTAAGAGAGGCGGAAGAGAAATATCGGAGGATTTTCGAAGATTCGAAAGACATGTTGTATATGGTTTCGGCTGATGGAAAGGTCATCGAAGTCAATCAGGCTGGAGCGGATTTACTCGGTTACGGAAGCAAGGAAGAAATCATGCAGGGTGATGCCAGAGAGGTTTTTCTTCACCCCGAGGACCCAAAGAGAATAGTGGAGAGAGTAAGAGAAGAAGGGTTTGTTAAAGACTTGGAGGTCAAACTTAAGAAAAAGGATGGGGCTCCCGTTGATGTCTTGTTGACTGCCAATGCGAGAAGAGATGATTCGGGGAAAATCGTAAGCTACGAGGGGACCATTAAAGACATTTCTGATCGTAAGAAGATGGAAGAGGAACGGGTTCAGAGAACGAGGGAACTCGAGGCCCTGAATGAGATGGGGGCTTTGATCAATCAGACTTTAGACATAGACAAGGTCTTGGCGATTGCTTTAGAAAAGGCAGTGCATTTGACAGGGTATGAGATGGGAGGGGTCCATCTCGCAAACGAAGATGAACGGACCTTTGAGTTTAAACATCATTTCAAGCACTCCACCCGGCTGGCCGAGATGGCGAAAATCCATAAATATGGTGAAGGGGCTGCCGGAAGGGCCGTGATCTTAAAACGACCGGTCATCTTCTCCGTTGATGATCACCCCGCCTCTCGATTAGCTCCTATTTTAAGGGAGGAAGGAGTTCAAACGATCCTGGCCTTTCCTCTCCTTGGAAATGGAAAGGTCGTTGGCGCGATTAGTCTGTTAAGCCGTTTTCGCCGGGATCTCAGCCAAAGAGAGGTTCATCTATTGGAGAGCATCGGAAATCAGATCGGGCTTGCTCTCGTGAATGCGAAACTTTTTTCTGAGGTGGCTAAAGCAAAATCAGAATGGGAGACGACCTTTAATTCGGTGACAGACCTCCTCACTATTAGAGACAAAGATTACCGAGTCCTCCTGGCCAATAAAGCGGCGCTCAGGCAGTTCGGATTGAAACCGGAAGAACTGATCGGAAAAAGGTGCTTTGAGGTTTTTCGCCACAGCGACAAACCTTGTGCAGGATGTTATGTCTCCGAAACGCTGCTCACGAAGAATCCCGTCTCCATAGAACTGGAGAGTCCGTATTTGAAAGGTATCTTTCGGTTCCATACGTTTCCTGTCTTTGGCGAAACAGGGGAACTGATCGGTGTGGTTGAATTGGCCAGGGAGGTCACCGGAGAGAAACGATTGGAGATTGAAAAAGACGTGATTAATAACGTCAATAAAATACTTGCTTCCAGCCTCGATGTAAAGCAGGTGATCCGGGCCGTCCATATTGAATTGAAGAGACTATTGGACTGTGAAAGGATGACGATCACTCTTTTGGATGAAGAGGAAAAGGGATTCCATTATCTCGCCCAGACAGGCCACTACGAACCCGCCGAATCAGTGGCGGGGACCATCTATCCTCAAGAAGGAACTCATTTTGGAAGGGTGGTTGAAACAGGGTTGCCTGTCATCATTGCCGACACCGCTGAAAGTGATTCCTGGGTTGCGCTAAAATTACTGAAAGAGGGGATTCGTTCCTGTTTGCTTTTCCCCTTGGAATATAAGGGGAAGATCATCGGCACGATGAACTTCGGCAGCAGGGAGGCGAATCACTTTTCAGAGGCCTCGTTCGATCTGCTGCAACAAATTGCCTCTGGAGTGGCTATCTCCCTTCAAAATACTTTGCTTTTTGAAGAGATAAGAAAGAGGCTTGATGAATCAACCATTCTCTACGAGATAACGAAGATTTCTTCTTTAGCCTCGCTCAATATGGATCAAACGCTAACGGAGATTGCGGAGAACCTAAGCAACCTCCTGAAGTCTGAATATCTCGCAATCTTCTTGGTTGAAGAAAATACAAGGAGATTGAAGCCTTATACTTCCTCGAAAAGCCTTCGCCATCATCTCGAGTATGTTGAAGGTCTCGGACTTTGCTTGGGTAAGGGCATTACAGGGTGGGTAGCTGAAAAAGGTGAGCCCGTGCTCGTGAATAATGTGAAAGAAGACGGCAGGTATGTCTGCGGCGATGAGACCATATGTTCTGAGATGTGTGTTCCTCTGAAGGTGGGGTCAAAAGTGATCGGAGTGGTGGACGTACAGAGCAAAGAACCGAATGCTTTTTCTGAGGATGACCTGCGCTTGCTCAGCATCGCCGGGGGGCAAATAGCGACTGTCATTGAAAATATCCGTCTACGAGATGAGATTAAGCAGTCGGAAGAAAAATACAGGACAGTCGTTGAGAGCGCCCTGGATGGCGTCTGTGCCTTGGGGAGGGATTACCGGCTCAAATTTATTAACCAGAGGTTCGCGGAAATCCTTGGTTTTACAAGGGAAGAATTGATCAATAGGGATGTCCGAGAATCTCTGGATGAAGAAGGCCGTAAGGTTGTGGCTGATCGAGAGGAACAACGAAAGAGAGGGACAACATTATCTCCCAGTTTTGAGTCAACGATCTTTCGTAAAGATGGTGGGATGAGAAATGTGGAAATCAGTGCTCGGACGATAAAAGATTCGAAGGGGGATGTGAGTACCATTGCTATTCTTAAAGACATCACCGAGAAGAAAAAGATGGAAGAAGAGTTATTCCGGGCTGAAAAACTGAGTGCCATCGCCGAAATGGCGAGCGGTGTTGCCCATGATTTCAATAACGCCTTAGCGGCCATTCTCGGAAATACCCAACTCCTGCTTTATACCGCCAAAGATCAGGAGACGAAGGAAACCCTGCGGACGATTGCAAAGGTCGCGCAGGATAGCGCTCATACGGTTCGCCGGCTTCAGGACTTTACGAAGAACAGAGTTTCTCAGGAACTTTCCAGCGTGGATATAAACTCCCTCATCAAAGA
>Ga0316620_10001524_pt1 | contig 10080 bp, 5 predicted proteins | sample OWC_Aug_M1_C1_D5_FD_207651 | JGI IMG/M metagenome (GOLD analysis project Ga0316620, IMG submission 207651) | Wetland soil microbial communities from Old Woman Creek delta, Ohio, United States - OWC_Aug_M1_C1_D5_B | ecosystem: Environmental > Terrestrial > Soil > Wetlands | place: USA: Ohio...
ATGTCCGCGATGTCGCTCGACTCCGGCGGGCCGGGGTCGTCCACCTGCGCCACGACGCGAAAGGCGGGACGCGAGTCCGCGGCCGCGCCGATGTCGGTGCCGCTCAGGGGGACCTTCACGCGCGGAACCGTCGTGAATTTGACGGGCACGTTCACCGCGATCCGTCCGAACAAGAGGGGCACGAGATCGGCGCGCTCGAGAATCGTCGTGAGCCGCCGAATCCATTGCTCGCGAACCGGCGCGACGCGCCAGTCCGTGCGGTCGACCATGATGCTGAACTGCTCGAAGTCCACGCGCAGCGAATCCGGGTGCGTGCGCCCCGCGCCGACGAGGCGGAACTCCACCCAGCTTCCCGGCGTCGCGGGCGGCGGCATCTCGATCCAATGGACTTCCACCGTGTCGCTCGGCGGGGTCGGCGACGGACGCCAGTTGGCGAAGGCGAACTTGCGCGCGAGCAGCGTGCGCACCGGCTCCACGAGGGCCGTCTGGAGCGCCGTGCAATTCGGTCCGCATGCCGCCTGCTGGTCGAGCTTGTCGCGGTACGTGCGCGCGTCGATCGACACCACGAGCGCGACGGGCCGGCGGAGCGGCGGCGGCGCGGGCGTGCGCGTTTCGCGCCGGTCCGGCGCGCCCGGCGCGCCTGGCATCGCGGCGGCCAGCGAGAACAGGAGGGCGCTACGGAGCGCCGAGAATGATGTCGGTCTCACGTCTCAGCTCGACCTCGCCTGACAGGAGTCTGGCGCGGCTCTTCCCGCGCACTTCCCAGTAGATATGCTCACCGACATGAAGTGGCCGGCGTGTATGGACCACGCGGTACTGCGACCAGCGGCGCGTGAGCACGGCCCGCGCCGGGGCGCCCGTCGAGTCGAGTTGCAGCAGCGCGGCGCTGTCCGGCGGCGCCGCGCCGGTGCTGTCCGCTTGCGCGATGGCTTCCCGGCGCCCGCGCAGGCGGAGCGAATCGTCCCAGCGGCGGCGCGCGAGCGAATCGAGGGGCAGGGAATCGCGATAGGCGAGCTGCAGTCCGGTGAGCGACGACAGCGTGTCCGCCGCGAGCACGAGGCCGTTCGCGTCGTGCTCGCGCAGGACCAGCACCACGGAGCACCCGCTCCGCAACCCGGTGAACAGCGGAAACATGGGGAGCGCCCGCACCGCCGCGACCTCGTCGAAGTCTTCAGGATATTGTAACGACCGCCGCCACCACGGCCAGACGCGAATGGCGCGACCGCTGACATGGGTTCCCGTGTAGAACCAGACGTTGCGGCCCGCGGGCCAGATCCACATGCCGAACGAGAGCGGCGTCGTCAGGCGGTTGAGCAGCGCCGAGTCGGCGCCGGCCTGCTCGTCGGACCGAGCGGCGCCGGCGTGCGCCGCGGAGTCGGGGCACACGGCGCTGTCCGGCAGCGCCGCGACTGCGCCGAGGTCGCGCGGCGTACCGTTCGCACGGAAGACGAGCTCCGAGCTCGTGGGCTCGAGCGCGCTCACCTCGACGGTGGACCAGCCGAGGGTGAACACGACGAAGGCCGTCGTGAGGCCGACGAGCGTGCGATACGTCGCCGGTTTGCGCAGCCAGCCGAGCAGGCGCTTGGCGACGACGGGCTTCAGATCGCCCTCGAGGAAACCCCAGAGGAGGCCCGCGAGGCCGATGAGCGGGATCTGCGTGATGAAGAATCGCTGGAGTGCGGGCGCGTGGAGCGACGACCACACGCCGACGAGGGCGTCGAGGACGAGCAGAAGGACGAAGGGGCGGAGGTCGGCGTCGCCCGCGGCGTCCGCGTCGGCGTCGCGCTGGTCGCCCGCGGCCCCGGCATCGGTCGTGGGATGCGGATCGTGGCTGGCGGAGTGGCGGGCGTCTCGTCTGCGCGACCGTTCGACAGCCATGGTGTGGACCGGGAGAGGAAGTGTCGCGAGCGCGTCCCCGCGGCGGCATCACGCAGAACGAGCTTACCGAGTGGAGGCCGGTCTAGCAATCGGTGTGCGCGGTTCGATTGACCGGGGTGCGCGGCGGAATTAGCTTTTCAGGCTCTGGACATTGCCCGTAAGGGCTCGTAGCTCAGGTGGTTAGAGCGCACGCCTGATAAGCGTGAGGTCGGAGGTTCAACTCCTCCCGGGCCCACTGAAATTCCCGCCACGAATCGCAAAGCCCCGCACCGAGTTGCACGGTTGCGGGGCTTTTCATTTCGCCGCATCTCGTCATTGCCGGACAGAGGTCAGTGACGCCGACAGTGCCAAACGCATCGCTACGCGCTCTTGGACGAGGCACCGGCGGTGAGCGGGATCGATCAACCGCCGATGATCCTCACCGGCGGCTGGGATCCGCACGAGGTGCCAGACAACTCGGCTCCGTCCGTGACCCAGACGGAACTGCCCGCGTTGGCCGGGCGCAGGAGGAAGTGGAGCGCAGTCGCCCCGAAACCGTCTCGCTGTCGGACCGCTTACGACCGGCGTACCAGAACGTCCCTCACAAGAAATCCGGGAGACGGTGTCGGATCGGGGCGGAGATGTTCGTAGTAGGGGTGAGCGGCCGCCCACGAGGGGCGCGCCCCCAAACACAGGAGATGATCCGAGATGCAATACTTCGTTTCCGTGATCGCTGACGGCACCGAGTTGGCCAACCCACACGAGATGGCTGCCATCGACGCGTTCAACGACCGGCTCCGCGCCCAGGGCTACTGGGTTTACGCCAACGGTCTGGCTGAGCCAAGCACCGCCACCGTCATCGACGGTCGCGGGGAGGAGCCGGTCTTCACCGACGGTCCCTTCCTGGAGTCGAAGGAGTTCCTCGCCGGCTTCTGGATCATCGAGGCTCCCAACCTCGACGTGGCGCTGAAGCTCGCCGCCGAGGGGTCGAAAGCCTGCAATCGGAAGCTCGAGCTGCGGCCCTTCCATGGTCCCGAGGCGTGAACGTGACCGACGTTCGGAAGGCGATCACCCAGGCCCACCAGGAGGAGTGGGCGCGGGTGGTCGCCGCCCTGACCAAGCGGCTCGGTGACCTCGACATCGCCGAGGAGGCGGCGGCCGAGGCGTTCGCGACCGCCGTCGCGCGCTGGCCGGCCGACGGCGTGCCCCCCAACCCCGGCGCCTGGCTGACCACCACCGCCAAGCGCAAGGCCATTGACCGGATCCGGCGCGAGAACAAGCGCGACGACAAGCAGAAGGAGGCTCAGATGTTGTACGACGACGACCCGCCCGAGCCGCTCGACGCCGTCCGTGCAATCGAGGACGAGCGGCTCCGGCTGATCTTCACCTGCTGTCACCCGGCGCTCGCGATGGAGACCCGCGTGGCGCTGACGCTGCGCATGGTCGGCGGTCTGACCGTGCCCGAGATCGCCCGTGCCTTCCTGGTCCAGGAGACCACCATGGGGCAGCGGATCACCCGCGCGAAGGCGAAGATCAAGGCGGCTCGCATCCCGTATCGGATGCCGTCCGCGGAGGATCTCCCGGCACGCGTCTCCGGCGTACTCGCCGTTCTCTTCCTCGTCTTCAACGAGGGCTACCTGGCGACTGGCCCCGACACTGATCCCGTACGTCACGACCTGACCGCCGAGGCGATCCGGCTCACTCGCCTGGTCCGTGCCCTCATGCCGGAGGACGGCGAGGTGGCCGGGCTGCTGGCGCTGATGCTCCTCACCGACGCCCGCCGCGCCGCCCGGGTTTCGGCGAGCGGCGAGCTGGTCACCCTCGACGAGCAGGACCGTGGGGCCTGGAACGCCGCGCTGGTCGCCGAGGGGCATCGGCTGGTGCGCGAACGCTTGGATGCTGCCGCCGCCGGGCTGGCTCCGGGTCGCTACCAGATCCTCGCGGCGATCAACGCCGTGCACACCTCCGCCCGCCAAGTACGCGACACCGACTGGTCGCAGGTCGTCGCCCTCTACGACCAGCTCGTCCGCCTCGACCCCTCGCCGATCATCGCCCTCAACCGGGCCGTCGCGGTCGCCGAGCTTGACGGCCCGGACGTGGCACTGACGGCCGTCGACCGTCTCGAGGACAGGTTGGCCGGCTATCACGCCTACCATGCGACCCGCGCCGACCTGCTGCGCCGGCTGGGCCGCAGCCAGGAGTCGCGCGCGGCGTACGGCAAAGCCATCGAGTTGACGGCCAACACCGCCGAGATCGCGTACCTGACACGCCGCCGCGACCAGCTGGGATAGACCCGGTCGAAACCCGGTGCAGGATCCTGCCGAGAAGGAGCTCGCCGGCTTCAGCGTGATGCAAACGTCGCCCGGTCTGCGTGTCCGACGCGCCGCGCGCCAACAGATTGGCGCGATCGCCGGCGCCGCGACAAATGCTCATGTTGTGCGGCGATCGCGAACTGGCGGCGCTGAGCACCGGCCGCGCGCGCCGAGTGGAGCAGCGATTCGCCCACTGCTCGGGCACCCGTCGCGTGCCGACCATGCCGTCGCGGCTTCGGCGCCGACATCGGCGGCCGAATAGTTCGGCGGGCAGTGGGCGGCACTCGGGTCATTCTGCCCCAGCAGACGTGGGCAAAGTGCCCCTCGAGCCATCGCGCACGGCGCACACCTAGCGGCGCTCGACACGCGCGATCACGGCGATCGCGTGGTCCGCTCGTCACTTACGCCACCGGCGTCCGTCGCCGGTCCGGGACTGCCCCGACGGCGCAATGCGTGCCTGCTAGGGGGCCGTGCGTTCACTGCCCGATGTCGGAGCGGACGCGCCAGTCCACTCATCCGGCCGAGCCGTTTGGCCCGGAGGCCCCATGCCAAACCGTTCCGAAGTGCCGCGCGCGATCCAGACTCGCGTCGCTCGCGCCGAATTGCCGCGCACCAGCGCGATCGAGCTCGATGGGCTCATCGCGCTCGACGAGGGCGTGCATCCGATTCGCCTGCCGTCACGCCACACATGCACCCTGTGGCTCACGGTGCCCGAGGTCCTGCTCTTCTACGCGTTCGGTAATGCCTGCCGCGGGGAGGCCTGACCATGACTCCGCGACGATCTCTTGCCGCACTGGGCGCGCTGCTGGTCGCCGGCGGCACGCTCCTCTCGGGGAGCTGCACGGACAACAACCTGGCGGCACCCGAGCCACTCGCGGCCGCGATCTACTTGTCGTCAGCCGCCGACACCCTCGTCGCGGGCGACTCCGTCGTTCTGCAGGCGATCGTGAAGGACTCGAGAGGCAGAACGCTCGATACGCCGATCTCGTGGCGGAGCAGCGACGCCGGGGTGGCCACGGTATCGGCCGCCGGCGTCATCCACGGCCTCGATGGAGGCACCGCGGACATCGAAGCGAGCGCCGGAGAGTTCAAGGCGACGGCGCAGATACACGTGCTGGAGCGAGTCGTGGTGGTCACGTTCGACGCCCCGGCTATTACCCTGAGCGTGGGTGACACCAGCAGCCTCCACCTCGTGCTTCGCGATCATCAGGGTGGCGAGGTCGCGCGGCCGGCGACGCTGAGTGTGCTCGACCCGTCCATCGTCCTCATCCAGAACGACCAGCAAGGATGGCGGTTGTATGGCCGAGCCGTGGGGATGACCGAGGTGATCGCGTCCATCGATGGGCTGGCGGACACGGTCACCGTGACCGTGCGGCAGGCCGTGGCATTTCTCACCATCGATTCGGCGCGTACGACGCTCGAGCTCCGTGACACCGTGCGCCTCACCGCGCGCACCTTCGATCAGAACTACGATCGCATCCAGCGCCGCATCGACTGGTCGAGCACCGCGACGAACGTCGCGACGGTCGACACCGGCGGTCTGGTGACGGCGAGCGGCGCGGGGACCGCCACGATCATCGCGACGAGCGGGCGCGTGAGCGACTCGCTCGCACTGACCGTCGTGCCGGCCATCGGCGGCCTGACGATCACGAACAACCCGTCGGAATTGTTTCTCGAGCCCGGAGACACGTTGCATCTGCAGGTGTCGACCTCGCTGCCGGCGCTGCCGGCCGCGACCTCGGCGGCGCAGGGGCCGAACGACAACGCGCCGTCGCTGGTCGGGTTCCGCAGCAGCAACTCCGGTGTGGCGACCGTGAGCGCGAGCGGCGACGTCGTCGCCGTCGGGCGCGGCAAGACGACGATCACCGCATGGAGAGGGACCTTCACCGACTCCGTCGACGTCGTGGTGCAGTGGCCGGTGAAGTCCGTCGGCGTGTCTCCCGACGCGATTTCGGTGGGCCCGTCCACGCAGGTCACGATGACGGCGGTGGCGCGGGACTCGGCGGCGAACGTCCTCGCCGGCCAGGTGTTCACCTGGAAGTCGGGGGACCCGTCGGTTGCCGAGGTGAACGGCGCCGGCGTGGCGATCACGCACGCCGAAGGCCAGGCGACGATCACCGCGAGCGTCAGGGGCGTTTCCGGGACGGCAACGATCACCGTCGAACGCCCGGTGACCCTCACCTTCCATCTCGACCCGGCGACCGACAGTCTCGTGGTCGGCGACTCGGTGCAACTCACGGTCATTCTCTCCAACGGCCGGAGCCTGCCCGCGAACAACGTGACCTGGACCAGCAGCGATCCGGCCGTCACGGTCAGCGCGAGCGGCATGGCTCGCGCCGTGGGCGAGGGAACGGCGACGGTGAAGGGCACCGCGGGTTCCGTGAGCAGCTCAGCCACGATTCGCGTGTTCGCCGAACCGGCCGCCGTGGAGGTCCGCCCGACGCAGCCCCGGTTCCGCATCGGGGATGTGATCACGCTGAAGGGCGTCACCAAGAACGCGTCCGGCGCTGAAGTCGACGGCACCGTGACGTGGACGACGAGCAACGCCAGCATCGTGTCGGTCGACCAGTCGGGCAAGATTACCGGCGTGAGTGAAGGTGTAGCCACGATCACCGCGACGAGCGGAACGACGAGCGGTGAAACGCAGGTGACGGTATCGGGGCGGCGCCCCGCCGAAGGGACGTCGTTCGGCAACAACCTCTCGTGGCCAGTCGTGTTTGCCGAGGGGGTGGGGCTCACGGGGAATCCCGTCACGGTGAGCGGCGCGCCGGATTTCGCCAACACCGGACTGCGGCCGGCAACCACGGAGAACGTTCTCGTCACCGGCCTCCCGTTCTTCTTCGAGGCGAACCGCTCCGACTGCGCGCTCGCGGGCCAGCCGTATTTCTGCCAGCAGAGCATCAACACGTGGCAGGCGGAGTGGCGCGACGGATCGGCGCTCGGTGTCCGCCACGCGTCGGCGAAATGGGGCGATAATCTCACGCACACGACGGCCACGACGAGCTCGCCGCTCCGCGTGGAGGTGTCGCTCGGCGATCTGGGAATCGGCATGCTGCGCGGCTACGACATGGTCTCGATCTCCGGCGAGAAGAACACCGAGGTGATGGGCACGCGCGGCACGACCAGCGACTACGCGCCGACGATCTACTCGAGGGTGCCGCGTCTGATCGTGCAGAAGCTCGCCGACCGCGGCGGCGCCATCGTCGCGACGGCGTTCGACCAACAGTTGCTGGCGGCCGCTGACGGGCCGGGGAACTTCTCGACCGAGGTCAACGGCGCCGGAAAGCTGGTCTACGGATATGTCATGGATCTGAGCCGGTACACGCTGCCCGCCGGCGTGACACAGGGCGGCTGGTGGCGCCTGACGTTCCAGCTCGACGAGTCCGCCGGCGGAGCCACGCGCAACGTGGTCATCGACACGGTGGCGAATCTCGTGGTGGGCGAGGAGCTGACGTACACCCCGGTGCGAGGCGCGAACGGGTTGAGCACGTCGCTCGACATCTTCCTGTCCGACGGCACGGGACGCGCCCCGACGCGATCGATTCGGATCGAGCCGCGGATTCTCACCCTCGCGCCGAACGAAACCGGACAGCTCACCGCCTCGTTCCAGGACGTGCTCGGACGAATGGTCACGGACGATCGGCCCGTGACCTGGACCAGCCGCGACCCGGCGATCGCGACGGTGAGCGGCACGGGTCTGGTGCGCGGCATCGTGAAGGGCATGATCTACGTGCTCGGCGAGAGCGACGGCAAGCTCGATTCCACGAAGGTGATCGTCGACGCCGGCGCGCCGGTGAATCCGGGTGAAACCGGCGCCGGAAACAACCTCTCCGTTCCGGTCATCTTCACGGAGGGCCGCGGGCTCACCGGCCTGCCGGTGACGGTGAACGGGCAGCGCAGCTACGCCACCACCGGGCTGCGCCCGGCGAGCACCGAGGGCATCACGGTGAGCGCCCTCCCGTTCTTCTACTCCGGGAACGTTCCGTCGAGCGGGTTGTTCCTTCAGAACAGCGGCAACACCTGGCAAGCCGAATGGGCCGACGGACTCACCGCGGGCATGCGCAATGCGACGGTGACCTGGGGGGACAACATCACGAGTCACGCGTGGACGACCACGTCGCACATCAGAGTCGAGGTGTCGCTCGGCGATGCCGCCGGCGCAACGCTCACGGGCTACAACATGGTGCACGTGTCCGGCTCCGGCTCGACGTCGGTCGAAGCGACCGACGGCACGACCGGTCGGTTCGTGCCCAACCTGTTCTCGGTCACGCCGCGCCTGCTGATACAGAAGCTCAGCGGCGAGAACGGGACCGTGGTGCAAACGTTCGTCGATCAACGGATCACGGATGCTCTCGGCTCCGCCGAGGAGACGGGCGTGTTCACGGTCGAGGTGAATGGCGTCGGCAAGGTGGTCTACGGGTACAGCCTCGTTCCGTCGTCGCTGCCGCTTCCGGAGGGCGCGACGCGCGAAGGCTGGTGGCGCGTCTCGTTCGTCCTCGACGATGCGGCCGACATTGGCGGGCAGCGCGTCAGCCGGAACGTCGCGCTGCAGTCCGTGACGAACGTCGGGGAAACGGGCGGTGAAGGCGGGGAAGGGGGTAGCGGTTCCGGCGGCGTGTTCTTCCAGCCGAAGGTCAGCGCCGACGGGAAAGTCAGTTGGATCGACATCCCGATTACCGCCGGCCAGGGCGGCGGCGGTGGCGGTGGCGATACGGGTCCTGGCAACAACCTGTCGTGGCCGGTGGTGTTCGCCGAGGGCCGCGGTGTCAGCGGATTGGACGTGACGCAGGACGCCGGGCTACGCCCACTGAGCACCGAGGGCATCACCGTCGGAGCGCGCCCATTCTTCTACTCGGGCAACGTTGCCGACTGCACGCTCGGCACGACGACCTTCTACTGCCAGGGCACCGCGAACGTGTGGCAAGCCGAGTGGCTGAACGGCAGCTCCGGCCCGGTGCGAGAGGCGGATGTGAAGTGGGGCGACAATCTCACGCACCACACCTTCGATACGCACGCGCCGATTCGAATCGAGGTCACGCTCGGCGACCTCGCCGCCGGCCAGTTGCGCGGGTTCAACATGACGCACATCTCCGGATCGGGCTCGACGGAGGTGCAGGGGACCGACGGGACCACCGGGCTGTTCGTGCCCACGCTCTACACCGAGGCCGGGCGGTTGATCATCGAGAAGCTCGACGACACCGACACGACGCGCGCGCCGATCGTGACGATCGTCGATCGCGGCGTCTGGCAGCGCGCCGACGGTCCGGGCAACTTCGCCGCCGAAGTGAACGTGTCGGGCAAGGTGGTGTTCGGCTACAACTTCAAGGTGCAGGACCTCGACGCGGGGCTCTTCGGTGGGGCGCACAAGTTCGGGTGGTGGCGGTTGACCTTCGCGCTCGGCGGCACCGGCGCGCCGGCGCCCAATGCGCACCTGCAGCGGCTCGCCGCCGTGTCGGAGGAGGAAGGCGGTGAATCACTGAAGTACATGCCGGCGATCTCGTCGGATGGACAGCGCTCCTCGCTCACGATCTACATCGAGAAGGGCGGTGGTGGCGGTGGCGGGGGCCACACGCCGTGAGCGGAAGGCGGGTGGCCGGCGATCGGCCACCCGCCGTCGAGATGATGGTCGCACTTGACGCGCCACTCGCGCGCGATGCGACGAAACCAGTCGGGGAACGAGCCATGACAACGGAGGAACGACGGGGGCGCGTCCTGGTCGTGGACGACGACGACGGAACGCGCGCTCTCATCACCGCGTTGCTCGACGCTCGGGGGTACGCGGCGGTGCCGGCGGAGAGCGGGGAGGTGGCGCTGGCGCAGCTGGAGCGACAGGCGTTCGACGTGGCGCTGCTCGACGTGAATCTGCCGGGCATCGACGGCGTCGAGGTGCTCACCGCGGCGCAGGCGCGCG
>Ga0316620_10001525_pt1 | contig 10075 bp, 12 predicted proteins | sample OWC_Aug_M1_C1_D5_FD_207651 | JGI IMG/M metagenome (GOLD analysis project Ga0316620, IMG submission 207651) | Wetland soil microbial communities from Old Woman Creek delta, Ohio, United States - OWC_Aug_M1_C1_D5_B | ecosystem: Environmental > Terrestrial > Soil > Wetlands | place: USA: Ohio...
GCCTGCGTCACGCGGCGCGTGAGCTTGCGCAGCAGGAAGCAGGAGCAGCGTTTGCCGGCGGTCGCCATCGGCTTCCTCCTGTGTAACTACACATGTGCATATGCATGCTAAACGGAGGGCGGGCCGCCGGTCAAGCCGCACGGCGGGGCGCGGTTCGGGTAGGCTTGCGGCCATGGCGAAACGACTGATCGTCGGCATCACCGGGGCGACCGGGGTGGCCTACGGCGTGCGGCTGCTGGAGGCCCTGCGCAGGAGCCGTGGCTGGCAGAGCCACCTGGTGCTCTCGGAGGCCGGCGTGCTGACCGCCTGGCAGGAGCTCGGCATGAAGCGCAAGGACATCGAGCGCCTGGCGGATGTCGCCTACAGCCCGCGCGACGTCGCGGCGGCGCTCGCCAGCGGCTCGTTCATCACCGAGGGGATGGTGATCGCGCCGTGCTCGATGAAGACGCTCGCCGCGATCGCGCACGCGCACGCCGACGACCTGGTGTCGCGCGCCGCCGACGTGGTTCTCAAGGAGCGCCGGCGACTGGTGCTGCTGGCGCGCGAGACGCCGCTCAACCTCGCGCACCTGCGCAACATGGTGGCGGTGAGCGAGATGGGCGCCATCGTCTTTCCACCGGTACCGGCGCTCTACGCCAAGCCGAAGTCGATCGAGGAGATGGTCGACCATACGGTGGCGCGGGTGCTCGATCTGTTCGGCATCGGCTCGCCGAAATTGCGTCGCTGGCAGGGGATGAAGGGCCAGGTGTCGCCCGGGCATGACTAGCGTCGCCTCGCGCGGAGGCGCGTTTTCCGAGTCCTACCCCGAAGCGCGCGCCAGGTTCCTCGAAGCCGCGCGTTCGGCCGGCGCCGCGCTGCACGCCTACGAGCACCCGTCGGCGAAGGGACCCGGCGGCGAAGCGCTGTATCTGGACGTCGCGCTGCTGGGGCCGGCCGACGCCGCGCGCATCCTGGCCACGGGCAGCGGCACGCACGGTATCGAGGGCTATTCGGGCTCGGCGGCGCAGACCGCGTTCCTCGCCTCGGCGCCGCGCCTGGCGCGCGACTGCGCGCTGGTGTTCTTCCACGCCCACAATCCCTGGGGATTCGCGCACCGGGCGCGCGTCACCGAGGAAAATGTCGATCTCAACCGAAACTTCGTCGATCACTCGATGCCCTATCCCGCAAATCGCGGCTATGCCGAGCTGCATCCGATCGTCACGCCGCGCGACTGGGACGAGGGCGCGCTCGAGGGGGTGTTCCGCGGCCTGGACGCATTCCGCGCGCGCGTCGGCGAGCAGGCGTTCTCGGACGCCTACAACGGCGGGCAGTACTCGCATCCCGACGGACTGTTCTTCGGCGGCCACCGTGCGCAATGGGCGAATACCGCGTTTCGCACGGCGGTGCGTGCGCACCTGGGGCGCGCGCGCCAGGTGGCGATGATCGACCTGCATACCGGCATCGGGCCGTCCCTCGGGCACGTGTTCCTGTGCTTCGACCCGCCAGGCTCGGCGCCCTACGAGCGGGCGCGCGCCTGGTGGGGCGAGCGCGCGGTGAACCGCGAGGGCGTCACGCACAAGGCGGTCGCGAAATACCAGGGGCTACTGATCGACGCCTTCCGCGCCATGCTGCCGCAGGCCGATACCATGGCGATCGTCGTCGAATTCGGCACGCGCTCGCGCGAGGACATGCAGCGCGCCAACATGGCCGGCAGGTGGCTGCGCTACGAGGGCCCGAAAAACCCGCCGCTCGCCGCCCGGATCCACGCCGATTTCATCGACGCCTTCTACCCGCGCGAGGCGCGCTGGCGCGCTGCGGTGCTGGAACAGTCGCGCGACATCCTCGAGCGCGGCCTCAAGGGCCTCGCGGCCGACTGAGCGCTACTTCACGCCCGCCAGAAACTGCTCCATCGCCCGGGTGAAGGCCTGAGGCTGCTCCAGGTTGGAGATGTGGGCGGCCTGCGGGATCAACACCAGCTTCGAGCCCGGCGCGTTGTCGTGGATCTCGCGCGCCATCGCCGGCGGCGTGCCGGCATCCTGCTCGCCGCAGATGACGAGCACCGCGCACTTGATCTCCTTCAGCCGCGCCGTCAGGTTGATCTTCGGGATGGCGTGGCTGCAGCCGACGTAGCCGGCCACCGGGGTCGAGGCGATTAGCGCACCGATGCGCCCGACGACCTCGGGGTGCGCCTTGCGAAACGGCTCGGTGAACCAGCGCTCGAGGGTGGACTGGACCAGCGGCTGCATGCCGCGCGTCTCGACGGTCTTGATGCGCTCGGCCCACACGCCCGCGGCGTCGGCCGGGTAGCGGCTGGTGGTGTCGGCGAGGATCAGGCTCGCGAGCACGCCCGGGTACTTGAGCGCGAAGGTCTGGCCGATCATGCCGCCCATCGACAGCCCGGCAAAGTGGGTACGCTCGATGTTGAGATGCTTGAGTAGCGCGTGAAGGTCCGCGGCCAGCATCTCCAGGGTGTACGGGCCCGCCGGCGCCATGCTTTCGCCGTGGCCGCGCGTATCGTAGGCGAGGATGCGGTAGCGGTCCTTGAAGGCCTCGATCTGCGGATCCCACATGCGCACGCTGCATGCGAGCGAGTGGCTAAGCGTGAGCCACGGCGCACCTTCCTTGCCGTGCACCTCGTAGTACATCTCGATGCCGTTGACCTGGGCCTTCATTGTCTCCCCCCTAGGTGCCGGCGACGACCAGCGGGATCGTCATTTCGTCCTCGCTGGTGCCGCCATGGTTGCCGATATGCAGGTGCCGGGGCTCCCCCGGCGTCCAGTCCTTGATGGTAAACCGTTCGCTCATCAACAGCGTGACGTCGCCGACGCGCTCTGCGAAACTGGGGTGCGCCGTCCCGGAGCCGAACCAGCCCTGCGCGACGAGCTCCCGGCTGGGACGCGCCAGCCCCCGGCCGTCGAGCCACTCCCCGGCGCGCGCCATGAATTCGGCAACCCGCCCCTCCTGCACGTGACAGTAGGCGACACGCCGCTCGCCGCACAGCGGAAAGCGCAGCATCGCGGACAGCCCAGGCGCGTCCTCGAGCGCCAGCCCCTCCCCCGGCGGACAGTCGACGAAGCCGTGGTCTGCGGTGGCGATGACCGCGCTGTCGGTGCCGGCGAGCCGCGCGAGCAGCCTGCCGAAGGCCTCGTCGATCGCGGCGAACTGCTGCGCCGCCTGCGCGCTCTCGGAGCCGTGCTGATGCGACAGCGTGTCGTACAGCGGCCAGTAGGCGTAGACGAACTTGCGCTCGTCGCCGGACTTCACCGCGCTTTCCGTCTCCCGCACTAGGCCCTCGAGGTTGTCGTAGGCGCGCCGCTCGGCGCCGCGGCAGTGGTGCAGGTTGTAGACCGAATCGATGATATCGCGCTGCGAGACGACGATCGAGCGCACCGGCAGGGCTGCGAACAGGGGCTGCGCGCGATACAAGCTCCCGGGCTCGACCCCGCGCCGCGACAGCGGCAGGAAGTCGCCGCGCGAGCGGAACGGCAGCGGCGCCGCGACGCATCCCGCGGCGCCGAAATAGCTGAACCAGCCGGTGAGCCCGTGCTCGAGCGGCGCGCAGCCGGTGTAGGTCGTGGTGATGGCGCTCGCCGTGGTGGACGGAAATACCGAGGTGAGCGCGCCGCGCCGCCTTCGGGCGAGCTCGCCGCCGGCGCCGCGGCGCCGCAAGTAGCCGTCGCCCAGGCCGTCGACGATCAGCAACACCAGGTTACGCGCTGCGGCGATCTCGGCAGGGGGCAGCTCGCGCAGCGTCGGCTGACGCGACGCGCCGCCGCGCGCCTCGATCAGCGTGGCAATGAGGTTGAGGAGGCTGCCGCCGGAATAGTCGGGAAGGACCATCCCCTCCGATGCTAGCCGATTCCGGAGGGCGGCGACTGAGGCGGATGTTTCGCTAGTGCATCACCAGCGGATTGGTCAGCAGGGCGTCGTAGCCGCCGAGGAACTCGTCCACGGAATCGTCGCTGGTCTCCTCGGAGCACAGGTCGGCCATGGTGGCGCGGAACTGCGCCGCGACCGTCCCCTGGATGTAGCCGGCGCGGCCGGCGCGCTTGTCGACCAGCTCGATGCCCCGACGGCCGGGGAATTCGGCCACGTAATAGTTGCTGCTGTCGTAGAGCACTTTCATCGCAGGCCTCCTACGGCGCTCGATTGCGCCATGCCCATTGGCACCGGGAAACTCATGCAAGCTTCGTGCCTTTCGGCCTCGGGGGCCCGCCACGGGCCGGGTGCTAGAATGTAAGAGTTCATCAGGAAGGTTGCCGCCATGCGGATCGAAGTCCACGTCCACGCTGACATACCCATCATCGAAGGGGTCTCGAAAAAGCAGATCGAGCAGGCGCTCGCGCCCGTGCTGCAATACCTGGACGCGGAGGGCATGGGCGACGTCAAGAGCCTGGAGCCCGACGAGCCGGGGATCAAGTACGACGAGAAGGACCTGATGCTGTACCTGTGCTGGACCGGGGAGATCGGGCGCAGCTTCCACCGCGCCCTCGACGAGGCGCTCGAGAATCTCGGGCCCTACTGCTACGAGGCGGTCGAGGTCGATGTCACGCTGTACCACGACAACGGCGACCAGGAGGCGCGCCTGCTGTTCGTCGGGCCGACGGCGCAGGCGATCCACGAGGCGCAGCGGCGCTGCATGGTCGAGGATATCTCGGCGCTGCTCGAACGCCAGTTCGACAAGGAGCGCGCGGCCGAGGTGGTGATGCTGGTCAACGATTTGTTCGACCGCGACTGGAAGGAAAAGGCCGTGCAGCCGAAGCAACCCGAGCGCGCGTTCGAGACCTACACGCGCCCGAGCCGGAAGAACCTGCACTAGAAAGGAACATTCCACGAACGCCCCTTGCGAGGGGCGTTTTTGTTTGCGGAGCCCCGCCATGGCCGGACCCAAGTTCCCTGGCTTCGACACCCTCGCGCTGCACGCGGGCCAGTCGCCGGATGCGACGACCGGCGCGCGCGCGGTGCCGATCTACGCCACCACGTCGTACGTGTTCCGCGATACCGAGCACGCGGCATCGCTGTTCAACATGGAGCGCGCCGGGCACGTCTATTCGCGCATCTCGAACCCGACGGTCGCGGTGCTCGAGGAGCGCGTGGCGGCGCTCGAGGGCGGCGTGGGGGCGATCGCCACGGCGAGCGGCCAGGCCGCGTTGCACCTCGCGATCGCCACCCTCCTCGACGCAGGGCACCACGTCGTGGCGTCGAACTCGCTCTACGGCGGCTCGCACAACCTGCTCGGCTACACGCTCAAGCGATTCGGCATCGATACCACCTTCGTCAGCCCGCGCGATCCGCGGAATTTCGCGCGCGCACTCAAGTCCAACACGCGCCTCGTGTTCGGCGAGACGCTCGGCAACCCAGGCCTCGACGTGCTCGACATTCCGGAAGTGGCCAGGATCGCGCACCAGGCGGGGGTGCCGCTGCTGGTCGATTCGACTTTCACCACGCCGTGGCTGATGAAGCCGTTCGAGCTGGGCGCGGACCTGCTGTACCACTCCGCGACCAAGTTCCTGGGCGGACACGGCGTCGCGATCGGCGGGGTGCTGGTCGACTCGGGGCGCTTCGATTGGGAGGCGAGCGGCAAGTTTCCGCAGCTCACCGCGCCCTACGAGGGCTTCCACGACATGGATTTCGAGGAGGAGTCGGGCACGCGCGCGTTCCTGCTGCGCGCGCGGCGCGAGGGGCTGAGGGACTTCGGCGCCTGCATGGCGCCGATGACCGCGTTCCAGATCCTGCAGGGCATCGAGACGCTGCACCTGAGGATGCCGCGCCACGTCGAGAACGCGAGAAAAGTGGTGCAGTTCCTCTCCGCGCACCCGATGGTGGAGTCGGTCGGCTACCCGGAGCTCGCTTCGCATCCGGACCATGAGCTGGCGAAAAAGCTGCTGCCGCGCGGCGCCGGCGCGGTGTTCTCGTTCAACATGAAGGGCGGCCGCCCCGCGGGCCGCGCGTTCATCGAGAGCCTGCGCATCTTTTCGCATCTCGCCAACGTCGGCGACGCGAAATCGCTGGTGATCCATCCGGCCACGACTACGCACTACCGCATGGGCGACGAGGACCTGAAGAAAGCGGGCATCACTGCCGGCACGGTGCGGCTGTCGATCGGGTTGGAGGAGGCCGACGACCTGATCGACGACCTCGAGCGCGCGCTCAAGGCTGCGCAGCGGGCGTCGCAATGAACCTCACCGTCGAAGGGCGGCAGGCGTTCGCCTATACCGCAGCGCATGCCATCGACGCGGCCAAGCCGTGCGTGGTGTTCGTGCACGGCGCCGGGTACGACCACAGCTGGTTCGGGCTGCAGAGCCGCTACTTCGGTTATCACGGTCGCAACGTGCTGGCGGTCGACCTGCCGGGACACGGGCGCTCGGAGGGGCCGCCGCTGGAAAGCATCGAGCGGATCGGCGACTGGATCGTGGCGCTGCTCGATGCGACCAAGATCGCGCGCGCGAGCGTCGTCGGCCACTCGCTCGGCGCGCTGGCGGCACTCGAATGCGCGGCGCGCCACCCAAAGCGCGTGGAGCGCATCGCGCTGCTCGGCGTCGCGTTTCCGATGAAGGTCACGGACGCGTTTCTCGAGGCGGCGAGAAGGAACGAGCAGGCGGCATACGACATGGACACCATCTGGGGGCACGCGCCGCAGGTGCCCCTCGGCGGCAATCCGAACCCGGGGATGTGGATGTACGGCGACTCGCTGGCGCGTCTCGCGCGCCTGGCGCCCGGCGTGCTCTACACATCGCTCAAAGCGTGCAACGACTATGCCGCGGGCCTCGAGAGCGCGGCGAAAGTGAAATGCCCCGCGCTGATCCTGGTCGGCCAGCGCGACATGATGACGCCGCCGAAGGGCGCCGACTCCCTGGCGAAGGCGATTCCCGGCGGCCAGACGGTGCGCATCGCCGCGAGCGGCCACTCGATGATGGCCGAGGCGCCCGACGCGGTGCTCGACGCGCTGATCGACTTCCTGCGCTAGCGCACGCCCCACACCGCCTTGCTCACCGCGAGTCCGGTGAGCGTGCCGAAGGTCACCATGCCGACCGCGATCACGCCGAACACGGCGTGCAGCCCGGCGCCCAGCGCGAACGTCGCGGCGCCGCCGCAAATCACGATTGCCAGGCGGGCGGTGCCGGCGAGCACCGGCAGCAGTACCTCGCCCGCGCCCTGCGAGGCGAAGTAGAGCGCGATGCCTACCGCGAGGAACGGGTAGCACAGCCCGACGGTGCGCAGATATACGCTGCCCGCCTCGAGCACGCCCGGATCGGCACTGAACAGGCCCACCCAGCCCTGCGGATAAATCGTCGCCGCAGCGCCGATTGCGAGACTGATGCAGGATGCGAGCGCGGCGCCGGTGAAGGCGATCGTCTTCGCGCGCGCCGCGTGTCCGGCGCCGACGTGCGTGCCGACCAGCGCCACCATCGCCTGGCCGACGGCGAACACCAGCGGAATTTGCAGCAGCTCGAGGCGCAAGCCGACGCCGTAGCCGGCGAGGGCGGGTGCGCCGAAGCGTCCGACGAAGCCGGTGAGCACTACGGCGGTGAGCACGGTCTGCACGGAAGAGACTACCGAGATCCCGCCGACGCGCAGGATGTCGCGGAACAGGCGCCGCTCGAAGCGCAGGTCGCCCGTACGCGGCCGCAGCAAGCTCAAGGGACGGAACACCACCATGCTCATCGCCAGCGCCGAGAGGCCAAAGGTGGTCACGTAGGCGATGCCCGCGCCGGCGATTCCGAGACGCGGCATCGGCCCCAGGCCGAGCACCAGCGACGCCGACAGCGGCACGTGAATGCAGGCCGCGGCGCTCAACGAGAGCGCCGGAATCAGCATGTTGCCCGTGCCGCGCAGCGCGCTCGCGAGGGTATTCGCGAACCACACCATGATCGCGCCGGCGAATACCACGTTGGAGTAGGCGAGCGCCTGGTCGACGGTCGCGCCCTTGCCGCCGAGCAGCAGGTAGAGCGGGCGGCCGAAGCCGCCCAGCAGCAGCGTGAACGCCAGGCCCATCGCCGCCGCGATCGCCAGCGCGTGCACCAGCAGGCGCCGCGCGGCGGCGACATCGCCCGCGCCGAGCGCGCGGGCGATTGCCGAGGACACGCCGCCGCCCATGGCGCCGGCCGAGGTCATCTGCAGCAGCATGAGCAGCGGGAACACCAGCGCGAGCCCGGCGAGCGGCACCGTGCCAAGCCGGCTCACGAAGTAGGTGTCGCCGATGGAGATCATGGTCTGGAACACCACCAGCAGCACGCCCGGCGCCGACAGGCGCAGCATGGTCGGCAGGATCGGCCCGCTGAGCAGGCGCTGCGTGCGGGTATCGGCGGCGGGAACGGCGCTCATGGCGCCAGCGTAGCAGGGCGCACGCCCGGCGGGCGCGGCGTTTCGCGGGTGCTAAGATTTCCGCGCCATGCTCGGCGCCCTCACCCTGCTGCTCGTCTACCAGCTCATCGGCGAGGTGATCGTGCAGGCCGCCGGCCTGCCGGTGCCGGGGCCCGTGGTCGGCATGCTGCTCTTGTTCCTCACGCTGCTCGCCCGCGGCTCCGCGCCCGAGTGGCTGCGCTCGACCTCGCAGACGCTGCTATCGCACCTGTCGCTGCTGTTCGTGCCGGCGGGCGTGGGCGTGATGCTGCACTTCAGGCGCCTGGAGGCCGAGTGGCTGCCGATCCTCGCGGCGCTGGTGGCGAGCACGGTGCTCACGATCGGCGTCACCGCGCTCGTGATGCGCGCGCTGCAAAGACGGGAATGAGACCGGAATGAGCGGGCGTTTCTCCGAGATCTGGGTCTACCTGTCGACCTCGCCGCTGCTCGGCCTCACCGTCACGCTGCTTGCCTACCAGGCGGCCTACTGGGTCTATCAGCGCTTCGACATGAACCCGCTCGCCAATCCCGTCGCGCTGTCGGTGGCGGTCCTGGTGGCGCTCCTCTGGTTCACCGGCACGCCCTACCAGACCTATTTCGACGGCGCGCAGTTCGTTCACTTCCTGCTCGGCCCGGCGACGGTGGCGCTCGCGGTGCCGTTGTACGCCAACCTGGAGGCGCTGAAGAAGAACCTCGCGCCGCTGGCCGGCGGGCTGCTCGCGGGCTCTCTCACGGCGGCGATCTCGGCCGTGGGCATCGGCTGGCTGCTCGGCGCGAGCCGCGAGACGCTGGTGTCGATGGCGCCCAAGTCGGTGACGACACCGATCGCGATGGGCATCGCCGAGAAGCTCGGCGGCTTGCCCTCGCTCACTGCGGTGCTCGTAGTGAGCACCGGCATCCTCGGCGCGGTGCTCGCGCGCGGCACGCTCAACCTGCTCGGCATCGAGGATCATGCGGTGCGCGGCTTCGCCGTCGGGGTGGCTGCACACGGCATCGGCACCGCACGCGCGTTCCAGGTCTCGGAGACCATGGGCGCGTTCGCCGGCCTGGCGATGGGACTGAACGGCCTGGCTAGCGCGTTCCTGTTCCCGCTCCTGGCAACGCTGTGGGGAAGATGAGCGCAGCGCCCCAGCCGAGCGCCACGCCGGCGCCGTCGGCCAGCATATCCGCGACTTCGAAGTCGCGGTAGCCGAGCCAGCCCTGCACGAACTCGAGCGCCACGCCGAGCAGCGCGAAGCCGAGCGCGTAGCCGATGCGCGCGCGCCGCGCGGCGTAAAGCTGGCAGAACCAGAACATCACCAGGCCGTAACTGCCGAGATGCTCGAGCTTGTCCCCCTGCTCGAAGCCGAGCGCGGGCGGCGCATGCATCACCGAGCCGATCACGATCGCCGCCACCATTGCCCAGCCGGCGGCGACCCATAGCGCGCGCATCGTCAGAAGAGCTGCATCTGGCCGCCGGGGGAGGGCGGCACGAATTTGGAGCAGTCGAGGGCGCGGCGCGCGACGCCGCCGCGCTCTTCGCCGTTCAGCCCGAGGCGCCGGCAGGCGATCTCGAAGCGCTTGGCGAGCAGCTCGGCGTAATTGCCGGTGCCGGTCATGCGCGTGCCGAAGCGCGGGTCGTTGTCACGGCCGCCGCGCAGCTGGTGCACGACGCTCATCACGTGGTCGGCGCGCAGCGGGTAATGCGCCGCCAGCCACTCGCGGAACAGGGCCTTCAGCTCGTTCGGCAGCCTGAGCAGCTGGTAGCCGGCCA
>Ga0316620_10001526_pt1 | contig 10074 bp, 9 predicted proteins | sample OWC_Aug_M1_C1_D5_FD_207651 | JGI IMG/M metagenome (GOLD analysis project Ga0316620, IMG submission 207651) | Wetland soil microbial communities from Old Woman Creek delta, Ohio, United States - OWC_Aug_M1_C1_D5_B | ecosystem: Environmental > Terrestrial > Soil > Wetlands | place: USA: Ohio...
CAGGTGGGCCAACTCCGCTGGAGTCTTCACGGCACGGAGTTCGTCGAGGACAGGTGTTGCATCCAGCAACCGCGCCTTCGGCAGCCCGCGCTGCAGCGCGAGAAACGCGTCCGCCGGAAGGAAGGGTAGCTCAACGCCAATGGTCCGCTCGGCCAAACCGAGCTTCCGGATTGCCGTGATTGCGCTTTCCGCCGCGGGGAGTGTCCCACGCATCGCGTCGACCCTGTTGGAGATCCAGGGTACCACAGCCTCAACTTCCCCGCGCTCCTCCGCACGGCAGACATAGAACGCGTTCTCCACACGTCCACGCGGCACTCCCACAAATGGCAGATACTGCGTCCGCCCCATCCGTGTGGCATTGGCATGGAAGTGGTAATAGTACCCACCGGTGAGGTACCGGACGTTGTGCCGAGTCGAGGCGAGGAGGAGGTCTAGACCAGCGTCCTCCATGAGACGGTTGAGCGTCGCTGCATCAAACGGAAACATACCTCCCCCTTGTGCGAGCTAAGCGTTCAGCTATCAGCAGTCAGCAGTCAGCCAGAACGGACAATAGCGATCAGTCGTCAGCGATCAGCGTTCAGCCCACGAGGGCGACGCAGAAGCGTCCAATGACAGCAGGTGTCAGACGCTTGGACCCCACGCGTGTCGTCGTGCCTTTGCTGAAAGCTGACAGCTGATCGCTGAGTGCTCGCGATGTTTCCTTCCCCCCCGCCATGATGGGCAAGATCGAAACGACATCGGTCGCCGCAAGGTGCGTCGCGAGCCCTGCCTGGTGCCGTGCATCGTTGCCGTTGACCACGACCATGACAGAGCCACCTAGGTCTTCACCTTCGAGCACCCAGCGTCGAAATTCCGGTCCGTAACGATCCGAGAGCAGGCGAAGTAAGTCGCCCAGCATGGGCGCCGGCTCACCCCACTCGATTTCTCTCACCCCTGTGATGTTTCGGATACTGGCGAAGAAACGGATCACCATCGCTCGACCCGCGTACGCTGCGAGGGCGGGCCGACATCCCCCACCCTCGCAGCTTTCCTCACTTACTGCGCCAGCGCAGCTTCCGTCTGCTTGACTGCGTTCAACACCTTGTCGATCCATGGCCGGCCGACCTGCTTCTCCAGGAACTCAATGACCGCCGGCTGTGCTATTGCCCTGAACTGGTTCTTCTCAGCCACCGTTGGGACGTACACCTCCATCCCCTTGTCCTTCAGGAACTGGAGACCTTGGCTGTTTTCGAGGTTATCGATCCCGTTCTCGGAAACCGCCGAGGTCAGGGCGGCGTTCTTCACGATGGCCTGGAACTCCTTCGGCAGGCCCTGGAAGAACTTCTCGTTGATGAGCATGAAGCTCACACCGAAGGTATGCCCATCCATGGTCATGTACTTCTGCACCTCATACAGCTTGGCGAATTTGATCGAGGAGATCGGGTTCTCCTGTCCGTCCACAACCTTCTGTTGAAGGGCGGTGTAGGTCTCGGGCCAGGGGATCGGCGTCGGCGCACCCCCCATGGACCGCACGAGGTTCATGTAGACCGGGTTTTCCATCACCCGGAACTTCAGACCCTTGACGTCCGCAGGGGTCTTGATGACGCGCGCGGAGTTCGTGAAATTCCGGAAGCCGACCTGGGCATACGTCAGAATGCGCATGCCGGTCTTCTGCAGGCACTCCTGCGCCAACTCCTTGCCGAATGGTCCATCCAGCGTCCGATAGGCGACGAGGAGCGACGGGAAGAGATAGGGAATATCGAATACCTGGGCTTCCTTGCAGAACCCGCTGAACGGGCCGGATAACATGCCGACCTGGATGCTGCCCAGTTTCACTCCCTCGGCTATTTCGCGCTCCCCGCCGAGCTGGCCTGCGGGAAACAAGTTAACCTTCACCGCGCCGCCCGTCTCGTTCTCGACCATCGCCTTAAAGACAGTGGATCCAGCTGCCTTTCTTGACGTGTAGATGTCCGCGGGGTCGGGATGAGCGAGCCGGATCTCAAATTGCGCCGCGTGCACTGTTGGGAGCGTGCCGGGCGCGAGCCCAACGAGAAGCATGCAGATCCCCACCACAATCATTGAAACGTACTTGGACATGGCGCGTATCCTCCCTACTGTCACATTAGGTTGCCCACAAGATGTGCCGCCTTCCGGGTGTTTTTGGGGAATGCCCTCACCTCCTTTCCTGGTCGTGAGGAGTCGTTGCAGGATGCCCCACTAGAACCCGTATCCGAGGAGCCGCGGGAGCCACACGCAGAACCAAGGCACGTATGTCACCAGCAGCAGTACCGCGAACTGCCAAAGCAGGAACGGCCACAGTGCGCGGACCAGACGCTCCAGCGAGATTTTGGAAATCCCGCAGACGACGAAGAGGATGGCGCCTACAGGTGGGGTGAGTAATCCAATGGTCAGGTTAAGCGTCACGATGAAGCCAAAATGGAGAGGGTCCACGCCATAGGTCAGCGCGATCGGCGCCAGAATGGGTACCAGCATGATCATGGCCGCACTGAGGTCCATCAAGCAGCCGACGATCAGCAGGAAGATATTGATAATCAAAAGGAAGACCCACGGGCTGGCGGCGTACGCCTTCAGGAACTTCGCGACCAGACTGGGAATCTGTTGCGTGGTGAGCAGCCAGGACACCGCGTTGGAACACGCGATGAGCATGAAGACCACGGAGGTGGCAACGGCCGAGCGCACCAAGGCGGGCGGGATGTCGCGCCAATGGAGCTCCTTGGTAACAACGAGGCCGACCACAACCGCATACGCCACGGCAACGGCGGCCGCCTCCGTGGCCGTGAAGATGCCACCCAGGATCCCACCCAAGATGATCACCGGCATGAGCAACGCCGGAAACACGGTCCACATCTCCGGCAGAAACTCTCGCCAGGTCATGGTGCGCGCCCGCACCGGAAACCTGCGGCGCTTCGCGATGACCCACGCGATGGCCATCATCCCGGCCGCCAGCACGATGCCGGGGATGATCCCGGCAATAAACAGCCCGGCGATCGACACCCCGCCGGCCGCCAGCGCATAGACGACCATCGGGATGCTAGGCGGGATGATCGGCCCCAGCATCGCCGCGCTCGCGACCACTCCGTTGCCGAAATCCGGGTCGTATTGCTTGGCCATGCTTGGGCTCAACACGGCGCTCAGCGCCGCGGCATCGGCCACGGCGGACCCGCTGATCCCTGAGAAGAACATCTCGGCCACGATCGTCACGTGGGCGAGACCGCCGCGAATGTGCCCCACCAAGCCGTCCGCGAACTTCACGAGCCGGTCCAGGATGCCCGCCGTGGTCATCAACTCGCCCGCAAGGATGAAGAAGGGAATGGCCATGAAGACGAAGCTGTCCACCCCCGTGAACATCCGCTGTGCCAGCAGCCAGAGCGGCACCTGACCCCAGGCCACCAAGGTCGCCGCGGCCGCCAACCCGAGGCTGAAGGCGATGGGGACGCCAACCAGCACGGTCGCCAGGAAAGTCAGGCCCAGAACGGTCAGCATGGCTGCCTCCTAGTACGTTCTCACGATATCCGCTTCTCGTTGTGACGGCACCACCAATTCCAGCAACATGAGGAGGCAGCCGACGGGGATCGCCAGGTAGGGCCAGGTCATCCGGAATTGCAGGACCGGACTCCATTGGTCCCAGAGACTGATAACAAGCACGAAACCGTACGCCGTCACGATGAGGAGAAACAGGGCCGTAAGGCCGCGGGCTAACCGGCGCAGCCAGGTAGCGATCTCCGGCCGCACCCAATTCACCAAGAAGTCAATGCCGACGTGCATCCCTTGTTGTATAGCAATGCTGGCCGCGAGGAATCCCACCCAGATCATCAGGTACCTGCCGACCTCTTCCGACCAGGAAAGCGGCGCGAGGAAGACGTAGCGGAAGATGACGCTCGCCACCACCACCACCACCAGGACCGCCATCAAAACCATGACCACGAATTCTCTGGCGCGGCGTAGGGTGCCGACCACTCGCTGGAACATCGCTCTCTCCCGACATCCGAACGCGATCCCCGGCTGGGCACGTCCGTGTGTTCATAGGGTTCGCTTCGCTTGCTGGCCTCACATTGCTGATTTCCCGTCTCCTTACCCGCTGCGCGCCTCTGTTCTCCCTCCGAGGAGCCGGACCGGTTGCCCTGTTTCTCCGGATCGTTGGATTGCCAAGGTCACCTCGAGCGTCCGCCGCGCGTCTTCCCCGGAGATCCGGGAGGGCTCCTCGTCTCGGATTACCTTCGCGAAGTGCCTGAATTCCTTCACGTATGGATCATCCCCCTGGATCACCTTGAGCCCTTGCTCTGTGATGGGATAGTGCCATCCCAATTGCGTGACGTCCGAGTAGAAGAGTTTTTTCAGTTGCGGGAAGAGCAAGGAGGCTTGGGTGCCGTAGAACTGGTAGCAGTTGCCGAAGTCGTGAGGGATCAACTGGTTCTCTCCCGTCATCGCTTCATAGGCCGACATCGACGGAACGCAGTCTGAAACAAACGCAGTGCCGACCGCCCCGTTTTCAAACCGGAGCGTGACGCCGGCCGTATCCTCCACAGCAAAGTTCCTCACTCTGTTACTGGTTACGGCGAACACCTCATCTATCTCCCCGCATATATATCGTAGGTTATCAATTTCATGGATGAGATTGATGAGAATCGGGCCTCCACCCTTTCTTTTCCGCCAAGCAAAAGGACCCTCGAAATACTCGGGCGGTTTGAGCAACGCCCAAGTGATGGTGACCCCGACCAGCTTGCCCAACTCGCCTCCCCTGACGACGTCACGGGCCTTCTCGACACGTGCGTTGAACCGCCTTTGATGTCCGACCAGAATGCGCACTTTATTTTTTGTCGCCGCCTCTACGAGGCGATCGGCCTCGCCGAGGTCGGGGGCGATTGGTTTCTCCACCAGGAGATGCAGGCCGCACTGGGCGCAGGCAATGCCCATGGGAACATGGAGATGATTCGGCGTCGCGATGATCACACCCTGAAGGCTCTCCTTCCTGATCATCTCCTCATAGTTCCGGTAATACTTGGCTCCGATCTTCTCCGTTGGCTCCCTGTATTTCTCGTCAACATCGGCGACCGCCACGAGGTCGCACTCTTCAACCTTCTGCAGCGCCCGCGCATGCGGTGTGCCGATCAACCCCATGCCGATCAGGCCAAGTCGCACTCTGTCCATATCCGGAGACTCTCCTTGGCATCACACGGCAGCCTGACCGCTGTGATCACGGCCCGACCTAGAACACCCCCTCCGGCAGCTTCACATCCCAGATACGCTTCATCTCCTCGCGCGGCACGTCGAAGACCGTGTTGAAGGGCGGAAGCGCCTCGGTGCGCATGAACTCGGGAACGTCGCACCGCTCGTCCGGCACACCTGCGAGCCGGTTGAAATCTCGCTCCATCTCCAGGCATTTGAGACCCATTTGCTGCACGTCGCCGTACGTCAGCGACCAGCCGTACCGTGCGTTGAGCAGCCGGGCCATGAGAGCGGGATTCTTGACGAAGGCGGGGCGGATGAACAGGCAGACCCCAAGACTGTCGAGGAGCGCGGCCCGGACCTGCAACCGCAGCGATATGGCGACCTGCCCGTCTGGCTTCTTCTGATCCAGCGTCTTCGCCATCTCCAGCGCGTTGCCCGCGGTGTGGTCGGCGCCCATCGGCGAGGTCGCGTATGTCACGCCGATGCCCTTGAGCGACCGCGGATCGTAGGCGGGCATCGCCTGGCCTTTGACGGCCGGCACCCTGCGGACCCCGAAGACCCGACCTGTGATCACGACACCGTTTCCCAGCACGCGACCCAGCGTCGTGCCTTGCCCGATCTGCTGGACGAGGTCCTTGGCCCCCTTGGCATCGCCGAAGGGAATCACGCCGGCCTCCATGGCGACCCCTATCGCGGCCCCGGCTTCGATGGTATCCACGCCCACCTGGTTGCAGAGGTGGTTGATCCTGGCCACTTCATCCACATCGCCGATGCCGCAGTTCGAACCCAGGAGGCCGATGTTCTCGTACTGCAGCGAGGCCACGAGGGTCTTCCCCTGCGAGTCCGGGAAAACGTTGGAACACTGGATATTGCACCCACGCACGCACAGCAGGCCACGCTCCCCCTCGCCCCCCCGGCCCACGATCAGGTCGGCCACCCGCTCCCCGGAGATCGCCTCGAACTCCTCGAAATGTCCGGTCTGGAAGTTGCGGGTTGGGAGAATGCCCAGCGAGTCGCAGATGGAGAGGACAGCCGGCGTGCCGAAGTCGTGACGATTCTGGGTCTTCGGGTCATCGTGGAGGATCTGCCACAACTCCCGGCCGGCCTCCGTCAGGCCTTCTGGGTCCTGTGCCCGTTCGGGGTGCGCCCCCGAGTCGTCGAAGACAATTGCCTTGATGCCTTTCGACCCCATGACAGCGCCGAGCCCGCCCCTGGCTGCAAACCGCGCCTGCGCTCCAGTCCTGTCCGTCGTGGCAATGGCGGCCGCACCCAGGCACATCTCACCAGCGGGGCCGATACAGAAGAATGCAATGGCTTCGCCAAACCGACGGCGGAGAAGGTCGAAGGTTTCTTTCACTTCGGCGCCGCGCAGTTCCGGTGCAGAGAGGATCTCGCACTTGTCTTTCCCGACCCACAATACTCTCGGCTCCGGCTTCTCGGGCGCGTCCTCCAGCACCAGGGCGCGCAGGCCGAGTCGCGCCAGATGTTTGCCAGGCTCCCCGCCGACGTTCGCCTCCTTGACGCCTCCCGTGAGGGGACTCTTCCCCCCGACGGAGCAGCGCCCCGCCGTCGTCACGACGGTGTCGCCGAGCCACCCCGAGGCGACGATCAGCTTGTTCTCCCGCCCCAACGCATCGCACGTGGGGCGCACCTCGCGCAGCATCAGGTGCGCGATCAGCGAGCGGCCTCCCCAACGGAGTTCGTCTTCCGAGCAGGGGGTCACGCGAATCTCTCCCGTCCGAGTATTCACCCTCACGATGTTGCGCACGGCGACTCCTCCGGTTGGATTGACACGCTAGCGATCAGCAATAAGCACTCAGCGATCAGCCTTAGAGAAAAAGACCGGCCAGGCTGACTCCCGGCAAAAGATTTGCATTTGCCTCGCCTTCTCTTGCTGAAGGCTGACCGCTGATAGCTGACCGCTTAACGCCGCTAACCTTTGTCCTGGACGAGCATCACGGCAGCCCGCAAGCTCAACAAGTAACTGTGGACGCCGAACCCCGCGACGATCCCTTTCGCCAGGGGAGACACATGCGACACGTGTCGGAACTCCTCCCGCGCATGGATGTTCGACATGTGGCACTCGATGATGGGCACCTTCAGGATGCCGAGCGCATCCCGGACGGCGATGCTGTAGTGCGTCCAGGCGCCGGCGTTGACGACCACGGCATCCACTTTCTCCAGATGTGCTGTGTGGATCTTCTCGCAGAACTCGCCTTCGAAGTTCGTCTGGAAGGTCTCCAGCTCGACTCCCAACTCCTTGGCAAGCGCGTGGAGACGCTCATTGATCTCTTCGAACGTGACCGTGCCGTACACGGCCGAGTCTCGCTTCCCGAACATGTTGAGATTGACGCCGTGCAGCACGAGTATCTTCTTCATGACCCCTCCGTAGACAGCATCCGTCCCCACCTCACAGCGCACCCTGCGCCTGCTCTGCTCGACTCGACAGCTTCGCCTTCAACCTGCCCCAGAATTGGGTCTGGCCAAGAACCGTGAATACGTTCCCCAGGGTCAAGGCCAGTGACACGGGGTGGACCACCAGTTGCGCCATGAATCCGAACAGGTTGTTGTGTTGATCCATCATGGCGCGGCGGTACCCATCCTCCATGAGCGGCCCCAGGATGATCCCAAGAATGACAGGGCCCATCTGGAAGCCGTACATCTTCAGGACGTAGCCAAAGATCCCGAAACCCAGCATCCAATACACGTCGCTCAAGCTATTGTTGATGGCGTACGTGCCCACGACGGAAATGATGATGATGATCGGCAGGAGCAATCCCTTCGGCAGCTCGACGACCTTCGCGAACAATTTGATCCCGCTCAAGCCCAAGGGGAGGAGAAAAGTGTTGGCCAGCGTCAAAGTGCCGACCCAGAACCAGAACAGATGCGGCGTGTCCACCATCAGCATCGGGCCCGGCTTGAGGCCGTGAATGTAGAGGGCGCCAATGATGACCGCCGTGACCGCATCTCCCGGGATGCCGAGGGTAAGCATGGGGATGTTGTCCCCGCCGATCGCCGCATTGTTGGCCGTCTCGGGCGCGATGACACCCTCGTACGCGCCCTCGCCGAAGGGGCGCGATGGCTTCTTCACGCTCCGTCGAGCGTGGCCGTACGCCATGAGGGCGGCAATATCACCGCCCGCACCCGGGAGCGCACCGATCCAGATGCCGATGAGGGCCGATCGGACGATCAGCGGTGTGTGCTTGAAGAGCAGCCGCCACGAGGGGATGATTCTTTCGATGCTCTGCTTGAGGGGTCTGATATGAATGTCGTGGATCTGGACGAGAGCCTCCGAGACGCCGAACAGGCCGATCATGATCGCCACGAAGTGGATTCCGCTCATGAGGCCAACGCTTCCGAAGGTGAACCTCCCCATGCCGGTGAAGGTGTCCATTCCCACCATGCTCAGGAAGACGCCAAGGGCGCCGGAGAAGATCCCCTTCGCCAACGATTCGCCGGAGAGGCTTCCAACCAACAGGAGCCCCATGATCGCAAGTAGGAAGTAGTCGCGCGGGGCGAACATCAGAGAAAATTCGGAGATGACGGGCGCGCACGTCGCCAGGGCGAGAAGGCCCAGATATCCCCCAATGACGGACGCCGTCGTGGAAAGCCCGATCGCCTGTCCCGCCATACCGAGCTTTGCCAGCGGATATCCGTCAAAGCCGGTCGCGACCGCCGCAGGCGCCCCAGGAATGTTCAGAAGCACGGCCGACCTCGATCCGCCGTACACGCCTCCACAATAGATGCCCCCCATAAGGCAGAGGGCATGGTTGATATCCCAGGAAAACGTGAACGAGATGAGAATTGAGACGGCCATGGTGACCGACAAGCCAGGAATGGCGCCAACGTAAATCCCTGCAAAGGTACCGGCAGCGACCAGCGCCATCATCTTGAGGCTCGTGAAGGACATCAAGAAATAACCCAGGCTCTCGGCCATTCAGACTCTCCTCACCAGAGAATAACGGTGAAGATGTATTGGAAAAGGACGTAGATCGCTACAAGCATCCCGATCGCAATGATGATCGAGCGAATCCACCCGGCTCCCTTGAGAAAAAGGAACGAGCCGACGAGGAAAAGAAATGCGCTCGGCCAGAAATGCAGCGGCTCCAGAAGCAGAATGTAGAGAACCAAGATTCCGGTGTAGATGCGCACCGTGCGCGGAAAAATAAAGGGAGCCATTCCACGGCATTCCTCGACAACCCGAAGAGCCGCATACCGGACGCGGTTTTTCCAAAGCACGATGAGCGTCGAACCGACCATGACCAATGCGATGAAGACGGGAAACACGCCGGACGACGAGAGGTTCTCGAACTTGAGCGTTTTCAACGCGGTAATGAGGATGAAGGCACTGAAGGCGAGAAGAAACCAGAGCGTCATGCGTTCGCCCGGTCTCCGCACTTCCCGTTCCGTCTGCTCTGCCACGGCCAGGACCTCCGACGACGGTTGGACAGGAGCACCCCCTCGCCCCGCCTTGGCGAGCGGAGAGCGAGGGGGGTAACGCGCTTGGAAGGAGACGCCTGGAACCTGCGTCGCCCCGGCCTACGGCTTGGGAATGCCGAACTTCTCTGGAGACACCTTGGTCGCCCCAGCATCCTGGAGGAGCCAGGTCGTCGTCGATTGCCAGCGGCTGAGGAACTTCTCGGCCTCGGCGCCGGAAATCCCCATGGGAATCGAGCCAAAATTCTGGATGAACTCCTGCGCCTTGGGTTCTTGCAGCCCCTTCCGATACGCATCCACGAGGGTGGATTTCACGGCGTCCGGAACGTCTTTCTTCACCCACACGCCGTAGAACGGGCCCCACGGCAGGAACTTCTTGTAGTCGGCCGACGCGCTGGTGATCAGCGGAACAGTCTCGAGTCCGGCAACCGGCTCATCCGCCACCAGCGCAAGGGCTCTGACTCTTCC
>Ga0316620_10001527_pt1 | contig 10071 bp, 7 predicted proteins | sample OWC_Aug_M1_C1_D5_FD_207651 | JGI IMG/M metagenome (GOLD analysis project Ga0316620, IMG submission 207651) | Wetland soil microbial communities from Old Woman Creek delta, Ohio, United States - OWC_Aug_M1_C1_D5_B | ecosystem: Environmental > Terrestrial > Soil > Wetlands | place: USA: Ohio...
GGCGGTCGGGTGTGCCGTTTGTCTGGGTTTAGCCGTGCTCGTCCCGGCGGACTTCAGCGAGCTCGTCTGGGGTGAGAAACTCGTTGAGCGTGAGCGGGTGGACGCCGCTCTCCGAAAGATTGTATTCCACCACGTTCTCCCAGGTGGACTGCATGCGTTCCATTTTGAAGGTTTCGATCTTCATGGGCACTCCTCAGATTTCAACCTTGAAAAGGCCTTTGAATGCAAAGCCGAAGATGATGGAGAGGATGAAGTAGACAACGAGCCAGTGAAGGTAGAGGCCGAAAAAATTCATGCGCGCCGCCGGGTATTTAAGCTCGACCGACCTGATGAGTGATCCGGAGGGCAGAGGCCGCTCTCCGGGATTGAAGACCTGGTCGAGGATTTTTCGGCCGACGCGGATTGTCGAAATTTTGGCCAACGGCTTCGCGCCGACGGCAACTTCCTTTAGGACCGTGATTCCTCCGCCAACGAGCGTCAGTTGCCCGAGGCCGGGTTCTTTTGCCTTAACCCTCCAGTTGATCTCGGCTTCGTCCTCGATCCGTAGGGGGGGCGTTTCGATTTCGATCTGGGACGGCGGTTCCACGCTTACAGGCACTTCGGAGGGGAAGCGGTCCCCGCCCAGCTTGATCTTGAGGATGGCTGATTCGCCCGGATTCAGGGACCGGGCGCCGAACCAGAGGTTGAGCTGGATGAGGATGAGGATAATCGGGACGATCATGATCAGCATCGGCTTCGAGTTGTGGCCGACGTATTTGAGGTTGGCCAGGAGGATCCTTCCCTGGGCCCGTAATTGGATACGCATGTCGTCCGGGAAAAGGCGGAGCTCCAGGAGGTGGGCTTTGATCAGGCTCTTGGCCTTTTTGATCCCTTCCTGGTTCGAAGCGTGCCGGAAGATGAAGAGCATCAGGAATGAGGTCAGCAGCGATATGAGGACCATGCCCACCCAGGGACTCATGTTCCGGAAGGGCAGGAACAGAATGTCAAAGAGCTTACCGAAGGCCGCGTTGAAGATCCACATGGTGATCAGGAAATGTAACCCAATCCCTTGAGCTTCTTTTTGATTTCCTCCTCAGAATCCGCCTCCTCGATCTTGGCGATCTCCTTTTCCAGGAGGTGGGTGATGAATTCCTCGGGCGACGTATAGCCCGACATCGCGGCGAATTTTTTGACCTTATCGAAAAGGTCCTTCTCGATCTTCACTTTTGCCTTGCCCATGGCGTTCTCCCTTCTTTATTGAAAACGCGGGCCGGAACCCGCGGTTACGTCAGTACCGCCCTGCCGATCATCTCTTTCGGTTTTTCGATCCCGAAGATGTCCAGGATCGTCGCGGTCAGATCGTAGAGGGCCGGGGATTCCACCCGGATCTTCCGGTTCGCGACGAGGACGCCGGGGATGACTTCGGCCGCAGACATGTGGTCGCCGCTCCACTTCTGCTTGTTATCCTCCAGGATCTCCTTAGGGAAGCTGCCCAGGGGTGAACTCCAGGAGATGCGATAGCCGCGGTTGAAACCCAGGACGATGTCGGGTGCCATTTCGAGGTAAGGCCCCTGATAGACATCCTTGGAGACGTAGGCTTTGAGGACCACCTTCTCTCCCGTCTGGGGGTCGATGACCTCCTCGAGCTTACGGGCGATCTCCCGGACGAGGTTGTCGCTTTCCGGACCGGCGGAAACGATGCCCTCCTTCTCCCGGCCCCTCTGGTTGATATAGAGGCCGTTCAGGCCGATGCCATAAGCCCGGCTCCGCGACCAGTCCGAGTTCTCGAAGAGGGAGCTATCCGCCTGTCTGGCTTTGCTGATAAGCCGGTGGTAGCCGTTCTCCTTAAGCCAGGTGTTGAGGTTGAAACCGCGCCGGAAGGAGTTGAAGCCGTGGTCGGACATGACCATAAGGGTCGTGTCCTTGCCCATCTTTTCCATGGTCCCGGCCAGGACCTTGTCCATGGCGATGTATGTCGACTCGATGATGTTCCCGAACTTTTCTGCGAGCTTCGGGTCATAGGCGGGATGCCCGGGATCGATGAGCCGCCAGAACATGTGCTGGCGCTGGTCGGTGCTGGAGAAATAATAGAAAAGGAGCCCGGAGTCGAAACGCCCCAGCTCGAAGTCATACATGTCGAGACTTTCACGGAGGACCCGGTCGTCCATCTCCAGGAACTCCGCCTCATCCAGGACCTCGTTGTCCAGGGCGCTGGTATCCGCGGGCAGCCCCTTGGTGAAATACGAGCCGAATTTTTTTTCGAGTTCTTTGGCGTAGGACCCGGGCGTCGAGATGGGCAGGGCCGGATTGCCCGGATCGATGTTGACCGGGCTGATGTAGAGCTTGAATCTCGGCCGGACCTCCTTAAGATAAAAAAGGCAGATTCCGTTGACGCCCTGGGTCGGAATGAGGCCGAAGCTGATCCGCTTCCAGCCGCTCCATTCGCCCTCTTTGAGGATAAATTCCTGGTCCCCGATGACGATTTTGGCGACCGGATTCGATGGGTCGATGTAGACCTTGAAGTCGACCGATGTCTCGGGGCCGCCCTCCCGGAAGCTGTTATCCGGCCCCGGCAGTTTGTCTTCGATCCGGTTGCCGATGACATAGACCTCGTGGAGGCGGCCGCCGCCTCCGACCTCCGAGGCGATCTGCCTGGGTTCGTCGGTGTAATAATTGAAGATGCCGTAGGACCCTTTGATGTCGGGGGTCCCCATGCCGGAGAGTGTCCTCTGCTTTGTCTCGACGGGCGGATAGTTGGAAGGGATCTTGAAAATGGTCGCCGGAACGTCGTGCTCCTCGAGGATCTGCCAGAAGGCCTTGCCCTTTCTGAGGTTCCTGACCCTCCCGCCGGACAAGGGGAGAATGATCTTGCCGAGCCTGATCGTTCTTTTTGCCCCCTCGGTTGCCGACGCCGAAAAAGTGGGGATATAGGTTTGGGTGTCCCTGTGGATGAAGTCAAAGATGCCGTGGCCTCCCGGGTTCGTGCCGGCGATAAAGTTCGACCAGGCAACGGGGCTCTGGGGCGGAACGCTCGTCTGGAGGGTGCTGAGACCTCCCTGGGCCGCGAGCTTCTTGAAGGCGGGGAGCTTTCCCTGGTCCATCCAGACCCGGACGAGGTGGGGGTCCAGGCCGTCGAAGCCCAGGACGATGACCTTGCGGGCCGTGGCCTTCCTGCCGGCCGCCCGGATCAAGGGCGCGCGGTCTCCGCCGCCGAGGGCGAGCGCGGAGGCAGCCCCCAGTCCCAACTTTAGGAATTCTCTGCGGTCAATCATGTTTTTTCCCTTCCGCTGGAAAGGGCGAAGCGGCGTCGACCAGGATCTTCCCGTCCATTTGGGCCGGAGGCTTCAGCCCAAAAAGGTCGAGCACGGTGGGGGCGATGTCCATGATGGAGGGGTTCGCATCCTTCAGCTTGAGGCTAGAGAACAGGACTCCGGGAACGACCTTGGGATCGATACAGTGGTCGCCGCTCCAGGCTTTGATGTTGTCATCGAATATGACGTCGTTCACTTTTCCGGTGACCGAATCCCAGGAAGCCCGGTAGCCTTCGGCGTAGCCGATGATGAGATCGGGCGCGCTATCTTTGTAGGGGCCCGCATAGATCTTTTCGGTGTCATAAGCTTGGTTGACGGCCGTGGCGTTTTTCATCCCGTCGTTGAGGCCGCTGAGCTTTCTTATCAGCTCGTCCTTGAGGGCCCGGGCCTCTTCGCCCGGAGCCACCGTGCCCTTGGCCTCGCGACCCCTGAGGTTGAGGTAGAGCCCGCCGAGCCCGAGGGCATAGGCCCTGGTCTTATCCCAATCGACGTCTTTGAACCACTCGCCGCTTTCGCTTTTGCCGTCCTTAAGGGCGAGATATCCGTTCTTCCAAAGCCAGGAGTTGATGTTGACCCCGCGGCGGAAGGACTTGAAGCCGTGGTCGGACATGACGATAAGGACACTTTGCGAATCGAGCTTCGCCCGGACGCGGCCTACGAAGTCATCCATTCGGGAATAGAGGTCTTCGATAACCTTGGGGCTCATGGCGTTCTGGCCGGGCCTCAGGGCGGGGTGTCCCTTATCGAGGTACCGCATGAACATATGCTGGATGCTGTCCGTCGTCTCGAACACACAGCAGACAAGCCCCCTGCGGGTGTTCTCCAGGGCTTTAAAGACCATGCCCTCCCACTCCATGTGGTTGGAATAGGTCAGCTCAAGGAAGGCCTGTTCGCTGAGGACACCCTCATTGAGCGCCCAGGTGTCGTTGGCCTCGCCCAGGGTGATAAATTTCCCCAGAAGCCTGGCGAGGTAGACGGAGTAGATGAAAGGGTGGGAGATCGGCAGGGCCGGCTTCTCCGGGTCGATATTGAGCGGCGTGATGTACATTTCGAAGTGCGGCTTGATCCGGGAAATGTAGAACTTGCAGATGGCTTGGATCTTCATCCCCAATCCAGGCTTGAAGGTGATCCGGGTCCAGGGGGAGAAGGTATTCTTCTTCAGGGAGATCCTCTGCCCGGAGACATCGATTTTGGCCTCCTCGCCCTTGGTGTCAACCGTGATGGCCATGGGCAGGCGGATCTCTTCAGCTTTCTTAAGTAGCGAATTCTCCGGCCCGGAGATGTAAGTCTCGATCCGGCCGTCGGTGAGGGTGACGGGGATATTCTGCCCGCCTTCCTTTCTTTCGAGCCTGGCCTTATCCGTCGTGTAGAAAGAGAACGTTCCCTGACTGCCTTTCAGGTCTGGGGCGCACATGCCCGAGAGGAGGTGCCCCTTGAACTTCTCCGGCGGGAAGGTGATGGGCACGCGCAGGACCGTGCTGAAGATACCTTTTTCGCCCAAAATCTTCCAGAACGGGACACTTTTGCGCATCCCGCGGATCTCGGGTTTGGACAACGGGATATTATATTTCCCCAAGGACAGGACCTTCTTAGGATTTCCGATGCGGGCCGACGAAAGATCGGGAAGGTAGGTCCGAGGATCGCGGCTTAAGAAATCGAAGATATTATGTTTGGAAGGCTCGGAGCCGGTCATGAAGGACGACCAGGCCACGGGTGAGATGGACGGGATCGTCGTCCGGAGCCTGGCATAGGTCCCTTCCTTTTTGAGTCCGGCCAGATTGGGGAGCTTCCCTTCGGCCATGAACCTCTCGGCCAGGGACGGCTCCATGCCGTCCAGCCCCAGGATAACGATCCTGTTGACCTTGCTTGTCCTATAGGCCCGCTGTCCCCTGATGGCTCTCCAAATGAACCGGAACGGCCAGGACAGGAACGAAAAGAGGGCCAGAAAGAAGGTGAGGAATAAGACCAGGAAAGAAGAAAGGAAGGCAAACCCGGCACCCGGCCCGATGTAGGCCATGAGGGGGGCTGCCGAGGCCAGGACGAAGAGAGTGATGAGTCCAAGACGTCTTTTGGTTTTAAGGGTTTTGGCGTTCATGAATAGTTCTTCAGGATGATCCCGGCAAGGTCCTGGATGGCCAGGTCCTTTCCCGCCTCCGAATCCGCCAGGAACAGGGCGTCGTCCCAGGTGTGCATGCCCTGGAGGTCCGAGCGGTCGAAGACCTCTTTTTTCTTGACCGAGCCCTTCATGTCGAATCCCCGCTCCCCGAGGACGATGAGGTCCGGCCCTTTTGAGGCGCGCGGTCCGGAATAGACATCCTCGGCCATGAAGACTTTCCGCACGACCCTCTTGCCCTCATATTCCAACCTTTCCAGCTTTCCGGCGATCTCCGCCTTGAGGCCCTTCTTTTCGGAGGCATCCACGGTACCCGATGGGAACTTTTTCCGAAGGTTCAAGTAGACGCGGTTGGGGTCCAGGGCGAAAGCCTTTGTTTCGGCAGCGGCGATGTTTTCCAGGCCCGTGGGGGAGGTGGTTTCGAACTTGAGATAACCTTCCCGCTCGAGCCAGGCGTTGAGGTAGACCTCCTGCTCGATGGCGCAGAAGCCGTGGTCCGACAGGATGTAAAGCCCTTCCTCGCTGCCGGTCATCTTGCGGTAAGAGGTGAGGATCTTCTCGATGATCCGGTCTACCTGCCGGTAATAATCCAGGAAGGCTTGATGATAGGTGTGGGTGGTGTCCTCATAGGCGTTCCAGAGAAAATGATGGAGTCGGTCGGTCCCGGTGATGACGAACTCGAAGTAGTCCCATTCCTCGCTCCAGAAGAAGTTGAGGGCCTTCTGGCGGCCGGCCATCGTCTTGGCCAGTTCCTGCCAAAGGAACTCGGGGCTTTCCCGGGACCTTAAGGTATCGATGTCGATCTGGTAGCCCATCTGCTCCAGAGCGGCCCGATAGGCGGGGGGATAGACGGCTTTGGCCATGTCGAGGGCCACGAATCCGGAGATCAGGATGCCGTTTATCTTCCGGACGGGATAGGTCGACGGCTGGTTGATGATGATGCTCTTTTTCCCCTTATCGCCCAGGACGTCCCAGAAAGTCCGGGCCTGAATGTCCAGGGAATTCGGGAAGCGAATCTCATAAGAGTCCGGTTTGAAATCGGTAAACCCGAAGATGCCGTGAACCCCGGAATCCTTCCCGGTCATAAAGTTCGTCCAGGAGACCGCCGAGATCTCGGGTAGGCTGGCCTTCATCCGGTGGAGGTGCCCGGAATCGATGAGCCTGGCAGCGGTGGACATGATGCCTCTGCCGGCCAAGTCCAAGAACATCGTGTAGGGGACTCCGTCCAGCCCGATTACACAGGCGCGATTCTTCTTTTTGTTTTTAAAAATAGACATAAAGGTCACTTATTATACCTGGACGCCGAATTTTGTCAACGGACCTCCGGGCACCTGAGATCGCCGTCAAAATTCTTTCTTCTCAAGCGGTTCCGCCCGGCCGCCCTCGAGCAATACAACAAAATTGACAACTCCGGACGAGGTTGCTAAAGTGTTACTTTCGAAAAACACCAGGAGCCCAAGCTTTCAAATGAACATCGACGGATTACTGAAGGTACTCGAATCCGGATACCGGGACAAGACCAGGAAGAGCCTGGAGATCTACCGCCGGGCGGAGAAAGTCATGGTTAAGGGGGGGAGCCATACGCTTCGCCTCTGGCGGCCTTATCCTTTCTTCATCGCCGCGGCGGGAGGGCCTGAAGTCCAGGACGCCGACGGAAACTCCTATATCGATTACTGGCAGGGCCATTACGCCAACATCCTCGGACACAATCCGGAGGTCATACGCGAGGAACTCGGCGACGAGATCAGGAAGGGTGCTCTCCAGACCGGCTTCGAGGCCCAGTCGCAGATCGATCTGGCCGAAACAATTCTCCATCAGCTTGGTTACAAGGGGTATAAGGTCCGTTTCACCACGAGCGGCACGCTGGCCACCATGTATGCGGTGATGCTGGCCAAAGCGCACACGGGCAGGGAATGCGTCCTCAAGGTCGGGGGCGGCTGGCACGGAGCTTCGCCCTGCCTCCTTAAGGGGGTGAAGTATTATCCCGGGATAGGATTCGAAGGCAGCGAATCGGCCGGCATTTCCGAACGGTCTCTCGACGAGATTCTGATCACCCGCTTCGATGACGGCGATGATCTCGCCCGGGTTTTTAAGGAGAAGGGGAAGGCGATCGCCTGCTTCATCATAGAACCGTTCATCGGCGTGGGCGGCTTCCTCCCAACCTCACGGGAATACTTGGAGAGTGCTCGCCGCCTGACGGAAGAGCACGGTGTCGTCCTCATCTTCGACGAGGTCATTTCCGGGTTCAGGTTCTGTCCAGCCGGAGTTCAGACGCTCTACGGGATCAGGCCCGACCTGGCCGCCTTCGGGAAGCTCATCGGCGGCGGACACGCCGTCTCGGCCGTCGTCGGGAAGAAAGAGATCATGGAGGAGTGCGAGGCGTCCGGACCGGGGAGGATGAAGGTCCTTTTCGAGGGCGGGACATTCTCCGCCCACTCGGAATACATGACCGCCGGGCTCATCATGCTCAAGCATCTTATCGGGCGCGCGGAAGAGATATATCCGCGGCTCGGCCGGGCCGGGGAGAGGCTGAGGCGCGGGATCGAAGCGGCCTTCGCGGAGGAAGGCATCGAAGCCCTCTGCACGGGCTACGGGAACGACGTGGTCAAGCAGAGTTCCCTCTTTATGGTCAATTTCCCCTTGGCGAAAACGCGTCTCAGGAGTCCCGAGGATATTTGGGATCCGGCGGTCTGCGCGGTCCGGCTGAGGGAGGAAGCCTTGAAACTGGCCCTCCTCGGTCTGGGCGTCCATGTCGTTCATGGAGGAGGAGCGGTGTCGACTGCCCATTCCGATGAAACGATCGACCGCACGGTCGCCGCCTATCGGGAAGTCGCGAAGACATTCAGAAGATACATCTAATCGTCAAAGAATCATATTTTGTGCGGCGCCATCGAGGGCGGATTGTCGCACGTGCAAACAATAAACGTGTAAGTCCCGCTTAAGATCTCGAACGAAACGTCGCGGCTGGAATGGGCGGCGCAGGAGACGCCCTCGACCGCGGCTTTCGGACGGCCGTTTTCCCAGATCGGCCTTCCGCTTTCGAGGACGCTGGCGTTTTCCCATAAAAGCGGCAGCCGGACCTCCGCAGAAACGCCGACGGGGACCTTCGCCTCGAGGACAAATCGCGTCGTCTCCCTCGACCATCGGACGTGAACTTCACCGCGGACAGTCATCACCGATGTTTCGGCCGAGGTCAAGCCTTCGAACGGCCTGGGTGCGATCCTAACCTTTTTCCATCCCGGCTCCATGAGGGCGATCCCGCCGATAGTCTTGTAGAACCAAGCGTCCACGCTCCCGAGCATGATGTGGTTGTGGGAATTCATCCCCGGCCCGGCCAGCTTCTCCCATCGCTCCCAGAGTGTCGTCGCCCCTTCGCGGACCATGTATCCCCACCCCGGATAGCTTTCGCGGGTCACAATCTTGTAAGCGTCGTCCGCTCGCCCGTTCTCGGTCAGGACATCCAGAAGGTAGCGAGTGCCCAGTATCCCCGTATCGACATGATGGTCCGTGTACTTCACGAGGCTCCGGAGCAGGGCTTCCAGAACGGCCGCTTTTTTCTCCGGAGGCACCATGTCCAAATAGAGAGGCAAGACGTTGGAGGTCTGGTTTGGATATGAGTCCACTTTAGAGACGCGCAGGGAAGCGTATTGGCCCTCTTCGAGGAAGGTCCGATTGAAGGCCTCCCGGATATCTCCGGCCAGCGTTCGCAGGGATTTCTCGTCCTCCTGGCGGCGGAGAAGGCCGGCCATCTCCGCCACGAGATTTACGTCATGATAATAATACCAGGTCGAGGTCAGCTCGACCGGCGTCTTCTTCGGGACGATGCTTCCGGGAGGGCACCAGTCGCCGTATTTCCCGAGTTTACGGATGATGTGGTCCTCCGAGTTCCTGCCCAGGAACTCAAGGTAACGCTTGAGGGCAAAGTAATGTCTTTCCAGGACGGCGGTGTCGCCGTAATACAGATACATCAGCCAGACGAGGATCGCGTAGGCGGAACTCCAGGCCGGGTCGGCCGGATAGAGCCCGGGCGTGTAAGCCGGGACGACATCCGGCAGGCTGCCGTCCTCCTTCTGGGAGAACCGGATGTCCTCCAGATATTTCGTGTAGAAAGCCGCCAGGTCGAAGTTAAGGATAGCCTCCTCGGCCGAGAGGTGGGCGTCGCCCAGCCAGCCGTGCCGTTCGTCCCGTTGGGGGCAGTCCGTCGGGATGCTCATCAGGTTGGAAAGCTGGCCCCAGAGGATGTTCTGGTGGATCCGGTTGATGAGGTCGTTTGATGTCCGGAAGCTCCCGGCTCGGGAGACGTCGGAATGGACGAACCGCCCTTGGAGGGTGTCGATACCCGGTTCCCCCGAAATGCCGGTCAACTCGACGTATCGAAAACCGTGATAGGTGAACCTCGGCTCGTAGGTTTCGACGTCCCCGCCCCTGAGGATGTAGGCGTCTTCAGATTCGGCGTTTTCGTTAGGCAGAGTGTTCAACGTCCCGTCTTCGTTTAAAAGCTCGGCATACCGGAGCCTGACCTCGGTCCCCCGCGGGCCCTGAATGCTGAGCCGAACCCAGCCCGTGAAGTTTTGTCCGAAATCGAAGACATGAACACCCGGCTTTGGACTTGTGACCCTTACCGGCCCTATCGTCTCGCAGATTCTGATCGGCGGCATCATCTGGGAG
>Ga0316620_10001528_pt1 | contig 10069 bp, 9 predicted proteins | sample OWC_Aug_M1_C1_D5_FD_207651 | JGI IMG/M metagenome (GOLD analysis project Ga0316620, IMG submission 207651) | Wetland soil microbial communities from Old Woman Creek delta, Ohio, United States - OWC_Aug_M1_C1_D5_B | ecosystem: Environmental > Terrestrial > Soil > Wetlands | place: USA: Ohio...
TCGATCGAAGGCAGCTGTGGCAATAAGTAACAAGACGTTTCCGCGGCGACAGGCCGCGTTCAGGTCTTCAGGCGATAACCGGTCCTGAAGATCCACGCCACTACGGCGAGCGAAGCGGCCAGGAAGGCGAGCGTCATGCCGAGGCTCACCGCGACGCTCACGTCGGCGAGGCCGTAGAAGCTCCAGCGAAAACCGCTCACCAGGTACACCACCGGGTTGAACAGCGTCACCGTTTGCCAGAACGGCGGCAGCATGTGGATCGAGTAGAAGCTGCCGCCGAGGAAGGTGAGCGGCGTGACGATGAGCAGCGGCACAAGCTGCAGCTTCTCGAATCCGTCGGCCCAGATGCCGATGATGAAGCCGAACAGGCTGAAGGTCACCGCGGTGAGCACGAGGAACAGGATCATCCAGACCGGGTGCTCGATGCGCAGCGGCACGAACAGCGCCGCGGTTGCGAGGATGATCAGGCCCAGCATGATCGACTTGGTGGCCGCCGCGCCGACGTAGCTCAGCACGATCTCGACGGTGGACACCGGCGCCGACAGCAGTTCGTAGATCGTGCCCGTGAAGCGCGGAAAGTAGATGCCGAACGAGGCGTTCGAGATGCTCTGCGTGAGCAGCGAGAGCATGATCAGTCCGGGCACGAGGAAGGCGCCGTAGCTCACGCCCTCCACGTGCTGGATGCGCGAGCCGATCGCCGCGCCGAACACGACGAAGTAGAGCGAGGTCGAGATCACCGGCGAGACGATGCTCTGCATCAGCGTCCTGCGCGTGCGCGACATCTCGAACTTGTAGATCGCGCGGATGGCGTGCAGGTTCACGGTCGGGCGCTCACCAGGTCGACGAAGATGTCCTCGAGCGAGCTCTGCGTGGTGTGCAGGTCGCGGAACGCGATGCCCGAGCCCGCGAGCGCCGCGAGCAGCGCGGCGATGCCTTCCCGTCCGGCGCTCGCGTCGTAGGTGTAGATCAGCTCGCTGCCGCCGGCGGCGAGCTCCAGGCCGTAGCCCGCGAGCGACGGCGGGACGCGCTCGAGCGGCGCGGCAAGCTGCAGCGTGAGCTGCTTCCTGCCGAGCTTGCGCATCAGCTCGGCCTTGTCCTCGACCAGGATGAGCTCGCCCTTGTGGATCACGCCGATGCGGTCGGCCATCTCCTCGGCCTCGTCGATGTAGTGCGTGGTGAGGATGATCGTCACGCCGCCGTCGCGCAGCCGGCGCACGAGCTGCCACATGTCGCGCCGCAGCTCGACGTCGACGCCCGCGGTCGGCTCGTCCAGAAACAGGATCCTCGGCTCGTGCGACAGCGCCTTGGCGATCAGCAGCCGCCGCTTCATGCCGCCCGAGAGCGTGATGATCTTGCCGTCCTTTTTGTCCCACAGCGACAGGTCGCTGAGCACCTTCTCGATGTGCGCCGGGTCGGGCGGCTTGCCGAACAGTCCGCGGCTGAACGACACAGCGTTCCACACCGACTCGAAGGCATCGGTGGTCAGCTCCTGCGGCACCAGGCCGATGAGCGAGCGCGCGGCGCGGTACTCGCGCGCGATGTCGTGGCCGTCGACCAGGATCCTGCCCGCGCTCGGAGTGACGATGCCGCAGATGATGCCGATCAGGGTGGTCTTGCCAGCGCCGTTCGGCCCGAGCAGCGAGAAGATCTCGCCGCGGCGGATCTCGAGGTTGACGTGCTTGAGCGCGCGGAAGCCGCCGGCGTAGGTCTTCGACAGGTCGCTGACGGAAATGATCGTGGACATCGGTGCAAAGATACCCGATCAGCCGAGCAGCTCGCCGAGCAGGGCCGCGAGAGCGCGCCGCTCGGCGGCGGGTGAGAACAGGCTGCGTCGCGCCCGCAGGGCCTGCCTGAGGCGCATGTAGAAGGCGCGCTCGCGCGCCGCGCGCCGGATCAGGCGCGCGAGCGCGCGCTCGTCGCCGAGCGGGAAGTAACCGGGATAGCCGCGTCCGAGCATGCCGATATTGCCCGCAATGCGCGAGGCCAGTACCGGGGTGCCGATGCGCGCCGCCTCGGAGATCACGTTGGCGCCGCCCTCCATCGCCGAGCTCACCACCAGCAGGTGGCTGCGCGCCAGCCACGCCAGCGCGCGGCCGTGGCTGCGCGCCCCGGGCCAGCGGTAGGCGGGCTCGTGCCGCGCCCAGCCTTCGGCTTCGGCGCGCATCGGTTCGCTTAGCGCCGCGCCGAGCTGGATCAGCTCGAGCTGCGGCAGCGCGCGCAGATGCGCGAGCGCCGCGGCGGCGCGAAACGGGTCTTTTTCCTCGCGCAGATGCCCACTCACCAGCACACGGAAGCGGCCGTGCGGCGGGGCTGCGCGCAGCGGCGTATCGGCCGACTGGTAGATCACGCGCAGCTTGCCGCGCAGGCGCGCGGGCAGGGCGCGCCGCGCCTCGTCCTGCAGCGCCACGAGCCGGTCGGCCATCGCGAGCGAGCGGCGCGCCTCGGCTGAAGCCGGCAAGTCGCGGTACAGGTCGGTGCCGGTGAGCACAACGACGAGAGGCGTGCGCGGATGCTCGGCGCGAAAGCGCGCCGCCGAAGCATGGCTGCGGCGCGCATGCAGCGCGACGAGCAGCTCGCAGGCGCGCCCGTCCCACTCGGTGCCGACTGCAACCCGGTGGCCGAGCGCGCGCAGCAGCCGCGCCCAGCGCTGGGCGGTATGCCGGTTGCCGCTGCGGCTGCCCGCCGCCGCCGGCGTCACGATCGAGATTCTCGCCATCGTGCGGATTCGCTAGACTGGGGCGCCATGTTAGTCGATCCGCGCCTCGATCCGCGTCTCGATGCCCGGGTGCTCGCCGACGACCTCCTGGCGAGCCGGGCGCGCACCGCGCGCGTGACGAGCGGCCTGGAGGGCGGGCGCCTGCTCGGGCCGAAGCTCGAGATCGTCAATCCGCCGTTGTGGGAGATCGGCCACGTGGCGTGGTTCCAGGAGCGCTGGTGCCTGCGCCTGCGGCCCTCGGGGGCGCTCGGCGCGCCGCTGCGCGAGGGTGCCGACGCGCTGTACGACTCCTCAACCGTGCCGCACGACGCGCGCTGGGAGCTGCCCTTGCCGGATCTCGCCGCCACGCGCGCCTACGCCCAGGCGGTGCTCGATGCGGTGCTCGAGCGCCTGGCACGCGAAGGCGACGACGTCGCGCTGCGCTACTTCGTGCGCCTGGCGACCTTCCACGAGGACATGCACGCCGAGGCCTTCCACTACACGCGCCACACGCTGGGCTACGAGGACCCTTTCCCGGACGAGCCGTGGTTCCGCCCGGGCGCCGCGCCGCAGGGCGAGGCCGAATGCGCCGGCGGCCGCTTCGAGCTCGGCGCGCGGCCGGGCACCGGCTTCGTGTTCGACAACGAGAAGTGGGCGCACGAGGTCGAGCTGGCGCCGTTTCGCATCGCGCGCGCACCGGTGAGCAACGCGCAGTACCTCGAGTACGCCGAGGACGGCGGCGCGCCGCCGCGCGACTGGCGCCGCGCCGGCGGCGCCTGGCTGCAGCGGCGCTTCGACCGCTGGATCGCGCTCGCGCCGCACGAGCCGGTGGTGAACGTGAGCTGGGAGGAGGCGCAGGCCTGGTGCCGCTGGGCGGGCCGGCGCCTGCCGCAGGAAGCCGAGTGGGAGTTCGCCGCGCGGCGGGGAGTGCTGGGCGCCCGCGCTGCAGGTGTGTGGGAATGGACCGCGAGCCCGTTCGAGCCCTACTCCGGCTTCGCCGCGGATCCCTACCGGGACTACTCCGTGCCATGGTTCGGGACCCACAAGGTGCTGCGCGGCGGCAGCTTCGCAGCGCCCGCGCGCCTGCTGCGCCCGGGCCTACGCAACTTCTACACGCCCGGGCGGAGCGACATCTTCGCCGGGTTCCGCAGCTGCGCCGTGGACTGAATCAGGCGGGCGGCTCCTGGCCGAAGGCGATGCCGTCCTTGCCGCGCGACTTGACCTGGTACATCAGCGCGTCGGCCGCCGACAAGGCGTGCTCGGCGTCGTGGGTCGGCTCCATGAAGGTGACGGCCCCGATGCTGAAGGTCGGCCGCGCGCTTTCGGTGCGGAAGGCGTGGTACAGCGCCTCGCGCGTCTTGGCGATCAGGTGCTCGGCGCCCGCCCGGTTGGTGTCGGGCAGCAGCAGCGCGAACTCGTCGCCGCCCAGGCGGCCCACGGCGTCGGTGCGCCGCAGCGACTTGAGCAGGGTGCGCGCGACGAGGCGCAGCACCTGGTCGCCGACGGCGTGCCCGTGCGCGTCGTTCACGCCCTTGAAATCGTCGACGTCGAGATAGGCGAGCGTGAGCGGGCGGTGCTCGCGCGCCGCGAGCGCGAGGACGAATTGCAGGCGCTCCAAGAAGGCGCGGCGGTTGTCGAGCCCGGTGAGCGAATCGGCCCTGGCGAGGCGCTGCGCGACATCGAGCTGCTCGCGCAGCGCGCAAAGCAGCTGCGCGAAGGCAAGGAAAATCCCCGTCCGCACCAGCCCGTTCCAGGCGAGCACGGCGCGGCTGCTGTACAGATGGTCGGCGCCCGCGTTGGCGGCGAGCCAGGCGGCGGCGCTCATCAGCACGAGCATGAGGCCGGCTGCGCGCCCCGCGTACCAGCATGCGGCGGCGATCGGCGCGAGGTAGAAGAGCGAGAACGCCAGCTCGAAGCCCGTGAGCTTGTCCGCCAGCCCGACCAGCGCCACCGCCACCAGCGCGGCGAGCAGCAGGGCGTTACGCGACAGGCGCGAGGCGGCGCGGTCGAAGGCCTGCAGCATGTCCGGCGAGAGCTTGTGCGAGGCGCTCGAAGCTCGGCTCGTCCGGCGCGCTCACGCGCCGCACGGCGGCTTCGCCCAGGCGCGCGAAGTTGCGCTGCGCCGAGCGCCGGTACGCGGGGTCGTAGTGCTCGACGAGCAGCCGCTCCACGAGCTCGGGCCAGGCCGCGCCCGCGGCGAGCGCCTTCCATTCGTCGACCCGGGCTCGGCCGTGCAGGGCGGCGAGGCAGTCGAGCTGCGCGCCGAGCGCGGCCGGATCGGCGAAGAAGTGGCGGTATTCCTCCATGAGCAGCGCGACGCGCGTGCCGAGGTCGGCCTCGAGCAGCACGCATTCCGAGGCGCGCATCGTCTCGATGAGCGCTTCGGGTACCTGCAGCTGCCCGATCTTGCGGCTCTCGCCTTCCACGAAAACCGAGCGCGCGGAATCGAAGCCCGCGAGCGCGGCGCGCAGCAGGCTCTCGAACCATTTCTGCGACGGCTGCGGGCGGCCGGGGAGGTCGCCCAGCACCGAGCCGCGGTGCGCGGCGAGCCCCTCGAGGTCGAGCACCTGGGCGCCGGCGCCCTCGAGCGCGCGCAGCAGGCGGCTCTTGCCGCTGCCGGTGGCGCCGTGCACGACGCGAAAAGTCAGGGCGCGGGGGCGCCCGTCGAGCTCGGCCACCACCCAGCGCCGGTAGGACTTGTAGCCGCCCGCGAGCGTCTTCGCGTCCCAGCCGACCTCGCGCAGCACGTGCGCCATGGCAGCCGAGCGCTTGCCGCCGCGCCAGCAGTACACCAGCGGCCGCCAGCCGCGCGGCTTGCCGGCGAGGGCGCCTTCCAGGTGGCGCGCGATATTGCGCGCCACGAGCGCCGCGCCGAGCCCGCGCGCGGCGAATGGCGACTCCTGCTTGTAGAGGGTGCCGACGCGGGCGCGCTCGGCGTCCTCCAGTACCGGGCAGGACAGCGCGCCGGGAAGGCGGTCCTCGGCGAACTCGGCAGGCGAGCGCACGTCGATCACCGCGTCGAACTCGCCGGGCGCGAGCGACTCGATCCGCACCGCGTGGCCGGGAGGCTTCATGCGTTAGAATTTTACCCTTATGAATGCTCCCGAACCGATTCGCCTTACCGCCTTCACCCACGGGGGAGGCTGCGGCTGCAAGATCGCGCCCGCCGTGCTCTCCGAGATCCTCGCGGCCGCGCAGGTGCGCGGCCTGCCCGCCGCGCTGATGGTCGGCACCGAGACCGCCGACGACGCCGCCGTGTACCGGCTGAACGACAGCCAGGCGCTGGTCGCGACGACCGACTTCTTCACGCCGATCGTCGACGATCCGTACGACTTCGGGCGCATCGCCGCGACCAATGCACTCTCCGACGTCTACGCGATGGGGGCGCGCCCGGCATTCGCGCTCGCGGTGGTCGGCATGCCGCTCGACAAGCTGCCGGTGTCCGCGATCCGCAGGATCCTGGAGGGCGGCGAGGCGGTGTGCGCGCAGGCCGGCATCCCGATTGCGGGCGGCCACTCGATCGACACGCTCGAGCCGATCTACGGCCTGGTGGCGCTCGGGCTCGCGCATCCGCAGCGCGTGCTGAGGAACAGCAGCGCGCGCGCGGGAGACGTGCTCGTGCTCGGCAAGCCGCTCGGCGTCGGCATCCTCTCGGCGGCCCTGAAGAAAGGCGAGCTGGGCGATGCCGGCTACGCGCGCATGATCGCGGCCACGACGCAGCTCAATACGCCCGGCATGTCGCTCGCGGCGATGGACGGCGTGCACGCGCTCACCGACGTCACCGGCTTCGGCCTGCTCGGTCACCTGCTCGAGATGTGCCGCGGCGCGCGCCTGTTCGCGGAGCTGCGCTTCGACGACCTGCCGGTGATCGGCGAGGCGCTCGAGCGCGCCAAGCGCGGCCTCGCGACCGGGGCCTCGGCGCGCAACTGGACGAGCTACGGCGCCGCGGTGGCGCTGCCTGCGGGCGCGCCGACGTGGATGAGGACCCTGCTCACCGACCCGCAGACCAGCGGCGGCCTGCTGGTGGCCTGCGCGCCGCAAGCCGAGCAGGCCGTGCTCGAGCTGTTCGCGCGCGAGGGCTTCGCCGAGGCGCGCACGATTGGACGATTCGCCGAAGGGCCGGCGCGCGTCAGCGTGCTTTAGGCTTTCCCGCGAGCAGCGGCGCGAGCCCGCGCCACACGTTCTCGAGCACGAGCGGCTGCGCCTCGGCGCCCGGGTGCATGCGGTCGCCCTGGAACAGCTCCTCGCGCTCGGCGAAGCCTTCCAACAGGAACGGCACCAGCGCGACGCGGCGTGCCCTGGCGAGCCCGGTAAAGACGGCGGCGAAGCCCTGCGTATAGTCCGGGCCGTAGTTCGGCGGCATGCGCATGCCGACGAGCAGCACCTTGGCGCCCGAGCGCTGCGCCGCGCGAATCATGGCATCGAGGTTGGCTTTCATCTGCGCCAGCGGCAGGCCGCGCAGGCCGTCGTTCGCGCCGAGCTCGAGGATTACGATCGCCGGCCGGTAGCGGGCGAGCACTTCGGGCAGGCGCGCCAGGCCGCCGCTCGTGATCTCCCCCGAGATGCTGGCGTTTGCGACGCTATAATCGTAGCCCTCCGCCGCGAGCCGCTTGCCGAGCAGCGCCACCCAGCCTCGATCCAGCGGAATGCCGTACGCGGCCGAAAGGCTGTCGCCGTAGACCAGGATGGTTTTTCCCGCAGCGGCCGCGGATGAGGCGGCCCCCAGGACGAAGATGACGACCCAGAAAGCGGTCTTGATCGCGCGCGGCATCGGCAAGACGGTGAGGAGCGGTGACAGCGAACTCATCATTTTGCGCGACATCGACCTCGCGGTCACCTACGGCGAGGCGCTCGCCATCGTCGGCGCCTCGGGCTCGGGCAAGTCGACGCTGCTCGCGTTGCTCGCGGGCCTGGACACGCCGAGCGCCGGCACCGTGGAGCTGGACGGCAACGATCTCTTCGCGCTGGACGAGGACGCGCGCGCCGAGCTGCGCGGGCGCATCGTGGGCTTCGTGTTCCAGTCCTTCCAGCTGCTGCCGGCGCTCTCGGCGCTCGAGAACGTCATGCTGCCGCTCGAGCTCGCGGGGCGACCCGACGCCGAGCGCGCTGCGCGCGAGGTGCTCGCGCGCGTCGGCCTCGGCGAGCGCCTGCAGCATGCGCCCAAGCACCTCTCGGGCGGCGAGCAGCAGCGCGTCGCGCTGGCGCGCGCCTTCGTCGTGCGGCCGAAGCTGCTGCTCGCCGACGAGCCGACCGGGAGCCTGGATGCCGAGTCTGGCGAGGGGGTGATCGAGCTGCTGTTCGAGCTGAACCGCGCCGCCGGCACCACGCTCGTCATGGTGACGCACGACGAGCATCTCGCCGCGCGCTGCGACCGCGTCGTGCGGTTGGCGGCGGGCAGGATCGTGCCGTGAGGCTGGCCGCGCGCATGCTCCTGCGCGACTGGCGCGCGGGCGAATTGCGCGTGCTCGCCGCGGCACTGGCAGTCGCGGTGGCGAGCGTCACCAGCGTCGGCTTCTTCGCCGACCGGGTGGGCCAGGTGCTCGTGCGCGACGCGCACCAGATGCTCGGCGCCGACCTGGTGCTCATCTCGGACCATCCCTGGAGCGAGGCGATCGCGCGCGAGATCGTCCGGCGCGGCCTGACGCGCGCCGAGGCGGAGAGCTTCATCAGCATGGCTTCGCGCGGCGCGGGCGACGCCGAACGCAGCCAGCTCGCCGGCGTCAAGGCGGTTAGCGGGAACTACCCGCTGCGCGGCAGGCTGCGCATCGCGCCGGCGCCCGGTGCGCCGGATGCGCCCGCCGCGCAGGGCCCCGCGCCGGGCAGCGTGTGGCTCGAGGAGCGGCTGGTGAGCGCGCTCGGCGCGCCGGTCGGCAGCCGCATCCGCCTCGGCGCGGCGGAGTTCAGGGTCGCGGCGGTGCTGACTCTCGAGCCCGAGCGCGGCGCGAACTTCTTCAATATCGCGCCGCGCCTGATGATGAACCTGGCCGACGTGCCGGCGACCGGGCTGGTGCAGACCGGCAGCCGCGTGACCTACACCCTGTACGCCGCCGGCCCGGCGGACAAGATCCGCGCCTTCGAGAAGTACGCGCAGGCGCGCCTCGAGCGCGGCCAGCGCGCGGACGACCTGGAGAGCGGCCGCCCGCAGGTGCGCGACTCGATCGAGCGCGCGCAGCGCTTCCTCGGCCTCACCGCGCTGCTCGCCGCAATCCTCGCCGGCGTCGCGATCGCGCTCGCCACGCGGCGCTTCGTCGAGCGGCACGTAGACGGTTGCGCGGTGATGCGCTGCCTGGGCGCGACGCAGGCCAAGCTGCTCGCGCTGTACGCCGGCGAGTTCTCCCTGCTCGGGCTCGCCGCCTGCGCGGCCGGCTGCCTGGCGGGCTTCGGCGCGCAGCAGGCGCTCGCCGGCCTGCTCGCCGGCCTGCTGCAGGCCGAGTTGCCGGCGCCGACCCCGCTGCCGGCGCTGCAGGGGTTCCTCGTGGGCCTGGTGCTGCTGCTCGGCTTCGCGCTGCCGCCGCTGGTGCAGCTGAAGAATGTGCCCGCGCTGCGAGTCATGCGGCGCGAGGCCGGGGCGCCGCGGCGCGCGACGCTCGCCGCGTACGCCGCGGGCCTTGGCGCGCTCGCCGCGCTGCTCGTCTGGCAGTCGGGCGACGCGCGCCTCGGGGCCTACGTGGTGGGCGGGTTCGCCGTCGCGGTGGCCGTGTTCACCGTGGCGGCCTGGGTCGCGCTGCGCACGCTCGCGAGCGCGCCGGTCGCGCGGGCCCTGGGCGCGAGGCGCCCGGCCGTGCGCTACGGGCTCGCCAACCTCAGGCGCCACGCGCGCGGCAACGCGGTGCAGGTGGCGAGCCTCGCGCTCGGACTCACCGCGATGCTGCTGCTCGGCTTCACGCGCAACGAGCTGGTCGACGCCTGGCGGCGTGCCGCGCCGCCGGATGCGCCGAACCGCTTCGTGCTCGGCATCCAGCCCGATCAGCTCGCTCCGGTGAGGCGCTTCTTCGCTGCACAAGGCATCGGCGAACCCGACATCTACCCGATGGTACGCGGGCGGGTGATCGAGCGCGACGGCAAGCCCCTATCGGAGAAGGACTTCCAGGACGAGCGCGCAAAGCGCCTGGTCGAGCGCGAGTTCAACCTGAGCTACGCGGATGCGCTTCCCGGACACAACGAGGTCGCCGCCGGCGCCTGGTGGACAAAGGGCGGCGACCCGCACCAGTTCTCGGTCGAGCAGGGCATCGCCGAGCGGCTCGGCTGGAAGCTGGGTGACGTGCTCCAGTTCGAGGTCGGCGGCGAGCCGGTGCGCGGGCGCATCACCTCGCTCAGGAAGCTGCGCTGGGACTCGATGAAGGTGAACTTCTTCGTCATCGCCCCGCCGGCGCT
>Ga0316620_10001529_pt1 | contig 10069 bp, 6 predicted proteins | sample OWC_Aug_M1_C1_D5_FD_207651 | JGI IMG/M metagenome (GOLD analysis project Ga0316620, IMG submission 207651) | Wetland soil microbial communities from Old Woman Creek delta, Ohio, United States - OWC_Aug_M1_C1_D5_B | ecosystem: Environmental > Terrestrial > Soil > Wetlands | place: USA: Ohio...
GATCCAAGACCGTCGCACCCATCATGGTGCGCTGGTCCAACGAGCCCGTCGAGGCTACCAGCCGGACCTGGCCGAATGGGGCGAGCAGGCTATACCGGCCATTCTCGTCAGTGAGGACGGAATAATGCGGCGTCGGGTTGGTCGGATCCTCGTAGTCTTGGACTGTGACGCGTACGCCCCGCAGCGGCGTGACCCCGTCGACAGTCACCGTGCCGTTGATGTAGGCTCCATCGTAGTACTTCAGGAATACGGTCCCGCTGCTCACGAGGGTCGAGTTGCTGAAGTCGATGACTCCGGTCATCTCATTGCGGTTTATCTTGCGCTGCATATTGAGCGCGCCGTCTTCGCCGAGGTAGTTCACCGCGGTCCAGTCCGAGGAGTGGTTCTGGTATTCACTTGCCCCCCAAGGATTGAAGTACGATGTCTTGTAGACGACCTTGAAATGGTTCATGTTCCAGGCTTGCATGGGCATCATCGACTGAAGGTCCCCGCGGATGCCCGGCAGACAATCGCTCGAGGAACAGGTGGTACCGACGTCTGTCGGTCCGAATCCAAGGTAGGCGCGGTAGAACATGCTATTGTAGAACATGTCGCTGTACAGGATGTTGTAGCTGCTGGCGGTCGCGCCCAAAGGAATGCTATCGGCGGGGAATGTGCCCTTGTCGGTCACCGCCTCGATGGTGAAGAAATCGACTGGCAGGACGCGGCCGTCAGGCAGGTTCTCGACCCTGTGGTCAGACAGCTTCACTGGCGCATAGAAGATGTTGTTGCCGCTACCCGTGGTCGGGAACATCCTGGAATCGACTCCGAAGTATCGTATCGACCAGCCGGTGGTGGTAGATATATCGTGATATAGAGAGGCAATCTGGTCTGTCGTGGTCAGTGAGTCGAGGTAATTGCTGAGGTAGATGTAGATGGCGTTCTGCGCCTGCATGTTCGAGTCCCACCGTCCGTACGTCGTGGGGTCGTTGAGGATTGTGCGTATCAAGGGCGACGGATTCTGGTAGGCGTTGACGATCTTCGAGGGATCCACACCGAAACGCTCCAGATCCGCCGTGACTTCTGCGCTGAGATGCCCCTTATTGCCGTAGTAGTCGCCTTCGATCAATCTCACTGTGAGGAGAGCGATGGCGGCATCTTCGCTCTGGGCGGTGATGAACTGACCCGCTAGCTGGTAACCATCCTGGAAGTTGTCTGCCACGGTGGGGTGTTGCCCCCTGTCCACCGCCTCGAAACCATAGTCCCACCAGCTCAGATATGCCGGCCGCTGCTCGGGCAGCAGGTTTGGTTCCTGCTTGGAAAACCAGTCCCAAGCGGCGGGGAAATAACCAGTGGTCAACGGGAGCGAGTATCCAAAAGCTCCGAAATAGAACGTGCTCGTGCTCGAGCCTGTCGGAGGCGTATAACCCGAAGGCCTCAGGAATTCGGGCATCGCGTAGTAGATCTGGCGATCATAGATCGCTTTATCTTCATAAGGTATGGAGGCGTCGACGCCAAACCATACGTTCGGCAGAAGCAGGAGGAAGACTATGAACAGGGCGCCCAGGACATGCCTGATCTTCACGCTCTTCCTGATCGCCGTGAGCCTGCTACCGCCCGAGAGACTGCGGAAAGTCTTCTTCATCTTTTCGAAATCGAGCCAGCCGACCAGGAGGACTATTACCCACCCGGCGGTCAGGGCGAATGCCGGGCTTGCGTTGAAGATGAATCTGGCAGCCGCCATGGACATGAAGATTGCGGCGAAACTCCACGTCAGCACGAAGAGGTAGTCTGGCTCAAGCCGTTTTGGCAGCTTCCAAGCCATCCAGAAGAGGCCGAAAAGGGAGAGGTAGTAGGTGACCGCGCCGAAGGAGAGTATCGCTTGGCTCAGACCCGGGGGTTGCGCCTCCGCTATCGTCTCGTACAGTTTCGTCCTCACGAAGTAGCCCGCGCCGCTCACGAAAGCGTTCGCGACGGCTGGATTGGTGAGCATGAGCGCGCCGAGTATTATGCCGCTCACAAGCAAGACGGATGGGATGACTATTGCCCACGGATAATTGCGGGTTACCGTCAAGACCAGACCGAGTGCAGTCGCGGCGAGGAAGAGTATCAAAGGCACGTCGTACCATGTCTTGACCTGGCCATATAGGACATACCAAGGAGCGGATACAAGGAGCGCGACGCCCATGGAAATCGTGAAGCAGATGCCTATTCCCATCGGGTCCTTGTCGCGCAGGCGGTCGACGAAGAGCTGGAGGACCACGTAGACGATGAGGATTATCGGGGCATATGCCCAGCCCTGCCAAGTCAGCGCGACCGTGGCCATGGCCATCCCGGACATGACGCTGAAGAGCATCGCCCTCTGATTCTCCTTGAAGAAGCCGCTCAGCCCGGAGACAATGGAGGATCTCCCGTCCTTTGTCGCGACATTCCACGAGGAAACCCAGCGCTTTTCATTGAGGGCTTTCAGCGCCTTCATGAAGAAGAAGAAACTCGTGACCACGAAGAACAGGGTCATGGCGTCATGGTCGGCATCTGTTGCCTGGCTTCTCTGGAGATGCGCAGGCATGATCGCCAAGAGGAATGCGGCCACCAGGCCGGCCCTCTTCCCCATGATGTCCTTCGTGAGGAAGTATGTCGGAAAGATCGTAAGGGCGCCCCATATTGCGGTGGAAAGTATGAACACCGCCATGACGCTCTGCCAAACGTCTCCGATGAACGGTGAGAGCGCTATCCCCGGAACAGCCACGAACCAATTGTACAGCGGCGGCCTGGGATTTCCCAGGCCCATGGGATAGTTCAGCATCGGGTCCCAATCCAGCTGCTTCCCCGTCGTGACGATGGTCCTGATGGTCCTTTCCCAGTAGAACGAGTCCGACCCTCCCGAGAGCAGGTCGTCCTTGAGCGATATTTCGAGAGGGAAAAACGCCCTGAGGAAGAGCGCGAGGCCGAATATGGCCAAGAGCATTATGAATACGTTGGCGTTCTTTTTAAGCCATTTACGTAGGCTGTCCACTTATCGCTCACCGAAGTAGCTCGGTCTATTCTACAACCCCTATATCTAGGTTTACACATCATTCCACATGCGGTAATGAAGGGACGGACCACGCCGCTCCGTTGCGCAATATTCATTCGCGCCCCCTGCCATGTCCATGCCGATGGATTCGCTCAGGCTGACCGGCAACCTCGAAATCCTCAAGGAGAAGGCGTTGCTGCTCCGCGACGAGGGTCTAGCCGTCATCGCCGATCTCCATCTGGGCTGCGAAGGCGTCCTCCAAAGTGCAGGCATTTCGATCCCGCGAAGGCAGAAGACAGCGATGCTGGAATCGCTCTCGCGCATCATCGACGACCATGCCCCGGAAATCATCGTCGTCGACGGCGATTTCAAGCACAACTTCTCGCGGAACCTGGACGAGGAGTGGCTTGAGGTCAAGGAGGTGCTTGGATTCCTCAAGAGAAGGGCGAGGCTCGTCGTCATAAGGGGGAACCACGACAACTACCTGGCGACGATACTGCACGAGATGGACATAAAGATGAGAAGGAGCTACAGGGCGGGCGGCTATACCTTCGCCCATGGGCATTGGGACGTCAAGACGGATGGGCCAATTATCATCGGACACGAGCATCCTGCGCTCAAGCTGAGGGACGACATCGGGGCGGTTGTGTCTCTCCCCGCCTTCGTGGTCGGCCGGGATGTGATCGTCCTTCCCGCGTTCAGTCCGCTCGCGCTCGGCACTGATGTATCCTCTGGCCGCTATCTCTCGCCTGTGCTGAACGCCCGAGACGTTAGCGATGCGAGGGTCCTGGCGGCTGATGAGAAGGAGGGCATATTGGATTTCGGCACGATGGCGACACTGAAGGGGCGCGATGCCGCTCTGCTCCTGAAGTAGTCTGGTTCAAGCTAAGGGTTTTAACCGCCATCGCGCTTACGTCCGCCGGGGAAAAGAATGCCCAAGAAGACCACTCTCTCTGTGATAAAGGCCGATGTCGGAAGCATCGCGGGTCATCAAGTGGTGCACCCGAGGCTCGAGGAGACAGCCCGCGAGTCGCTCAAGAAAGCAAAGGCTGCCGAGATGCTAATCGATTACCACGTGACCCATTGCGGTGATGACCTGGAGCTCATAATGACGCACCGCCACGGCGTCGACTCGCCGAAGGTCCACGAACTTGCGTGGCTGACGTTCGAGAAGTGCGCCAAGCTCGCGAAGGAGCTTCACCTCTACGGTGCGGGGCAGGACCTGCTATCTGATTCCTTCTCGGGCAATGTCCGCGGCCTCGGCCCGGGCAGCGCCGAGATGGAGTTCTCGGAGAGACCGGCCGAGCCGGTCGCGATCTTCATGATGGACAAGACCGAGCCCGGAGCGTTCAACCTTCCGACATTCCGCATGTTCGCCGACCCTTTCTGCAACCCCGGACTCGTGATCGACAAAGCGATGCATGATGGATTCCGGTTCGAAGTCTGGGATATCATGGACCATAAGGCAATCTTCCTCAACTGCCCCGAGGAGATGTACGACCTCCTTGCGTTCATCGGTGCGAAGGGACGATACGTAATCAAACACGTCTACTCCCGTGGAGGGAAGGTTCCCGCCGATGAGCCGGTCGCCTGCATATCGACTGACAAGCTGAGCCACATCGCAGGCAAGTATGTGGGGAAGGACGACCCGGTTGGGATGATGAGGTCGCAGAGCGGGCTCCCTGGCATGGGAGAGATCCTTGAAGCCTGGGCCTGGCCGTTCTTGGTGAGCGGATGGAACCGCGGCTCGCACAATGGACCGATCATGCCGGTGGGAATGAAGGACAATCGGACGAGCAGGTTTGACGGGCCTCCCAGGGTTTTCGGCTTGGGATACCAGCTCGCAGATGGACAGCTCGTCGGTCCGGTCGATCTGTTCGACGATCCCGCGTTCGACCCGGTGAGGCAGCAATCAGCTGAGCTGGCCGACTACATGCGCAGGCACGGACCGTTCGAGCCGCACCGCCTCCCGATGGACGAGATGGAATATACAACGATGCCAGAGCTGATGGAGAAACATAAGGGGAAGTGGAAGACGATCAAGTAGGATTGCGGCTTCTTCGCCTTCGCAGTTCTCGCCGAAGCTCATTCATGAATCGATGGTTGATCGGAACGCGAACCCAGAATCCGAAACATGAATAGACGAGCGGCCAGAGTCCTAGCTTACCGGCTTTCTCTTTCGCTTCACTCCTCGAAGCGCCTCCATTTCCTCCCGCGCCGAGGACTTCGCCTTCTCCCACCAGAATATCGCTTTCTCGCAATAGGGGTCGCCATGGCCCAGGCACTTAATCTTCGCGCCCTCGATCCCCGGCCCCATAGCCTCGCATAGGCCTTCCGTGAAGCCTTCATCCATGGCCTCGCACATCTCCCGCGGATACTTCATCGCGAGCTCCTGGAAGGGACAGGTATACTCCCTAAACACAACATGCGCCTGGTCAGATTTCCTGGTCTCGGCGATGACCCCCATTTCGCGGAGCGTCTGATCGACGAACAGCTTCGAGAACAGCTCAGGGGTCCACTCTGTGATATTGCCGCGAGCTTTCAACTCTCTGATCGTTGTCCTGCCAGATTCCCTCCCGATCTCGGCGAGGGTCTTCATGAGCCTCTCCTCCCCAAGCTGCTCGCGGAGCCGGGTCAGAAATAGGTCCGACAACATCTCGTACTGCCTGCGAGGAAACCCGTGAATCCTCTTCCCAGCCGCCATCCTGTAGCGGACCATCGGTCTCCCGCTCCGCACGCCCTTCTCCCTGCTCGCTTCCTCTATGAGACCGGCCGCTTCCAGTGTCTTGAGGTGGTATCGCACGGTCGCGGGATGGAGGTCAAGCTCCTTCGAAAGGTCCACCACGGTCTTGCTGGCAGCCGCCAGGCAATTGAGGATGAGCATCCTCGCTTCGCTCGAAAGGGCTTCGTACGATCCTGGCGCCTCGTTACTGGGATTCATGATCGCCACATTCTATGAACAGCAGCAATGAAGTCTTTATGCATTTTCGGTTGAACGCTTCGCACTAAGAAGGCTACCCTATATGCAATTCTTGATGTAAGTTCGCAGCCCTACGCGTATGGAGGGAACAAACGTATTAAATCGCACGGGCTATTCCGCCGCTTGTCATGAGGCTTCCCGTCATAATCGTCAACTTCAAAGCGTATCCCGAGGTGCTCGGCCAGCTAGGCATTGAGCTCGCGAGGACGTGCTCCAAAGTCGCCGAGGAGACCGGCGTTTCGATTGCAATCGCACCCGTCATGCCCGACCTTGCCAGAATCGCCGCCGATGTCAACCTGCCGGTCCTGTCGCAACACTTCGACCCGGTTCCGCCGGGGAACAAGACAGGTTGGACTCCCCTCGAAGCGGTCGAAAAGGCGGGGGCGGTCGGCACCCTCCTGAACCATTCGGAGAGGAAGATGCCGCCAGGGGACCTCAAGCTGGCCGTCCGCATGTGCAGCGAGGCGGGGATGGAGTCGGTCGTCTGCGCCGACTCGATCGACGAGGCCAGGAGGGTGGCGAAGCTGCACCCGGAGTACGTGGCCATAGAACCTCCCGATCTGATCGGCGGCGACATCTCGGTGACCACTGCAAAACCGCAGATTGTCACCGATGCCGTGGAGGCGGTACGCAGGATCGATGGGGACATCGGAGTTCTATGCGGAGCGGGCGTCAAGACGAGGGAGGACGTCCGGAAAGCTCTCGAGCTTGGGACGGTGGGCGTTCTGCTGGCCTCCGGCGTCGTCAAGGCGCATGACCCGCGGAAGGCGCTGCTGGACCTCGCGAAGGGGCTTGCACACAGCTGATCTCATGAAACGCTACATGTAGGCATCTCCGAAAAATATCGGAGACTTCGATTCCCCCTTTGATGGATTACACGAGCAGGACCGTTTCCATTGCTGTTCTTACCGCAACGATCATCATCTTGTCCACCGCCCTGGCGGGATTCTCGGTCGATGCAGACTCCGGCGACACCTCCTTGCTCTTGGCCGAAGTCTATTATAACACTCTCGTCGCGAACGAATACATCGTGATATTCAATCCTGGTCCTGCCGAGATCAGTATCACGAACTGGACACTCACCGACCTTGAAGGAACCTTGGCGTTCCCGCCAGCTGCTTTTATCGCGGCGGGACAGAGGGTGGTCATCGCACAGAACTCGAGCCTCTATCGCAGGGACACCTTGGATGACGCAGATTTCCGCTTCTCGGGTGGAGATGCCCCTTCCATGGTGACAAGGGGAGGCACTTTCGCCCTCAATAACGACGGCGATGAAGTCATCCTGCGGGATCCCTTGGGGAATGTCATCGACGCCTTCATCTATGGCGACTCGGGCTATACGGGACCTGGGTGGAGCGGCCCGCCGGCGATGGGGCTGACGAAAGGCTACGTCGCGCATAGAATCGAGTCCGACGGCGTCTATCGAGACGGCAATTCATGTGCGGACTGGGAAAGCCTGGGAACTCAGGTGATCGGTCAGTCGGCTCACCCCCTGACCTCGTTCGAGTTCGACGGAGTCGCGCAGGGAATCATCTCTCCAGATACTGCTTCAGGCGTCCTCTCCGGAATCGTCGATTCGGCGACAGACTCGGTCTTCCTGAGCATCTATGAGTTCACGGATTCCGTGCTCGGCGCGAGGCTGCTGGATGCGGTGCGCAGGGGGGTGGATGTAAGGGTCCTGGCGGAGGGCTGCCCTGTGGGCGGGATGCAGAAGGCGGAACTGAATATCTTGCGGAACCTCAGCGACAGCGGTGCCTCCGTGCGCCTGTTGCTGGACAACTCGAGCCTCGGGGTCAAGGCGCGCTATCGCTACGACCACTCGAAATATGCGGTGATAGATAACAAGACCCTGGTAGTAGGCTCGGAGAACTGGGTCCGGACCGGGTTCCCCCCGGAAGATGTGACCGGCAACAGAGGGTGGTCGGTCAGATTGGACAACCGCGAATTATCGAGTTTCATGGCGGGAGTTTTTCTGGAAGACTGGAATCCCGCGAGAATGGACAGCGTCGATCTAGCGCGAGCGTCGTTGTCGCCAGTGCGCGACGATGACCCGGTTGAGGGCGGTTTCGCCAGCAAGTTCTACCAGCAGCCATTCGTAGGTCACTTCCGCGTCACTCCCGTACTCAGCCCCGACAACTCGCTCGATCCTGGCGCCGTAATCGGCGTCATCAAGTCAGCTCGGAGCTACCTCCACATCGAGCAGTTCTATGCCAGCAAGTCATGGGGGACTTCGCCGAACTTGTTCCTGGAGGAGGCGGTGGATGCAGCGAGAAGGGGCGTCGATGTCCGGATTCTCCTTGATTCTTCATGGTACAATGTAGATCCAGACGAAACGATGGACAATGACGACACCGTCTCCTACATTAATGAAATCGCAATCCGCGAGGGAATACCGATTGCCGCCAAACTTGGGAATTCGACTTCGCATGACCTGGTGAAGTTCCACAACAAGGGCGTCATCGCCGACGGCGAGAGGATTCTCGTTTCGAGCATCAACTGGAACCTGAACTCGGTCACAGAGAACAGGGAGGTGGGCTTGGTCGTGGAGAACCCTGAACTGGCGTCGTTCTTCGACACCGCCTTTGATTACGACTGGATGGACGATGTGACTCCCCCGTTCGCGGACGCGGGCGATGACCTCACCGCGCAGGTGGGACAAGAAGTGTACTTCTCCGCGGCATCCTCCAGGGACGACGTCGGGATCGAGAGGTACACTTGGGATATCGGCGGAGACGGAAGCTTCGAACTCAACGGATCCGCTGTTTCTTGGCGGTTCACCACCCCGGGCAGATTCACTGTCGTGCTCAGTGTCGAGGACGCTTGGGGGAACACTGCCGAGGATCGCATTGAGGTGACCGTCGTCCTCGCTGACGAGCCGATCCTGACCGGAGGATCGACGCTTGCATGGGTCGTTGCCCCTGGCGTGATTCTGGTTATCGCCTCCATAGTTCTCGCAATTGAAATTCGACGTAGGAAACGGTAAATACCGTCCGAGCCTTGCTAATCCGTGGCCACACAGCCCGCCTTCTCCGCAGGAGCGCTCGAGAAATTCTGTTACTGCCCGCTGACGTGGTGGCTGAGCCGTGGCGGCGCGGAAGAAGAGGAAGAGGCGCTCGCCGCCGGAGAGAGGAAGCATGAGATCGTGGTCGAGGAGCTCAAGGGGATCGAATCCCATGAAATCAAGGCACATCAGCACGAGACGGCCATCCTCTATTTCGCACTTGGTGCGACCATAGTGGCAATCCTTGGAATCACTATCCGTCAGAGAATATCCATCAGTGTCACGGAGATCTTCGACGTCCTCGCCCTGATATGGCTCCTCGCGGCCTGCTATTTCCTCTACAAAGCGGAGACCACTGCGACTAAGGAAGAGCGGCTGGTTTCAGAGCGGGTCGTGCTTGTTTTCGCGATGATAGCGACGTTGCTGGCGGTCTATAGCGTTTCATACTCGTTCATCGGGGATGAATTGCTCAGTCAGGTTGCAGAGGTCGTTGCCCTCCTTTGGCTGATCGGCGCCTCGTTCTTCCTATATCACGCGCTCAGAGCCTCGGCGATTGCGATGGCGTTGAGGGAGAAGCACAGACTCGTCGACAGGACCTTGAGCTACGTGGACGACCAAACGAAGAACACGAAGCTCTTCGTCTCCCAGAACTACGGGCTCAGGGGCAGGCCGGATTACGTCGTCACGCAAGGGGACTTCCAGATTCCCGTCGAAGTCAAGACAGGGAGGACGCCTCGAGGACCGCTATTCTCGCATATCGTACAGCTGGGCGCCTACTGCCTCCTCATAGAGGAAGAGACTGGGAAAGCACCGCCATATGGCATCCTGCGATACGAGAAGATGGAGCACGAGATTGAGTATGGAGCCGACCAGCGGAAGCTGGTCACGGGCAAACTGGCGGAGATGCGCGCCGCCCTGATCAAGGGAGAAGCGCATAGGAACCATAACCGGCCAGGAAAATGCATAGGCTGCAGCCGTCGTTCGGAGTGCCCGGAGAAGCTTGCCTGAGAGCCCTACTTGCTCTCCCTGGATGACTTCAGTCCCATCTTTTCTTCGATTGCCGCCATCCTCTCCTTGATTTCCTTCACATCTT
>Ga0316620_10001530_pt1 | contig 10062 bp, 5 predicted proteins | sample OWC_Aug_M1_C1_D5_FD_207651 | JGI IMG/M metagenome (GOLD analysis project Ga0316620, IMG submission 207651) | Wetland soil microbial communities from Old Woman Creek delta, Ohio, United States - OWC_Aug_M1_C1_D5_B | ecosystem: Environmental > Terrestrial > Soil > Wetlands | place: USA: Ohio...
GTCGAGGCCCGCATCCGGACCGATCACGCCCCGCGCCGGGTCAACCTTCATCTTAACACCCAGAAAACAAAAGATTTCCACAGCCACCTCATGGAATATGACTTGGCCGAGACCGGCAAGTGGTACACCATCAGCATGACCACCCACGGCTTCGAGGCCGGGCCGCGTGACATCGTCAACGTCCAGATGGCCCTCATGGATTGGGGCCTCGGCCGCTATCGTGTCGACGTCGATTATGTCCGCGTGGATGTTGTCGAAGCGTCGAAAGCCGGGGCCGACCTCGGTCCGCCAATCCCCTACCATCCTCCGGTCGCCGATCCGGCATCGTTCGATCACGAAGCCGCGGTCGCCGCCGATATGACGGTCGATCTCGCCGAGCCCGGGATCAATCTCAACGATTGGACGATCACCGACGCCGACGGGTCGGCGCCGGTCATATCGGCCGGCGGGACACGCGCGGCCTTGCTCCGCTGGGACTTCGGCCCGCTCGCCGGCCGGAAGATCGACGGGCCGGGCCTTCTCGAACTGACGACGCGGGCCCTCGAGGTCCCGGCCGGCGAAAGGCCCGACTTCGGTCTCCTCAGGGTCGTCGAGATCCTCGGCGGGGAACCGGCCTGGGACGAGCGAACGGCGACGTGGACAGGGATCTCGCGAGGGGCGCCGCGCGATCTCATCCTCAACCCCCAGATGATCATCGACTGGGCCGTGACGGCCGGGGACGGCGGAAAAACCTACCTGACCATCCCCGTCCCGGTCCTTCAGCGGCTCATCGACGGCAGGACGCTCGGCATCGCCCTGACCCCCCTCGGCGCCATCGACGCGTCGTTCTACGCCCGCGAAGCGCGCGGCGGCGCGGCGGCCGCCCGCCTGCGCTTCAAGCTCAAGGAGGGATGAATGGAATCCACCGCTCCGGCCAAGACCCGTCTCCTCTCGCTCGATGCCTTGCGCGGCTTCGACATGTTCTGGATCATCGGCGGCGACGCCTTCTTCAGATCGCTGGCCGAGGTGACGAACTGGGGCTGGGCCCGCTCCTGGGCCGTCCAGCTCGAGCACGTCGAATGGGCCGGGTTCCACTTCTATGACCTCATCTTCCCCCTGTTCATGTTCATCTCCGGGGTGGCCATCCCCTTTTCGCTCCTGGCCAAGGCCGAGACGGCCGCGGACAAGCGCCCGATCTACCTCAAGCTCGTCAAGCGCGCCCTCCTTCTCGTCCTCCTGGGCTTCGTCTACAACCACCTGACGGACCTCCAGTTCGCGACCCAGCGCTACGCCAGCGTCCTTGGCCAGATCGGTCTGGCGTACCTCTTCGCCGCTTTGATCATGCTGAAGGTCCGGAGCCTCAAGGGGCGCTTGGCCGCCCTGGCCGGCATCCTGGCCGGTTATGCCGCGGTCCAGCTGCTCGTGCCGGTGCCGGGGATCGGCGCCGGCGTTCTGACGCCCGAAGGGACGGTCAACGGCTGGATCGATCGCCTGCTCCTGCCCGGGCGCCTCTACGACAAGATCTTCGATCCCGAAGGCATCCTCTGCATCCTCTCCGCCACCTCGGTCACCCTCATGGGCGGCCTGGCCGGTCTCGTCCTGCGCTCGGAGCGGCTCGCCGTCTACCGCAAGACGCTCATCCTGGCGGCGAGCGGCATGGGTCTCACGATCGTCGGCTATGTCCTCGGGGGCTGGTACCCGATCATCAAGAAGGCCTGGACGGCGACGTTCGACATCTACGCGGCGGGGCTCTCGTTCATTCTGCTGGCCCTCTTCTACCTCATCGTCGATGTCTGGGGGATCCGGAAATGGTCGTTCTTCTTCCGGGTCATCGGCATGAACTCGATCACGATCTACCTGGGGACACGGATGATCGATTTCGACTATACGAGCAAGTTCTGGTTCGGCGGACTGGCGAGGCTTTCGGGGACGGCCGGCGTCCTCGTCCTTGGGGCGGGGGCCATCGCCGTCGAGTGGCTCGTCCTCTATTTCCTCTATAAGAAGAAAGTCTTCCTGCGCGTCTGATCCGCTCTCCCGCGCCATCCGGTCTGGTCTAACGCATCCGCCCGCCCGGCGGCAGGCTCTCCTCGAAGAAGCGGGTGAACATCGTGTAAAGGTGGAGCGTCGTCCCCTGTCCCTCGGAGATGCCATGCGAACGGTTCGGGTAGGCCATCATGCGGAATTGCCTGTTCTCGGCTACGAGCGCGTTGACCAGGAGCTCGAAGCCCTGGTAATGGACGTTGTCGTCCCCTGTGCCGTGGACGATGAGCAGCTGTCCTTTTAGGTCCTTGGCGAAGGTGATGGGCGAGCCGTTCTTGTATCCTTCAGCATTGTCGTCGGGCAGCCCCATGTAGCGCTCCTGATAGATCGTGTCGTAGAGCCGCTGGTCGGGCACCGAAGCCACCGAGAGCCCGGCCTTGTAGAGGTCGGGATAGCGGAACATGGCGTTGAGGGTCATCGACCCGCCTCCGCTCCAGCCCCAAACGCCGACGCGCTCGGCGTCGACGAAAGGCCACGCGGAGACGGCCGCCCGGACCGCCGCCGCCTGATCGGCCGACGCCAGGATGCCGATCTGCCGATAGATCGACTTGCGCCAGGCCCGGCCGCGAGGCGCCGGGGTGCCGCGGTTGTCGAAGCTCGCGACGATGTAGCCCCGCTGGGCCAGCATCAGGTGCCAAAGATAGCCGCTGCCGCCCCAGCCGTCCTGGACGGTCTGGCCGGCCGGCTCGCCGTAGACATAGACGAGGAGAGGGTACTTCTTGGCCGGGTCGAAGTCTGGCGGCAGGACGCGCCAGCCGTCGACCTGGACGCCGGCGCCGATCGGGAGCTTGAAGAACTCGGCCCGTTTCCGGGCCAGCGCCCCGACCTTGGCCCGGAACTCCTTGTTGGCGGCGAGCGGCCGGACGGCATCGCCTTTCGGCAGCCGCACCAGCTCGGTTGCCGGGGGCTCGTCGAGGGTCGAATACGAGTGGAAAGCCCAGCGGGCGGAGGGCGAAATGTCGAACCTGTGGACGCCTCCCTGCCCGGCGGGCCCGACGATCTCCGGCTTGCTCTTCCCGTCCGTCCGGACGCGATAAAGGAACCGCTTCGTCGCGTCATCGGGCGAAGCCGTGACGTAGAGCCAGCCGTTCTTCTCGTCGACGGCGTTGACGCTCAGGACGTCATAGTCGCCCGGGGTCAAGAGCTTGGCCCCGCCCCCATCGCGGCCGACCGCGTAGGCGTGCTGCCAGCCGTCGCGCTCGCTGAGCCAAAGCAAGCTCCTGCCGCCGTCGAGCCAGACGAAATCGTCCAAGATCTCGACCCAGGCGTCGTCGGTTTCCGTAAATACCGTCCGGACCGCGCCCGTCGCGACGTCTCCGATGAGGACGCTGAGCTCGTTCTGCAGGCGGTTGAGATGCTGCAGGACGACCTCCCGCGAGTTGCCGGCCCACTCGAGCCGGGCGATATACGTGTTCGACGGGTCCCCCGGCGTCCTCATCCAGACGACGGGCCCGCCCGCGGCCGGGACAACGCCGGCCCGGACGGCGGAGTTCGCCTGGCCGGGCTTGGGGTGCTTGAAGCTCGTCGTCACCGGATATAGGGCATCGGAGTTGTTGATCATGGTGAAGACCGGCACGCGGCTCGTGTCGAACTGCCAGAAGGCGATGGCCGCGCTGTCCGGGCTCCAGCGGAACCCGTCGCGGATGCTGAACTCCTCCTCGTTGACCCAATCGGACGTGCCGTTGATGAGGTCCGGGCCCCCGTCGAAGGTCAGCTGCGTGACTCGGCCCGAGGACAGGTCCTCGGCGTAGACGTTGTTCTTGACGACGTAGGCGGCCTTTCTGCCGTCGGGCGAGAGCTTGGCGAACATCAGGCTCGAAGCCTCGAAATCCGGGCCGAGCTGACGGAGGCGGCCGGTGGCCAATTCATAGGTCCAGAAATCGCCGCGGGTGTTCTGGCGCCAGACGCGCTGGGAGTTGGTGAAGACGATCAGGACTCGTCCGTCCGGGGACCAGGCATAGTCCTCGATGGCCAGCGGGCCTGAGGCGCCGGCCGGGACAAGCCGGGCCGCGGAGACCAGGACGTCGCGCCGGCCGGTCTCGGCGCGGTAGAGAACGAGGTCGCGGCCGCCTTTCGCTTCGACGCTCGGCTCGAGCGTCGTGTAGGACGCGCCGTCGCTCATCCAGCGGGCCGGGCCGAAGCGCTCGGCGGCGAATTCGCGGCCGGCAAAGATGCGCTCGACGGTCAGGATGGGATCGAACGGCCTGTCCGGCGCGGCCTGCTCCTGGGCCGGCGCGGCCAAGGCGGAGACCCCAGCAAGAAGGAGAGCGAAGAGGACGAGGGTTTTCAGGCGTCGCGTCATGGCAGCGGACCTCATGTGGCGGTTCATTGGGACGTCAGGACATAGGTGCGGCCGGGCTCGGTCTTGAATTCTTTCACCCCGGCGTCGGGAGAAGATCCCATGATCACTTCGTTCAATGACGTGACGGACATGGGGAACGGGGTCCGGACGCGGCAAGGCCCGCCGATCGTGGACAGGATGGTCGCCCGCCAGAGTCTGCCGTTCGACCACTTCAGGCCGACCTCGAACCCGCCCCGGGCCCGCAGGCCGCGGACCTCCCCATTATGCCACGATTCGGGAAGGGCCGGCAGGAATTCGATCTCGCCATTCTGTGACCGGAGCAGCATTTCGGCGACGGCCGCACTGAAACCGAAGGCTCCGTCCACCTGAAGGGCGTTGTTACAAATGGAGAACAGGCTCGCGGTCGTGTAATTGTTCATGGCGAAGCGAAGGTTCTCCAGGGCTTTGGCCCCTTCGCCGAGGCGGGCCCAGCAGGCCGCCTTCCAGGCCGACGACCAGCCGTTGCCAGGAAGTCCGCGTTGCTCGAGGACGACCCGGACCGCCTGGGCCGCCCCGCCCGTCTGGCGCCCCGAGATCTCATGGCCCGGGAAAAGGCCCCAGAGCCCCGAGATGTGGCGATGGCTCTTCTCCGTCTCGTCCCAGTCCTCGAACCATTCCTGGAGGTTGCCGCGGCGGCCGATGCGCATCGGGGCGAGCTTGGCCCGCGCCTCCAGCACCTTGGCCCGGAACTCCGCATCGACGCCCAGGACCTTGGCGGCTTCAGCCACCTGACCGAAGAGGGCGTCGAGGATGCGCATGTCGATGGTCGAGCCAGCGCATATGGAGGTCGTCGTCATGAAGGTCGTGATCTCGTCGAAGAACGGGACCTGGCCGGGCACGGCCGGGAAATTCTCCGGGGAGGTCGAAGGATTGGTGACCAGCCAGCCGTAGGTCGGATGGGGGACAAGAAAATCAAGGAAGAACTCGGCGCTCCCCTTCAGGACGGGATAATAATCCTTCAGGAACGCCTTGTCGCCCGTGAACAGATAATGCTCCCAGAGATGGGTCGCCAGCCAGGCGCCGCCGGTCGTGAACGTCCCCCAGCTCGGCCCGTCCATGGGCGCGGCCACGCGCCAAATGTCCGTGTTCTGATGGAAGACCCAGCCGCGGGCGCCGTAATGCTCGCGGGCCACGTCGCTTCCCTGGTCGGTGAGCTCCCGGATCATCCGAAAGAGGGGTTCGGCGCACTCGGCGAGGTTCCCGACCTCGGCCGGCCAATAGTTCATCTCCGTGTTGATATTCGTCGTGTACTTGGAATCCCAGGGGGGGTTCATCTTGTCGTTCCAGATGCCCTGGAGGTTGGCCGGCTGGGTCCCCGGCCGGGACGAGGAGATGAGGAGATAGCGGCCGAACTGGAGGACGAGACCGGCCAGGGCGGGGTCGTTCGTCCCGTCGAAGGCCTTGATGCGCTCCGCGGTCGGTAGGTCTGACGTCAGACCGGACGGCAGCTTGATCTCGACGCGCCGGAAGAGACGCTGGTGCTCGCGGACGTGGGCCTCGAGGAGGGCGGCGAAGGGCTTGCCGGCCGCGCCGACGAGCGCCGCCTCGACGCGGGCGGCGGGGTCGCCGGAGACGTCTTTATATGTGACGAAGTTCGTGGCGGCGGCGATGAGAAGGGTCACGGCGTCGGCGCCGGTGACGACGAGCTCGTCCTCGTCGACCGCCATCGCGCCACCTTCCGGAAAGGCCTTGAGCCGGGCCTCATAGCGTAACCGCCCCGCGACCCCCATATAGTCGGCCGACTTGCCCCGGACGACGAGCCCGTCGGGAGGGAGACCATCCATGCGGAAGTAATCGGTAGCGTAATTTGAGTGGGCCTCGTTCCTCTCGCCCCTCAGCTGGGCCCGGAAGGAGATCCGGCCCGGCGCGCTCGCCGTGAGCCGGACGACGAGGACCTGGGCGACCGGGCTGGCAAAGACCTGCCGCGTGTAGCGGACGCCGCCGGCCGTGAACGAGGTCGTGTCGACGGCCGTGTCGAGGTCGAGCTCGTGGCGATAATCCGCCGTCTGGTCCTTGGAAGGGAACGCCAGGACGAGGTTGCCCAGAGCCTGGTATTTCTGCTGTTCGACCGGATAGCCCATAAGCCGGCGGCCGAAAAGGATATGGGCCTGCTTGAACCGGCCTTCAAAGACAAGACGCTGGATCTCCGGGAGGAGAGCCGCCCCGCCCTTGACGGTCGTGGCGTACGGCCCGCCGGTCCAGTAGGTCTCCTCGTTGAGCTGGATCCTCTCCTCGTCCGCCCTGCCGAAGACCATCGCCCCGAGCCGTCCGTTGCCGACGGGGTGAGCGCTCTCCCATTTGTCGGCCGGGCGGGCCGCCCAAACGACCGTCGTCGCGTCTCTCGGGGATGCGGCCCCGGGCGCGGCCCCGGCGAGGGCCAGCCCCAGGAAGGCGAAGGGAAGGACGCCGGCCGGGGCTCGGGAGCGCCGGCGGGATCGGGCGGCGGTCAGGATCGGGGCCTTCACGTCCGGTTCATTCGGCGGGCTTGGTGATGGCCGGATAGTACCTGCGGACAAAACCCTCCTGGACCGCAAACGACCAGTGGACGTCCCGGATGTGGTTGGCCGCGTCCTGGCTCCGGCCCGCTCGCAGGAGATCGATCAGGGCCTGGTGCTCGCCGACGGAGGTCTCCTCCCATTCCTTGACGAAGCCCTTGACCCGGGGGAAGTCATACAGCCGCTTTTTCAGGTTGTTGACCAGCTTGACCAGGCTGGCGTTGCTGCAGAGGTTGAGGAACGTGTTGTGGAAGGTCAGGTTCTTCTCGTAGTAAAGATCGAAGTCGGCCGCGGCCAGGGCCTCGCGCATGCCGTCGTTCAGCCTCTGCATGGCATCGACGTCGAACGGCTTCATCCGGTCGAAGGCCTTGAGCAGGGCCATGCTCTCGAGCGAGCCGATGATCTCGTAGTAGTTCCGGATGTCCTGTTCCGTCAGGGCGTTGACCACGACCATGCGCCGGGGCAGAATGGTGACGAAATCCTCCATTTCGAGCTGGAGCAGCGCATCGCGGAGGGGGGTCTTGCTGACGCCGAGCCTTTTCGAGGTCTCCTCCATGTCGATGGCCGATCCGGGCAGGATCGAGCCGCTCCTCATCTGCTCGCGGAGGTACTCGTAGACCTGTTCTTTGAGGGACTTGATGTTGAGGATCGGCTTGCGGTCCATGGTCCGATGTCCTTTCATGCCGAGGGAGACGCCCGACTAAAGATATTCAACAGAGGGCCTCAAGTCAAATGTCGGCCCGTCCGCTGAGCGCCAGGCCATTATCATCCCCCGGGATGTCTGATAGAATGACCGCGAGGAGACGCCGATGGACCCGACGACGCCGATCCGCTATGTCACGACCGAGGAGATCCGGAGCACCCTCACCATGCCGGGCGCCATCCGGGCGGTGGCGGACGCGCTCGTCCAGCTCTCGACCGGCCGGGCCCTCGTCCCGCCGCGGACGAGCCTCGAGATCGCCGGCTTCCGGACGACGGCCCTGATCATGCCGGCCTATCTCCCCGGCCCGAAGCGGATCGGCCTCAAGCTCATCTCGCTCTGCGAGGACAATCCGGCGAAAGGCTTGCCCTTCGCCCAGGCCCTCATGATCGTCATGGACGCCGAACGGGGGACGCCGCTGGCCGTCCTCGAAGCAGGTCATCTCACCGCCGTCCGGACGGGCGCCGCGTCCGGGGCCGCCACGGACGCCCTAGCCCGCCGGGACGCCAGGGTGGCCGCCATCTTCGGCGCCGGCGTCCAAGGCAGGACGCAACTCGAGGCCATCGCGGCCGTCCGGCCGCTCCGGAAGGCATTCGTCGTCGATACCGACCGCCGGGCGGCGGCCGCATTCGCCGAAGAGATGGGACGCGCGCTCGCCCTCGACATCGAGCCGGCGGACTCTCCCTCGGCCCTCCGCGAAGCCGATATCATCTCGACGGCGACGACGTCGGCAGGGCCGGTGTTTCGCGACGGGGACCTCAAGGCCGGCGTCCATATCAACGCCGTCGGATCCTACAAGCCTCACGTCCGCGAGGTCCCGGGCAAAACCATCCGCCGGGCCGGCCTTTTCGTCGACGAAAAGCGGGGCGCGCTCGAAGAGGCCGGCGACATCATCATTCCCCTGCGCGAAGGACTCATCCACGAAAGCCACATCCGGGCCGAGATCGGAGAGGTCCTGGCCGGGCTCAAGCCGGGCCGGCGCTCGGAGGACGAGATCACCGTCTTCAAGTCCGTGGGCAACGCCGTCGAGGACCTGGCGGTGGCCGCCCTGGTCCTCGGCTGAAGGGCGACAATGGAGTTCATCAGCATCCTCAACGACGTCCTCGGGCCGGTCATGCGCGGGCCCTCGAGCTCCCATACGGCCGGGTCCTATCACATTGGCCGGCTCGTCCGCTCCCTGCTCGGGGAGGAGCCGGCGCGGGCCGCGTTCACCTTCGATCCGAACGGCTCCTATGCCGCGACCTACCGTCAGCAGGGAGTCGACCTGGCTCTGACCGCGGGCCTCCTCGGCTGGCCGATCACCGACGGGCGGTTCGCGCGGGCCCTGGTCCTCGCCCCGGGGCTGGGCCTGCGGCCGCGGTTCCATGTCGCTCCACTCGAAGGGGCCGACCATCCGAACACCGTGGCCATCGAACTCGCCGGACAAAGCGGCCGGGCGCTGCGAGCGACCGCCCAATCGATCGGCGGCGGGATGGTCTTCGTGACCCGGCTCGACGGCCGGCCGGTGCGCCTCGACGGCAAATCCCATGCGGTCCTGGTCCTCGTAGAAGACCGGAAGGCCCGGGCGGTCGAGACGATCGTCGCCGTCGACGGCCGGACGGTGGGCCGGCCCGCCCGCTCGGCCGAACACGGCGACGTGTTGCTGTCGTTCAAAAGGACCGCCCCCCTAGGACCGGAGGCCTTGACCGCTCTTGCGGGGCTCCAAGGAGTCCGCGCGACCTGGGTGGCGCCTCCCCTTTTCTTCATTCAAAAAGGGACCGCCCTCTTCCAGTCCGGGAAGGAGATGGTCGGGCTGGCCCGGCGAAGGGGCCTTTCCTTGGGCCGGATCGCCCTGGCCTACGAAGCCAGGCTCCTGGGGTTCACCGAAGCGGAAGTCATCGAGGAGATGGGACGCCGCTTCGACATCATGAGGGCGTCGGTCCGCCGGGGCCTGGCCGGCCGCGGGCTCGGTCTAAAACTCTTGGAGCCGACCGCCGGGCGGATCTTCCGCGCCGAGGCGCGTAGGGATCTCCCGGCCGGGGGGATTCCAACGAGGGCCGCGGCCAGGGCCATGGCCGCTCTGCATGTCTCCAACAGCGGAGGCATCGTCTGCGCCGCTCCGACCGGCGGCTCGGCGGGTGTCCTGCCGGGGGTCGTCGTCACGCTCGCCGAGGAGAGACGTCTCAGGGGCGAGAAGACGGTCTTGTCCTTGTTGGCGGCCGCCGCGGTCGGGACCATCGTGGCCCGGCGGGCGACGTTCGCCGCCGAGGTCGCCGGCTGCCAGGTCGAGATCGGCGCCGCCGGGGCCATGGCCGCCGCCTCGGTGGTCGAAGCGGCCGGCGGGAGCGCGGCCCAGGCGGCCGATGCCGCGGCCGTGGCCCTTCAGAACACCATGGGCTCGGTCTGCGACCTGGTCCAGGGCATGTGCGAGATCCCCTGTCATACCCGGAACGCCGCCGCCGCGGCCGCCGCTTTCGTCTGCGCCGACCTCGTCCTCGGCGGGTACAAGAACCCCGTTCCGCTCGACG